>ENA-OPSW01002071-OPSW01002071.1-human-gut-metagenome-genome-assembly--contig:-NODE-2071-length-9773-cov-2.801297_pt1 | contig 9773 bp, 9 predicted proteins | sample MGYA00241463_ERZ501918 | MGnify/ENA primary metagenome ERZ501918 (study PRJEB25962, sample SAMEA2042443) | human gut metagenome | biome: human gut; feature: human-associated habitat; material: faeces... | reverse complement strand
TTCGCTGACCTGACCCTTTTCGTAACCTTCAAGTTCCGGTTTTGTTTCTTCTTCGAATAATAATTCATAAGAAGGATTGTAAACAACTTCTGTTGTTCCGGTAATGCCATACTTGCTTAAATCAATTTTTGCCATTTTTAATTACCTCTTTCCTTTCGCTGTGTGTAATATGGTATCAATCTGTAAAAACAGACTATACATATCTTTTTGGAAGCCGGACTTTTGATCGCTCTGTTCCACATTGTGAAATGCAGGAAACATAAGCAAATTGCCAACTTTCTCTACCATAATTATACATATCTCGGTTATAAAATCAATAAAAAAATTGTTAAAAATTTAGCAATTTATGGAGGAAAATTTGTCATCATCTGCACTTGACAGAGATACAGATAGATCTGAGTGGAAAAAAACGATCCAAACCCGCTTTTCACGATTGAAAAATGCACACAAAAACAATATAATGCAAGCAGCAGAAAGACGAAACAGTCTGGTCTGAAAAGCAGTAACATCCATTTTGAAAAAAGAGGGAAAAGGAAAATGAAAGTCATACACAAAATCAGTCCGGTGCTGATATTAGCAGGTTATTTTTACATTTTATACGAAGGCTATTTTTTATGCCAGTTTGGAGGAGTACGCTACCACGGACAGAAAATGGCTGTGGGAGCAGCGGTCATGGCAGTTGGTTTTCTCTTCTGGCTTATCACCAGAAAAAAGGCAAAAGAACAGCAGGCAGGGAAAAAACAGTATCTGTGGATCGCAGAACTTGTGGCGGCAGGAGCGGCAACGATCATCTGTGGCGCTGCGGTGATCCGCACGGCAATCCCATACAATGGGGCGCTCTCCTGGAAAATTGATGAGTGGCGGAGAATAATTGATGAGAGTTCTTCCAATGCTAATAGTGATATTAATAATGAAGAAAACGAGCCGGCAATTTCCGATGAAGCAGAGACAGAAACGGAAACAAAGACCAGTGAGAATATCCGCAATTCGGATACGTGGGAGTTTAATGCAGAAGACGGCGATATGTATTATTTCATCAATGATATTACCGGTTACCGGCTGAATGTGGTAGATGCTGCCTGTGGAAGCCGTTTTTATAACTTTGAAAAGACGAAGGATGGAGGTACGACCTGGACGGAGGTCAACGGTGATCCGTTTGACCAGAATATGGGCGTTGCCGAAGGTCTGCTCTTTTTTACGAATGATTTCGGATTTGCAGGACTGACGTATGCAAGTGAAGATTTCTCCATGCTCTACGTGACAAAGGACGGCGGAGAGACATTTGAACGGCTGGAACTTCCATTGGATACGGTGACCGAACTTCCATCAGAGGCAGCAGAACTGGGATTTACGATCGAAGATTATGATTATCACACCATGCCGCAGATCGTGGATGGAAAAATGGAGATTTATCTGCAGACTGATGCGATGGAACAGCAGGGGATTATTTTTCAGTCTGAGGATAACGGAGTTACCTGGGAGTATGCAGGTTGTAAGGAATGATATACAAAAAAATTACGAGGTTAAAATCATATGGAACAATACAGCTATCATGAGGAAACTGGAAAAATCACATTGGAAAAGAAAGCAGTACAAAATAGTGAAAACGCAGGAAAAAGCATTTATCTCATGAGTCTGGATGAGTTTTTGAGCCATCCGCGGAAACTTGTGCGGAAAAATAATTTTATCCACAGCATGACACCGATCCAGTACTGCAAGATTGAAAAATACCGGGAGTGTGTGCAGGGAACAATGCGTGTGCCAAAGGGAAATAAAGGGCAGGTGTGTATCCATAATTTTGGATTTTACCTGTCAGAGCAGGAATTATATCTTGTGGAGGAAAGCCATTTTCTGATGGAGTATCTGAACAAGATGGCGGAATGCACCTACGAGGGTTACAGCTTCCGGCAGATTCTTCTGGCATTGTTCGAGGAACTGCTGCAGGATGAAGTACTGTATCTGCAGAAACAGGAGGAACATCTGGCTGGTCTGGAGGAGGAACTGTTAAAGAAAATACCGGACTATTTTTATGAGATGATCATGAAATACCGGAAACGGTTCAATATTTTTCATGCCTATTATGAACAGCTGATGAATATGGGAGATGTGATGCAGACCTCTGTGAACGGCGGTCTGTCGGAGGAGGAAAAAGCACAGTGGCAGTTATTTTCCAACCGGGCGGAGCGGCTGCATGACCATGTGGAAATGCTGCGGGAATATCTCGTGCAGATCAGGGAACTTTACCAGTCACTCATTGCGGTGCAGCAGAATCAGGTGATGAGCATTTTGACGGTTGTGACAACGATTTTTCTGCCGCTCACGCTGATCGCCGGCTGGTATGGAATGAATTTTCCAAATATGCCGGAGTTTGGGTGGAAATATGCGTATCCGGCAGTTATAATAGTGAGTATCTTAGTGATCATTTTGGAAATTATTTATTTTAAGAAAAAGAAGATGCTTTAGGCATCTGGAAAGAGAAGGACAAAAGATTATGATGAACCCGGCAAATATTATGAAGATTATGAATGCAAAAAATAAATTTACTGCAAACCATCCGAAGTTTGTGGCATTTTTAAGTGCGGTATTCTCCAGAGAGATGGAGGAGGGCACTGTGATCGAGATCACACTCACCAGACCGGGTGAGGAGCCGATGACGACCAATATGAAGATCCGGCAGTCGGATCTGGATCTGATGCGTGAACTTCAGGACATGGCAAAAAATCAGTAAATATCTATGGAAAAAAACGTCTGCACATGCTAAAATATTCTTACGAAAAAATACGAAAAATTATACGTAAGAAAGGATGCACATATGTTGGGTAAACGTTTGGATTATCAGGTGGAAGAAAATAAAATCCATTTTTTCTTTGAAAAAGAAGAGGCATTTTTAGAGGTCATTACTGAGAGTATTATGAATGTCTTTGTTCCTTATGAGACAAAAGGACACCGCTCCAAGGCAATCGAAGGGGAGAAGGCGGTCCGGACAGATTTTGAGGTAAAAGACTGCGGCAGTTATGTTTCAGTTGCAACAAAACAGTTGGAAGCGAGAGTTTATGACGGATTTTATGTGGACTTTTACCGGGATGGAAAGAGCATTTGTGAAGATTACCGCAGCGGGCGTATTTTAAGACCGCTGTTAAGTGAAAAATCTCTCGAAGTGTTAAAGGCAGAGGGACATGATGTGTCCGCAGGTGCAAGCGGCAGCTATCCGGTGCAGACTGTCAAAAAAATGGACGGGGATGAGAAGTTTTACGGACTTGGGGACAAGACCGGATTTTTGAATAAGCGGGATTATGAGTACGAAAACTGGAACTCCGATATCCCACAGGCACACACAGATTCTTACCGCGCACTGTACAAGTCCATTCCGTTTCTGATCACCCTGAAAAAAGAAAGTGTTTACGGTATTTTCTTTGACAATACATACAGATCTTATGTAAACCTTGGAAAAGAAAATCAGGCATATTTTTACTATGGTGCGGACGCCGGAAACCTTGATTACTATTTTATCGCAGGGGATACGATGCCGGACATTGTGGGCGGTTATACCTATCTGACCGGAAGGACTCCGCTTCCACAGCTGTGGACACTCGGTTATCATCAGTCCCGTTGGGGATATGATTCCGCAGACTGCATTAAAAAAGTAGCAGGGAAATACAGAGAACTTGATATCCCATGTGATACGATGCATTTTGATATTGACTATATGGATGGCTACCGTGTCTTTACATGGAATGAGAAAGATTACGGCGATCCGGCAGGAACCATTCAGGAGCTGGCAGATGAGGGATTCAAGGCAGTCTGCATTATCGATCCGGGTGTGAAATTAGATCCTGGTTATGAGAAATACGATGAGGGAATTGCCGGAGATTATTTTGCAAAGACACCGGAAGGGGAAGTCTATGTGAATGCTGTATGGCCGGGAGATTCTGTATACCCGGATTTCGGACAGCCAAAGGTGCGTAAATGGTGGGCAGAAAATCAGAAGTTCCTGACCGATATAGGCGTTGCCGGAGTCTGGAATGACATGAATGAACCGGCAAGTTTTCACGGAGAACTGCCATCAGATGTCGTGTTTACTGATGAAGATCAGAAATCTACCCACGCAGCCATGCACAATGTATACGGACATCTGATGTCCAGGGCAACCTATGAGGGACTTAAGGAACAGACCGGAAAAAGACCATTTGTGATCACCCGCGCATGCTATGCAGGAAGCCAGAAGTATACAACAGTCTGGACCGGGGACAACCAGAGTTTATGGTCACATCTTCAGATGGCAGTGCCACAGTTGTGCAATCTTGGATTGAGTGGATTGGCATTTGCAGGAACGGATGTCGGTGGATTTGGTGCGGACTGTACGGCAGAACTTTTATGCCGCTGGGTACAGGTCGGAGCATTTTCTCCATTGTTCCGGAATCATTCGTCCAACGGAAGCATTTATCAGGAGCCGTGGCAGTTCGGGGAGAAGACGGTCGATATTTACCGCAAATTTGTGGAACTGCGTTACCGCCTGCTTCCATACCTGTACGATCTGTTTGCGGAGTGTGAGAAAACAGGACTTCCGATCATGCGTCCATTGGTGCTTCATTATGAAAAGGATGAAAATACATGGAACTTAAATGATGAATTTTTAGTTGGAGAACATCTTCTTGTGGCACCGGTATTAGAGCAGGGACAGACGAAAAAGATGGTCTATCTGCCGGAAGGGATCTGGTATGATTTCAATACCGGAAAACGTTATGAGGGAAAACAGTATTATCTTGTGGATGCACCGCTTGATACCTGTCCGATGTTTGCCAAAGCAGGAAGTATGATCCCGGCTTATGAAGTGATGCAGTATGTAGGGGAAAAACCATATGATACGTTAAATATGCTTGTATTTCCGGGCGAGGGCACCTATGTGCATTATCAGGATAACGGAAGTGATTTTGCTTATCAGGATGGCGCCTATAATGAGTACACATTCACACAGCAGGAAAATGGGGAAGTGACCATGAAGATGATGAAGGAAGGTTATGAGAGACCTTACAAAAAGATCGAATACATTTTTGTGGGCAAATAAGGCAGAAGCAGGAACCCGGGAAAAAATTGCTGCATATCTTATAGTGATGTGATGGAAATAAGGAGTATCGCGTGGACTATAGAGAGGAACAGTTTTTACGTATGCAGCAGTCTGACACTCCGAAAGTGCCTTTTTATATGAGCTATCCGATGCAGAATCTGTATCTCACAGAGATGGAATATGAAAAGGATATGGACCGGATGAAAGAGCTGTATCCAAGGGATGTTTCCCGTATTATGGACGTGATCGAGGATGAGTGCGATAAAATGGAGTATGAGGGAAGTCTCATGTTCGACGAATATCCGGACCGGCTTATGTTAGAGCAGGTGACAGAACGCATTTATCAGACTGTGAAAAATGGAACAGATACCGTGATGGCAGAGGAATTCTGGGGAGGAAACAATCCACCGCCGCCACCACCGGGCAGACCGGGAAGCATGCCGCCACCACCGCCACGGCCGGATGATCCGTGGCGCAGCCTGATCGGTGTTATGTTAAACAACGAGATGTACCGCAGAAGATGCCGCCACCGCCGCTGCAGAAGATGGTGGTGATTTTCGTTATTCTTCACCAGCAATTTTCTTAAGAATTTAAAAAGAAGCCAAAGAAAATATTGCGGAAAAGGCAAAAACTGCATACAATATAGCTATCGCCGTTCTGGCGGTAGCTATTTTTGTGTGCAGTTTGAGGCACACAGAAGAGGGAAAACAGTCGTATGGATGATTTTGGAGGCTTACAGTGCAGAAAGGTACAATAAAAGCAATTGTTCTGCCGGTCGTTTTTGTTCTGGCAGTGATTATATTCAGTTTTATGACAAATCAGACGAATGAAGACCTGACGACAGAGATGTCGGAGGCAACATTGCCGGTTCTTACCTTATATGATGGGAAAACGGCGATCAATGAATTATATGGTTACACCGAAAAAATGGATGCAGCCTATATGCGTGATACGATCACGCCGATCGGGGAAAACAGACTTCTTCCGGTGACTGTGCAGACCTATCAGACCGCAGTGGATAAGATCTCCTATGAGATCCGGAGCCTGGATGCACAGAGGCTGATCGCAAATGCAGATGTCACTTCCTACACGGAGAATAAGGGAATGATCTCTATGGAGCTTCCAATCCAGAATCTGTTGGAGAAAAATGAGGAATATCTGCTTGTGATCCAGCTGGAGAGTGGGGATCGCATGATCTACTACTACACACGTATTATAGAATCTCAGAACAGTTATGTGTCGGAGTGCATTGATTTTGTCAAACAGTTCAATGATACGACTTTTGACAGTGAGAAAGCATCATCTCTCAGCACTTATATGGAAAAAACGACCGGCGATAACACGACTTTGCAGTATGTGACATTAAACAATTCACTGAATCAGGTGAGTTGGGCAGAGTTTCACGGCACAAGGCTGACGACACCGGTTCCGTCTGTCAAGGAGATCACTTCCACCTATAACGTGATCGTTCTGGACTATGTTGTGACACGGGTAGGACAGAATGGACAGAGCGAATACTATAACGTTGAGGAATACTACAGAGTACGGTATACCAATACAAGAATGTATCTGTTAAATTTTGAACGAACGATGGAAGAGATTTTCCGAGGGGAAAATGACAGCATCTCAGGAAACGACATTCTGCTTGGAATCCGCTCCAAAGATGTGGAGTATCAGACCAATGAATCCGGCAAAGTGGTCACTTTTGTGCAGGAGGGAGAACTCTGGAGTTACAATCAGGAGGCAAACACACTTGCAAAAGTGTTCAGTTTCCGGGGATATGAAGGGGTAGATGACCGGGAAAACTATGGTGAGCATGACATTAAGATCGTAAATATTGATGAGGCGGGAAGCATTGACTATATTGTGTATGGCTACATGAACCGCGGAATCCATGAGGGTACGGTGGGCATTGCGGTTTACCATTATGACAGTCTTGCAAATACGAATGAGGAGCAGGTGTTTATCCCATCCAGCCAGTCCTATGAGGTGATGAAATCGGAATTGGGACAGCTGATGTATGTGACCGAGAGTGGCGCATTTTATATTATGGTGGATGGAAATGTCTATGGCATCGATCTGAATTCACTGGATACGAAAGTGCTGGTAGAAGGACTTTCCGACGAAGCGGTCGCAATTTCTGAGTCAAACCGTTTTCTGGCATGGGTGGATCCTTCTGCGGTCCGTGGCAGTGATACGATCCACATGATAGACTTCTCCACGGAGAAAGTGACAGATGTGACCGGGAGTGCTTCTGATTATGTAAAACCATTGGGCTTTATGCAGGAGGATTTTGTGTATGGTGTGGCAAAATCAGCCGATGTCGTGGTAGATGCAGCAGGTAATACGCTGTTTCCTATGTATCAGGTAAAAATCATGGATACATCCTCAGAGGAACATGAGATCTTAAAGACTTATGAGAAACCGGGATATTATGTACAGAACATTGCCATCAGTGGTTACACCATATACTTAAACCGTATTCAGAACAATGGAACTGCCTATGTGGATGCAGATCAGGACATGATCATGAACCGTGAGGGTGACAGCCTGAAAGTGGTAGATATTGCAACAAAAAATACGGATGAAAAAGAGACACAGGTTCTGATCACACTGCAGGATGAGGCGAAGAAAAAGACACCGAAGATTCTGACACCGAAAGAGACGATCTTAGAGCAGAAACGTGAAGTCTCCCTGAAAGAAGAAAAGGACAATAACCGTTATTATGTTTATGTAAAGGGAGAAGTCGTGCTGACAACAGACAGTGTCTCTGACGCGATTATTGCGGCAAACAGCCAGATGGGTGTCGTGATCGGTGAAAATCAGCAGTATGTATGGAAACGTTCCAGAAAGACGGCTCAGGCGGCCTTTAATGATATTGTAGTTGGCGAGGAGGACAGTGGAGCAGGAAGCATTGCCCAGTGTGTGAATGCAATCTTGGAAAAAGAGGAAATCAACATCAGCGTCAGTGCGCTGATCTCCCAGGGCGAGACACCGAAGCAGATTCTTCTTAACACCTTAAAGGATGCAACTGTTTTAGATCTTACCGGTTGTACGGTAGATGAAATCCTATACTATGTGAGCAACGGGTATCCGGTATTTGCAATGACAGGAAGCAGTGATGCCGTTCTTGTGGTGGGATATGATGCAAATAATGTTGTGCTTTATGACCCGGCGATGGGGCAGACTTATAAGCGGACGACTGCAGACGCAGATGAAATGTTTTTTAATGCAGGAAATATATTCTTTACTTACCAAAAGTAAAAAGAATACATAAAAATGCATAAAATTTCAGGCGGTTCCGCAGTTCCTTCGTTGAACTTTAACAGTTTTCTGTGGGATGCCTTGCAAATTTAAGGGTAATGGTATATATTTTGAAGAGTATGGAAAAAGTTGATGTATCTGTGAAGGGAAAAACAGATATCGAAGTACTGTGAAAGAGGAAGTGAATGGCATGAGCAAAAAAGAGATTATTGTATCCAATGTTTCAGAAGAACATAATAACCCAATTGCTGAATTAGTTCAGGTTGCGTGTCGTTTTGATAGCGAGATTATTTTAGAAAGTGATAATCGCAGGATCAACGCCAAGAGTATCATGGGAATTATGGCATTCAACCCATCAAAAGGAATGACAGTTAATATCGAGGCAAACGGTGAAGATGAGCAGGAAGCATTAGTAGCAATGGAGAAGTTTTTAGTTTGTGAGTAGTTTTTGTCTGAAGGAGGAACCAATTATGGAAAAGAAGACAACAGCAGCAAAACCAGTAGTAAAAACAACAGCGAAAGAGGCATCTAAGGATACTGTAAAAGAAGCAGCAGTAAAATCTGCACCAGCAAAAGAATCTGTGAAAGAGACAGCAGCTGAGACAAAGGCAGCAGCAGTTGCCAAAGAAGTTGAGAAAAAGGTCGCTGAGACCAAAGAAACAGTAAAAGATACTGCAAAGAAAGCAACAGAAAAGGTAGAAGCAGCAACAAAAACGGTAGTGAAAAAAGCCGCAGCAAAGAAAGCAGCTCCTAAGAAAGAAGAACTGAAACCAGAAGTATTTATCCAGTTCCAGGGACAGGAAGCAGTTGTTGCTGACGTGATCGAGAAAGCAAAGAAACAGTTCGAAGCAGAAGGTCACAGAGCATCTTCCATTAAGAGCATTCAAGTATACTTAAAACCGGAAGAGTATGCAGCATATTATGTGATCAACCAGAAACATGCTGGAAGAGTAGACTTATTTTAATACATAAGATCAGAAGATAACAGAGTGGTTATAAACACAAAAAAGGAATTGCATCTTGCAATTCCTTTTTTGTGTGTTTCGGAGAAACTGTACGGAACAGTTCCTCTGGAAACGATATTATTTATGTTCTTTTTTGTATTTGGATACCAGTTTCTGGATTCTGTCATATGGGTTTAACAGATCGCTGATGGATGAATCATGATTTAAAGTATCAATGATGTAAGCGATGTATTTACTCATATCACAGTTAATGTAGTATGGTCTGGAAAGAAGTTCCGGTGTCTGGTAAGTGAGGTTTGTGGTAACTACTTTGTAAATAGTACCATCTTCCACTGCCTTGTCGAAACGTTCAAGACCGTTGGTGAAGAGACCAAATGTCGAAACAACGAAGATACGGTTTGCCTTTCTCTTCTTTAACTCTGTTGCAACGTCGATCATACTCTCACCGGAGGAGATCATATCATCGATAATGATAACAT
>ENA-OPSW01002058-OPSW01002058.1-human-gut-metagenome-genome-assembly--contig:-NODE-2058-length-9820-cov-2.372965_pt1 | contig 9820 bp, 10 predicted proteins | sample MGYA00241463_ERZ501918 | MGnify/ENA primary metagenome ERZ501918 (study PRJEB25962, sample SAMEA2042443) | human gut metagenome | biome: human gut; feature: human-associated habitat; material: faeces... | reverse complement strand
AGTTTGTCATATATATTCCTTTCCGGAGCCACATGCCCCGCTATATTCATTATATACGGAAAAGGCCTCTGAAAAAAGAAAAAGTGACTCAAAGCCAATGAATAATTTTGAGAAAACCAGCAAATCCCCTTTAAAACCCCTCCTGCCATTGACAAGAAGAACCCGCCTCCATTCCAGATCAAAGACTGGCTGAACCGGAAACAGCAGTAAAACAAAAAGGACCTATGGAAAAAGGAAACCCTCCTCAGGCTTAGGACACGAGAATTTCCTGGGAATGAAGATTTCTTCCTGCTTCACGGCCTGCAGCATGGTCTTGAAATGATCCTCCAATCGTTTAGCTGCATAAGCTTCAGTTTCTTATGCCTCGAATTTCAAGAAAATTGACTCTTAACCAATAGTTTCTTCTTTCATTTCTCATTTTTATGATATAATAGAAAAGGTTATACACCGAATAGTATCCACTTCAAGGGACAGTATCCCCGTTTTTGAAAGAGAGTGATTTTTAATGAAAAAAATGCTGATGACTCTGGCTGCCGCTGCTGCCATTGCCGCAGGAACACTGACCGTCTCCGCTGAAAGTTACTGGAAGTACAACGACACGACGACGATCGATCTTGATGAAACAAGCCTGAAGAAAACAACGAACGGCCATGAAATCCTGAATTTCGTAGCTATTCAGACGATTCCGGACGGCACCTGCACCTATACATACGCTTATGACCGTACAGCAGGCACCATTCAGGTCGTTGAGATGGAAAAGGAAACGAAGACGCTGCACTACACCAGCAACTTCACACCAACTTCCGTCAACTCCACCAATCCGGTCGTCAAAGCCCGCGCTGAAATGGCTGAAGCTGTTTATCAGAGAAAAGTCAACCATAAGAAATAATGGAACCTTTAAATACGCCTGATGACATGAGCCGCGACCTGCTCCATTTCATCGCCAAGTCTCCTTCTGTCTTCCATGCCGTCCGCGGTGTGAAAGCTGCGCTTGCTTACGCGGGTTTTACTGAGCTGCGCGAAGAAGATACATGGCAGATTGAAAAGGGCGGGAAATACGTGGTCACCAGGGACGGCAGTGCGCTCGTTGCTTTTGCCGTGCCTGAAAATGGCGGAGAGTTCTTCCGCATCGTCGCAGCTCACTGCGATTCCCCTACGTTCAAGATCAAGGAAAATCCTGAAATCAAGGACGGCCCTTATGTCCGTCTGAATGTGGAAGGCTATGGCGGCATGATCATGAGCACTTGGATGGACTGCCCGCTTTCCGTAGCAGGCCGCCTGATTACAAGGGAAAACGGCCATCTGGCCCAGAAGCTCGTCGCTGTCGACGGCACGATGCTTGTCATCCCTTCCGTTGCGATCCACATGGACCGCCAGGTGAACCAGAACAAGTCCTGGAATGTGCAGAAGGATCTTCTTCCCCTCTATGGTCTGTCTTCCGGCAAGACGCCTTTCATGGATGTCATTGCCGCATCAGCCAAAGTAAAAGCAGAAGATACCCTCGCTCATGACCTTTATCTTTACAGCCGCGTGCCCGGCACGATCTGGGGCGAAGAACGTGAATTCGTTTCCTCTCCCAAGCTCGACGACCTGCAGTGCGCTTTTGCCGCTTTCCGCGGGTTCACCCTCGGAAAGAAGGAAGAAGCCATTTCCGTCTATGCCCTCTTTGATAATGAAGAAGTGGGAAGCCAGACAGCTCAGGGCGCCGGTTCGACATTCCTTTACAATGTCCTGATGCGCCTTGCTTCTTCGCTGGGCCTTTCCTATGATGAGACGATGGCCGCCATTTGTTGTGTGTTACAACAAGGACTGTGGTTCCTCTGTCATTGATCTGCTCCAGAAGCTTCATGATTTCTGCCGACAATGCGCATGCTGTCCATCCGAATCATCCGGAATACGCTGATCCTGTGAACCGCCCCGTCATCAACGGAGGTATCGTCGTCAAGTTCAGCGCCCGCCAGAGTTATGCTACCAATGCATTCTCCGCCGCTTACTTCAGAAATCTCTGCGAAGAGAATCATATCCCGACGCAGACCTTCACGAACAGGAGTGATAATCCCGGAGGATCGACGCTTGGCAACATTTCCAACACGAAAGTGGCTATGCCGACCGTGGATATCGGCCTTGCACAGCTGGCTATGCACTCTTCCTACGAGACAGCCGGCGTCAAGGATACCGCTTACCTGGTTGACGCATGCACCGCATTCTTTGCATAAAGTTCGTAAAATTAAAGACCGCAGCCCTTGCCGCGGTCTTTTTATCATGCAGGAATGCTATAATATAGATAAGATTTAGTTTTCCTTGCATTTCATCTGAAAAGGAGGATATATGAAACTTAGAATCGGACTGCTGCAGATGCATGTCGAGCTGGGAAAGCCCGACGTCAATTACGCTCACGCTCTGGAGCTCATGGAAAAGGCCATGAAGCACGAACCGGACATCCTTGTGCTCCCTGAGACATGGAATGTCGGCTTCTTTCCCGCGGAGCATTTGGACGAACTTGCTGACAAGAACGGAGAAAGAACGCAGGAAATGCTCTCCACGTTCGCAAAAAACAACAATGTCAATATCGTCGGAGGAACGGTCGCTGCCAAGATCGGGAATGATATCCTGAACCGCTCCTATGTTTTCAACCGCGAAGGGAAGATTGCAGAAACTTTTGATAAGATCCACGGCTTTTCCCTCTCCGGTGAACCTGGCTATTTCCGTATGGGAGACCACCTCGCCCACTTCAATCTGGACGGTGTCGCCTGCTCCATGGCTGTCTGCCCGGAACTGATCAGAAGGGAAGCTCTGATGGGCGTCGACCTCTTCTTCGTCCCCGCCGCATGGCCAAAGATCAGGAACACCCACTGGGTACGCCTCAATCAGGCAAGAGCCATTGAAAACCAGTTCTACCTCGCCGCTGTCAATCAGGCCGGCCGCTCAGGCGGAATGGAATATGCAGGAAATTCCCTCCTCCTCGATCCATGGGGCGAAGAAATCTGCCGCCTCGAAGATGAAGAGGAAATCGCTTTCGGCCGCATCGATACGGACGTCATTCAGGAAGTCCGTTCACAGATCAATGTATTCCGCGACAGAAGACCGGACATCGACAAAATCACTGCCGAATAATTTCCGCTATATAAAAAAATAAAAAAAGACTGCACGCAATCTGCTGCATGCAGTCTTTTTTTTATGGCTCTTAGAAGTGATAGTTGAGGCCGACGCCAAGGCCGCCTTCGTTCTTGACATCATCTCTGTCATAGTAGGTGTAGTTGACATCCACATCAAACGATGTCGGTACGAGATCGAGCTGGAGTCCTGCTTTGTATTCGCGTTCTTCGCTGGATACTTTGAGGCCTGCATAAGCATCGACTGGTCCTAAGACGTTTGCGCGTCCTTCAATAAGTCCGAAAAGTTTTGCATCTCTGTCATAATAGTTTCTGTTGCCTGCGCCGATATAGAGGTGGCCGATTTTGTACTTCGCATACACATCCGTTTCATTGCCTGCATGGTTCCAGTGCCGGTATCCCGCGCCCACGACTACTTTCGGGATCGGTTTGATTTCAATATGAGCACTATGGATGCCGTCTTTGGCTGCATTGTAGCCATAGCCGACTTCCGTGTCCATGATATCTACGCCTGGTACAAGGGCATGCGCTGTGCCTGTCCCAAGGAATGCCGCTGCCAGCACTGCTGCCGCTGTAATTGCCAATTTCTTCATGAGGACTCCTCCTTCCGCCTAGGTCTTCCTTTATACATTTATTATATACTATCTGTAGTATATAATTAAGTGGAAAATGGCATATTTTTGAATTCAAGGACTTTATTTTATAATGCATCTCCCAATTTGTCAAATTGCTTTTTTGACCTTGACAAGTCATTCCTCATGGGGTATCCTTTTCCCGAAAGGCATGGGCCATGCACCTCCATTCAAGGGCATCTTTACAGAGTCTTATGAAAGGAAAGAATGACCAGCGCTTATGGAACTGGAAATTTCCACCCGCATGATATCAGCTGAATCATAGCGGAGCATGGAAACAAGAGATCCGCGCGTGCCTTGCTTAAAATTCATATCGCTTGGATTGTAATGACCGAGACGAATGCATGGTTCAGAATAGCTGGCATCCTTCAGGGGATGCTTTTTTATTTCTCATATCCTGATCCCCATTTAGGGCGCATTCTGTTTTGGAATGCGCTCTTTTTCGTTCCCGCTCGTTGCAGAAAAGCCTTCAGGAGTTTCTCCGGAAAGGATGCTGTAATGATGATTATCTGCCATGAAATTGGCGAACTGAAAGATTTCGTCCGCCGCTGTAAAAAAGAAGGAAAATCCATCGGACTCGTAACGACCATGGGCGCTCTCCATGAGGGACACGCTTCCCTCATCCGTGCCGCCAGAAAGGAAAACGACATCGTCATCACGACCGTCTTCGTCAATCCGACCCAGTTCGGCCCGAATGAAGACTATGACGCCTACCCCAGGACGCTTGAAAAGGACAGTGCGCTTGCTGAAGCATGCGGAGCCGACCTTCTTTTTGCACCGGCTCCTTCTGCCATGTATCCGCACGAAGAGATGACCTGGGTCGAAGTCACCGGCCACGTGACGAAGATCCTCTGCGGCCGCACGCGCCCGATCCATTTCAGGGGCGTCGCAACGGTCTGCGCCAAGTTCTTCAACCTGACCGAATGCGACCGCGCTTACTACGGCCTCAAGGATGCGCAGCAGACACAGGTCCTCCAGCGCATGGTCGAAGATCTTTTCATGAATGTGGAACTCCGCCTGATGCCGATCGTACGCGAGGAAGACGGCCTTGCCAAGAGCTCCAGGAACGTTTACCTCTCGCAGGAAGAAAGAAAGGCAGCTCTCGTCCTTTCAAGAAGCCTTGCCCACGCCAAAGAAGCTTTCCAGAAGGGCGAAAGAAACAAGGATGCCCTCCTGACTATCGTTAAAAATGAAATCGAAGAAGAGCCGATGAGCGACATCAATTACGTGGAAATGTATGAAATGCCCGGCCTTGCAGAGCTTCCTGAAACGATTGAAGGAAATGCCCTCCTTGCTGTCGCTGTCCGCTTCGGCAAGACAAGACTCATCGATAACGTAATCCTGGAGGCAGAATAATGACTTATACAATGATGCATGGAAAAATCCACCGCGCAACCGTCACAAAAGCCAATCTTGAATACATGGGAAGCATCACGATCGATGCTGACCTTCTCGATGCTGCAGGCATCCTTCCCGGCGAACGCGTGCAGATCTGCAACAACAATAACGGCGCGCGCCTTGAGACGTATACCATTGCCGGAAAAAGAGGAAGCGGCGTCATCTGCCTGAACGGTGCTGCGGCACGCATGGCTGCCGTCGGCGATATCGTCATCATCATCGCTTATGCCGGCATGGATGAAAAAGAAGCCAGAGGCTTTGTCCCGAAAGTCGTCATGGTCGATGGCGAAAATCATATCCTTCGCGAAAGAGGCACGGAAAAGGAAAGAGAAACCGTCTGATTCCTTTTTCTGTTTTCCCGTAAAGGAGTGATTCCATGCTTGAAAAACTCGTTCATTTCTGCACCAGGTACATGGCTGCCGGCGTCATCCTTGCAGGCGTATGCGGCATCATATGGCCTTCCCTCATGAAGCCTTTTGCCTGTTATATCCCTATTTTCCTAGGTGTCATCATGTTCGGAATGGGCATGAGCCTTACGCCCCGCGACTTCAAGAGCGTCTTCGATCATCCGAAGAACATTGCTCTCGGCACGCTCTTCCAGTTCATCTTCATGCCGGCGCTTGCCTTCGCGCTCGTTAAGCTCTTTGCTCTCCCGCCGGCGATTGCCATCGGCGTCATCCTCGTCGGATGCTGCCCGGGCGGCACGGCTTCCAATGTCATTTCCTACATTGCACGCGCCGATGTAGCGCTCTCTGTTTCCATGACAATGGTCAATACGATCCTCGCCCCCTTCGTGACACCCTTCCTGATCTGGGTCACCGCCGGCGCATGGGTCGATATCAGCTTCACATCCATGATGATTTCCATCATAGAAATGGTGCTCCTGCCCCTTCTTTCAGGCGTCCTTCTCAATATTTTCTTCCCGAAGGCCGTCTCGAAAGTCACGAAGATCACGCCGATGCTCTCTGCTCTCGTCATCATCTTCACCGTAGGATGCGTCGTATCCCTTTCCGGCCGTACGATTCTTGACAGCGGCCTCATCATCCTCTGCGTCGTCATCCTCCACAACCTTGGCGGCATGACACTCGGATACCTTGCGGCTAAGAAAGCAGGCATGACAAAAGCGCAGGTACGTGCGATGTCGATCGAGGTCGGCATGCAGAATTCCGGCCTTGCCTCCACGCTTGCCCTCATGTACTTCACGGCGGCCGGCGGCATCGCAGGTGCTATCTTCTCCGTATGGCACAACATTTCCGGATCCCTCTTCGCTTCCTGGTGTGCAGGAAAGGATGAAGAGGAGGAAATGGCTCCCGCCGCTGAGACAAGATCCATTTAATTTTCTTGACTTCAAGCTGACTCTAAGGTCTATGATAATTACAGTTAGTTTGAAGAAAGAAGGAAACTATCATGAATCAGAAAATTCTCCGCCTGGCTGCTGCAGGCCTTCTCGGAATGACCCTTTGTGGCAGCAGCCTTCCCGCTTATGCTGCGCCGGCATGGACGCTCCCCTCTGAGGGCGTCCAGATGGAAAATACTGCCAAGCAGGCCTACATTTACAAGGAAATGTACGGACGCTTCCATCCTGCAGCCTCTTCTGCCAAGCCTGCTGTCTTCGAAGCGCCGGACGGATGGACTTACACCAGATATTCTCAGGACGGACTTGTCCTGGAAGAGCTGACAAACCCAGAAGGCTCAGGAAACCGCACCGTCCTTCAGCTTCATGGAGGCGGCTATATAGGTCCTCTTCACAATGGGTACCGGAATCAGGGCGTCCGTCAGGCTGTCCTTTCGAACGCGCGCGATACGTACATGGTGAACTACCGGCTCGCGCCAAGACATACATATCCGGCCGCTCTTGATGATGCCATGACTGCATACCGGTTCATGCTGAAGAAGGGATACAAGCCGGAAAATATCATTGTCTTCGGAGACTCTGCCGGAGGCAATCTGGCACTCGCCCTCTCTGCAAAGCTGAAGGAAGAAAAGCTTCCCCAGCCAGCGCTTCTCATCCTTGATTCGCCATGGACGACGCTGGAGACAGAATCCCCTTCCCGGAAGGAGAGCGTGAAGAGGGATCTTGTCCTGGGTGAAATCAATCCGGGCATGTTCCACGAAATCAATCACCCCACCTATGCAAAAGGCATGAATCTCTCCGACCCGCACCTCTTCCCTGTTTACGGCGATCTCACAGGATTCCCGCCCATGCTGATTCAGGCAGGCGGCTATGAGCTTTTCCTTGATGACGGCATGAAGCTGGCGAAGAAAGCCGCTGCTGACAATGTCAAAGTGACGCTCACTGTCTATCCCGGCATGTCGCATGACTTTGCGCTCTGCCTGCCGGAGCTTCAGGACAGCATCGATTCCTTTGCAGAAATCCGTGACTTCATCAACCTGAACATGAAACCGTGATTCCCATCACAGAAACAAAAGATGTGCCCCTTCATTTTCGGTCACATCTTTTTTCATTGCCTCTTTCTAATTCCTTATCTGATTCCTTGACACAGGCGACTCTTTTTGGGGTATGCTATATACAAATTATAAAAACAGGTCAAGGAGGATTTTATGAACAGGAAACTTTCACGTCTTGCCGCTGCCGGCATTATGGGCTTTGCCCTTTTCACAGGAAGCTTCTCCGCTTCTGCCGCGCCTGCCTGGTCGCTGCCTGAATCGGGCCTTCAGATGGACAATGCTTCCAAGCAGGCCTATATCTATAAGGAAATGTATGCCAGCTTCCACCCTGCCAAGGATGCAAAGCCTGTCAGCCATCCCTTTGAAGTACCGGATGACTGGACCTACACAAGATTTGATATGGGCAGTTTCTACATGGAAAAACTGGTGAATCCCAAGGGCTCGCCGAACAGGACCGTCCTCCAGCTTCATGGCGGCGGATACACCACGCCCCTCCATGCTGAATACAGAAGGATCGGCATGCGTCAGTCTGTCCTTTCCAATGCGAGGGACACCTACATGGTAGACTACCGGATTGCGCCGAGGTATCCGTATCCGGCTGCACTGGATGATGCCTTCACGGCGTATCAGTCACTCCTCAAAGGCGGCTGCGATCCCAAGAGCATCATCGTCTTTGGCGATTCTGCCGGAGGAAACCTTGCCCTGGCTCTTTCGCTGAAGCTGAAGGATGAAAAGCTTCCCCAGCCCGGACTCCTTATCCTTGACTCCCCGTGGACGACGATGGAAACGATTTCTCCATCGAGACAGGGCAGCGTGAAAAAAGATCTGATCCTTGGCGAAATCAATCCAAACATGTTCTACGAAATCAATCATCCATCCTACGCCAAAGGCGCAAAGCTGGATGACCCTTACCTGTCCCCTCTTTACGGCGATCTCACGGGCCTTCCTCCCATGCTGATCCAGACCGGCGGATACGAAGTATTTCTGGATGAAGGCATGAAGCTTGCTGAGAAAGCCGCTTCTGACGATGTCAAAGTGACGCTCACCGTCTATCCCTACATGTCCCACGACTTCCCCTTCTGCGTCCCTGAGATACAGGACAGTGTCGATGCCTTTGAAGAAATGCAGAGCTTCATCAACCTGAACATGAAACCCTGATTTCCATGATAGAAACGAAAAAGATGTGACCGGTTTCGATCACATCTTTTTTACTGCCATTTTTTTATTCACTTTTTATGATTTCGTCCAGATCATGTCGTCTTGCTGTTTCATCCCATACCATGATGAATTCACCGCCTGTGATGATTGTCATGGCTGTCAGGTGGAACCAGATGAAGAGGACGATCAAGCCGATCAGGGAGCCGTACGTGATGCCCATGGATGATACATGAAGGATGTAGTACCCGTAAGCGGCTGTCAGTCCCAAGAGTACGACTGTCACGATGAAGGATGCCGCAATGATGCGTTTCCACTCGCTTCTCCTTCCTGCCGGCGCGAACTGATAGAAGCCTGCCAGAGAAAAGGTGAAGATTACGAACGGGATGCCGAACTTGGCCATCGTCCACATTTCAAGAAATACATCCGCCACATTGAAGTAGTAGGCAATCGCATAGACGACTGCGTTTCCGAAAACGATAAGACCAAGGGAAAGGATCATCGCAAATGAGATGAGCATCGTGAAGATGAGTGACTTGATTTTGACTTTGATATAAGACTGCTTGTCCCTGTCTCCATAGAAGGCGCAGTCCATGGACCGGATCAGCGTCGTGACCCCCTGGGAGGCTGTCCACAAGGCGGTAGCAAGACCGACAACCAGCCAGATGGAGCTTCTTGCCTGCAGGATACGGTTGATGTTGGCCTGCAGCGTGACAGCGACCTGCTGAGGTAAGTAATGGACTGCCTTTGTAATAAGGTCGACCTGCGGTGCCGCGAAGAAAAGCATGGCGTTCACGAAGAAGATCATGAAAGGAATCAGTCCCAGTATGAAGTAGTATGTACTTTCTGCCGCCAGCGCTGTGACATTATCGTCATTGAAACGATTGATCATGCGCTTCAGAAAATACACCGCTGTAGAGTCAGTGATTTTCTCTTCCATGGCACTCTCCTTCCGCCGTCCGTCCGGCCTTTATGAAATCCTAACTTATTATACATGAAATTGACACTCTTGGAACAGACGGAAAAGATATTCGGAATGAATTTCAATCATTCAAAGGTCTGCCGAAGTCTCAATGACATAAAAATATCCGCGTCTTGATGGCGCGGATATTT
>ENA-OPSW01002057-OPSW01002057.1-human-gut-metagenome-genome-assembly--contig:-NODE-2057-length-9822-cov-2.498618_pt1 | contig 9822 bp, 8 predicted proteins | sample MGYA00241463_ERZ501918 | MGnify/ENA primary metagenome ERZ501918 (study PRJEB25962, sample SAMEA2042443) | human gut metagenome | biome: human gut; feature: human-associated habitat; material: faeces... | reverse complement strand
CCTCCGCGACCTCCCCGGCGAAGTCGAAGCCGCCGGGCACGTCGAGCACGTTGATCTTGCAGCTGTCGTATTCCACGGGAGCCACGGCCAGAGAAATGGAGATCTGGCGGCGGATCTCTTCGGGATCGTAGTCACAAACGGTGTTGCCGTCGGCAATTCTGCCCAGACGGTCCGTGCGGCTGGCACGGTGTCCGTTCTCTCCGTATCCGTACCGTTCCTTTGTCCCGTCCTGATAGGATGTCTCAAGGATTTCCCCAAATTCATTGTACCAGTGTTCGACCGTTTTGTCATGCACACTGCTTACGATTGTCACTCTGTTTTTTTCCGGGTGGTAGTCTGCCCGGTAGGTGTCCCCGTTTGCCAGCGTCTGCAGCACCACCCGTCCCGCATCATCATACCGGTTCTCAAGATAGGTGACCTTTGCCTGATCCACCGCGCGTTCCAGGTAACCGTTGCTGTCATATTCATAGTGGGTGACGCCTTCATCCATGTGGATGACGTCTGACAGAAAACCGTTTTCATACCGGTACTGCATCGTTCGTCCCACATGGTCCCTGATCTGGACCAGCCTGCCGTCACGGATCTCCACATCCAGAAAATATCCAAGCGGCGTCGTGATCCGGGTTAAGCGTTCCCCCTCATAGTACAGACGCACACACTGTCCGTTCCGGTCTTCCGCCGCAGTCAGCAGTCCCTGCCCGTCATAGTGGTAGCATTTGTAATTCCTGCCATCGTAAATCCTCCAGCCGTCGTCCTCTCCGGTCAGCTCCAGCCACTCACAGCCTCTGGTGACATTGACCGCATGGGAGCCGTCCCACTCAAAGACCGCCGTGATCCCGCTATCCAGCTTCGCATGGAGTCTGTTGCCCGAGCAGTACAGACGGCATTCATATGAAAAACTCCATCCGGGGCCCAGAAGCCCTGCCTCCCTGCTCGTGGAGTTATATTTCCTCTGCACACGGAGATCCTCCCGGATATCCGGCAGTGTGAAGTCGGTCGCGGTGATCAGGAACGCTCCCGTAACCACGTCGATCGGTTCTCCAAAGAACTGCCCCAGCCCGCTTTCTATCAGGTTCTGTTTGATGACCTGAAGCGGGTCGATGTCCCTGCCCGCCAATTTGTTGATGCCCAGATCCACCGTTGTTCCAAAAGTAGTTCCAGCCAGGGTTCCGACCGCTTTTTCTACCCACTTATTATCTGTATTGAGCAACCTTTTGATTTTTTCTGTTCCGGCAGTTCCTAACGTTCCCTTGGCAAGACCCGCAAAAGCGTCCAGACCCAGATTTTTTAAATCCACCTTTCCCGTCGTCAGATAATCATTGACTGCGCCAAACAGTGTGGTGCCGCCCATCTGGAAGAGGAAATTCGCCACCTTGGTCTTCGGGCAGATTCCATTCCAGAAGGACATTGCCTTTCCCGCAAACTTCTGGACTTTTGACGCTTTATCCGCCCCTGAAAACGCACCTGCCAGAGCCTTTCCCGAAACCACGTCAAACGCCACGTCCGTAATCATGGAGGTGATATCATAGGCGGTCTGATTGCCGCCAAAAACAGTATCCCGCAGGAAGTTTGCCGGCCGCGACGCATCCATCGCATTCATCTTGCTGTATCCGTCCAGTCCCTCAGCGATATCTGCCACCGCAAATGTCGCCTTGACCCCTGCCGCAATGGCAAACGGTGCCGCAAGTCCTCCCGTCGCCACGGTCAGTGCGGTCAGACCCACAACCGTCACCAGACTTATCACGCCGTCCACAATCTTGCTCTTGCTCTCCTGCTTCTTCGTGATCATGTCTTCCTTGACCGCATTGTTTTCTGCCTCGCGCGCCTGTGCGTCAGCCGCTTCCTGCTCGCTCAGCAGTTCATCCCCCGAGGGGACTGCCGCCGGGGAGGAGTCAGCCTCCTGCACGACCAGGGCAGACCGTACTTCCGTCCCCGCCTCCATGACGATGCAGTCGTCGCTGCTCTCCCCGATCTGCATGGTCAGCTTTTGTTCCCCGCAGATCATCAGATCCTGCATCGGCTTCTCTTTATCCGACGCCATCCCCATCTGCGTCTTCAGCTTTATATCCATGCCGGTCAGGGACAGAAAACCGCCGCCCTCCAGATGAAGCACTGTCGCGCCTCCGGCATCCGGGGCAAACTGGAGGGATGCCGGCGTCATATCCATTGCGCTTCCGCTCGGGTCGGAAAAGCGTTTGTTTTCCGGCGTACTGCATGACCCGGACGCGCCCTCCCCACTCCTTATCGCATGAACCGCAACCGCCCCCTGCTCATCATGATCCGGGAAATAGATATGTACCTGGCTTCCCTCCTCCGGCATACAGTAAAAGCTGCTGCTCTCTATGGCGTAGGTAAAATACTTTGTCTTTTCGGAAGCCTCATACTCCGGATCGATCTCGAAATGGACGCGTATCCGGTTCCCGCTGCGCTCCATGACTGTCGCCGGGATGCTCATGCCGAAAATCCCCGGGTTTTTCTCTTTTTCCCTGCGGATTCCCGCCCGTCTTGCCAACACGTAACTGTATACCAGCTCCCCTTTTTCCGTGTGCAGGCGCATCGCGGTCACAACCGCTTCAATCCCGTTGAACGTCAGCGTTTCCCCCATCCGCAGAAAGAAACGTACCATCACATTCCAGCAGGAAGCCTCCTGGGAAAGCACACCCTCTTTTTCCAGCACGCGCGCATAATGGAGCATATCCTTCTCCATCGTGTAGTCCTGCCGGTCAAGAACTGTGCCATAAGAGATCTCCGGGATGCCAAATCCCCCTTCCCGCAGGCATCCGTGGCATCCGCAAGAAGGTATGTTCCAAAGTGGCTTGCCAGACGGCGCAAAAACACCCAGTCGCTTTCCTCATACTGCAGCAGAAATTCCGGGATGCACGCCCCGCCCGTCGCATGATCCGTCACACCAGACTGCCCGTAACCGGACAGAACTCTCTGTGCCACTTCCATGTAGGTCAGCGCGCCGTTCTGGAAGCTGCGGCTCTTTTTCACGCGATCCCAGTCCATCGTGTAAGACCAGGCTTCCAGGTATAAGTAAAAAAGTCCGTTCTCCCTTCTGGCAGAAACCGTCTCCAGCTTTCCCCGGAAAACCACCTGCCCGTTTGTCTTTTCCAGCTCACGAACAGTTACGCCGGCGTCAGAGGACATAGTGACCAGTTCATCTCTCTGCTCTTCCTCGATCAGGATTTTCAATGTGAGTCCTGCGTGGCAGTTCAGTCCCTGCGTCAGCACAAGCTCCTCCACTGCCAGAAGTCCGGCAAGCTCCAGTTCGATTTCCAGTTCCTTATATGTAAGCTTCATGCACCCTCCTCCTTTGCCTACTCTCCCGTGCCCTCCACCTGCCCGGAAGTGATGATCTCGATCTCCCCGCCGTAGATACAGCGAAGCTTTGCACCGCCAAGAAGCGGTTCCATCCCCCGTGTCTCAACCCCTTCTTTTCCGTTGTCCCACTTGGTTCCTGCCGGAATATTTGGCGTACAGACCCCGACGATTCTCGGCACTCCCTCCTGCGCTTCCTGCGTCGTGATTTCTTTTTCCCCGCCCGTAAAAAGGTTTAAAACACTGTCTAAAAAAGTGTCGGGACATTCTTCCTCCACCGCCTTTTGTATGCGGTCAGCCTCCGCTTTCGTACTCGGATTTTCCATGCTGTAACAGCCACCAAAGCAGCGCACGTTCACCTCTCCGACACTGTCGTCCACGGTCATCTGTGGCTGCTGGCGCAGGAATACTCCATGCGTATCATCCAGCACCAGATACGTCTCCCGCATTCCCATACTGCAGCGGATCATCGCCGTATGCACCACATAGGTATCATTCAGTTCTGCCATTTACTCCACCTCCACTTCCCGGAAAATAATCCCGACAGGATTTCTGCGCAATATGCTCTCCACAATCTCCAGACTGACAAAAGGATTGCGGAACTTTTTTGTATCTGCCAGAAAAACTTTGTGCTCTCCGATTTTTTTGCGATCCAGCACCAGTCTTTTCACGCTTCCGTTCGGATAATATTCCGTGCTGTCAGAAAGCATCTCCTGCTCTTCCAGCAAAAGCGTATGGTACAAAAAGATCTTTCCCCGGCTCTTATCCACCAGCGACACGGACCGGAAAATCATGTCGTCCTCATACACGTCCAGCACCTTTTTCACCATATCTGATACCAGAGGAATTGGACTCTGAATAAAATCAGGAAGCGCTTCCCCGCTATCTGCGGCAAAATAAAGCGTCGTGGACGGCTTGATCACCTCCGCATCCTTCCTGAAAAAAATATGTCTTGGTCCACAGATATCAAAATCCCGCAGCTTTGCCATATCCTGCAGCATTTTGTCCTGCTCCATCGTAAAAAATCTCATTCCTGCCTCCCCCTGTCCACCAGAATCAGTTGCAGCTGTTCCGGCTTTAAATGAATAAACGGAAGTTCCTCCTCTGCAAAGACAGAATGAAGCATATCTGCCCCTTCAAAGTCATTTTCCTCCCAGATACATCCCGAAAAATCCGCCTGATGAATGACCGCATTGCGGAAGCTGCAATTTTTTATCCGGCATCCCAAAAATCTCGCGCCCGTCAAAACCGCATCGTCAAAGCACATATTCTCCAGTGTGCAATCCTCAAACACAATAAAGTACAGCAGCTTTCCCTTACAGTCGGAGTTTTTTAAGTCCGCCTGGTACCAGTAGCCAAAGACCATCCCGGTCTCCTCATTTTTCGTCTGACGCAGTGCCCTGTCCCAGTCGATCTGTTCTTTTTTCTCTCTGTTTACATGAGCGACCAGTTCTGTGTGATCCCGGTATTCTCCCCAGTAAACCGCCCAGGTATCTGATTTTTCTATTTCAGCAAAATCCGGATTTTCCTCAACATCGCGGAATATAAAACGCAATACCTGCGCCAGCATCGAATTGCAGTCCATGACAGCCGAAGCGATCAGATTTTGCACATCATAGCGGTTGACCTTACCCATATATTTCCGGCTGTTTTCCACCAACTCTCTGCGGATATCCGCCCACATCGGAAACAGAAAATCCAGTGAAAATCCAACCTCCGCCGGTTCGGTATCCAGATACCACCTGGCATCCATCGCCTGCGCCAGAATCTGGTACTCGCCTTTTTCCAGCCCCACACGAAGCAGGGAAAAATGCAGGAACATCATTTTTTCTTTTTCCAGCCGGACAGTCTCCAGTCTGATTTCATGGATGGCGTCGCAGATCACCGCAGAAAGCTGCTCTGTCTTTTCCTGCAATTCCCGGTAAAAAAGTTTCTTTCCCTCTTCCAGAACAGGCTCTGCTTCTCTTGTAAAACATTCGACCGCTTCCTGTCTTTCCATATCCTGTTCCCTCCTAATCCACTTTTACCTCGGTTCCCTGAAGCATCAGGACTCCGCCCGGATGCATCTGCAGGCAGCCTCCCATCGCACACGCAACAACCGCCGTGTTTTCCGCCGAAAACTCCATTTCTGTCTCCGATGTTAATTCCACGTTATTCGACGCCTGAATCAGCAGCGTATCCTCCGCATACAGGGAAATATCCCCGCCGTTTCCGACCATCACACTTGCCAAACCGCCCCGGCACGCCAGTCTTATCCCGTCTTTGCCCATACGGAGCTCCTGGCCTGACGGATTGCTCAGATATTTTGTAGAAGGATCCCCCATACGGTCCGGCGCCGCGCCACCCTCTTCTTTATAATCGCTGACTGCACTGATTGCGACGGCGTCTCTCGTATGTTTGGTCGGGAAATATACACGCACCTGATCCCCCTGTTCCGGCATATAGTACCAGCCGCTTCCATCCGAGGATGCGGACAAGGTAGAGAAGGGGAACCAGTACGCATCGTTACTGTCCCTGCCATCGTCTATTTTTAAATGCACCCGGATCTGTATCCCGGAAACCTCCAGCACGGTTCCCTCCAGCGCTGCTCCCGTCAGATGCGCCGGATATTCCGTCTTCACCAGGATCCCTTCCGGCTTTTGAATACCGCAGGTTCCCACAAGCCGTCCATGCTCCAGACGGAAACCATGCTCCATGACAGAAAGACTTTGCCCCTTCGTCTCTATCTGCTCAAAAAGTCCAGCCACCACTTCTGTCCGTCCCTCCATGATCAAAAACTGGTCGTCCCTTACATCTTTTCCTGCCTGCTTCCAGTAATAGTACGCGCCAAGCTCCTTTCGGAATCCCGTCATTTCAAACGCACCGTCCACACTGGGAAGAAACGGAACCCCCGCATAAAGTCTTAAGGTGTCCGATGACGAGAGACTGGTGAGCGGAGCGTTCAGAGACGAAAACAACCGCTTTAAAAACTGCCAGTCCGTCTCCTGATACTGAACCGCTATGGACGAAATGGGGACGTCCGGAAATGCGAGCTGAATGTCACTCCCCGGATATTCCCTTAAAACCAGTTCCGCCAGTTCCCTATATGTCATCGCCGTATCCTGAAAAGAGCGGTAGCGTTTTTCCTGATCCATCAAAATGCTTCTGCTGTATGCAGTCACCTGGACGCTGCTCACATCCCCTTTTCCCGTGACCAGAAACTTCATGATGATTCCGGAAAAAAGGATCCTGCCCTCTGCCCTGATTGTGAGGGGTGAATACTGGGGCATATGAAACAGCAGCGGCTCACCGTCCTCTGCCCTGACATATCCGCCCAGCGTGAGACAGCCATGCTCTCCTGCACGTTCCACAAATTCCATATCCTCCAGATGCTCAACCGGAATTCCTTCTACTACGATCTGGTCTGCCGTATACCCCATTTTTCTTCCTCCCTAGTTCTCATGGATCGTCATGCCATGAATCGTCACTTTTCCCTTTTTCAGTTCCACATCCGCCCCCTGCTCACTGGCGATCCGGATGGATGTCTCTGATTTCATGATGACTTCATTTGCCGCTACAATATTGACCGCCTTTCCTGCTGATATGGAAATGTCTTTCACGGCGTCCAGCAGGACTTCCCCACTCTTTTTCAGCAAAATGCTACCCTGCTTTCTGCCCGCTGCGATCACAACGCCTTCCTCCGTAAACTGTACCTGGTTTCCCTGCGCAGTCTCAATATTGCGCACATTCGGATTCCCCATAGGATCATCCTGGTTTCCCTCTTTGGGCTCATGCGCCTTTATATTTGTCACAACATAGGCTTCCTTCTCGTCCGCTACCGGAAAATAAACGCGCACACTCTCCCCGTTTTCCGGCATACAGTACCAACCGCTCCCGTCCGGAGATGACGCAACCGTTGAGTACGGAAACCAGTAGTGCTCTCCTTCTTTTCCGCCGTTGTCAATTTCCATGTCTACCTGTACCCGGTCTCTCTTCGCCGCTGCGATCTGTCCGTCTATGGAGATTCCCGTCAGTCTCTGGTTAAAATACGGAAGCACTTTTAATCCGGCTTCTTTTCTCAGCACATAAGAATTGACCAGAATCCCCTTTTCAAGATGTCTCTCCACACCGCCGATATACCAAAAGCTTCCCTTATACCGAATTTCATTGCCAAGAGATGCGATCTCATACGTTTCAATCTGATACTGCACATTCTCCTGCTCCAACAGTTCCCCAAGTCCGTTCTCCTTCCGGCGGTTTAATTCTCCATAATCCTGCAAAAGCGTATAGGGCAGGCTGTCCCATTCCAACTGTTCCGTATCGGGGGATTCGCCAGCCAGAACACGGATACATTCAGACTCCGGATTTGGGTAGAGCGGTTCCTTATAACGGGCAAAAAAGCGGTTTAAAAATTCCCAGTCTGTCTCCTCATACTGGATGATAAGCTGACCGATCGGCATCTTCGGAACATTCAGTTTGTAATCCGCCACCGGATAAGTGCACATAACTTCCGCCATCAGTTCCTCCGGCGTCATCTGCGGATTCTGGAAAATCCGGATCCTCCGCTCCGTATCCATCAGATATGTCGCATCCCATGCCTCCAGATACAGGCTCACATCCTCTCCGTCCTTGCGGATAAAAATTTTATCGATAACACCATAAAACAGCGGGCGGGTCTCTCCTTCCGTCCGGTACATTAACGTCATGGTCTTTGAGATATTCTGTAACTCGTTTTCCTCCTGCTCTCCATCCAGAACAGCCTCCAGATACAGACTGGCATGACTGCCGGGCTTTTGGACAATATCCAGCCTCCGGATATACACAACGTCTATGGATGAAAGAAACAGATCTTTGTATGTGACGCCATCAAACTCCCTGATACGATCTTCCATCCGCACACGCTCCTTCCCGTTTTCTCATCCACTCATCCAGCTTTACCACCATAGCTTCCAATAAAACGCCGTATGTTCCCACGTCCTCCTTCAGACAGTTATAGTTTCCAGTAAATTCCATCCACTGCGTCTTAAAGCGGAACAGGATATTCCACACCCGTTTTTCCCCTGCCGGAACTTCAAAGCAGAAATATTCCACTGTTTCCAGAGATTTCTTTTTCAGGATCTGTGCTGACAACCGGTTGGCAGCCATGCCGTTGACCAGGAGATTACTCCATTGCTCCAGCGTTTTTGCCGCACGCTTCTGCGGCGTCCAGTTTATGATCTGGCTGACGCCTTCTGTATGGTTCACAAGGATCCGTCCGCTCTCATCTTCCTGCGACGCCTGATAAAATCCCTTGAAACATATAAAAGGAAACTCTTCCTTAAAATACGGGCAGATTTCAAATTCCAGAAGTCTGCCGTCCTCCAGTTCCAGTTTTCCCTCTGAGAGGGCGGCCAGCGCATCTTCTAGCGTAAGCGTTTTCTCTTCCGGCGCCTGAACTTCCTTTTCTCCCTGCTCCTTTACCCTTCTCATCTGGTCTAAAAGAGCGATCCTCTCATCTGTACGCATACATTTTCCCTCCTATATCAGCATTACCTGCCTTCTTGTTCCATCCCCCGGCTGTCTGTCAGAACGTCTGTCCGCACCCATCTGTAAGATCTTCTTTAGTCCGTCATATAACGCCTGATTCCCTTCCGGCATCCAGTCGCCCAACCGATTCTCTATATAAAAACGGAGCGCTTCCGCCGGCATTACACCGTCATTTGCAAGGACATTCATGGCAAACCCTGTATCCATGCCATCCCCGCTGTTCTTCCGCAATATCTCCATTGCGTACTGCCTTAAGACAGCCGGATGTAACGTCGGCATCACGGGGGAAGCCCAGGGGACTTCTACCAGATGAATCGTGTCAAACTCCGTCACGCAGTCAGAGAAATTTTCATACGTATTCCTGAGTCTTGCTCCCGCCTGCAGGCGGAATCTGCACAGTTCCAGTTCGCACGACGGATCCGGAAGCTTATCATCCAGATAGACCCTTGTATTTCCGATCGTTCGCTCATTCTCATAAACCAGCGTCAGAAACTGTACTTTTACATACCGGATCCTGTCCTCTGCCGGACACTCCAAATGAAGCGGATCCTTCATAAAATACAGTTTATTCTTATGAAGGATCATTCCGGGTTCAACCGTGATCCTATCTTCGTTCCAGACAAGTCCGCAGCCGCACAAAACACCGTCGCTGTAACCGGCGTACATGATCTCCAGATAATCCCGCGGATAATCCCTTAGCTGCTCTAACATTTCTGCGCGCAAAAGGCGCTTTTTCTTAAATTGTGGGGTTTCGTAACAGAACATGGCTCATACTCCTAACACAATGCAATCTCATCGATCCTCATGGTTGCCTCCACCCCTATAATTCCGAAGTGGCATTCATAGTAAATATCCACATGGTAGGGCAGATCAACAAACATCCTTACAAGAAAATCCATCTTGCCGGAAATCCTCTTTTCTTTTTTCACACCTATATACACCAGAATCTCGTAAAAATTCTCATTACTGCGGTATATGATATTTTGCGGGATCAGC
>ENA-OPSW01002048-OPSW01002048.1-human-gut-metagenome-genome-assembly--contig:-NODE-2048-length-9865-cov-4.959429_pt1 | contig 9865 bp, 8 predicted proteins | sample MGYA00241463_ERZ501918 | MGnify/ENA primary metagenome ERZ501918 (study PRJEB25962, sample SAMEA2042443) | human gut metagenome | biome: human gut; feature: human-associated habitat; material: faeces... | reverse complement strand
CACAGCAGCCCGGGCAATGGCCAGCAGCTGCCGCTGGCCCTGGGACAGGTTGGCACCGTCTCCGGTCAGCAGGGTGTTGTAGCCCTCCGGCAGACGCTTGATAAAGCCGTCGGCGTTGGCCAGCCGGGCGGCGGCGATGCACTCTTCATCGCTGGCATCCAGACGGCCATAGCGGATGTTCTCCATGACCGTACCGGTAAACAGGTGCGTGTCCTGCAGCACGATGCCCAGCGAACGGCGCAGATCGGACTTTTTGATCTTGTGGATGTTGATGCCGTCGTAGCGGATCTTGCCATCCTGAATATCGTAGAAGCGGTTGATCAGGTTGGTGATGGTGGTCTTGCCGGCACCGGTGGAGCCGACAAAGGCGATCTTCTGGCCCGGACGGCCATACAGGTTGATGTCGTGCAGCACCGTCTTTTCCGGCACATATCCGAAATCCACATCCGTGAAGGTGATGTCGCCTTCCAGTTTGTGGTAGGTGGTGGTGCCGTCGTGGTGGGGGTGCTTCCAGGCCCAGATGCCGGTGCGCTCCTCGGTCTCCACGAGGTTGTCCTCGCGGTCGTACTTGGCGTTCACCAGGGTCACATAGCCCTCATCGGTCTCGCTGGGCTCGTCCATCATCTTAAAGATGCGCTCTGCACCGGCCAGCGCCATGATGACGCTGTTGGCCTGCATGGACACCTGACTGATGGGCATATTGAAGCCCTTGTTCAGACTGAGGAAGGCCACCACCGTGCCAAGGGTCATGCCGCCAACGCCGCCAACGGCCATGGCGGCACCCACCAGCGCGCACACGGCGTAGCTGATGTTGCCCAGCTGGGCGTTGACAGGCATCATGATGTTGGAGAAGGCGTTAGCCTGCTTGGAGCTCTCCTTCAGCTGATCGTTCAATTCACAGAAGCCATCAAGGGTCTGCTGCTCGTGGGTGAACACCTTGACCACCTTCTGGCCCTCCATCATCTCTTCGATGTAGCCGTTCACCTTGCCCAGATCCCGCTGCTGCTGGATGAAGTACTTACCGGAGCTTGCCGCGATCTTTTTGGAGCAGAACAGCATCAGCGCCACCATGAGCATGGTAACGATGGTCAGCTGCCAGCTGAGCATACACATGCTGAAGAACACCGACACGATGGTGATGACGCTGGACACCAGCTGCGGGATGCTCTGGCTGATCATCTGGCGCAGGGTATCTACATCGTTGGTGTACACGGACATGATATCGCCGTGGGGATGGGTGTCAAAATAGGAGATGGGCAGGCTTTCCATGTGGGTGAACAGCTTGGTGCGCAGGTTGCGCAGCGTGCCCTGCGTTACGTTGACCATAACGCGGGCATTGATCCATGCTGCCAGAATACCCACAAGGTAGATGCAGCCCACCCGCAGCAGTGCCCCGGCCAGCGGTGCAAAGCTGGGGTTCTGCTGGTGGGTCATGGGCACGATATAATCGTCCATCAAAGTCTGCAAAAACAGGCTGGCCTGCACATTGGCCAGCGCACTGACCACGATGCAGATAAGCACAAGGATGCAGTGGGGCAGGTAGTTGCGGAACACTTCATCCATGATGCGCCGGAGCAGCTTGCCCGGGTTTTCCACCTTGGGGCGCGGGCCCCGTGCGCCCCGCGGGCCGGGGCCATGTACTTCTTTTACGGCCATTACTGCGCACCTCCCTGCTTGTCAAAATCGCCGCTGCCCTGGGTCTGGCTGTTGTAAACTTCCTGATAAATGGCGTTGGTCCTGAGCAGCTCCTCGTGGGTGCCCAGGCCGTTGATCTGGCCGTTGTCCAGCACCAGGATGCGGTCTGCATCCTGCACCGAGGAGATGCGCTGTGCAATGATGATCTTGGTGGTGCCGGGGATCTCTTCCCGGAAGGCCTTGCGGATCTTGGCGTCGGTGGCGGTGTCCACCGCGCTGGTGGAGTCGTCCAGGATCAGCACCTTGGGCTTGCGCAGCAGAGCGCGGGCGATGGTCAGGCGCTGCTTCTGGCCGCCGGACACATTGGTGCCGCCCTGCTCGATCCAGGTATTGTACTTATCCGGGAAGCGCTCGATGAATTCATCCGCACAGGCCAGCTTTGCCATGCGGATGCACTCTTCCTCGCTGGCGTTCGCGTCGCCCCAGCGCAGGTTGTCGAGGATGGTGCCGCTGAACAGCACGTTCTTCTGCAGCACCATGGACACTTCGTGGCGCAGGACGTCCAGGTTGTAATCCCGCACATCCACGCCGCCTACCCGCACGGTACCGCTTTCGGCATCGTACAGGCGGGGGATCAGCTGCACCAGGCTGGACTTTGCACTGCCGGTTCCGCCGATGATGCCCAGCGTCTCGCCGGGCTTGATGGAAAAGGTGATATCGTTCAGCACCGGACGGCCCGAACCATGCTTATATTGAAAGGAAACATGGTCGAACTCGATGCTGCCGTCCTTCACCTGCTGCACCGGCTGCTTGGCCGGGGGCAGGTCGGTGGTCTCATCCAGCACTTCCACGATACGCTTGGCGGAAGCGGCCGACATGGAGATCATGACAAAGGCCATGCTCAGCATCATCAGGGCCATGAGGATGTTCATGATGTATCCGAACAGGGCGTTGAGCTGACCGGTGGTGATGGCACCATGCAGCACATATTTGGCACCCAGCCAGCTCAGGGCGATGTTGCAGCCGTAAACGGCGGTGAGCATGGCAGGGTTGTTGAAGCTCAGGCGGCTCTCGGCCTTGACGAACTGGTTGTACAGGCTCTCGCAGGCCTTGGTGTACTTCTCGTTCTCAAAGCCCTCGCGCACAAAGCTCTTGACCACGCGGATGGCGGACACATTCTCCTGCACCGAGGCGTTCAGGTTGTCGTAGTTCTTGAACACGCGGTCAAAGATGTGGAAGGTGGGGATCATGATGCTGGCCAGCACCACCACCAGAAAGACTACCGCCACCACGAACACCAGCGACAACGGGCCGCCGATGACCACAGCCATGAACAGTGCAAACACCAGATGCACCGGGGCACGCACGCACATGCGCTCGATCATCTGGAACGCATTCTGCACGTTGGTCACATCGGTGGTCATACGGGTGACAAGGCCCGCCGTGGAGAACTTGTCGATGTTGGAGAAGGAATAGTGCTGGATGTTCTCATACATGGCATCGCGCAGATTGCCGGCAAAGCCGGTGGATGCCTCGGCGGCATACTTGCCTGCCAGCACGCCCAGCACCAGGGCGATGGCTGCCACAAGAAAGGTGAGCAGACCATACTTGACGATGGCGTGCATATCGCCCTTTTCAATACCCAGGTCAATGATAAAGGCCATGATGGTGGGCAGCAGCACATCCATCACGGCTTCCAGGGCTGCAAAGAGCGGTGTCAGGACTGCGGCGCGTTTGTACTCGCCCAGATGTGACACGAGCTTTTTGATCATCTGAGTTACCTCCTGTTAATTTTATTTGTTTGGTACAAAACAATTCTATACAAAACAGATTTAATGTCAAGATGTTTGCAAAACTTTCGGAAATTGTTCATAATTAACATTTTCACAAACATCTTTTCGGCGTTTTGACAAGAGTCGAACACTCTTGCGTTATACTTGGGCGGGCCAACCGGGAGCTTTCCACGCAAATGCAAAGCAAAATAATTCTTCCGCTGAATATGGCCAGAGCGCATGCAGCGGCCATTTCAAATGGTTTACTTCAGCGCGTCCCGCAGCTTGTTCAGCAGCCGGAGCAGCTCGGCGTTTTCCTCTTCCGTCAGCAGATTGGCCACATAGTCGTCCGTCTGGTGGAAGGAGAGGATGGTGTTTTCATGGAAGCGGACGCCCTCTTCCGTCAGCACCAGCTGTTTCAGCCGGGCATCCTGCGGCACGCTCTGGCGCTGGATGTAGCCCTTGCGCTCCATCAGCTGCAGGATGTTGGTCACGGTGGAGCGGGTAATGGAAAACTCCCGCTCAATGTCCCGCTGGAACACCTGCTCCTCCCGGTGCCGGTAAAGATACTCGATGATCCAACCGTGCATCGGGGTGGCCTGCTCCACACCGTTGGCGCGGGCAAACTGGTTGATCTTGCGGAAGATCAGGTTGTCCACCCGGCGGATCTGGGCCGGGATGACCTGCGGCCCCTCCCAGGGCGGATCCCCGTGGTCTCTGTATTTGTTCTGTTTTTCGTCACACATACGATCGGTTCCTTCTGAATTGTTTTTTGCTCAAACTGTTTTCTATAAAACTGTTCGATATGAGACTATTGTAATCCCACTGTCCCTGTTTGTCAAGGGCAGCAAAAAAGACTTCTCCCAAAGGAGAAGCCTTTCCGATCTCTGTGTCACTGATTTTCTTCCACCCATTCCCGCACGCGGTCAGGGCGGTTGGTCACGATGCAGTCCGGCCCCAGCGGCAGCAGGCTCCGGACAGCCTTTTCCGTGTCCACAGTCCACAGGGCCACCTTGATGCCCATGGCCTGGAGCTTTGGGATAAAGTCCGGGTTGCTGTAGGCGGTGTGGTATTCGCAGCTGACGTACTCCGGCGCAAAGTCCAGGCTTTTGACATAGGCCACCGGGTTGTGCTGGTCGGCCAGATGCTTTGCCACCGCCTGCAGGCTCTCCCCGGGGAAGTTTGCCCGCAGCATGCTCACCTTGTCGTTCACCCAGCGGGTCATCCAGCCGTTTTCCTCATCCGGGTCCATGCCCGCATCCACCGGCAGGGCGGCCAGGTCTTCGTCCAGCGCCGCTTCCTCATCCTCCATGCCGTTCACCAGGCCCAGGTCCTTCCAGATGACCGGCGGCGGCAGCACCATGCTCTCGAATGCGCCGTACAGCAGCACGCCCACCCGCAGTTCCGGCATCAGCGCCTTGGCCTGCCGCAGCAGGTCGTGGTTGAACGAAATAAGTACCAGTCGGTCGGCGATGTCTGCCGCGCGGATGGCATCCACCACACCGGACACAAAAGCCGGGTCGTTGTCCATGGTGGATTTCATTTCCAGCTGGACCGCGCAGCCCTCCATGCTCCTGCACAGGGCCAGTGCCTCGGCCAGGGTGGCGATCTTCTCATCTTTATAGGCAACGTCCTTCCAGCTGCCGAAGTCCAGGTCCTTCAGCTCGCCCTCGGTCATATCGTAGATACGGCCGGAAATCTCGGTGTGCAGGTCGATGATATAGTCGTGGTGGATCACAAGGCCGCCGTCCAGCGTCTTTTGTACATCCATTTCCACACCGTCGGCCCCGATCTCCATCGCCTTGCGGAAGGCCGCCAGCGTGTTTTCCGGTGCCAGATAGGATGCGCCACGGTGCGCAATGATCTGAGGTATCATAAGCAGAATTTTCCTTTCTGTACAGCAAAGCTGCCGCCTTTCAGCATACCCTATCCGCCGGGCTGTGTCCATCTGCGCATTCCACAAAAAAGCGGGTCGTTTTTTGTCTCATTCGCGCTGAAAGTACGACTTTTATCGTCAAAACGACGAATTCATCCGATGATTTTTGCACATTTTTCACGAGAAATTTGCAAAACGCGGGGCAAATCTCTCCCATCTGTTTCTTTCAAACCGGCAGCGGGCATGGTACAATAGTGCTGTAAGGATGTGCCGCGCCCGGCGGCCGGAAAAAGGGAAATGGAGTGTTTGACTATGACTGCATTCAAGCCCATCAAAGAAGGCAAAGTCCGTGAAATTTACGACAATGGCGACAGCCTGATCATGGTTGCCACCGACCGCATTTCTGCGTTTGATGTCATCCTGAAAAACAAGGTGACCAAAAAGGGCACCGTGCTCACCCAGATGAGCAAGTTCTGGTTCGACTACACCAAGGATCTGCTGCCCAACCATATGCTGAGCGTGGACGTGAAGGATATGCCGGAGTTCTTCCGGCAGCCCCAGTTCGACGGCAACAGCATGCTGTGCCGCAAGCTGACCATGCTGCCCATCGAGTGCATCGTGCGCGGCTACATCACCGGCAGCGGCTGGGCCAGCTACCAAAAGACCGGCAAGGTGTGCGGCATCCAGCTGCCCGAGGGCCTGCAGGAGTCCCAGAAGCTGCCGGAGCCCATCTACACCCCCTCCACCAAGGTCGAGATCGGCGACCACGACGAGAACATCTCCTACGAGCGCAGCATTGAGGTGCTGGAAAAGCAGTTCCCCGGCCACGGCGAAGAGTACGCCACCAAGCTCCGGGACTACACCATCGCCCTGTACAAGAAGTGCGCCGAGTACGCCCTGACCCGCGGCATCATCATCGCCGACACCAAGTTCGAGTTTGGTCTGGATGAGGACGGCAACGTGGTGCTGGGCGACGAGATGCTCACCCCGGATTCCTCCCGCTTCTGGCCGCTGGAGGGCTATGAGCCGGGCCACGGCCAGCCTTCGTTTGATAAGCAGTTTGTCCGCGACTGGCTGAAGGCCCATCCGGACAGCAACTACGACCTGCCCCAGGACGTGATCGACAAGACCATCGCCAAGTATCTGGAGGCCTACGAGCTGCTCACCGGCAAGAAGCTGTAAGCTCTTTTTCAACAAGTAAAGCGCCCGCTGTGGAAAACTCCGCAGCGGGCGCTTTTTCAGTTTTTATACAGCCGCCTCTGGCTCGGCCTCTTCGCCGGGCGCAGTGTCCTCTTCCGGCTCATTTTCTTCGTCCAGCAGATACTGCACTTCGACCTGCCGTTCCATCTCATCCGCGGTCCAGTCCAGCTGCACCGTGCCGTCCAGTTCCAGCGTGTACTGTTCCACACGCTGCAGGGTACCGGAATCCAGGCTCTGGCCCGGGTCGTTGTCCGGCGACCACACGATGCGCAGTTCATCCGGCTGCAGGGTGCCAGCCCGCACCGTACCGGCCACGCTGCGGCAGTCCTGCGCAAAGGCTCCGGTGCTGTCGTAGGGGCCATACAGCATCACGGTCAGGCTCAGGTGTCCATCACCCGGCTGCATCTCCTGCAGGGCATTCACATCGTTGGAGTAAAGATACAGGTCGGTGTACACATCCCGCAGGCGGAGGTCCGGGTTTTCCTTCCGGAGGGCCTCATACACCTGTGTGGTGTACGCCTTGCTCAGCTTCATCTCGTTCTGTCCGCGGGCAGGGTCGATCTCGCTCCACACCATGGGCAGAAAGCTCAGGCACATACAAACTGCGATGAGCCCCAGACAGACCAGCACCGAGACAAAATCGTACTTCCAGCGGCCCGGCCGGGCGGCGAAGAACAGCACCTCACATCCCAGCAGCACCAGGGCTGCCGCCGGGGCGATGCGCACCACCAGCTGCCAGTCAAAGCCCGGCACAAAGTAATAACACAGGAAGAAGATGCCCGCTGCAATCAGGCAGGCGCCCAGCGTCAGGCTGCCCACCCGGCGGCTGGGGGCGTCCTGCAGCTTTGCAGCTTCCGGCCGGGTTTCCGGCTCCGTCGCTGCTGTCTTATTCGGTTCGTCCATCGTCGCCCTCCGCATTCTCCGGCTGTTCCGGCTCATCGGGGTCCTCCGGGGTCACCGGGTCGCCCAGCAGAGCGCTGAGCTTCGGCATGGCAAAGTCTGCGGTTTCCTCCGGGGCTTCCGGTGCATCGGCTTCGGCTGCGGTGTACTCGCGGAAGTCCTCGTCCTCCGGTTCCTCTGCCTTTTTGCGGTGCACCTTTTTGCCCTTGGGGCCGCGCACCAGCCACAGGCCGCAGACGATGAGGGCCACGCAGGTCACGATCTGGGGCAGCTCATCCAGCATCAGATAGAAGGCGCGGAACACAGGGTTGTTCTGGCCCCAGCGCCACATCACATCGCCGAACACCCGCATGATGACGTTCTCGTAGGCCACCAGGCCGCCCAGGGCAATGAGGCCCCAGCCCACCAGCTTGTGGCTGTCCATCATGAAGTCCTGCATCCGCTTGTCTTTCCAGTTGATGTGCACCAGATAGTCGTCTGCCGGGGCATTCTCCGCGATGATCTGGGCGCGGAGGTTGAAGGTATCGAAAAAGCTGTACATATACACCACGATGCAGCCGACTACCAGCGCATCCAGCCCCGTGGCGCTGCCTACGATAATAAACAGGCAGAACATGGTGATGAGCGAGAGTCCCCGCTTCATATAGCCCTGATACATCTGGCCCGCGCCGGGGATGCAGGCAAACAGCAGGGTCAGGATTCCGTTTTTCTTCATAGTCGATTCCCTCATTTCTTCTGGTTGGAAACGGCAGCTTCAGGCTCTGCCGCAGATTCGTTTTTGCCAAACAGCAGCCCACCCAGAGCACTGTTGAGCTTTTCAGAGAGCTGGGGGCCGGGGGCTTTATCCTGCACCGGCTGGCCCAGGCTCTCCGGCTGGGTAGGGGTCCGCTGGTCATCCTGCACCGGCTGGCCCAGGAGCGGCAGCTGATCTGGCTGGTCCGGCTGAGTCTGGCTGGTGGAGGGCATCCAGGTCTCAAGGTGCCGGGTGCCTTCCAGGATCTGGGTCACAGTGCCGCTGCGCCACAGGGTCAGAGCCAGCACTGCCGCCACGGCGGCCACAGCGGCCCGGCCCCAGGTGTTCTGCATCAGCCGCACCCAGATGGTGCCCATCACCGCCCCGCGGGCGGAGCGCGGCGGCTCTTCCAATACATCGGCGGTGAGCAGGGCTGTGTACCGGTCCATGCACTTGTCGCAGTAGGACAGGTGCTCGGCGGCTTCCAGCCTGCCCAGCTCGTCCAGCTGCCCGCCGATGACGGCGTGCAGCCCTTCCTCGGTCAGGCATCCGTTCTGATCAAACAGTTCCATGTACGCTCCTCCCTTCCTGTTGTTCCCGGATCTGCTGTACCAGCATCTTTTTGGCCCGGTAGATCTGCGCGTTCACGGTTTTTTCCGGGCGGCCGCACAGACGTGCCGCCTCGGCCATGGTGTGCTGTTCCAGCAGCACCAGACGACAGGGTGTCTTGTAGGGCTCCCGCAGGTCCAGGATCATGCGGGTGAGTTCTTCCGCTCCCAGCGTGTCCAGCACCTGCTGTTCCGGCTCCAGGCCGGGCGGTGCCCCCTCCAGCGCCAGCACCTCGTCGCCCGGCGTGTTCACCCGGCGCACCCATGCGCTGCGTAAGTAATCCTTGGCTTTGTTGGCCGCAATGCGGGCCAGCCATTGCTTTTCAAAGCCGGGCGGACAGCGGTCGATGGCCCGCCATGCCGCCAGAAAGGTCTCCTGGGTCAGATCCTGCGCATCCCCCACGTCCGGCACCAGCTGATGACAGACCGTGTAGACCAGGGATTGATATTTTTGCACCATCGCGCTGAATTCCAGTGTTGTCAACGACCTGCTCATCCTCCTTTCCGGCTGTGGAGGGCGGTGCTCTGCACGGCCCTTCTGTTGATTCAAACGAGACAGCCGCCGCATTCCCTGCACAAACCGCAGATTTTTTTGCAAAAAGTTTGTGTTTTGCCCGTTCCATGCTACAATGTGGTTATAGTATAGCACGAAAGGAGCCTTACCGCCATGCCTTCCACCACCCGTCAGGCCCTTCTGCAGGCACTGAGTGCCGCCGGGGGTGCCTATATCTCCGGCCAGCAGCTGGCCGGACAGCTGGGCGTGAGCCGCGCCGCCGTCCACAAGGCGGCCGCCGCCCTCACCGCACAGGGTTACGCGCTGGAAGCCGTCTCCCGCCGGGGGTATCGGCTGCTGGGCGGCGACCCCTTCTGTGCCGAGGCCGTGGGCCCCTACCCCGCCCCGGTGCAGGTGTACGACACACTGGAAAGCTCCAACCGGACGGCCAAGCTGCTGGCGCTGGACGGTGCGCCCCACGGCACGCTGGTGCTCACAGCCCACCAGAGCGCAGGCCGGGGACGGTTGGGTCGTGTATTTGAAAGCCCGGCCGGGAAGGGCGTGTACCTCTCGGTACTGCTGCGCCCGGCGGTCCCGGCGGCCAGCGCCCAGACGGCCACCATCGGGGCCGCCGTGGCGGGGTGGCGG
>ENA-OPSW01002047-OPSW01002047.1-human-gut-metagenome-genome-assembly--contig:-NODE-2047-length-9866-cov-2.556416_pt1 | contig 9866 bp, 9 predicted proteins | sample MGYA00241463_ERZ501918 | MGnify/ENA primary metagenome ERZ501918 (study PRJEB25962, sample SAMEA2042443) | human gut metagenome | biome: human gut; feature: human-associated habitat; material: faeces... | reverse complement strand
ACAAAGTGATGGCGTTCCTTACCGTGGAGGATCTGGTTGGAACTGTGGAAGTCATGGTTTTCCCAAGAGATTACGAGAAATGGCAGAATATGATCAATGAGGACGCCAGGGTATTCATCCAGGGACGGGTATCTGCCGAGGATGACAAGGCCAGCAAACTGATCCTGGAAAAGGTACGGCCTTTCTCCGATATTCCGAGAGAACTCTGGATCCAGTTTGAAAGTAAGGACGATTACAGCCAGAAAGAAAAAGGGCTTCTGGAGGATCTACGGAATTCTCAGGGTACAGACACTGTCGTTATTTATCTGAAAGATGTAAAAGCAATGAAAAAACTGTCTGCTGCATACCATGTAAATCTGCAGGATGAATGGCTTGCACAGATGAGTAAAAAATATGGTGAAGGCAATATCCGGGTTGTAGAAAGAGCTCTGAAAACGCTTTAAAGTGAAGAATCAGACAGGTATATGGAAAATTATGGTAAAATCACGGAAAACAGAGTGTAATTTCGGCAATTACTTAAGGAAAGAGTCTTGAAAAACCTTTGAAAATGCTATAAACTAATGCTGAATATGTGTATAGAAAAACGAGGGCGTTTCCACTGAAAATGGAGACACAGCTCCCGACGATTCATAAGATGGAGGAGATTATTATGGCAGAAAACAAAGTTAAGACCATTGGTGTCCTTACCAGCGGCGGTGACGCTCCTGGAATGAACGCTGCAATCCGTGCAGTTGTAAGACGTGGACTTTCCAGCGGACTTAAAGTAAAAGGTATCCAGAAGGGCTATAACGGCCTTTTAAACGAAGAGATCATCGATATGACAGCAAGAGATGTATCCGACACCATCGAGCGTGGTGGTACAATTCTTTACACTGCAAGATGTGCCGAGTTCCGCACAGCGGAAGGACAGCAGCGTGGTGCAGAGATCTGCCGCAAGCACGGTATTGACGGACTTGTTGTAATCGGTGGAGACGGTTCCTTTGCCGGAGCACAGAAGCTTGCTAACCTTGGAATCAATACAATCGGAATTCCAGGAACCATCGACCTTGACATTGCATGTACAGAGTACACCATCGGTTTTGATACCGCTGTTAATACAGCTATGGAAGCAATTGACAAGGTTCGTGATACATCTACTTCCCATGAGAGATGCAGTATCATCGAGGTTATGGGACGTGGAGCCGGCTGGCTTGCACTGTGGTGTGGTATTGCCAACGGAGCCGAGGATGTTCTGATCCCTGAGAAGTATGACTATGATGAGCAGAAGCTGATCAATAACATTATTGAGAGCCGTAAGATGGGTAAGAAACACCACATCATCATCAATGCAGAGGGTATCGGTCATTCACAGGCTATGGCAACTCGTATCGAGGCCGCTACAGGAATCGAGACACGTGCTACTATCCTTGGTCACATGCAGCGTGGTGGAAGCCCAACATGTAAGGACCGTGTATATGCATCCATGATGGGTGCTATGGCAGTAGACCTTCTTCTGGAAGGCAAGAAGAGCCGTGTTGTTGGATATCGTCATGGTGATTTCGTTGATTTCGATATCAATGAAGCTCTTGCAATGGAGAAGAGCGTAACTCCATATATGTGGGAGGTTTGTGAGTCCCTTTCCCATAACTATAGGAAATAACAGTGATAATACGGTTCACTTGTCTCAGAGCATATCTCCGATTGGGTTTTACAGTCTGTGATACACATTTTGCAGAAATTCTTTGAGCTATGTGTCGGCGTCAGGTGAACCGTAATTATAAAAGAGTCATTGTTCCTGACATTCTGCAGCAGAATATTCTGCGAAAGATGCTGAGGGGCATTGGCATAAAGGAAGCTTATGTTCATTCAAAACCTGCAATATAAATTGCATAAACTGAATACGGCACAGATTATTACCCTCAGCTTTGCGGGGGTAATTTTTGTAGGCGGATTAATTTTGTGGCTGCCATTGTGTACAGCACCGGGACAAACCACATCATTTTCAGATGCCATGTTTACAGCCACCACCTGTGTATGTGTAACCGGTCTTGTAACTGTGACCACAGCCACTCACTGGAGCCTGATCGGCAAGCTGGTGATCCTTTTGCTGATCCAGATTGGCGGAATTGGCCTGATCGCTCTTGCAAGCATTATTTTTATTTCCTTGAATAAGAAGATCAGTCTGAAGAACCGCAGAATGATCCAGGAATCCTATAATCTGGAGCAGATGTCCGGTCTGGTAACAGTGGTGAGAAAAGTGGTTCTCTGCGTATTTGCAGCGGAAGGAATCGGAGCCGTCGGCTATGCATTCTGCTTTGTACCAGAGTTTGGACTGGTGAAAGGTCTGGGACAGGCTGTTTTTACAGCAGTTTCAGCCTTTTGCAATGCAGGAATCGATCTCTTGGGAGAGAACAGTCTGGCAGACTATGTAACCAATCCTCTGGTGAATGTGACAACTATGGGATTGATTATTGCTTCTGGACTTGGCTTTAACGTATGGTGGGATCTTGGAAAAAGAATAAAGCTGGTTTTTCAGAAGAAGCTTTCTCCTGGCAGATTATTCCGGACCCTTCGTCTGCAGAGCAAGCTGGTTTTGACTACAACCGGGATTTTGCTCCTTGGTGGGACAATCTGTATTTTACTGTTTGAGTATAAGAACCCGGACACACTGGGAAGTCTGTCCTTTGGACAGAAGCTGATGGCAGCGGCATTTCAGTCTGTGACCACAAGAACTGCAGGATTTTTTACAATTGATCAGGGGGCACTGACCAGCGGAAGCGTAATAATCTGTCTGTTTCTTATGCTGGTTGGAGGTTCTCCTATGGGGACTGCCGGCGGAGTGAAGACGACTACACTTGCAGTGCTTGTGCTGAGTATTATTGCCAACCTTCGGGGAAAAAAGGATGTAGAGGTTTATGGGAGAAAGATTCGCAGCAGTTATATCCGTTCTGCGCAGGTAGTTGTGGGAATGGCGGTTAGTGTGCTGCTTATTTCCGTGCTGGGGATTTTTGCAATTATGCCGGATGCACCCTTTGTGGATGTGCTGTATGAGCTTACTTCTGCAATTGGAACCGTAGGTCTTTCCAGAGGACTGACCGCGGTCCTGAATACACCGGCCAAATGGATCGTTATTTTTACCATGTATCTTGGAAGAATCGGTCCGCTGACACTGGGCGCGGCGGTTGTATCCCGTGCGCAGAAGCGAACGAAAGATGTACATCTGGCAGAAGAGAATATTATGATAGGATAGAAAATGGCGTCTGTGGACGACATTATCCCGCATGAAAGTCCGTTGCTTTCATAGCAGATTTTAAAGGAGATTAGAATGAGCGGAAAATCCTTTGCAGTCATTGGATTGGGGCAGTTTGGAATGACCCTGGCAAAAGAGCTTGCGAATGCAGATTATGATGTTTTGGCAATTGATGATAAAGATGAAAATATTCAGGAAATTGCAGATACTGTCACTTATGCAGTTCGTGCAGATGTGCGCGAGCCTGGAATTCTGAAATCTCTGGGCGTACAGAATGTAGACGTTGCGATTATTGCGGTTGCAGAAAATATGGAAGCCAGTATTACTGCCACCATGCAGGTGAAGGATCTGGGCGTCCCGCTTGTTCTGGCGAAGGCAATGAATTCCCTTCATGGCCGGATCCTGGAGAAAATTGGTGCTGATCAGGTAATATATCCGGAGCGTTCCATGGGCATCCGCGTTGCCCGTAATTTTACAGCCAGTGGATTTGAGGATGTGTTTGAGCTTTCTACGGAGTTCAGTATGGCAGAATTCCGGATCCCGAATGAATGGGTGGGAAAAAGTCTTTCAGAGATCAGGCTCCGTGAGCAGCATCATATAAATCTGGTTGCAGTGAAGCATGGAGATTCTGTAAATGTAAACCTGAATCCTGCGGAGAAGCTGGAAGCGGGTTGTATTCTGGTTGCAGTAGGAAAGAACGAGGATTTGAATAAATTCCGAAAGCCGCTGTAACAGGGAGGATAATTTATGATAACCAGTGCAAATAATACACAGGTAAAAAATATCATACAGTTAAACCAGAAGGCCAAGGCCCGCAGGGAACAGGGGTTGTTTGTGGCTGAGGGCCGGAAAATGTTCGGGGAAGCTCCAAAGGACTGGATTTCCAGGGTTTATGTGACAGAATCCCTGACAGCAGATGAGTTCCTGATGAAGCAGGTCATGGAGCTTCCGGAAGAAAAAAGAGAAATTGTGGCAGATAATGTTTTCCGCCAGATGTGTGATACCAGGACTCCACAGGGAATTCTTACAGTTCTGAAGAAACCGGCGTGGACTGTGGAAGATATTTTAAAAGGAGATGCTCCTTTGGTAATGGTTCTTGAGGATCTTCAGGATCCGGGAAATGCAGGGACTATTTTCCGAACAGGTGAGGGTGCTGGTGTTTCCGGTGTTTTTCTTACGAAAACCTGCGTAGACATTACCAATCCAAAGGTCATCCGATCAACTATGGGATCTGTTTACAGAATGCCTTTCCTATATGTGGAGGATGTGGTATCATTAAAAGCAGAACTGGAGCAAAAAGGTATCCGTACCTTTGCAGCCCACCTGAAAGGAAAAAATTCCTATGATCAGGAGGATTATCAGGGCGGCACAGCATTTCTTATTGGAAATGAAGGAAACGGGTTGACGGAAGAGGCAGCAGAAGCTGCTGATTGTCTCATCCGGATCCCCATGTGCGGCAAGGTGGAGTCCTTGAATGCAGCTATGGCTGCAGGAATTTTGATGTATGAGGCTGCAAGGCAGAGACGGTAGGGTTAGCTGATCTGGAATCTGTCTGCTGAAGTATATCTGATGACGTATGGCAGATTTTGACAATCGCTTATCTGAAAGGGGGAGTCTTATGGAACCAATTATCTGGCTGGGAGTCCTGGCTGTGCTTCTGGTTATTGAAGGGCTTACCACGGCACTTACTACGATCTGGTTTGCAGGAGGCGCACTTGCTGCCGCTATTGCAGCCGGCATTGGAATGGGAATCGTGCCGCAGCTTCTTCTGTTTTTCTGTGTTTCACTGGTGCTGCTGTTTTTTACAAGACCGGCAGCTCTGAAGCTTATGAGAAAAGACACAGAGAAAACAAATGTGGAAGGTCTTCTTGGAAAAAAGGCTGTCGTGATCCAGAAGATCAATAATCTGGCCCAGACAGGCCAGGTTCGCATCAATGACATTGAATGGATGGCCCGGACATCCGATGACAGCGTAACAATTCCGGTTGACACTGTAGTAATCATAAAAGCAGTCCACGGCGTTAAATTGATCGTGGAGCCAAAGGAGGCGTAATATGGGAAGTATCTTATTTTTGCTGATCGTCATCATTCTGGTGCTGTGGATCCTGGCATCCTGCATCCGCATCGTACCCCAGGCATATGCGATCGTACTTGAGCGTTTAGGCGCTTACCAGGCAACATGGGGAACCGGCGTACACTTCAAACTTCCATTTGTAGAGCGTGTGGCAAGAAAAGTCAATCTGAAAGAGCAGGTTGTAGATTTCCCACCACAGCCAGTTATCACAAAAGATAACGTAACCATGCAGATTGATACTGTTGTATTTTTCCAGATCACAGATCCGAAGCTGTACGCATACGGCGTTGAGAATCCGATCATGGCTATCGAGAATCTTTCCGCGACTACATTGCGTAACATTATCGGTGATATGGAACTGGATGAAACCTTGACCTCCCGTGAGGTGATCAATACCAAGATGCGTGCTTCCCTTGACGTGGCAACTGATCCATGGGGAATCAAGGTAAACCGTGTAGAGCTTAAAAATATCATTCCTCCGGCTGCTATTCAGGAAGCCATGGAGAAACAGATGAAAGCAGAGCGTGAGAGACGTGAGGCAATCCTGATCGCAGAAGGTGAGAAGAAATCCACCATCCTTGTTGCAGAGGGTAAAAAAGAATCTGCAATTCTTGATGCCGAAGCTGAGAAACAGGCTGCTATCCTTCGCGCGGAAGCGCAGAAAGAGCGCATGATCAAAGAGGCAGAAGGTCAGGCAGAGGCAGTTCTGAAGGTTCAGAAGGCGAATGCAGAAGGTCTTCGTATGATCAAGGAAGCAGGTGCTGACAATGCAGTTCTTACCCTGAAGAGCTTCGAAGCTCTTGCGAAAGTGGCAGACGGCAAATCTACCAAGATCATTATCCCGTCAGAGATCCAGAACCTGGCAGGACTGGCAGCTTCTTTGAAGGAAGTTGTTGTGGATGAGAAGGATAAAAAAGAAGAGTAACATTCTTGAAACAAGAAATTAATGAGATGAAAGCCGGCTATGGTCAGTCTGAAAAGTGAAAAATTCAAAGACTTGTACGACAGTTTACTGTAAAGCATGACAGAAAGAAAAATGGTGCCAGGTACTATACCTGACACCAGAGGAGGATTATTATGAACTTAAAAGGCAGAAATTTTTTGACACTGAAAGACTTTACACCAGAGGAAATTCTGTATCTTCTTGATTTATCCGCTGAGTTAAAGGCAAAGAAAAAAGCCGGTGAGCTTACCGAGTATTACAAAGGCAAAAATATTGCCCTGATCTTTGAGAAAACCAGCACCAGAACACGTTGTTCCTTCGAGGTGGCAGCCCATGATCTTGGAATGGGAAGCACCTATCTGGATCCAACTGGCTCCCAGATCGGCAAGAAAGAGAGCATTGCAGATACTGCGAGAGTTCTTGGAAGAATGTATGATGGTATTGAGTACCGTGGATTTGGTCAGGAAATTGTAGAAGATCTTGCAAAATATGCAGGAGTTCCGGTTTGGAACGGTCTGACAAACGAATATCATCCAACACAGATGTTAGCAGATATGCTTACCATCCGTGAGCATTTCGGATATCTGAAAGGAATCAAGCTGGTTTACATGGGCGATGCCCGTTACAATATGGGTAACTCCCTGATGGTAGCCTGCTCCAAGCTTGGTATGCATTTCGTAGCCTGCACAAGTAAGAAATATTTCCCGAATGAGGAGCTGGTTGCTCAGTGCAAAGAGTACGCAGCAGAGTCCGGCGCAACCATTACTCTTACAGAGGATGTAGAGGCTGGAACGAAGGACGCAGACGTTATTTACACAGATGTATGGGTATCCATGGGTGAGCCGGATGCAGTATGGGAAGAGAGAATCCATGATCTGACACCATACAAGGTAACATCTGCAGTTATGAAGAATGCAGGGGAGAAAGCAATTTTCCTTCACTGTCTGCCAGCATTTCATGATCTTAAGACAAAGATTGGCAAAGAGATGGGCGAGCGCTTCAATCTGACAGATATGGAAGTAACAGACGAAGTATTCGAGTCTCCGGCTTCTAAGGTATTTGATGAGGCTGAGAACCGTATGCATACCATTAAAGCGGTTATGGTTGCTACACTGGGAGAGCCTGAGAATAAATAATTCGGCTTCCAGATAACAATGAATTAATGAAAGAAAGGGTATCTGAAATGATTTCCGAAAAAGAATCATATGAAGAAATTGGCACGGGCAGTATCTATAACGAAACCACAATTGCAGATCAGATACATACAAAATGGGCGGGCAAAACCGTCCATTTTGCAAGAGAAACAGATTCTACCAATTTGTGGATCAAGCGTCTGGCGAAGGAAGGCGCATCAGAGGGAACTCTTGCACTGGCAGAATTTCAGTCAGCAGGAAGAGGAAGACTTGGCAGATCCTGGGAGGTACCAGAGGGTACGTCGGTTATGATGAGCATTCTTCTCAGACCGAAATTTGAACCTCAGTATGCACCAACCCTTACCCTTGTAATGGGTATGGCTGTGGCGAAAGCAGTGAAGAATCTTGGATTTGACGTAAGTATCAAATGGCCCAATGATGTGGTGGTTTCCCACAAAAAAATATGCGGAATCCTTACCGAAATGGGAGTCCGCGATGGAAAAATTGACTATGCAGTCATCGGAGTGGGAATTAATGTAAATATCAGAGAGTTTCCGGAGGAGATGGCAGACAAGGCTACATCCCTTTATCTGGAGAGCGGCAGGGAATTTGACAGAAGCCAGATTCCCGGGCTTGTGATGGAAGCTTTTGAGAAATACTATGAAAAATTTGCAGCGACCTGTGACCTCAGTGGGCTGAAAGAGGAATATGAAAGTATTCTTGCTAATTACAATCAGCCGGTGCGTGTGCTGGCGAAAGAGCCGTACGAGGGCGTGGCCAGAGGGATTACAGATGGCGGAGAGCTGTTGGTAGAGAAAACTGATGGAACGATTGTAGCTGTCAGCGCCGGTGAGGTTTCGGTTCGCGGGCTGTATAGCTATGTGTAAGGCTATTGTTTAGGCACATTTTCGCAAATGATATTCCCCACTGATTGCGATAATCCTACAGTGAATGGGGCATATCACTTGCGAAAATGTTGTTGACACAGATGAAAACAGAAAGGTGGGACTTAATTGTATCAGGAGAATGTAGTGCTTTGCGGCGCAAGCGCCTATGAACAGAAATATTACTTTAATAAAGACTTTGATTCTCTGCCAGATCATGTGAAGAAGGAACTGCAGATCATGTGTGTTCTTTTCACAGAAGAGATTGGCGGAATTTTCACACTGGAATTTGATGATCACGGAAACCTGCAGTTTAAAACAGAGGCTACGGAAGCTGATGGATTTTATGATGATATTGGCGGTGCATTGAAGATTAAAAAGCTGCGTGTGGAGAAAGAGGAGCTTCTGGAATCTCTGGAAATGTATTATCGTGTGTTCTTCCTTGGGGAAGATGTGGATAAAGAGAAGACAGAAGAGTAAGCTGTGTGGATAAACTGATAAACAGGGAAAATAGCAGCTCATCAGATGTGACATTTGAGCTCACGAAGCGAGTAATTGTTGAAAGGATTGAATAGTTACACATCAAATATGAAAGTAATTAAGGTGATATGAGTAGTAATTTAGATTCTAAGTTGAGATATGAGCTTCCAAAGGAGATGAAGTGGAAAATCGGAAATGTAGAGATCCCTAACCGGTTCGTCCTGGCGCCAATGGCGGGCGTTACCGACCTGGCTTTTCGCAGGCTTTGCAAGGAGCAGGGCGCTGGGCTTCTCTGCATGGAGATGATCAGTGCCAAGGCTATTTCCTATAAGAACAAAAATACCAGGGCTCTGATGGAAATCGACCCGGTGGAGCATCCTATTTCCATGCAGCTCTTTGGAAGCGAGCCGGAGCTGATGGCGGAGGTAGCGAAGGAAATCGAGGAAGAGCCTTTTGACATTCTGGATATCAATATGGGATGTCCGGTGCCGAAGGTGGTAAATAACGGTGAGGGTTCAGCTCTTTTGAAAAATCCGGATCTGATCGTGAAGATTGTGAAAAGCGTTTCTTCTGCCATTCAGAAACCATTGACCGTAAAGGTCCGCATTGGTTTTGAAAATGAGCCGGTGGATATTGTAGAGATTGCAAAGCGCGTGGAGGATGCCGGGGCAGCAGCTATTGCAGTTCATGGACGGACACGGCAGCAGTATTATTCCGGGATAGCAGACTGGGAGACCATTGCCAGGGTTAAAGAAGCAGTTTCCATTCCGGTGATTGGAAATGGGGATGTGGATTCGCCGAAAAAGGCGGAGAAACTTTTCCGGCAGACCGGATGTGATGCGGTGATGATCGGGCGTGCTGTGGAAGGAAATCCATGGATATTTCGGGAGATGAATCACTATTTTGCAACAGGGGAAGAGCTGGCCAGACCGTCTCTTGCCGAGGTGAAAGCGATGATTCTGAAGCATGCGCGAGCGCAGATAGAGATGAAGGGTGAGTTTATCGGCATTCGGGAGATGCGTAAGCATGTGGCATGGTATGTAAAAGGAATGAAAGGTGCAGCGAAGTTCCGCGCACAGATCAATCAGGTAGAATCTTACGAAGAGCTGGAAGAATTGTTGAA
>ENA-OPSW01002042-OPSW01002042.1-human-gut-metagenome-genome-assembly--contig:-NODE-2042-length-9902-cov-2.715548_pt1 | contig 9902 bp, 9 predicted proteins | sample MGYA00241463_ERZ501918 | MGnify/ENA primary metagenome ERZ501918 (study PRJEB25962, sample SAMEA2042443) | human gut metagenome | biome: human gut; feature: human-associated habitat; material: faeces... | reverse complement strand
CAGACCCGCCTCCACGCTGGCACGAGTGACGTCGACCAGGCGCTGGCGCTCGGCCGAGACCTCGCCGATGCAGAACATACGGCTCGAATCACTAAAGTAACCGTCCAGGATCGTGGAGCAGTCGACGTTGATGATGTCGCCCTCGTGCAGCACGTCCGTATCGCAGGGGATGCCGTGACAGACCACGTCGTTGATCGAGGTACACACGCTTTTGGGGTAGCCCTCATAGTTGAGGTCGGCCGGCGTGCCGCCGTGCTCGACGGTGTAGTCATAGATCATCTGGTCGATCTGGTTGGTGGTCATGCCCGCGGCGATGTGCTCGCCTACGTAATCGAGCACGCCCACGTTGATGGCGGCCGAGCGCTTGATGCCCTCGATATCGGCGGGCGTCTTGTAGAGCGTGCGGGGCAGAACCTCCCAGCCCTCTTCCCACAAGCGCTCAAGGCGCTCATCGAAGGCGCTATGGCATTTCTTATATTTTTTGCCGCTGCCGCACCAGCAGGCGTCGTTGCGGCCGGGCACGGGTCCATTGTCAAACATGGCTAACTTCCTTTCATTCGCAGCTAGTATAGCCCACTCACAGGGCAGCTGCGCGTTAGTAGCTCACCTGGCAGGGAATGCCGAGGGCACGCGCGCGCGCGGCAATGGCGTCGAGGGCCTCGGGTGCTGCTTTGGCAAGGCCGGCGATTGGTGTCTCGCGCGCCACCGTGTAGATGGTCGCTTCTTGTGGGCGAATGCGCTCAAGCGCCGCGAGCCAGGGGGCAACGTACTCCTCGCCGGTGTTGTCGATGGGCTTGCCCAGATACTCACCGGTCAAAAAGATCGTCTGGATAATAACGTGACCGTCAAAGCTTGCGAACGTCTCAATCTGGTGCTCAACGTCGTAGGGGCCAACGGGCTGGTCGAGCAGCTGGATAAACGCCGAGTCGGCGGTATCGAGCTTAAGAATGTTGTCATCGACCATCATGAGCGCGTCGTGCACCTCGGGGCGGTCGGCGCGCGTGCCGTTGGAGAGCACGGCGATCTTGGAGTTTGGGGCAAGCTCGTCGCGCAGCGCGACGGCGCCGGCGATGGCCTGCGGAAACTCCGGTGCGGCGGTGGGCTCGCCGTTGCCTGCGAAGGTGATCACATCGGGGAGCTCGCCCTCGGCTGCCATCTCGCGCAGCTTTGCCTCGAGCGCGTCGAGTACCACGGCAGCTGTGTTGTGCGGCTCATGGCAGGGGCGCTCGGCGTTGAGGCCGTTTTCGCAGTAAATGCAGTCGAACGTGCAGATTTTGCCGCTGGCCGGCATCATGTTGACGCCGAGCGAGAGGCCAAGGCGACGGCTGCGAACGGGCCCAAAGATGGGGCTGGCATTCAAAAACGTAGACATAGGCATATGCTCCTCAAGACAATTGTGCCTAAGCATAGCATCGGCTCCAAAGCAAGGTGTGGGCTCTTGCTTTACAAGTTTCGTTTTTTCACGTCGCTCATTATGCCGTGCCATGAAAAGCCTCGGGTCGGGTACAGTTAATCTGTTAACAAGGCGTAAGGCAATACGGGTCCGTCCAACCGCACTGACGTGCAACCGGATGAGCATTGATGATGGGGGCACAACATGGATTTTACGGTCGAGAATGCGGGCACCACGATTGCCTGTCGCGAATATGCCGGCCCAGATGTGTCGCCTGATGCTCCTGCCTTGGTGTGCGTGCACGGCGCTTGTGTCGACGGCACATTTTTCGACGGTATCGCTTGTGAGCTCAGCCGCAACTACCGCGTAATTGCCTACGACCGCCGCGGCTGCGGCAGCAGCGATGCGGCAGACGGCAGCTATGATCTTGCCGCTCAGGCCGCCGATCTGCAAGCCGTGATCGAACACGTTGGCGCTTCGGCAAATGTGCTTGCGCATAGCGCCGGTACGTTGGTGGCGCTGGAGCTTCTTCGCACCGAACCTCATCTCGTCGCCCGTGCGATTCTGCATGAGCCGGCTGTGTCGGCCGAAGGCGTCGGTATGGGCGCAGCTCCGGTTTTGCTCGATATGATTGCAGCTGGAAAGGTTTCAAGGGCGCTCCGGCTTTTCTTGGGAGCTCTCGGCGACTTGGACCCCGAGGCTCCTGGGACGACCGAAGCGGAAGTCAAACATGCCCTGCGCAATGGTCGTTGCTTTATGGCCAATGAATACGGAACAAATATGACATATGCTCCCGACTGGGAGCGCGCCCGCGCGTCAAAGGCGGTGTCGGCCGTGTTTTTGGGCGAGCTTTCGGTCGATACACCTCGCGAGGCTGGCACGCGAGCGGCTGCCGAATATCTCGATTGCCCCCTTGTGACGATCCCGGGCGCGCATAACGGTTTGCGCGATCGCCCCGTTACGGCGGCAAACGCCGTTCGCGACGTCTTGGAGCGTTAGCACGCTCGATGACCTGCGGGGAGAGGGGCTGTTAGCGTTTCGTCATTGTTAACGAATGCGCCCATAACCGCGCGCCCGCGGCTCCATTACCGCCGTTTGCCAGGTCATAAAAATGTAACGATAATCGCGCGTTTGCCTTCAGCTGTTAGATGTTACCCTTGTACCAATTGATATGCACCGTTGCCGTGCGTAACGATAGGAAGGGCCCCATATGCTCAATAATCACGAGGTCAATCTAACCGACGAGGAGGCTGCCGCCGAGGTCGCCCGCGTCGCGAAGACCTACCCCGTGGTGCGTTTGCTGTCGGCCGATCAGATTAAGAGCGAGCCTAACTGCCTGCTCGCCGGCAATCGGTGCCCTTGTCTGCGTCAGTCGAGTCTTGAGGCCTTGGCAGATTCCGATGAGGTGTCGGAGCAGCTGCTCAATGATGGTACCGAGTACCGCGCTCGCCTGCGCCCTCTGAAGGTTGAGGGCGAGCCTCACGTCCTGCTGATGGTGCGTCCGATCGATGAGCAAGAGGCTGCAGAAGAGGACCTCGTCTACACCGATGTGCTGACGAGTGTGCGCAATCGCCGATATTACGAGGAAAAGCTCCGTAGCGCCCGCATGAATGCCGGCGTTGCGGTGATCGACCTTGATGATTTTAGGGTCTTCAACGATACGTGTGGCCGTCATGCCGGCGACCTTGCGCTCGGTGCTGTGGCGACAGCCATACGCAGCGGAATTCGTTCGACTGACGAGCTCGTGCGCTATGGCTGCGACAAGTTTGTGGTCGTCATGCCCAATATTCCCTCCGATGACTTCACCCGTCGCCTGCATCAGGTGTCCGATGCCGTTCATGCCACGATTGTTCCGGGCCATGAGTACGTGAGCTTGACGGCATGTGTTGGTGGCGTTCGCATTCATGGCGAGACGGTCGATGAGGGAGTTGGCCGCGCTGTCCAGTTATTGAGCCGCGCTAAGGCAAAAGCCGGTACGGTCGTGACCGACGCCGATTCCATCGAAGCCTTCCAAAGCGAAAAGCCTTTGGTGCTTATTGTCGATGACTCCGACATGAACCGAGCCATTCTCAACGAGATGCTCAAGGACGAGTATTGCATCCTCGAGGCCGACAACGGTCGTACGGCGCTCGACATGGTCGACCGCTATGGCGATGAGTTGTCGCTCGTGCTGCTGGATATTGTCATGCCGGGCATAAGCGGCTTTGAGGTGTTGGCCGATCTGTCGCGCCGATCGGGTATCGACAATCTGCCTTTCATCATGATTTCGAGCGAAGATTCCGATGATATGGTTCTGCGCGCGTACGAGCTGGGCGCCTCGGACTATATCAACCGCCCGTTTGACTCCCGTGTCGTGCGCCGCCGTGTAAGCAACACCATCCGCCTATACGCCAAACAGCGCCGCCTGACGAGTCTGCTGTCCCAGCAGTACAACGAGCGCGTCAAGAACAGTCGCATGCTCATCGACATCATGGCCGGCGTCATGGAGCTTCGCAACGGCGAGAGCGGCAGGCACGTTACGAACATCGAGAAGCTGACCGAGCTGCTGCTTGGCTGTCTGGTCCAGCGTAGCGGCACGATCTCCCTCGACAATGAGGAACGCTCCACGATTGCCTTGGCTTCGGCGCTGCACGATATCGGCAAGATGTCGATTGACGATGCGATTCTCAACAAACCCGGGCGCCTTACGCCCGAGGAGTTCGAGATTATGAAGACGCATACCACGATGGGCGCCGACATGTTGCTTGAGCTGGGCCGCCATCACGTCGGCAATGCGCTTATGGAATATGCGTACCAGATTGCGCGTTGGCATCACGAGCGCTGGGACGGCAAGGGCTATCCCGATGGCCTTAAGGGCGACGAGATTCCCATTGCCGCGCAGGTGGTCTCGGTGGCCGACGTGTATGATGCGCTGACGAGCGTGCGCGTGTACAAGGACGCTATCCCGCACAAGGAGGCGATCCAGATGATCCTGGACGGTAAGTGCGGTACCTTTAACCCACTGTTGCTCGACTGCCTGCTCGAGGTACAAGACCGTATTGCCGAGACGTTGGCACGCCCCGCCGACGTTGTCGCGTTTCCCACGATTTAGTTTGAACAAAGGAGTTTTTAATCCATGATTTCCATGCGTGAGGCGTATGAGAAGATCGGCGCTAATTATGATGACGCGTGCGCTCGGCTGATGGGCGAGGAAATGCTTGCCCGCTTTGCCCTCAAGTTTTTGGATGACGAGAGCATGGACAAGCTGGAGGCCGCCATGGCGGCAGGAGACGCCGAAGGTGCGTTTATGGCAGCGCACACGCTCAAGGGCGTGAGCCAGAACCTGGGATTCGATAATCTGTACGAGCCGGCGGTCGTGGTGACCGAAGCGCTGCGCGGTGCCGATGCCGTTGACGGCGCCCGCGAGGGGATGCATGCGCTGCAGCAGCAATATGCGGCGACGATGTCGGCCCTGCGCGAAGCGGCCGAATAAGAGCTTGCGTGCTTTGATGACAATGAGAGTGGATAATCTCCCGTTTTAGGCTCGGTGGTGGCCTCAAAGTGGGAGATTATCCACTCTCGTTCGATACGTGTCCAAAAATCCACTCTCACCCCTTCCGATTAGTGAATGGCCTATGCGCACTGGCGGGGCTTTCCGTATGCAATCTATATCGTTGTTCGATAAACTGTTCGAATAACGATAGAGTCGATGAGGGTGAGTGTATGTCCAACAGCGTTCAGCGTATGGCCAAGGCGGGCGAAAATATCAGGAAGCTTGGTTTTTGCATGGCAGCCGTTTTTGCAGGGATGCTCGTCGCTTTTGCCGCGTTGGTTGTTTACGTGATTTGGTATGCGGTTGAAAACGTTGCTTCTGTCGATTCTTTTGGTGTCGTGACGCTTCTCAATGGCGGGTGCATCGTTATCCCAAGCGGACTGTGCCTGGCACTCGTTGTGGGTATTTCGCTTGTCGTTTTGTGCGGGATCAGCCGTAACATCTCGCGGGGCGTCTCGCCCTTTACCAGGGCACATGTGCGGCTTATCCGTGTTCTTGCACTTGCCTTTGCTGTTAACACTGCGGTTTCGTTTGTTGGTGCCTATGGATCGGTCAATCTCACCATTGGCGGACTGGAGCTTTACATCGTGCCTCATTCCTTCGTTATTGAGATTTGCCAAGGCGCTACCTTTGATGCGGGGTCGTTTATCGGCGCAGTTGTCTGCTTGTTTATCTCGGCGATCTGGAGTTATGCCTCGCTGCTCCAAGAGCAGTCTGACGAGCTTGTGTAGGAGGAAACATGAGCTATCTCATCATCGAGCTTGAGACGCAGCTGCTTAAGACCGGAAAGACCAGCGCTGATCTGATTCGGGCGACGGGGCATACTCCGGCTAATATTTCAAAGCTTAGAAACGGAAAGATAAAAGCTATTCGCCTAAAGACGCTTCTTGATATCTGTGATGAGCTTGATTGTCAACCGGGAGATATTATTCAGCGCGTGAGCGAGAAAGAGCTTGAGGAGCTTATTGTCGAGCGCGCAAAAAATGTCGTGAGACAGATGCGGGACGGCGGAGGCAATGAGGTATCGCTTCCGACGTCAGTCTTCGCTGTCGATTTGAGTGACGAGTAGCTTAAGGCAAACAACTAAAACGAAGTATCAGCGTGAAGGGACCCGTGTCTAACACGGGCCCCTTCTTTTAGATTATCTTGACAAATATGAGTTATCGAAAAACAATAACAACCATGGAAAACGATAAAGGAAAGAAGGAACGATATGAGCGGTTTTTCTATCAAGCAGAACGGGGGTCCAATGAACGCATCAGCGATAAAGCTATCAAAAGTTTCAAAACGCTACGGAAAACGGCACGTTTTGCATGACGTTTCCTTCGAGGTGCATCAGTCTGAGCTCTGTGCCCTTGTCGGTGCAAACGGTGCGGGCAAAAGCACGCTTATTAAAATCGTCTTGGGCCTCTGCGAGCCATCTTCGGGGAGCGTGGAGCTCTTTGGAGGCAAATCAAAAAGAGAGCTTGGCCTGATGCGGACGCGTGTCGGCTATGTGCCAGATTCCAGCGGAGCATATCAATCTCTCAGCGCGGTTGAGAATCTTCAAATCCGATGTGCGGAATGGGGGCTTGATGAGAAACGTGAGGTTCCTCGCGTCTTGGGCCTAGTTGGGCTGGACGTCGATGAGAAAAGGAGCGTGAGCAGTTTTTCTCTGGGAATGAAGCGGCGACTTGATATAGCTACGGCTTTGTTGGGTGACACTGATCTGCTTATTTTTGATGAGCCAGCAAATGGGTTGGACCCGCTGGGCATCGAGAGCATATGGGCTCTTATCGGTCGATTGAATCGAGAACAGGGTAAGACCATGCTCATCTCTAGCCATGATTTGGATGAGTTGGCATCAGTTGCAACAAGTTGCGTGTTTATTCATGACGGCGAACTGCTGAAAAAGGAACCGATGGACATCATAAGGGATGAGGCATCGTCCCTAAAAGAGTATTACAGGCGCTTGATGAAGGCGGTCTCGCTATGAAGCGGGCGATCCATCCCATAAAGGCAGATATGATGCGTTTGCACAGGATGTTTCCGGCGAAGTTTGGTCTTACGCTTATGCTGGCGTTCGGCCTTCTTTTCGGTGTCTTTCTAAAAAACGGAACAACGTTGCTCGCCTTTGGCAATAGCGTTTTTGGGGAAGATATTGGTTTCTGCTGGAATGTAATCGATCCTTCTGCACCCGATGAGTCCCTTGTGCGCAGTGCTTTTGCCGGCACCTCCCTGTTCGTTCCGCTCATCGTTTGCCTGGCGATTTTACAGGAGCGCGGCTATGAAGAGGGATGCCGAATTTCTTCAGCAAGAGGTCTTGCCCGCTTTAACGGGGCTCTGGCACATGTACTTTCGTCTTCTTTAATAATCGGCGCAGCATATAGTGCGCTTTGCCTTCTTCTGTTTGCAATAGCGATAACACGTGGAGGGCAAAACTATGCGCATAGCATGCTGGCTACATTTTTGCCTGCGATGATAATCAACGCCGTATTGGTGATATCGGTTGCGTTGGAGACGGTGACCATCTATCGGATTACAAGCAGCGCCGTATTTAGCGGGGCTGTGGTAATAATCGGATTTGTCATGAGCTTGACACTCTACGGAACTTACCTTCAGACGCCCATACCATCCTTGCGATGGATTTTCTTTCTTCCGGGGCCGTACCTTGGAGTCGGATGTGCCCTTGGGTATAGCGATATGGGGCAGCTGACGCTTCTGGGATATGGCGCGGCAGCCAGTTGTCTATCGGTATTGATTTACGCTCTCGTGAGCTTTCGCGCTGGGGGTGTGCTCAATGGCTCGTCAGATTAAAAGACTTCTCCAGTCAGAATTGAAGCATGTGAGCAAATGGGCGTACGCCTTAATCCTGGTAATTTATGCGTGCATGGTGGTATTGCAGCTTAATTCTTTCCCGATGTGGTTCTGTAGCCTCCGTGAGAACAGTTTCTTGGGCTTTTTCCCAGACCCGACGCTTCGGCTATCGGCAGAGGATGTCCTTCTATTTGGTAATGCAGGGGTTTTTCGCGGCCTGCTGTTCAACGTAGCCCCGTTGGCTCATGCATTGTTCTTTCCGTTCATCGCGGCTTGCATTGTGCCGCGCTTTGTCAGTTCGGGCTTTATTGAGGAACCGTGGGGGTTGTCGGAGGCTCGGGGAGGGAAGCGTGTGTGCGTTATCGTTGCGCGAGTGGTGCTGTCTTCTTTTGCCCTTTTGGGCGCGTTTATCCTGTCGAGTGTCGTTTTGTACTGTCTTAACTGCGTAATCGTTTTGGATGCTCAACAGTATTTCAACCTGCATGTATTTTGCTATCGACTTGTTCTTGCTGCCGCTGCTTGCCTTGCATACGTGGTTTCTTGCGTAATCGTTGTTTCCTATTTTGGATCCGGCTTCGGTCCGATTGGCATGCTGCTGCTTGTCAACGTCGTAGCGATCTACATACAGCTCGGGGCCAATTCCATGCTTCCGCTTCCGTCCTCGATGTTCATGTGGATTTGCGGCGTGACCCCGTTGGGGAACGGTCAATGCATCTCGATTTTAATTGACTGTCTAATTAACGTAGCAAGCGTTTTTACCATTTGCTTTACCGTCGACCGATTGCGGTCGAGATTTCTTTGATTGTTTGTGAGGGATAATCATACCGAGCATACCAAATACAGGAGGGGCGGGTACCGTGGCTGGTGTCCGCCCCCCCCCTGGCATGGAAGGTTTAGGTCTGTGTGATTCGCAGGCTAGCGTGCCTGCTTAACCTTTGCTGCTGCCTCGACAAACGACTTCAACAGGTTAAAGTCGGTCTCGAGCGTCTTCCACGTGTACTCAGGGTGCCATTGCACGCCCAGGCAGAAAGGCTGGCCTTCGACTTCGATGCACTCGGGAACGCCGTCGGTTGCCTTGGCGACCAAGCGCGTGCTTTTACCCAGACGATCGACGCAGCAGTGATGTGCCGAGTTGGTCTGGATCAGCCTGTGCCCGCCAACCGCGCGCTCCAGAAGTGAGCCCGGCACGACCTCGACGGGATGCACGGGGTCGTTGAGCACGTGGGTGTGGCGCCACTGCGTGCGGCCCTCGCGTGCACCCAGGCTCGGCACGTCCATGCACAGGGTGCCACCAGTGGCGACGTTGAGCAGCTGCGTGCCGCGGCAGGTGGTAAAGAGTGGCTTTTTGGCGCGGAGCACCTCGTTAACCAGCTTAAACTCAAAACGGTCGCGAATCTCGCAGCACAGTGTGGGGTCGTAGGGGCGCTCGTCGCCCCAGCGCTTGGGGTTGACGTCCGGGCCGCCGGGAATAGCGATGCCGTCGGCGATATCGACGTAATGACGGATAACCTCAATGTCCTCGGTGATGGACATCTGCAGCGGCAGGCCGCCGGCGGCAAGGATGGCATCGACAAAGACACTTGCGATCTCCTCGTTGGGGGAGAGCGTCTCGCTCAAAAACGGCTTAGCCTCTTCCCAGCGCGGCGCGACGAGGATGAGTGGGCGGTCGGCGGGGGCGACGTCGACGTGCGGTGTATGACGATGAGGTGCGGGTTCCGATCATGGTTGCGGCTTTCGAATCCGGGTGGACATGGCACAGGGGTGGCGCGGGGCAAACGTTACTGATGAATTTGCCCGCGTGGCAATTGGGTTAGTGGCCCTTAATGGAGTTGAGGAAGTCCTGGGCGCGCTTGGTCTGGGGGTGGTCGAAGAACTCGTCGGGCGTGCCGGTTTCCACAATCTGGCCGTCGGCCATAAACACGACGCGATCGGCCACGCGGCGGGCGAAGTTCATCTCGTGCGTGATGACGATCATCGTCATGCCCTGCTGGGCCAGACGGACCATGACCTCGAGCACCTCGTTGATCATCTCAGGGTCAAGGGCGCTCGTGGGCTCGTCAAAAAGCATGGCCTTGGGCTGCATGGCGAGTGAACGGGCGATGGCTACGCGCTGCTGCTGGCCGCCCGAAAGCTGTGCGGGCACCCTTTTTATAGAATATGCATCGGTTTGTGTACAATCAC
>ENA-OPSW01002040-OPSW01002040.1-human-gut-metagenome-genome-assembly--contig:-NODE-2040-length-9909-cov-2.055409_pt1 | contig 9909 bp, 8 predicted proteins | sample MGYA00241463_ERZ501918 | MGnify/ENA primary metagenome ERZ501918 (study PRJEB25962, sample SAMEA2042443) | human gut metagenome | biome: human gut; feature: human-associated habitat; material: faeces... | reverse complement strand
GGCTATCCGTTGCCGGACGGTCGACAAAGTACACCGGCACCATAACTAGGCCGTCCTTGTGCTTGCGGGCCTTGCGCGCCCAGGTGCGGATGCTCTTTTTATTGAGCCCCAGTACAGCCTCGGCGTCGTTGCCCGCAACGTCGAGCGCCAGCTTATCAATGACCACCTGGTCCTTGGTAGACGCATCGACGGAGACGACGCGAAAGTCGCCTTCCTGCATGGCGGGATCGAACGGACCGACCTTGGCAAAGTCCCACGGCTCCAAAATGCCCAGGAGGCGAACGTCCAGGTAGTTTGCCCTGGGATACGCCCAGTCGAGCACCTCGTAGTACACCAGGGTCTCCTTGCTCAGGCCCTTGCCCGGGAAGGACGCCATCATGCGCAGGTCCGCCAGCGCCATGGGGAAATAGAAGAGCATCATGTCGTTTTGGATCGCATCTTCCACGTCGTGCCCGGCAAAGGCGTCGGGGTACTGGCGCACCAGCTGCAGTGCGTTGGCACGTGCCTGCTGCGGCGAGATTTCGCAGGGAATGCCCTGCTCCGGCACATACTCTGCACCCACGCCCATGGTCAGACGCTTGCTGAAGGTACCGGGCTTGAGCAGGTCGGCAATGCCGATCTTGTTGCCGCAGGACGGGCACTCAAACACACGCTGCGTTGACTCGCCCTCAAAGGACGCTCCGCAGAAGGGGCAAGGAATGCTCACATGCGTAGCCTCTTGGAACTCTTGCGCCGTGCCGCGATCCTCCCACAGCAGATGTTCCAGGACCGACTGATTGCGCCAGTGCGAATTGAAGAAATACCAGTCCGGGTCCTCCGGGCGCTCGAGTTGCGACACATGCGTGAGCTTGAGCAGTCCATCCACCACCGTCAGCGGCGTATGGCGAATGCCCAGGGCGCTCTTGGGCTCTCCGACGTCCGCCTGCCACGGAACGACCGTGCCGCAATAGGCGCACTCAAAGCTGCGCTTAGCCTGGTGCGAGTACATAGGGCCGCCGCAGTTTTGACATTTAATGGCAAACATCTCGTCCATGGAAACGTCCTCCTTTGCACAGGGGCTGTCGACATTAAGTATGTCGAGCAAGCAGGCACATGCCCATACCCATGTGGCCCAAAATGGACCACCCAGGCAGACGAGAAGGCTCGCTCGTTAGCACCGGCAGACTATTGCTGCATTTTCTGAGCATCGGTGCACGGCGCCCCCGCGCGAGCTACACTATCCCCTTAAACATGATTGTGAGGACGACCGCTATGCTATTTGTTAATCGGCTGGTACATACACTTGTTCCCGGCAGCGAGGGCGAGCCGGTCGATACATCTTGCCGTACCAACGCGGGCTTTGCCGCAAGCCTCATCTGCATTGGCCTCAACATTACCCTGTGCCTAGCCAAGGGCATCGCGGGTCTGCTCGCCGGCTCGGTCTCGCTTATCGCCGACGCCTTCAACAACCTCTCCGACGCCTCGAGCAACATTGTGAGCCTGCTCGGGTTCCGCCTTGCCAGCCGCCCGGCCGACGAAGGTCACCCCTATGGCCATGGCCGCTACGAGTACCTCGCCGGTTTGTTTGTCGCCGTCCTCGTTTGCGCCGTCGGCATCAACCTGGCGCTCGAGTCCATCGCCAAGATCATCAAGCCCTCCCCCACCGCCTACACGCTGGTCTCCCTAGCCGCCCTCGTCTTGTCCATGCTCGTTAAGCTCTGGATGGCCGCGTTCAACCGCACGCTGGGCGACCGCATCGACTCGGAGACGCTCATCGCTACGGCGCAGGACTCCAAAAACGATGTCATCACCTCGGGCTCGGTCTTAGCGGCGGCACTTATTTCGCAAACGACAGGCTATGACCTCGATGGCTGGGCGGGCCTGGGTGTGGGCATCTTCATCTGCATCAGCGGCATGGGCCTAGTGCGCGACGCCATCAGCCCGTTGCTGGGGCAAGCGCCCGACCCCAAGCTCGTCCAGGCAATCCGCGATAAGATCATGTCCTATCCGCAGGTCTTGGGCACACACGACCTGATGGTGCACGACTACGGCCCCGGTCGTCAGTTTGCCAGCGCCCACGTGGAGATGCCCGGCGAGGGCGACGCATTTGAGCACCACGAGATTTTGGACACCATCGAGCACGACATCAAGCGCCAAATGGGCATCGATATCACGCTGCACTGCGACCCCATCGCCACCACCAGCGACGACCTGCGCGGCTGGGTCAAGCGCGGCGTCATGCAGATCGATCCCGCGCTCTCCATCCACGACCTGCACGAGCACGACGGGTTCGTTTCGTTTGACCTGGTGCGTCCCGACGGCTTTGACATATCCGACGAGGAGCTGCTGGAGCTCGTCACGCGCATCGTGCACGAGCGCCGGCCCGACGTCTCATGCGTCGTCACGTTTGATTCGGGCTTTAGCTCGCCCGAGCGTCCGGCCGAGCAGTTGTAGCCTGCTTAACAGCTAGTTTCCCTGCGCGCCCGAGATGCCGTTTTGCAGGGCGTTCCAGGCATCCGTCGCCAAGCCGCCCAAGTTCTGCGCGGTATCGCCCAGGTTTTGTGCCGTGTCGCCCAGCTCTTGCGCCTTGTCTCCCAACTCCTGCGCCTTGTTGCTCAAGTCCTCCAGCGTATTGGAACTCGAGCTGTCCGCGCCGCCCTGGTCGCCGGACGCGTTGCCCGACGAGCCGTCCTTGCGCGTGAGCTGAATCTCGAGGTTACCGTTGTCGTTATAGTTGGCAGACGTCACGACCCAGTTGGCATCGATGACGGGCGTTGAGCCATCATCAGTCAGGACCACGGCATTCGAAAGATCGGCGCCGCGCGACTTGAGGATCTTCTTGGCGTTGGACCAGTACTGCCCCGGGATATCGCTCAGATCGACGGTGCTAGACGAGGCGAACTCGGTTTGTTCGGCAGTGGTATCGGCCGTTGAACTCCCTCGCTTGTTGAGCATGCCCGACACGATGGCAAACACAACCGACAGCGCAAAGAAAATCGCCAGCACGATGAGGATCTTCTTGATCACGCTCGACGAACGCGACGGCTTCTTCTCCTCGTCCTCGCCATATTGCGGAATCGACTTGGGGCACTCGCGATACGGCTCGTGCGACTCGTAGCGAGGCTGCGCCGTGCGAGGCATATACGTCGTCTGCTGAGGCTGCGGAATGGGATTCTGCGGCAGGCCATCATAGGGATTCGGCGTCGAGGCAGCATAAGAATCCTGCGGCGCGTAATCAAACGGATCCGGAGCTGCGTTGCCATAGGGGCCTTGCGAAGATGCAGCGTAAGAATCCTGCGCCGTGTCGCCATAGCCCATAACCCGGGTGGGCTCGGCCGAAGGCTGCGTCGCGGCGGGGTCGGTATAACCGGGGTTGGGAACAACGCGGGTCGCATCGGCGCTATCGCCAGCCTGCGCGGAACCGTAGCCGCCCATCACGGTTGTCTTGTCCTGATCCATGCAACGATTCCTTTCCGTCGCGCGTGAGCCTCAAGTTATCCATGCATTCTACCCGCGCAAAAGCCTATGATGGGCAGAGTCCGTCGGTATCTACAAGACATGCGCGGGCCTAAGGATCAAAAAGCCCCGCCGGGCCTTGTGGGCACGGCGGGGCGGACAAGCAACTATGGACAGCAGACTTAGAACAGGCCGGTGATGTTGCCGTCGTTGTCGACGTCGATGTTTTCGGCCGCGGGCACCTTGGGCAGACCCGGCATGGTCAGAACACTGCCGGTCAGCGCGACCACAAAGTGGGCGCCGGCAGAAACCTTGAGCTCACGCACGGTGATGCGGAAGTTCTCGGGAGCGCCCAGGGCCTTGGCGTTGTCGCTAAAGCTGTACTGCGTCTTGGCGACGCACACCGGCAGGTTGCCAAAGCCATTCTCGCGCAGCTCGGCGAGCTGGCGCTTGGCGGCCGGCGTAAAGTCAACGCCGTCGGCGCGGTAGACCTTGGTGGCAACGGCCTCGAGGGCATCAGCGACATCAACGCCGTCCTCATAGGCAAACTTGAGCTCGCTCGGCTGCTCAATCAGACGCATGACCTCATCGGCAAGCTCGAGCGCGCCCTCGCCGCCCTTGGCCCAGACCTCGGAAAGCTTAACGTTGACGCCGAGCTTCTGGCACTCGGACTCAATGAGCGCAAGCTCGGCCTCGGTGTCCGTCGGGAAGCGGTTGATGGCGACCACGCAGGGCAGACCATATACGTTCTGGATGTTGTCGACGTGGCGCAGCAGGTTGGGCATGCCGGCCTTGAGGGCCTCGAGGTTCTCCTCGTTGAGGTCGGCCTTGGCGACGCCACCGTTGTACTTCAACGCACGAGCGGTCGCGACGACCACGACGGCGCTGGGGCGAACGCCCGTCATGCGGCACTTGATGTCGAGGAACTTCTCGGCACCCAGATCGGCACCGAAGCCGGCCTCGGTAATGGCAACATCGCCAAAGCGCATCGCCATACGCGTAGCCATGATAGAGTTGCAGCCGTGGGCAATGTTGGCGAAGGGACCGCCGTGGACAAACGCGGGCGTACCCTCGAGCGTTTGCACCAGGTTGGGTTTGAGCGCGTCCTTAAGCAACGCGGCCATGGCACCCTGGGCCTTGAGGTCGCGGGCACGGACGGGCTCGCCGGCAAAGCTATAGCCGACGACAATCTCACCCAAGCGTTCCTTGAGGTCGCTGATGCTCGTAGACAGGCACAGGATTGCCATGACCTCGGAAGCGACGGTGATATCGAAGCCGTCCTCGCGCGGCACGCCCTGGGCCTTACCGCCAATGCCGTCGATGACGTGGCGCAGCTGACGGTCGTTCATATCGACGACGCGCTTCCAAGTGATGCGCTTAACGTCAATACCGAGCTGATTGCCCTGCTGGATGTGGTTATCAAGCATGGCGGCCAGCAGGTTATTGGCGGCACCGATAGCGTGGAAGTCGCCGGTAAAGTGCAGGTTGATATCCTCCATGGGGATGACCTGAGCCCAGCCGCCGCCGGCAGCACCGCCCTTAACGCCAAAGACGGGGCCGAGCGAAGGCTCGCGCAGGGCCACGGCACTCTTGACGCCGCGACGACGCAGGCCGTCGGCCAGACCGATGGTCGTGGTGGTCTTGCCCTCGCCCGCGGGCGTTGGGTTGATAGCGGTCACGAGGACGAGCTTGGCCTGGTGATCAGTCGGCTCGTTGAGCAGTGAATAGTCGACCTTAGCCTTGTCGAAGCCGTACGGAATAAGGTGCTTAACGTCTACGCCGGCGTTCTTGGCCACCTCGGTAATAGGCAGTGGCGTGACAGAACGTGCGATTTCGATGTCAGTAGGCATGGGCGGTCCTTTCGTTACCGAATGAGAAAAAGACCAATTCAGCATAGCACGGGCGCGCAATAGTAAAACGCCCATAACCGATGAACGGCGATATGTTTACCCGATGCCCAGCGATAGCCCAACAGCTAGCCAAAACAAAGCGCCCTAAACGGTAGGCTCAATCCCCAGGTGCTCAAAGGTGCGAAGCGTTGCCTGACGGCCCTGCGGCGTACGAATCATCAACCCGCACTGCAACAAATAGGGCTCATAGACATCCTCGAGCGTGCCCGGGTCCTCGCCCACCGCGCTGGCAAGGGTCGTAAGTCCCACGGCACGACCGGAGAACGTCTTAGCGAGCGTCTCCAAAATGCGAATATCCATCCAGTCCAGACCGAGCTCATCGATCTCGAAGAACTCAAGCGCCTGGCGACAGATATCGAGCTCAATGGGACCGTTGCCGCGCACCTGCGCATAGTCGCGCACGCGCTTGAGCAGACGGTTGGCAATGCGCGGCGTGCCGCGCGAGCGTGAGGCGATCTCATACGCGCCGGCACTGTCGATCTCCACCTTGAGGATACCGGCGCTGCGCTCTACGATCTTCTGCAGCTCGGCCGGGCTGTAGAGCTCCAGACGCAGATTGACGCCGAAGCGGTCGCGTAGCGGAGCGGTCAGCTGTCCGGCGCGCGTGGTCGCTCCGATGAGCGTAAAGCGCGGCAGATCCAGCCGGATCGAATTGGCCGACGGCCCTTTGCCGATGATGATGTCGATCGCGTAGTCCTCCATGGCGGGGTAAAGGATCTCCTCGACTGCGCGGTTGAGGCGGTGGATCTCGTCCACGAAGAGAATATCATGTTCCTGCAGGTTGGTCAGCAGCGCCGCCAGATCGCCGGCCTTTTCGATCGCCGGGCCAGAGGTGATGCGCATGTTTACGCCCATCTCGTTTGCGATGACGGCGGCCATCGTCGTCTTGCCAAGCCCCGGAGGGCCATAGAGCAGCACGTGGTCGAGCGGCTCACCGCGCAGGCGCGCCGCGTCGATGCAGACCTGCAGGTTCTCTTTTGCTTTTTCCTGACCGGTATAATCCTTCAGCAGCCGTGGGCGCAGAGAGCCCTCGCCAGAATCCTCTGGAAGCACGCGGGAAGAGGTGACGACCTCCTGCTGGGCGTCCTCGGAAAAACTGATACTCATATACGCTCCCTCCCCTGCTTACTGCTGCATCATGGCGCGCAGCGCGGCCTTGATAATCTGATCCGCGCTCATGCCCTCGATGGACGGCAGCGTGCGCAGCGCCGCATTGATCTCCGGCATGCTGTAACCGAGCACGGACAGGCCGGCGATCGCATCGCTGCGCGCGGCCGAGGCCGCGTCCGACGCGGGAACTGCCGGCGTCAGGTCTGCAAAGTCCACGCTCGCGCTCTCTTTGGCCATTTTGTCCTTGAGCTCAAGCAGGATGCGCTGCGCAATGCGCTTACCGATGCCCGGCGCGCTCGTGAGCGCCTTTTCATCGCCGTTGAGCACCGCCAGCGCCAGCCCGTCCGGCGTGTTGGACGAAAGGATCGACAGCGCCGCCTTCGGTCCAACGCCGGAGATGCCGAGCAGCAGCTCAAAGCAGTGCTTTTCGCTCTTGCTGGCAAAGCCGTAGAGATCATGTGCATCTTCGCGGATGCACTCATACGTATAGAGCTTGGCGCGCTCGCCCGTTCTGACGCTGCTGATCGTGTTCAGGCTGGCGTTGAGCGCATAGCCCACGCCGCCGCACTCCAGCACGACCAGATTCGGTTCGATATCGGTAACGACTCCGTTTATGTGGTAGAACATGGATCAAATCTCTCCTGTTGATGGATCAAAGATGTGGCGCTGCGCGCATGGCAGAGCGCGATGGCGACGGCGTCCGCCGCGTCGTCCGGCTTCGGCACGGCCTGCAGGGACAGGATGCGGCGCACCATGTCCATGACCTGCTTTTTGTCCGCACGGCCGTAACCGACGACCGCCTGCTTGACCTGCAGCGGCGTGTATTCATAGATCTGCAGCCCGGCCTGATAGCCCGAGAGCAGGATGATGCCGCGGCCATGGGCAACGGCGATGCCGGTCGTGATATTCGTATTGAAAAACAGCTCCTCGACCGCCATCACTTCCGGGTGAAACTGCGCGATGAGTTCATTCAGGTCGCGGTAGATCTGGTCGAGCCTGCTGGACAGCTGCGTTTTGGCCGGCGTCGTGATCACGCCGCAGGTCAGCAGACGCTGGCTGCGCTTTTCCGCGTCCAGCACTGCGAAGCCGACCGTGGCGATGCCGGGGTCAACGCCCAGGATCCGCATATGCATCACTCCAATTAAATAAATATAGCATATTTTCGCCCCGTAGGCAACTGCCGGGAAAAGAAAAAGCGCCCCGAATCGTTTCGGAGCGCTTGAAAACACACAGGTCACGCACGCGGGTGCGCTTTGTTGTAGACATCCTTGAGCTGCTTGCTGACAAGGTGCGAATAGATCTGCGTCGAGGAGATGTCCGCATGGCCGAGCATTTCCTGAATGGCGTGGATATCGGCGCCGTTTTCCAGCAGATGCGCCGCGAAGGAATGGCGCAGCGTGTGCGGCGTGATCGTCTTTTCGATGCCGGCCTTGGTCTGATAGTTCTTGATGAGCTTCCAGAAGCCCTGACGCGACATCCGTTCCCCGCTGACGTTGACGAACAGCGCCTGTTCATCCGGCGCTGCGATCATCTGCGGGCGGATGAAGTTGATGTACTCCGTGAGCGCACGGACAGCCGCCGGATACATTGGGATCATGCGCGCTTTGTCGCGGCCCTGGCAGCGGATAACACCGGCGGACAGATTTACATCCGTAATGTTGAGCGAGATCAGTTCGCTGACACGGATACCGGTCGCATACAGCAGCTCGAGCATGGCGCGGTCACGGTAGCCCTTGGCGTCCGTGCACTCCGGCTGCGCCAGCAGCAGCTCTACCTCTTTGCTCGAGAGGATCTGCGGCAGCTTCTGCTTGGCCTTGTCCGGTACGAGCTTGCCGGTCGGATTGTGCTGCACATAGTGATTGTTGAGCAGGAACCCATAGAAATTTTTCAGCGATGCGATCGCCCGGGAAACCGTGGCAACGGACTTGCCATTGCTGCGCATCCAATCGATGTATTCACACAGCTCTTCCTCTTCCGCGGAGCCAAGATCGGCATCCGTGTGTGCGTGCAGATATTCGCTGAGTTGGCGGATATCCCGCAGATATGAGGAAATCGTATTTTGCGACGAGCGCTTGACATCGCGCAGGTAGGACTCGAACAATTCCATTCCGTCGGAATCCCGCATGACGACTTCCCCCTTTCCAATCAGATTTCATCCACAGTGACCACAGGTCACAGAATAAGCCGTGTGAAAAACGGTACTGCATAGCACGCGGCGGCCGCAGCCGCCAACAGCAGGCAGAACACAAGCGCCAGCTCCCGGGAATATCGCTCCGATGATACGGGGACTGGCAGGCCGCGCCGCTGCTCGAGCAGACGCACAGACATCTGCGCGCAGAGCGTTCCGAGCAGAAACAGCGCCGGCACAAGAAAAATGCCGGGCAGACCGACTGCGACGCAGGAGAGCCAAAACGCATGGTCGCAGCCGGAATTCAGGAAGGCGGCCGCCGTACAGGCGGACAGAAAGCCTTTGATCCCGAAAACGGCCGGAATCAGCAAAAAACCAAGATACGACGTAGACAGCAGCAAAAACGCAAAACCGTAGGCGCACGAGACGCACAGCTCCGGCAGCAGTCCGCCGTATAGCGTCCCGCCCGCGCCGCTGCTGCTCAAAAAGGAAAGAACCGGATTTGACGGCTCCGGCAGCGCAGCATTGGCGCCGAAGCAGCAGCCGATCACATAGCCCGCCGACATACCGACCGCGAGCAGCGGCGGCAGCGGAAAGCGGGAGACGGTCGGTTTCCGGCGCACACGCAATCTGTTATGTCGCACATTCATCACCACTGACAGCCTATGAACACGCGCTCATAACATGACAATTTACATAATGCGTTGTAGACATAATATAATACAAATCGAAAATGTTATCAAGTAGTTCGTCAGAATTTGTTCATTTTTGTTTATTATGACAAGAAATTATGTTAACAATATTATGTAAACCGCGTAACTGAGCAGAAAGAGATGCCCAGTATTTCCAGCGGTATATGACTATATTTCGGTAATCATTGCGTATTGAACGCAATATATAGGTAATCAAACAATGATTATGTAAACCTTCCGCCTGATTACGAACCGTAATATCTCTTCTGTTTCCGTTTTTTCTTCTTTGTTCTATTTCGTAACTTTTTATGAAAAATGCACGAACCGACGATCACGGCAGCCAGCGCGGTCAGCAGCGTCATGGCGGTAGCGGCGCAGAAAACCTGCGCACCAACGGCCGCCTTCAGGATGAGATATCCGATCGCCCACACCGCCCATGTCATCGCTCCGCCAAGTGCCCTCCCCTGCTCCGGCCGCGGCGAGAGCGCGCCGGCAGCAAGACACGCAAGCCCGCAGCACACCAACGCGGCAAGGCGCACATCTGTGCCGGGCAGCACATCGTGATTCATGGCCAGCGCAGCCAGCCAGCTCAAGAGCAGCGCGAGTCCAAGTCCGGCCAGGCCGGCCGCCGCCG
>ENA-OPSW01002039-OPSW01002039.1-human-gut-metagenome-genome-assembly--contig:-NODE-2039-length-9913-cov-2.295496_pt1 | contig 9913 bp, 8 predicted proteins | sample MGYA00241463_ERZ501918 | MGnify/ENA primary metagenome ERZ501918 (study PRJEB25962, sample SAMEA2042443) | human gut metagenome | biome: human gut; feature: human-associated habitat; material: faeces... | reverse complement strand
TAATGAAGGACAGTTTTGCCCCTGTTTTTCCTGCAAAACTGTGGAAAAGGAAAAAGGAGGAAGCTATGATCAAAAGAAAAGAACTTCAGAAAAAATCATTAGCAGCCGTAATGGCAGCTTCCATGACCATGAGCCTGCTCCCGGGAACCGCACTGGCGGATGCTACAAGTGGCGTGCTGGCAGATGGCACTTATGAGTCTACGGCTCATGTTACCAGAAGACGATGAGGATGAGAATGCATGGGATGAATATGACGTTAATGTCAAAATCACAGTTGCAGACGGTAAGTTTTCTGATATTGCAGTAACACCTGGTTCTGGATACAATACAGAAAATGCTACATATTTTAAAAAAGCAGCTACAAACAGCAAAGGATTCAAAACGAAACTTCTTGGAAAAGATGCAACGATTGAAAACATTGAAGGATGGGATATTGTATCGGGTGCAACCAGAACTTCGAATGCAGTAAAAACCGCGGCTCTTGCAGCAACCCAAAAAGCAACCCCGACTCCAGAAGCAGTAGACACCACAGCACTTGAAAAAGCAATCGCAGATGCCGAAGCATTAAAGGAAGCTGACTACACCGCAGACTCCTGGAAAGCTGTCCAGACTGCTCTTACCGCAGCAAAATCTGCTCTTTCTGCAAAAGAATCCCAGAGCGCTGTTGATACCGCGAAAGATGCGCTGAATACTGCAGTAAAAGGCCTTGTTAAAGCACCGACTCCGACGGCGACCCCGACAGCAACGCCAACCGCAACCCCAACGGCGACCCCGACCGAGACTCCAACTGAGCAGGTGGCTTACGTTCTGATGAACATTCCGTATGATGAATTTTATGCTGCAGATGTAAACAACTCTGTTCCAGTGGATGTATTTTCTTCCGCAACGAAGAGCAAAACAAGAACAGCCACTCTTGCCGGTGGTTCTTATCATACCAATGCAGATGGAAGTGCAATCAATGGAATTACCTTCCCGGTTAAAGTAACAGGAGTGGATCTTTCCAAATTTAAGAAAGTAACAGATTCTGACTCTGTAAGTATTACAGTAACAAACCGTGGTCAGACATCTACACAGACATACACTGGAAAAGACGCCTTATTTGAAAACTCAGACTATGCATATTATGTATTAAGCGAAGCACCTTCTTACTACAAAGAAGCAACGGTAAATGCAGATGGCTCTCTTTCTTTTGGAAAAACAGTTGGAACTGCAATTGAACTGACCAATGTATCTCCGGAATTTATGACTGAATCAAAATATGGAGATTATCAGCTGGATCTCGACGGACTGGAGAACACGATTGATGTTGGAACCGATCAGATCTATGGTGTTATTGTCAGCACGAAAGAAGGCAATGACTATGGTATGCGTCATGTGGAAAATATCTGGCGCGGAACAGAGCTGGCATGGTCAACTGGATTTACAACACAGGTACATGGATGCCTGACTTCTTCTGCACATTACAAGAGCATGATGGGACAGCATATCAATAAGGTTACTTATTATACCAGCAAAGGAATCTACACGATTCCAGTGAATGATATTTTTGTTCCAACAAAATTTGAGGCAAGTGTATCCGTAGAAGACGCTTCTCTTTCCGCTGGAAAGACAACGATGACCGTAACCGGACTTCCGGCTGATTATGATGCAGAATATTCCGTAGATGGTCTGGATGGATTTGCAGTAGACGGAAATACCATTTCTTATTCCGCAAATGCGAAAAAAGGAATGTATACTCTGACGATTCATGATAAAAAAGGTGTTTATGCAGATCTGACACAGAGCTTTACTCTGTATACAGATGCAATACCGGCTGCTTACAACGAAAAAGGAAGTGCTCCGGCGCTTGTAAAAGCAGAGAATGCATCAGAAGATGACTTTGCTGATTATATCAAGAACATCACTTCGGTAAAAGTAAATGGAAAAGAATATGCAGATGATCTGGGACAGTCTATGCCATTTGACCAATTTTATAAGGCCATGCAGGATGGTGCATCCACCAAGACTTCCCAGGTAAATGCAGATGAATTCGAAGAATATTTCGAAGGATTTCTGAAAGAGGGAAAAGATGTGCTCCATGTCTGCCTGTCTTCAGGAATTTCTGGCGTTATCAATTCAGCTAACGTTGCAAAAGCGGATCTGGAGGAAAAATATCCGGGGCGTAAGATCCTGGTGGTGGATTCTCTGGGAGCATCCTCCGGATATGGGCTTTTTATGGATAAACTTGCAGACCTTCGGGATGAGGGCAGACCCATTGAGGAGGTTCATGCCTGGGCGGAGGAACACAAGCTGAACCTGCATCACTGGTTTTTTTCCACAGATCTTACGTTTTATATCAGAGGAGGCCGTATTTCCAAGGCCAGCGGCTTTTTCGGCACGATGCTGAATATCTGCCCGCTGCTGAATATGGATGATCAGGGAAAACTGATCCCAAGATTTAAGATCCGTACCAAGAAAAAGGTGATCCGGGCTGTTGTAGACAAAATGGAAGAGTACGCTGAGGGCGGACTTGACTATAGTGGGAAATGTTATATTTCCCAGTCCGCATGTATAGAGGATGCCAGGGAAGTGGCAAGGCTGGTGGAAGAGCGTTTCCCGAAATTAAATGGGAAGGTTGAGATCAATAACATCGGAACTACCATCGGAAGCCATACAGGTCCTGGTACGGTAGCGCTGTTTTTCTGGGGAAACAAGAGAACGGCGTAATTAAAAAATTACAGATGTCAGATGGGAAAATGCTATATTAGGAACAGCTGGCATGGTTTAATGGAGCAAAAGTGAAAACAGCGAAATGGTGCTGCAATATATCTGGCCGGGATGCATCAGAATCCCGGCCTGCTGTTTCACTGCAAAGGAGAATGATGATTATGAAAAAAAGAAGTACGAAGGAAATCAAACTGCAGGCAAAAAAGGCATTGCAGGGACATGTTGGAACTGTGATCCTTGGGCTTCTGGCAGTGTATGGTCTGAATACTTTAGGAACAATCCTTTCTACCAATTTATTTTCTGGCACATCCGCGCTGGATCTGGTTCTCAGTGAAGTATTTATGCTGGTGGTGTCACTGATCGTGGGGATCATTTCCGCTGGTCTGGGGTATATGCTTTTGAATATTTCCAGGGGAAAGGAGTTTTCTCTGGGAGATCTGGGCTACTTTTTCAAAAACCAGCCAGACAGGGTGATCGTTGCAGGCTTTGTGCTGGCGCTGATCCAGCTGGTCACAGCAATCCCTTACTATTATGTGAGCTTTACCACAGATCCGGGACTGACTGTGGATTCCCAGATCCAGTGGCTTTCCATGACTCTGGGACTGCTGGCTGTAAGCACTTTGCTGAATTTTCTTATTTCCCTTCCATTTGCCATGACCTACTTTCTCATGGCGGATGACACAGAGCTTGGAGGAATCCAGGCACTGAAAGAGAGCGCAAGGCTGATGAAGGGAAATATCTGGAGATATGTGAAGCTGAATCTCAGCTTTATCCCGCTTTTGTTATTATCTGTGTTCACGTTCTATATTGCACTTTTCTGGATCATGCCTTATATGGAAATGTCCATGGTGGCATTTTATCGGGATCTGGATGGGGAACTGGACTACAGACTGCCAGGAGATGGAACTGCTGACGGCGGCTTTCATAACTGGACCAATGATTCTGGAAACGGATATGATACAGAAAATAATGACGGTTACAGAAATTAGAAATACAAGCAACAAGAGGAGATTGAAAAAATGGATATTTTACAGGTAATCACCCAGGAACTTGGGGTGCAGAAATGGCAGGTAGAAGCTGCTGTTAAATTGATCGATGAGGGAAACACCATCCCTTTTATTTCACGATATAGAAAAGAAGCTACTGGAACCTTAAATGATGAGCAGCTTCGTAACCTGAACGAGAGACTGACTTATCTTCGAAATCTGGAAGACAAGAAGAATCAGGTTCTTTCCAGCATTGAGGACCAGGGAAAACTGACAGAAGAGCTGAAAGCACAGATCCTGGCAGCACAGACACTGGTAGTGGTAGAGGATCTTTATCGTCCGTACCGTCCGAAGAGACGTACCAGGGCAGCAATTGCCAAGGAAAAAGGTCTGGAGCCGCTGGCAAATATTATTATGCTTCAGATGACAGGCAAGTCCATCGAGGAAGAAGCAGAAGCCTTTGTTTCCGAGGAAAAAGAGGTTGCTTCTGTGGCAGATGCCATTGCTGGTGCAAAGGACATTATTGCAGAGCATATTTCCGATGAGGCAGATTATCGAATCCACATCCGTGATCTTACTGCAAAAAAAGGAACCATCAGTTCTACGGCAAAAGATCCGGAGGCACAGTCTGTATACGAGATGTATTATGAGTTTGAGGAGCCGGTGAAGAAGCTGGCTGGACATCGTGTGCTGGCGCTGAACCGTGGTGAGAAAGAGAAATTCCTCACTATCAAGGTAGCTGCACCAGAAGAAGATATTCTTCGTTACCTTGAGAAGCAGGTGATCACCCGAGACAATCCATTTACTACACCGATTCTGAAAGAAGTGACAGAGGACAGTTACAAGCGTCTGATCGCTCCTGCAATCGAGCGCGAGATCAGAAGTGACTTGACTGAGAAGGCAGAGGACGGAGCCATCAAAGTATTTGGCAAAAATCTGGAGCAGCTTCTCATGCAGCCTCCAATCGCCGGACAGACTGTCCTTGGATGGGATCCGGCCTTCCGTACAGGCTGTAAGCTGGCCGTTGTAGATCCTACTGGAAAAGTTCTGGATACCACAGTTGTTTATCCAACTGCTCCTACTAACGAGAAGAAGATTCGCGCTGCGAAGGATACAGTAGAAGCTATGATCAAGAAGTATGGCATTTCCCTGATTTCTGTTGGAAATGGTACTGCTTCCAGAGAGTCTGAGCAGGTTATTGTTGATATGCTGAAGGAGATTCCGGAAGCGAAGGTTCAGTATGTGATTACAAATGAGGCAGGTGCTTCTGTTTACTCTGCAAGCAAGCTTGCTACAGACGAATTCCCAAATTTTGATGTAGGACAGAGAAGTGCTACCTCCATTGCAAGACGTGTGCAGGATCCTCTGGCTGAGCTGGTTAAGATCGATCCGAAATCCATTGGTGTAGGGCAGTATCAGCATGATATGAACCAGAAGAAGCTTGGCGAGGCTCTGACAGGTGTGGTTGAGGATTCTGTAAATAAAGTAGGTGTGGATTTAAATACTGCTTCTGCTTCCCTTCTTGAGTATATTTCCGGTGTTTCCAAGGCTATTGCAAAGAACATTGTAATTTACCGTGAGGAGAATGGCCGTTTCACAAGCCGAAAAGATCTTCTGAAGGTTGCGAAGCTTGGACCGAAAGCATTCGAGCAGTGCGCTGGTTTCATGCGTATTACAGGCGGCTCCAATCCTCTTGACGCGACAAGCGTTCACCCGGAGAGCTATGAGGCGGCTTCCAGGCTTCTTGAGAAACTGGGATATTCCGCTGAGGATATTGCAGGAGGCAAGCTTGCCGGACTTTCCAGACAGATCAGGGATTACAAGAAGACTGCTGATGAACTGGAAATTGGAGAGATCACTCTTCGGGATATTGTAAAAGAGCTGGAGAAACCGGCACGAGATCCGCGTGATGAGATGCCGAAGCCGATTCTCCGCACAGATGTACTGGATATCAAGGATCTGAAAGAGGGTATGATCCTGAAAGGAACTGTCCGCAACGTAATCGATTTCGGAGCTTTTGTTGATATCGGAGTTCATCAGGACGGACTTGTTCATATTTCCCAGATGAGTGAAAAATTTATCAAACATCCGTTGGAAGCTGTAAGCGTTGGAGATGTTGTGGAGGTTCGTGTTCTCGGTGTGGATGAGAAGAAGAACCGGATCAGCCTTTCTATGAAGGGATTAAATAAATAAAGAGAAGAGGGAAAACATTATTTCTCTTGCCATTGCCTTGTAGAAAGCCTTTTTCAAACACGCTTTATAGCGTGTTTGGCAGGGAAATTAGAGAGTTGGATTAAAATGTTAGAAAATATTCTTGTTGTATATCTGGTTTTCGTTAATATTGCAGCATTCGGGATGTATGGCATCGATAAACAGAAAGCCATCCGGAAACAGTGGCGCATCCCGGAAGCCCAGCTTCTTGCGGTGGCTGCCATTGGCGTCAGGCAAAAGAATATGTTGTGTCAAATCTGCATAATCTGGAGCATGAAGAAGCAGTAGATGCATTGCTTCTGGCTTTGCAGATCATAAAATCAGAAAATGGAAATTCCGTCTGGGTGTGCCGTTAATTCTGGCAGCGCAGTTGATACTGTGGAGAGTCTTGCAGTAGACGGTGGATAATTTGTTTCCAAAATGAATTTCCGGTGGAAAACAGGACGAAATTGTTTTTGGATAGCAAGAAACAGAATTGTTTACGGGAAAGGACTGAAAAAAGGAGATGGGAATTTGGAAGGACAGGTTATAGAGAATGCAGTTCAGGAGACTGTCCAGGAAACAGTGGATAAAGTAAGCTCCAACTGGGATCAGATCAAGGCTTACTTTAACGGTCATATTCCGGATTTGATCAGCTTCGGAATGAAAGTGGTTCTTTCTATTGTAGCTTTTTATGTGGGAACAAAGCTGATCAAGTGGCTGCTGAAAGTTGCGAAGAGTTCCATGGAAAAGGCCGGCATAGACATGGGGGTTGCCCAGTTCATCTGTTCTTTTGGAAAATTTTTGCTGTATCTGATTCTGATTTTTAATATAGCTACTAATTTCGGTGTGAAGGAATCTTCAGTAGCAGCTCTTCTGGGAACTGCCGGCGTTACCATTGGTCTTGCTTTGCAGGGCGGTCTGGAGAATCTGTCTGGCGGTGTTATGCTGCTTTTGTTTAAGCCCTTTCAGGTAGGAGATTATATTATACAGGATCAGGCTGGCGGGACGGAGGGAACCGTATATAAGGTTGAGATGTTCTATACGACCCTGATTACCATTGACAATAAGCATGTAATCATTCCAAATGGAAAATTATCCAACAGCACCATTATCAATGTAACTGCGCAGAATTTGCGTAATCTGGAAATCAAAGTGGGAATTTCCTATGATTCTGATATTAAGAAAGCAAAAAAGCTTTTGCAGCACATTTTACAGGAAGATCCCGGAACCAAATCGGACAAAGACATGCTGGTCTTTGTAGACGAACTTGCTGACAGCGCCGTAGTCATGGGGCTTCGCGTCTGGGTTCCCACCGATAAATACTGGAAGATCAAATGGCGGCTGAATGAGAAAATCAAAGAATCTTTTGATGCCAACGGAATTTCCATTCCGTATCCGCAGATGGATGTGCATGTTGTGGAGGCAAATAAAGACAAATGATAATAGATATATAATAGAAAATATGAAATAAATGTACAAATGGATTTCCTATTGAAATTATCCTATTTCTATTGTATAATCCACCATGAAAAGAAAATTTCTTCGGGGCAGGGTGATCGAAATCCTTGGAAATCGAAATTCCCTACCGGCGGTATAGTCCGCGACCCGCTTTGGCGGCTGATTTGGTGAAATTCCAAAACCGACAGTAAAGTCTGGATGAGAGAAGAACGCGCAGAATATTTAGATCGGTTGATTTTTTTTGTACGTGCTCATTGCCCCGGAAGAGATTCCGGGGCTTTTTATGTGGTGATTTTAACGTTACTGTTTACTGGTAACATTTTAATCCCATACTTGCAGAAATTTTCTTTAAATATTATAATTTAAGGAGCAATGAGTATGAGCGAACAAGTAATCAAAAATGGAAATGTAATGGAGCGAAGCCGCACCAGAACCATTGCCCAGGTAGCGATGTTAGGCGCTGTGGCAGGTGTGTTGATGAATTTTGAGGTACCGCTGCCATTTCTGGCACCGTCCTTTTATCAGTTGGATTTCTCTGAGATTCCAGCACTGATCGGTTCTTTTGCAATGGGACCTGTAGCAGGTATACTGATCGAACTGGTGAAGATTCTGGTACATCTGGTAACCAAGGGAACTATGACAGCAGGCGTTGGTGATGTGGCAAACTTCCTCTTTGGCTGTTCTTATGTAGTTCCAGCCGGACTGATCTATCGTTATCAGCATAAGAAGACAAGAACACACGCAGTGGCAGGTATGGCAGCAGGTGTAATTCTTACCACAGTGCTTGCATGCTTTGTAAACGCATTTGTACTTCTTCCGGCATACGGCAAGGCATTTGGAATGCCGGTACAGGCATTTATTGAAATGGGTGCAGCAGTACACAGCGGTGTAACCAACCTTCTTACTTTTGCAATTATGATCCTTGTACCATTCAATTTATTCAAATACACATTAACCTCAGTGATCGTGTTCTTTATTTATAAAAGAATCCGTGTGATTCTTCGCGGTGACTGATTTTCTGTTCCTTGGTGAGATCCAGAGAGACCTCTGACCAGAACAGCAAGAACTGACGAAAAGAGGTTCCTATGGGAAAAATCAACAGCATTACCAAACAGACAGATAATCGTTATGTAAACCTTTATAATGTAAAAGCCACCAGTGTGCACAATACCCCGGTAAACTATTTTGTGTCTTCCCGTGCAAAAGATGTAGACAGCCTGAAAATGGTGACACATAAGAACAATCCGGACGGTGTGATCATTTATAGCATTTATGGCGAAAAACATGACAAAGTGGTGTTGATTCGCCAATATCGTTATACATTAGGCGATTATATTTATGAATTTCCAGCTGGTCTGGTAGAGCCAGATGAGAATTACCATGAAGGCGCAATTCGTGAAATGTACGAGGAAACCGGACTGAAGCTTGATCCCATTCCGGTAGCAGAAGCTTACCAGAAGCCCTATTTCACTACTGTAGGAATGACAGACGAGTCTTGTGCGACTGTATATGGATATGCCAGCGGTGAAATCAGTTCCAAGGCACAGGAAGATACGGAAGAGATTGAAGTGATTCTGGCGGACCGTGAGGAAGTGAAGCGGATTCTGAAGGAAGAGAATGTAGCGATCATGACGGCATATATGCTGATGCATTTTCTGGAAGATAAGGAACCATTTGGATTTTTGAATAAGATCAGGTAAAACAAAATCCCCGAAAATTTCGGGGATTTTGTTATTCATAGTATTCAATATCCTGACCGGAAGTATCGGATGAGCTGTCTCTATTATCGGAACCGGTACCAGAGCCATCCTCTGTATAATCAAGGTCTCCGCTGTCTTCTGTTCCGTAGTCCTCTGAAGGATCCTCTGTATAATCAGGAATATCGGTATTATCGGTAGTGTCGCTTCCTGAACTGTCTTCGGAATCTTCTGTAGGATAAGTAATCTGACCACTGTCAGAGGAATCCGTATCTGAATTATCATAGCTGCCGTCTACCTGGCTGCTGTCATAAGAAGTATCATTCTGGCTGCTATCGTAAGAACTGTCATAGTTGCTGTCCTGGCTGTAAATCGGAAATTCAGCCTGTTCAGCCTGTTCAGCTGCAGTTTCCGGTGCTTCTGTCAAAGTGGTCTTGGCTGTGGGAACACGGCTCTCCTTGGGAACCACTACGGAAATTCCAAACATAGCCATACTAAGCAGAACCGCTGTGGATGCGATATGGAATTCATCTTTGTATCTCATAAATATTACACCTCATAAGTATCTTTATTAACGGTTATTCAACAGATATCCCAATTATAACACATCCAGGAATGATTTTGTAAAAAATAAAAACAGTATGGTTAAGAATAGTTACAAAGTCTGGATAAAATAGTCAGTTTATGTTATATTATATAGGAAAAAAACAGTAACTTATTTATCTGCTTTTATAAGTTTTTTTTGTGGAGGGAACGGATAAGAACAGATAGTATAAGAATATAATTTCTATTATAAGGAAGGTGAGCAATTGGAAAATTATACTAAGTACAAGCTGAAAAGCAGTGATGAGCTTGCATCAGTGCTGAACGGCA
>ENA-OPSW01002035-OPSW01002035.1-human-gut-metagenome-genome-assembly--contig:-NODE-2035-length-9917-cov-5.145508_pt1 | contig 9917 bp, 7 predicted proteins | sample MGYA00241463_ERZ501918 | MGnify/ENA primary metagenome ERZ501918 (study PRJEB25962, sample SAMEA2042443) | human gut metagenome | biome: human gut; feature: human-associated habitat; material: faeces... | reverse complement strand
CGCCGCGCCGCTGGTGTACAGCCGCCGCACGGTCTGCGGGGTGGAGAAAAACAGGTCCAGATTGTGGCTGGGCACCCCCAGCACGGCGCGGTGAAACATGGGGTCAATGTAATCCGGCCCGCACTTGAACGCGCAGGGCTCCAGCCCGCGGGCTTTCAGGGCGGAAAGCAGGGCGCAGGCGGCGGTGGTTTTTCCGCTGCCGGAACTGGGCGCGGCCAAAAGCAGCTGCAGCATTCTCATTCCCTCACGATCAAAAATACCGGGTTGTTGGCCATCATCAGGTGCAGGCTGCCTGCCGCCTTGCTGCGGCTTACGGCAATCTGGGTCACCTGTGCGGCCAGCCCGTGGGCGGCCAGGGCGGCAATACTCTGCTGCAAGGTTTCCAGCGCAATGGCGGCGATACAAAGCCTGGTCTGCGGGTTGGCGGCCAGGGCGGCATCTACAATGGCCTGCATATTGCCCTTGCTGCCGCCGATGAAAACAGCATCCGGCGCGGGCAGATTTTGCAGCGCTTCAGGGGCTTTGCCCGCGATCAGCGTTAAGTTACTGGCAGCAAATTTGGCCTGGTTCTGGCGAACCAGCGCGCAGGCATCGGCATCACATTCCACCGCGTACACCTGACCCATGGGGGCGGCCAGCGCCATTTCCACGCTCACGCTGCCCGTTCCGGCACCGACATCCCACAGGGTATCAGTGGGGGCAACGGCCAGCTTGGCCAGCGCGGCGGTGCGCACCTCCTGCTTGGTCATCGGCGTTTTGCCGCGGATGAAGGCTTCATCCGGCAGGCCGGGCACGCGGGGCTGCGGTTTGGGGCAGGGCTCCACCAGCAGCACGCTGAGCGGCGCAAAGCTGCCGCCCGCCAGCGTTTGTACCGTATCGGTGATGACCTTTTGCTGCGGGGTGCCAAGGTTCTCACCAACCGTGGCCTGCACCGCGCCAAAGCCTGCGGCGGCTAGAATCTCACACAGCGCGGCGGGGCTGGTATTGCGCCCGCCCGTCAAAAAAAAGGTCGGGCGGTCGCTCCGGCACTCTTCCGCAGGGGCGCAGGCACATCCGTGGGCGCTGACAAGGTGCCAGTTCTGCCACGGCCTGCCCAGCGCCGCGGCCAACAGCTGTACGCTGGAAATCCCCGGCAGCACCGTTACTTCCGCCCCCTGTGCCCGCAGCTTGGGCACCAGCGCCGCAGCACCGGAATAAAAGCCGGTATCCCCGCTGTAAACCAGCGCGGCGGTCTGGCAGGGCTCCGCTTGCAGGCAGGCCAGCACTTCATCCGGCAGGTAAATTGGCTTGCGGTTGGGGGTACAGCCATCCGGCAGGTTTTGCAGCAGCCGCTTTGCCCCCAGAATCAGCCCTGCCGTTTGCAGGGCCTGCAAGCCCTGGGCAGTCAAACTGCCGGGCAGCCCGCTGCCCATGCCAACCAATGTAATCTTCATAACAGCTCCCTGCATCGTTGCAAAATTTCTTCGGCGGTCTCGCCGCATTCCTCCGGGCGGCGCAGCACAACCAGCGTGGCCTCGCTTTGGGCGGCAGCCTGGGCTTTTTCGGCAAAGCCGCCCGCGCTGCCGCCGTCCTTGGTGACAAGATAACGGATGTGGAACTGCTGCATCAGTGCAAGGTTCAGTTCCAGCGTAAAGGGCCCCTGCATGGCAATGATGTTCTTATGTGGGATACCGGCGGCCTCGCAGGCGGCAATGCCCTCCCGCGTGGGCAGCACCCGGGGGAACAGCCGCTCCGGGCTGAGCGCCGCAAAGGCGGCATCCAGCCCGGCAAAGGCCGCAAGCTCCTTGGCGCCGGTGGTGAGCAGAACATTGCCCTGCGTTGCGGCTAAATACTGTGCGGCCTGGGCGGCGCTGCCCAGCACCACACTGCCCGCGGGCAAGGTGCTGGCGGCGCGCAGCAGGCGGTGGTACTCTACCCCGGCTGCGTTGGCGGCGGCGCGGATGTTTTTGGTGGCTTCCACCGCGTAAGGGTGGGTGGCATCCACACAAAGGGCTGCGCCCTGCAAAAGCTCCGCCATGGCGCCGGGCAGCAGGCGGCCGGAATGTACGGTAATGCCGGGGGCCTGGCCCTGTTCCTCGGCCCCCAGGTCGGTTGCCACGCTGACGGTAACGGCAATGCCCAACGCGGCAGCGGCGCGGGAAAAATCCCGCCCTTCGGTGGTGCCGCTGAACACAACGATCCTCATACCCCGTGGTACCCCCGCGGCGTTACCATCCACCCGCTGACCTGGTGGGTGGCGCTGTTGCCGATGAACACCGTGGTGAACATATCCACGGTGGTGTGTTCCAGCTCGGCCAGTGTCATCTGGCTGCTCTGCTGGCCGGTGCGGCCAATGCTGCGTATCACACCGCAAAGGGTACCCGCCCCCTTGCCGTTTTGCAACAGGATGCGAACCGCCTTTTGCAGGTAATCCGGCCGCCCTTTGGAGGAGGGATTGTACAGCGCCACGCAGAAATCCCCCATGGCGGCGCAGGCCAGCCGCTTTTCGATCATCTCCCACGGAGTCAGCCGATCCGAAAGGGAGATCACGCAGAAATCATGGGCCAGCGGTGCGCCCAGCACGGCGGCACCGCTTAATGCGGCGGTCAGGCCGGGAACGACCTCCACTTCCACATCGGGGTATTCCGCCGCCAGCTCCAGCAGCGGGCTGGCCATGCCGTACACCCCGGCGTCGCCGGAGCAGACAAGCGCCACCGTTTTGCCGGTCTGGGCCGTTTGCAGCGCCCAGCGGCAGCGGTCAATTTCTCTGGTCATACCGGTGGCATAGGTTTCTTTTTCCGGGTACAGGGGGCGCACAAGGTCGATGTAAACGGTGTAACCGCACAGCACATCAGCCTCTTGCAACGCATGGCGGGCCTGCGCGGTCAAAAACTTGGCATCACCAGGGCCAAGGCCCACAACGGATACAAGGTTACGCTTCATCGGTTTTCCATCTCCAATCCGGGGCAAAGGGGCGCACGGCAGCGGCAAAGGTCACGCCGGTATGCGCATATTTGGGCAGCAGCAGCGTGCCGCCGGAAGCCAGCACGGCGGCGCGCTCGCAGACGTTATCCACCCCCGTCACTCCCTGCACAAAGCGGGAGGCGCTGAAAGTTCCGGGCACAGCGCGCAGCTGGGCGGCGGAATAAAAGCTGACCGGCCAGCCGTGGCTGCGGCAGAACTCCAGCAGGCCGGGTTCGTTCTGTTTTAGATCAATGCTGGCGGCGGCGGTAATTCCGACCGGGGCCAAATTTGTATCGGCGCAGAACGCTGCAAACGCGGCTTCCAGCTGGGCGGCGGTGGTACCGCGCTTGCAGCCAACGCCCAGCACGCCAATGCGGGGGATCAGATGCAAAGCGTTCCCCTGCGGGGTCATTGTCAGGGCAAAATCAGCGCCAGACGGTTCTTCGGCTTCCGCCACACCGGCGGGCGGGGTGCCCGCAATGGCCCAGGGGGAAGCATACCGCACCGTTTTGCCGGCCAGCAGTGCCCCGCTGACTAATTTAATGCGCGGGGTTTCCCACACAGCGCAGTTTTGTTTTTTGGCCCACTCATCCACGGCAAACAGGCCGTTGGCATCGGTCGCCGTGGTGATCACCGGCACCGCACCACAGGCGGCAGCCAGCCGGCAGGCCAGGTCATTTGCGCCGCCCAGATGGCCGGAAAGCAGCGGCACCGCAAAGCGGCCGCATTCATCCAGCACCACAACGGCGGGGTCGGTGGCCTTGCTTTGGCAGTGGGGCGCAATGGCCCGCACCGCAATGCCCGCCGCCCCCACAAACACCAGGGCATCCGCCGCAGCAAACTGCTGGGCTGTCCACCCGGCCAGCGTCACCCCGCCCAGCCCGCAGCGGCTGACGGAGCCGGGGCAGGTTTGGGCCAGCTGCTGCGCCAGCGCCAGCCCCTTGGCCGTAAAGGCAAGATACGCACAGTTCACGGTTTGGTCCCCTCGCGGTATTCGGTGGTAAAGGCGGGGTCGTACAGTTTGCTGCGGGCATAGCAGCGGCCAAGGAAATCCCCCACCACGATCAAGGCCGTTTTGGTAATGCCCGCCTGCTTGGTGCTTTGGGCCAGGGTGCCAACGGTGCAGCGCACGGTTTTCTGCTCCGGCCAGGTGGCCTTGTACACCACGGCGGCGGGGGTGCTTGCGGTGTATGCCCCCTGCAGCAGTGCTTCCTGCACTTTATCAATTAAGCCGATGGAGAGAAAAATCACCATGGTAGCGCCGTGGCTGGCCAGGCTGGCGAGCTTTTCCTTTTCCGGCACGGGGGTGCGGCCCTCCATGCGGGTAATGATGACCGTCTGGCTGACGGCGGGCAGCGTGTACTCGGCGTTCAGCGCGGCGGCGGCACCGCAAAAGCTGGAAACACCGGGCGTATCATCGTAAGCAATGCCGTCGGCGTCCAGCGTGTCCATCTGCTCCCGGATGGCCCCGTACAAACAGGGGTCCCCGGTGTGCAGCCGCACAGTGGTTTTGTGTTCGGCTTCCATTTGGCGCATCACGGCAAGCACCTGTTCCAATGTCATTTCAGCACTGTTATAAATGGCGCAGCCGGCTTTGGCCAGCCCCAGCAACGCCGGGTTGACCAGGCTGCCCGCATAAATAATGCAGTCCGCCGTTTGCAGCAGCGCCGCACCGCGCCGGGTGATCAGATCCGGTGCGCCGGGGCCTGCGCCCACAAAATGTACCATACCTCATTGCTCCTTTTTCTGCCAGCTTTGCAGCAGCTGGGCGGCGGTCTCAGTCTGGCCCAGCGGCCCGGCCTGGTTGGAAAACAGTACAGCCCCCACCCGGAACGCCCCCGCCACACGGCGGTCCAGATGCAGCTGGATGGCCTGCAATAGGCTTTCGAGCACCGGCTCCCGCAGGTTTTCGGCATCCAGAATGTCCAGGCAGGCATCCGTTGTGGCGGCGTCCATCAGGGCGCGGCAGGTGGCCTGGCTGGCCCCGCAGAGCGCCGCATGGGTGCAGAACAGCTCGGTGCGGCAATCCGCCATGCGGGAATGGGTGTTCATAATGCCGCCCGCCAGCTTGACCAGCTTGCCGATGTGCCCCACCAGCAATACCGCTGCAAACTGCTCCGCAGCGGCCATATCCAGCGCATCCCCCATAAAGTTGGAGCACTTGACCACCGGGATGCTGCTGTATTCCGGCAGGTTTTGGGCCAGGTAGTCCAGCCCATAGTTGCCGGGGGCCAGGATCAGCCGCTTGGGGCTTTGCTCCCGCAGGGCGGCCTGGTGGATCTCCAGCTGCACGGTATCCAGGATGGCCTGCTGGCTCATGGGCTCCACAATGCCGCTGGTGCCCAGGACGGAAAGCCCGCCTTCCACCCCGATGTGGGGGTTAAAGGTGTGTTTGGCGGCTTCCTCGCCCCCCTCGATCGAGATCATTACGTCAAAGCCGCCGTCATACCCGGCTGCTTCGGCCTCCGCGTGCAGGGCATCGGTGATCATCCGGCGCGGCACATGGTTGATGGCCGCCTGCCCCACCGGCTGGTCCAGGCCGGGCTTCATCACACGGCCCACACCGGGGCCGCCGTCAATCGTGACCTGGCCGGGGGCATCCGGCAGCAGGGTGATGTCGGCTATGACCGGCAGGCCGGTGGTAACGTCCACATCGTCCCCGCCGTCCTTGCGGATGGCGCACTGGGCGCCGGCGGCTGTTTTGCGGCAGTAGATGGGCGCAACTTCCACCACAATGCCTTTTGGGGTGCGCAGACCGACGGATTCCGGCGCTTTACCGGTCAGCAGCAGGCGGGCGGCCCCGGCAGCGCCAAGGGCGGCGCAGGTGCCGGTGGTGTAGCCGCAGCGCAGCAGCTTTTGCCCGCTGCGGATGTAATGTTCAAACCTGGGCGGCTCCTGTTTGGCGGGTCTCCGTTCGGGTTCACGCTCCGGCTGGGGGCCGTACAATGCTTCATACTGCTCTTTGGTCAGGCGGTACAGCGTGCGGATGTTCTCTGCGGCAAACGCGTCTTTCGGTGTCATCACGCCGGAAACGCCCTGCGGCGATACGCACACCACGGTATCCGCAATTTTTTGCGCCAGCTCCAGCTCGTGCAGGCTGACAATGACGGCCACCTGTTTTTCCTGTGCCAGCTGGCGCAGAATGGTCAGCAGCTCAATTTTGCCTTTGATGTCCAAAAATGACGTTGGTTCGTCCAGCAGGATAATTTCCGGCTGCTGGCAGACGGCGCGGGCCAGCAGAACGCGCTGGCGCTGGCCATCACTGATTTTGGTAAAGTCCCGGTCGGCCAGCTCACCCGCCTGCACCAGATGCAGAGCATCCCGCACCTGCATCCTGTCCTGCTCGGACAGGATGCCCAGCCGCCCGGTGTAGGGGTAGCGCCCGGCAGCGGCCACATCAAAACAGGTGGTCAGCTCGGTGTGGCGGGTGTGGGGCAGCATCAGGGCCATTTTGCGCGCGCGGGCATTGGGGGTGTAGGTTGTCAGGTTTTGGCCCTGCAGCAGCACAGCGCCGCTTTGCGCCGCCAGCTGCCCGGCCAGCGTTTTGAGCAGGGTGGATTTGCCCGCGCCGTTGGGGCCAATCAACGCTAAGATCTGCCCGCGCTGCACGCCAATGCCAATGTTTTGTAATAGCGGCGTTTTGCCATACCCGATGGCAAGATCCTGCGTTTGGCAGTAAAATGCTTCGCTCATGCCCGGCCCTCCCCGCTTTGGCGGCGCACCAACAGCCAGATGACTACCGGCGCACCAAATACCGCTGTGACGGAGCTGATGGAAAGCTCGGTGGGAGCAAACAGGCTGCGGGCGATCAGATCACACAGCAGGCAGAACGCCGCCCCACCCAGCGCACAGCCCGGCAGCACATGCAGCGGCTTGGCGCTTCCCAACGCCTGCTTGACCAAGTGCGGCACCGCAATACCCACAAAGGAAATGGGCCCCGCAAACGCCGTGACGCAGGCGGCCAGCAAACTGGAAAGCAGCACCAGCGCCACGCAGAACGGCCGCACAGCCACACCCACGCTTTGGGCATACTGCTCCCCCATCTGGTAGGCGGCCATCGGCTTGGCCAGCAAAAAGGCCGCGGCCAAACAGGGCAGCACCACCAGCGCAGCAGCGGCCACATTGCCCCAGGTCATGCCGGAGAAGCTGCCCATGGACCAGTTGTGCAGGTTGACGATGTTGGAATCCTGTGCAAAGGCCACTACAATATCGGTGACGGCGGAGCAGATATAGCCGATCATCACGCCGCAGATGACCAGAATGCTCATGCGGTGTACCCGGCGCGCCACGCTGAGCACAAAGGCCATGGCAGCCATGGATCCAGCAAAGGCGGCCAGAATCAGGGTGAGCGAGTTGGTCAGCAGGCCGTGGTTCAAAAATACCACCATCGTCAGCGCAACCACCAGCTTGGCCCCACTGGAAATGCCCATGACAAACGGCCCCGCAATGGGGTTGGCAAAAAAGGTTTGCAGCAGGTAGCCCGCTACCGAGAGCGCCGCCCCCAGCAGCACCACCATAACGGCGCGCGGCAGGCGCAGCTGCAATAGGATATTGGCGGTCAGTTCATCCTGCCCGCGGCCCAGCAGCGCCTGCACCACGCCGCGCGGCGAAATTGCCACACTGCCCCAGAACAGGTTGAGCGCAAACAGCCCCAGCAGCGCCGCCGCAAGGGCTACATATGTAATTGTCAGGCGCTTGGTGTGCATGGCGCTGCCTTTCTGCAATAAAATTATTCTACATGCGTTAAAAATGTCAGTTCACTGTCCGCGGGGGTGCCCTCGGTAAACACGCGGTTCATATCCAGAATCAAATCCGGAAGCTCCATGCTTTGCTGGAACAGGCTCTGCGCGGTACACCACACATTGCCGTTCTGCACGGCCTTGAACTGCGCCAGCAGCGGGCATTTTTCCACCAGCTGTTCGGTGCTGGCAATGCTGCCCTCAATGGTGCTGTTGTAGAGCAGCACATCGGCGTCCTTGGCAGCAGCGTAAAAATCTTCCAGCGAAAGATTGATGGTGGCCAGATTGTTGCCGTTGTCCGTTAAATCAGCAAACACATAGCTGCCGCCCGCCATCTCGATCATGCGGGCCACATAGTCGCTGCCTTTGCGCACCGTGACAAGGTTGTTGGAAGTGATGGAGAAAAACGCCACCGTTTTGCCGGTGGGCTGCTGGTTTTCCAGCGGGGCAACGCGCTGTACCTGGGTGTCAAACAGCTGTTCCGCCTCCTGCTGTTTGCCCAGCAGAATGCCGTACAGCTTGACCCATTCCATGCGGGCCAGGGGGTCGGTTTCATAGCTGGAACGCTCCACCAATACGGGGATGCCGAACTTTTCCAGCTGCTCTTTGACCTCCGGCGTATGGTAGATCATCGTGTTTTCAATGGCAAGTCCGCAGCCGGAAGCCAGAATGGTTTCATAGTCCGGGGCGCTGTACTTGCCCGCATAGGCAATCTGCCCCGCCTGCATGGCGGCTTTGGCTTCGGGCAGGTACCAGCCATCCGCCTTGGTGCCGGAAAGTGCAATGCTGTCCAGCGCGCCCAGGCTGATGATGGGGTCCATAGCGGAGGTGGAAACCAGGTAGATATTCTCAATGGGCTGTTGCAGCACGGTGGTGCCCTGGGGCAGATCCTCCGGCACGGCAGCGCCCTGCGGCACCACCAGATATTGGCTGTCCGCAATGGTGATCAGCTCGTACCCGCCGGTGCATTCATCCACGGTAAACTGTTTGGCGTATTGCAGCGGGTAGCTGCTTTCCACGGTAAGGGTGGGGGCAGCCGTGCTGCCGCTGCCCGCGCAGCCGGCCAACAGCAAAAGCGCTGCGGCAGAAAGTGCGGCACAAAGCCCAAAACGTTTCGTCTGCATTATTCTGCGGGGGTCAGCGTGGCGCTGTCAAAGGTCAGGGTATAATCGATCTCGTGCGGGGTGCTCATGGCAACGGTATCGGCGGTAACGGCAAGGGCGGTATCCAGCGCAGCAACGGGGATTTCAAAGGTGGAGTTGCCTTCGGTGTTGGTGGGCAGGTACTTTTCTCCATCAATCAGCATATAGTCATAGTTGGGGCTGCTCCACACAATCACGGCGGTCATGGTGCCATCGGCAACCGTCAGGGCGGCAGGGCTTTCCACCGTGGCGCGGCCGGAGCCGCCCTCCAGTGTGACAGCGCAGGTATAGCTGCCATCAGCAGGCACAGCGGCGGTTTCGGCAGCGGCATCTTCGGTCTTAGGCTCGGCATTGCGCACGCTGACGGTATGGTCGTACCAGGTGCCCTTGGTGCCCAAAATGGCCAGCTGGAAGTCGGTATCCACAGCGTCCAGCGGAATATCATAGCCGTACACTTCATCGCTGGTGCCGTCGGAATAGGTCACAGTATCGGTGGTGGGCTGCAGCCAGTCGCTCTCGTGGCTGGGGGCGTCCTCGGCAGTGCCCAGATACAGGTTGACGATCTTTTTCGATGCCAGGCTGACATGGAAGGTCATTTTGCCATCGGCGACAGTCAGGGTGCCCTTGCCATCGCAGGCTTCGTTGGCGTGCACCATACTGCTGTCGGTTTCAAATTCGGCGGTATACACGCCGTCCGGCAGAGCAGCTTCGGTCTGGGGCTCTGCGGTGGGGGCGGTGGCTTCACTGCCGGCAGCCTCGGTGGCAGCGGGGGTGGAGTCAGCGGAAGAAGCGCCGGTTGCGGTGGAGCCGCAGCCAGCCAGCAGAGCGGCCAGCACCAGGGCGGCCACAGCGCCGGAAATTACACGATTTTGTTTCATTGGGTGTTACCTCGCATTGTAAAAAATTGAAATGATAGAATAAAATATAATTAAGAAAGGATAACAGAAAATTACGTCGCAGGGGCGAGCATTGCCCGCGGTCATTTGCCCCGTGTATTGCCAACCCGGAAGAGTGTTGCAATGTTTTAGGGCAATACCACATAATTCTAAGTGCCGATACGGCGAGCGAGGTGCGGCAGATGCTAAGCCAAAAG
>ENA-OPSW01002025-OPSW01002025.1-human-gut-metagenome-genome-assembly--contig:-NODE-2025-length-9956-cov-2.683466_pt1 | contig 9956 bp, 6 predicted proteins | sample MGYA00241463_ERZ501918 | MGnify/ENA primary metagenome ERZ501918 (study PRJEB25962, sample SAMEA2042443) | human gut metagenome | biome: human gut; feature: human-associated habitat; material: faeces... | reverse complement strand
GGCAAGAGCTACTTTGAGGCGCTCCGCACCCGCGAGTTTGAGCCGGACGCGCCCAACTACACCTCCCGCATTTCGGGCGTTGTCAATCCGGACGGCTCCTACAGCCTGTCCATCCTCAAGAACTTCACCTCGGACCGCACCGCCAACAAGCGTTTCTTCTATGAGTACGATAAGCCGGTTGCCGGTCTGGGACACTTCATCCATACCTACCAGTGCGACGGCGATCCGCTGCCGCCGTTCCGCGGCGAGCCCAAGTGCATCCGCATCGAGCTGCCCATCCGCGAGTTCACCAACCTGCTCTGGAACAGCCTGAACGAGCAGAACAAGGTTTCGCTGTTCGTGCGCTACGTCGATCTGGAGACCGGCGAAGTTGAGCAGGAAATCCGCAACAAGAACGCAGAATAACTGCGACCTGATGAGCAGAAAGGACTATTTATGAAAGAATTAGCCTTAAAGTACGGCTGCAATCCGAACCAGAAGCCGGCCCGCATTTTTATGACCGAGGGCGAGCTTCCGATCGAGGTACTCAACGGCAAGCCAGGTTACATCAATCTGCTTGACGCATTCAACGGCTGGCAGTTGGTAAGAGAGCTTAAAAAGGCAACAGGTATGTGTGCGGCAACTTCTTTCAAGCACGTTTCACCTGCGGGCGCTGCTATCGGCAAGCCTTTGAGCGAGGTCGAAAAGAAGATATATTTTGTTGACGATCTGGGCGAGCTTACTCCACTTGCAAGCGCTTATGCGAGAGCAAGAGGTGCTGACAGAATGTCATCATACGGCGATTTTATCGCACTTTCTGACGAGTGCGACGCTTGCACTGCAAAGATGATTCAGAGAGAGGTTTCTGACGGTATCATTGCACCGGGCTACACTGACGAGGCTCTTGAGATACTCAAGTCAAAGAGAAAGGGTACATACAACATCATCAAGATAGACGAGAACTATGTTCCTGCACCTATTGAGAGAAAGCAGGTTTTCGGCGTAACTTTTGAACAGGGTCGAAACGAGCTGAAAATAGACAACGATATGCTCACAAATATCGTGACAGACAACAAGGAGATTCCTGAGGACAAGAAAACTGATCTTGTTATCTCACTTATCACACTTAAATACACACAGTCTAACAGCGTTTGCTATGTAAAGGACGGTCAGGCTATCGGTATCGGTGCAGGTCAGCAGTCAAGAATACACTGCACAAGACTTGCAGGAAACAAGGCTGACATCTGGTGGCTCAGACAGCACCCAAAGGTTCTGGGACTTCAGTTCGTTGACAACATAAGACGTCCTGACAGAGATAACGCTATCGACGTTTACATCTCTGACGAGCATGATGATGTACTGGCTGAGGGCGTATGGCAGAACACATTCAAGGTAAAGCCTGAGGTACTCACTGAGGCTGAAAAGAAGGAATGGCTTGCAAAGAACACAGGCGTTTGCCTTGGTTCTGACGCTTTCTTCCCATTCGGCGACAACATCGAGAGAGCTAAAAAGAGCGGTGTGGCTTACATTGCCGAGCCGGGCGGATCTATCAGGGACGATCATGTTATCATGACTTGCAACAAGTACAACATGGCAATGGCATTCACTGGAATTAGATTATTCCATCACTAATTTTTGTGCATTAATGCAAAACAATAAAGGTAAAGAAGAAAAGGAGAAATTTATTATGAAAAAGTTACTTGCATCACTCATGGCACTGTCAATGGTATTTGCAGTTACAGGCTGCTCAGAGTCAAGCGATTCAAGCAGTGAGTCAAAGGCTGAGGCTAAAACAACTACTACAACTACAGCTGCACCTGCTGCCGAGTCTAAGGCTGACACAACAACTACAACTGCTGCACCTGAGGAGTCAGTTGCTGACACAACAACTTCTGCTAACGACACAACAAGCACCGGTGACGAGGCTAAGGGAACTTATAAGGATAATGTTTACACAAGCGATCTGTATACTTTCAAGATCGACTCAAAGAAGTGGGCAATGCAGGAGTCTGCTGGTGTTGACGTAATGTTCACATACGCTGACGCAGGCGATGATGCTGAGCTTGAGTCTGCTTCTATCAACGTTATCTCAATGTCAAACGATCTGCTCAATGGTCTTACAGCAAGTGATTATGCTGACCAGATCAAGCAAACATATAATTCCATGGACGGCTACACTGTTACAAACGACAAGGAAGATAAGTTTGCAGGCAAGGACGCTTACATTGTTGACGTAACAGGCGAGATCGGCTCACAGAAGGTACTGCTCAATCAGATAATCACTTCTGACAACGGCAACCTTGTTGTTATCACATATGGTGCAAGCGAGAACGCTTACAGCAAGCTTTCTGACGAGTTCAAGACAGTTCTTGACAGCTTTGAGCTTAAGTAATAATATACGAAGTAAATAAATGACGATACCGCACAGCATAGGTGTGCGGTATTGTTATAATTGGAAAAACACACTGAGGAGGTCTGAAAATGGACATATTAGTTGTTGGCGGAGGCGGACGTGAACACGCTATCGTTATGAAGCTTGCGGAGTCCCCTAAGGTAGGAAAGCTTTACTGCACACCCGGAAACGGTGGCATTTCACGCTATGCAGAATGTTTTGATGTTGCGGCAACGGATATCGAGGGCGTTGTGGCTCTGGCAAAGAAGCTTAAAGTAGACATGGTGGCTGTTGCACCTGACGATCCGCTTGTACTTGGAATGGTAGACGCTTTGCAGGCTGAGGGATTCAAGACCTTTGGTCCTAAGAAAAATGCGGCTATAATCGAGGGTTCAAAGGTCTTTTCTAAGGATCTTATGAAGAAATACAATATTCCTACAGCCAAATACGAGGTGTTCACAAACAGTGAGGACGCTATAAAATATGTCAAGGAACAGAACACATACCCTGCTGTTATAAAGGCTGACGGACTTGCACTTGGCAAGGGCGTTATTCTGGCGGAGAGTGAGAAAGAGGCTGTGGAGGCTATACACTCAATGATAGATGACAAGCAGTTCGGTGAGAGCAGTTCCACTATCGTTGTGGAGGAATATCTCACAGGTCCTGAGGTTTCTGTGCTTTCATTCACTGACGGCAAGACTGTTGTTCCTATGATCTCTTCAATGGATCACAAGAGAGCGTTGGACGGCGACAAGGGTCTGAACACAGGCGGAATGGGTACTGTTGCACCTAACCCTTACTACACTGAGGACATTGCCAAGGAGTGCATGGAGAAGATCTTCCTGCCGACTATAAATGCAATGAATGCTGAGGGCAGGACTTTTGAGGGCTGTTTGTATTTCGGACTTATGCTCACCCCTAATGGTCCAAAGGTAATTGAATACAACTGCCGTTTCGGCGACCCTGAAACGCAGGTAGTTCTTCCTATGCTGGAGGGCGATCTTTGCGAGATATTTGAGGCTATTTATGAACACAGGCTGGCTGATGTCAAGATCGGCTGGAAGTCGGGTTACTGCACTTGTGTTGTTATGGCCAGCGGAGGATATCCTGTTAAGTACAAAAAGGGTATCGAGATGTTCGGTATGGACGACAAGGGTCAGGTAGACGGAGCGTTTATTTATCACGCAGGCACTAAGTACGAGGACGGCAAATTCTACACAAACGGCGGTCGTGTTCTGGGTGTTACCTGCAATGCTTACACGCTTCAGGGTGCACTGGACAAGTCTTACGAGGCTGTTTCCAGGATAAAGTTCGAGGGAGAGCATTTCAGAAAAGACATTGGTCAGAAAGCACTCAAGGCACTTCCTAAAGATTCTCTTGATCTTGAATACAAGCAGGACATGGAGGACTACATCGAAGAAAACGGCGTTTATCTAAGACAGTAGGATATATAAAACGGACGGAGAGATTCCGTCCGTTTTTTTGTACAGATAATACGTTTATAAATACAAAGACCCCCTCGGACATTTCTGTCCAAGGGGGTCTTTGCTATGTGTGGGAAGTAAAAATTACTCGTCTGCTTTTTCAATAGCCGCAGTTTCGTAAATATACTTAACTGAGCTTTCAACGCCATCGGCTGCGCCTGAGAATGTAGTTGAATCCTCGGCTGCTTTCTTGAGAGCGTCAAGTCTGTCGATAAGTCCCTTGAGGTCGTTGTTGTAGATGTCAAGGAGCTTGCCGATGCCCTCGTCCTTATACTTAGCCATGCCGTCTTTAAGGGTCTTTGCACCGCTTTCAAGCTTCTTAACACCAGATGAAAGCTGTGAGCTGCCGTCTTTGAGCTGACCGATACCGCTGAACAGCTCTGCACTGCCACTTGAAAGTGTTGTTGTACCCTGTGCAAGCTCTACAAGTGATGAATAGAGTGTTGCAGTACCGTCTTTTAGCTGCTTGCTGCCGTTGTCAAGCTGACCAAGACCGCTGTCAAGAGTTTTTGCACCGTTTGAAAGCTTTGATACGCCTGAGTTCAGGCTGTCAACACCCTTATCAAGCTTGCTTGCGCCTACCTGTGCTGAGCTTACGCCTGCGGAGAGGTTCTTTGTGCCTGCGGAGAGTGTAGCTGCGCCATTGTTAAGATCCTTGCTGGACTTAGCAAGTGTGCCGATACCTGTTTTAAGTGCTGAAGCACCCTCGTTTACTGTTTTAAGTCCTGTATTCAAATTATCAACGCCTGCGACAAGACCTTTCTTCTTATCGTTAAGACCATTGTATATCTGAGTTACACCGTCAACAAGCTGTTTGCCCTCAGTTGCCATTGTGCCGACACCTGTTGAAACATCGCCAAGGCCGCTCTGTGCGCCCTGCTGATACTGGATAGAGCCATTTACGGCTGCTATCATATTGCTTATGCTCGTATACTCTGCTGAGCCTTCTTCGTAATTGCCGAGAAGCTGCTCAAGTCCTGCGAGTACCTGCTGGTCATATGCGATAGACTGTGTAAGTGCGTTATCTACCTTTGTTATGCCATTTGAAAGAAGTTCAACGCTTGCAGGGAGTGACTGCACCTTTTCATAGAGTGTGGAAACGCCTGCATTAAGTGTTGCAACGCCTTTTTTCAGTGCAGTTGAACCGTCATAGGTCTGCTTTGTGCCTGCGGCAAGGTTTTTAGAGCCTGCCTGGAGATCGCCTACGCCTGTAACAAGCTTATTTGTGCCTGCGGCAAGGCTTGCAGCACCGTTATTTACCTGCTGTGCGCCTGAGGATACCTGTGAAAGTCCGCTTGAAAGTGATGATGAGCCGTTCTTCAAAGATGACATACCACTGTTTACCTGATCAAAACCACCGAGGAGGGCTGTTGAACCACTATGAGCTGTGGAGATACCTCTCATAAGCTCACCTGTTGAAGAATCAAGGGTCTTTGCTCCGTCACGAAGCTTTGTTGCACCGCTGTTAAGTGTCTTTGCACCATCGTCAAGTGACTTAGAGCCTGAATAAAGCTTGTCGATACCTGTGATAAGTGTTCCTGAGGAATCGGACAGCTTCTTGATGCCTGCGTAAAGCTCTGCTGTACCGTCTACAAGCTCGTCTGTAGCATCAGAAAGCTCATCAAGCTTATCCTGAAGATCGTCAGCATCACCAATATCGCTAAGGTCAAGCTTTGAGAAGATGTCAGATGTAGCGACTGTGAGAGAGGTCGTTGACTCGAAGTCCTTTACGTCTGCTGTGAACTCAACGTACTCCGGTATCTCGATATCTTCGTTATCCTGAAGATCAAGGCTCTTTGTAAGGCCAGGCATTGCAACGCCTATAAGTATCTGTCTGCTTCCGTCTGAAATGAGCTTGCCATTTGTTACTTCAACGTTTGAATAAACGTTAGTATCAAGGATAGCTGTTGTTGCCATAAGGTATGGAACATAGATATCTGTTTTCTTGCCGTTTATCTTGACAGTTTTCTTATCGTTGTTCGTATAGTCATATCTTACGGTAAGCTTACCGCTCTTGCCTGCGAGGTCCTCAGGCTTTATCTCCTTGCCGTCAAGGGTATATGTTACCTTTACATCGACCGGGAGTGCCTTATCGGTATAGCCCTTATAGTAGATATCTCCGCCCTCGGTATCCCACGTGAGCTTATCACCATTGGCTGTAAAGCCCTCGTCTGTTTTAACATTCTCGATATCTGTCAGGTCGGAAACGTCCTCCAGCTTCTTTACGCCCTGTGGGTTTTTCAGCCAGTTGGAAACGACTGTTTTTGTCTTGTTGCCGGAAGCGTCAGTGATAACATAAACTGTTTCTTCCTTAGCCTGCTTTTCTGTATCACTGTCAGACTTATCAGCTTTCTTTGTATCTTTTGTATCTTTTTTATCTGATTCGCTCTTTGTTGTTGAGGCAGTGCTGTCGGCAGCGGAAGAGCTGTCTGACTGAGCTGCTGCATAAAGACCTGTGCAGCCTGCGGAAAGAAGTACGGCAAGTATGCCTGCAAGAACTCTTGAATACTTTTTCATAACTATATCTCCTTTACGAATTAGTTTATTTCAGGAAGCTTATAAAGCTTATTTTCTTTTTTCTTCATGCCCATTGTTGTATTGATTATTACCTTATCGAACAGCATAAGCATTGAAGGAAGTATGCAGATAACAGTTATCATACTGATTATTGCACCTCTTGACATGAGCGTACAAAGCTGTGAGATCATATCTACGCTTGAATATACGCCAACGCCGAATGTTGAAGCGAAGAAGCCAAGTGCGCTGACCATGATAGACTTCATTGAAGTGGTGAGTGCGATAGTAACAGCTTCGTGCTTATCTTTGCCTGCGTTACGCTCGGTCTTATATCTTGTTGTCATAAGGATAGCGTAGTCAACTGTTGCACCAAGCTGGATAGTACCGATTACTACCGACGCTATGAACGGTATGGTGGTATTCGTAAAGCACGGAACACCCATGTTTACTGTGATAGCAAATTCGATAACGGCTACCAGAATGATAGGCAGTGAAACTGAACGCAGTGCAATAAGAATGATGATAAAGATAGCGGCGATAGAAACTATATTTACTACCTTGAAGTCATGATCTGTTATGTCGATAAGGTCTTTTGTTGCCGCTGCCTCACCGATAAGCATTCCGTCCTTATCGTAGGATTTAAGTATCTTGCTAAGCTCATCTATCTGGGCATTCTCTTCATCAGAAGCTACCTTGTATTCAGAACCTATTAGCATAAGCTGCCATTTGTCGCTCTTGAGTATTTTTGTTACTGACTCAGGAACTATCTCTCGAGGGATAGACGGACCGATAAGAGTATCCAGTGACATTGAAAAGCTTACACCATCAACCTTGCCCATTTCGTCGAGCATAGAGTTTACTTCCTTTGGCTGCATATCAGCGTCAACCAGGAGCATATGGGTCGTTGCCATGTTGTATTCCTCATCTAGCTTTGTGTTTGCGATAACACTGTTGAGATCCTTTGGAAGAGTATCTGTCAGGTTATAGTAGACATTGGTGTTTATCTGACCATATACGGCAGGGATAAGTACAACTATAAAGAGTACGATAAATGCTGCATGGTGCTTGATAATGAACTTTGAAGGCTTTTCAAGGCTTGGAACAAGGTCTTTGTGCATTGTTTTTTCAAGTGCCTTATCGAAGACAAGTATCATTGACGGGAGAACTGTTATGCAGCAGATAACGCCAATAACAACGCCCTTTGCCATTACGATACCCATGTCCATGCCAAGCTCGTAGCTCATGAAGCAAAGTGCAAGGAAGCCTGCAACTGTTGTTATGGAGCTTGAAACAACTGAGGTGATAGTTTTGCCGATGGCAACTGCCATAGCCTCTTTGTTGTCACCAGGGTGCTTTTCTTTCTCCTCTTTGTAGCTGTGCCACAGGAAGATCGAGTAGTCTATCGTTACCGCAAGCTGAAGCACGGCTGCAAGAGCTTCGGTGATGAACGATATCTCGCCTTGTATGAAGTTCGTTCCCATGTTATAGACTATCGCCATGCCCACGCTGAGCATAAAGAACAGTGGAATAAGGAACGAATCCATTGTAAGTGCAAGTATGATACTTGTAAGTATTACTGCGATAACAACATACATCGGAGCTTCCTGCATTGTCAGATCCTTGATATCCTCAACTACCGACGACATACCGCTTACGAAACACTGTTCACCGGCGATGCTTCTTATCTCCTTGACAGCTTCAAGTGAGCCGTCAGCGGAGGTCGCTTCGTCAAAAAAGACAGCCATCATTGTGGAGTTATCTGTATTGAAGAAATCGTAAATATCATCAGGAAGAACTTCCTTTGGAAGTGAAACGTCTGCCAAGGTGTCATACCAGAGAACATCGCAAACGTGGTCTACCTTTTCGATCTTCTCCTTGACCTTTTCAACGTCCTTATCATCCATGCCGTCAAGCATTACCAGCGAAAAGCCACCCTTGCCGAACTCGTCAAGCATTATATCCTGACCTTTCATGGTTTCAATGTCTGACGGGAGGTATGAAAGAATATCATAGTTTATTCTCGTGCTGAGAAAACCGAATATTGACGGTATCAGCAGCAGAACGCTGACTATGAGTATCGGTACTCGGAGCTTTACAACTCCTCTGCCAAATTTCTGCATCAAATGTCATTCCCTTCACATAGTTTTTGACCTTTCGGTCTCTTACAATTCATAGTATACAACGAAAATGACCAACAGTCAATAGTAAAATGACCATTAGTCATTCTTTTTGTAGAGTTGCACAAAATGACCGACGGTCATAACTGACTATTGGTCATTTTGCTCCGTTGACTTTGAGTCGGTTTTGTACTATAATAGATTTAGGGTCAACCACAGTAAACCTGTGTATGTGTGGCATACAAATTGTATATATTATAATATGGAAGGACGTGTTAAAATGGGCAAGCTTGATACCAATAAAAAGGTAAAGGAGGACTCTCTGCTTAACACGGCATTCAGTCTTTTCACCACCAAGGGAGTGAGCAAGACCTCTATTTCAGACATCGTGAACAACGCTGGTGTAGCGAAAGGAACGTTTTATCTTTATTTCAAGGACAAATATGACATAAGAAACAAGCTTGTTTCTCACAAGTCGTCACAGCTTTTCAGAAACGCTATCGAGGCATTAAATGCGAGCGGCAAGAAGCTCACCTTTAACGAACGAATTATTTTTATTGTTGACAATATCATCAACCAGCTAAACGAGAACAAGTCGCTTTTGACTTTTATTGCAAAGAATCTTAGCTGGGGCGTTTTCAAGCACGCTCTTACGTCGCCTATAAAGGACGATGACATCGACTTCCGCAACATTTATGACGCTATGCTTGCTGACGCTCCATATAATATTGTTCAGCCTGAGGTCATGATATTCATGATAGTTGAGCTTGTAAGCTCAACCTGCTACTCGTCCATACTTTACAACGAGCCTGTGGACATTGGCGAGCTTAAGCCTTATCTTTACATATGTATAAACAACATTATCGACACTCATGCAGGAACTGTAAAAGCATAAAAAAGACACGTTTACGAGATCGTAAGCGTGTCTTTTTTTGTGTACAAAAAAAACGGACGGAAGATATCCGTCCGTTTGATATTCTGTTATTACTTAGCCTTAACAGCATCTCTTGCCTTTGCAACGATATTGTCTGCGCAGAGGCCATATTCTTTAAGAAGATCAACTGCCGGGCCTGAGTGACCGAACTCGTCATTAACGCCGATCTTAACAAGCTTTGCAGGGTGTCTTGCTGCAAGAACGTCTGCAACGGCTGAGCCAAGTCCGCCAATAACGCTATGCTCCTCAACTGTAAGAAGAAGTCCTGTGTTCTTTGCGGCTTCAACGATGATATCCTCGTCGATTGGCTTTATAGTGTGGATATTGATAACTGTTGCTTCGATACCCTCGGCTGCCAGTGTTTTTGCAGCCTCGATAGCTTCATAAACCATAAGACCTGTTGCAACGATAGCTATATCCTTGCCGTCACGGAGCTTAACGCCCTTGCCAAGCTCAAACTTATATGTTTCAGGGTCGTTGAAAACAGGTGTGGCAAGTCTGCCGAAACGGAGATAAACCGGACCTTCATGGAG
>ENA-OPSW01002017-OPSW01002017.1-human-gut-metagenome-genome-assembly--contig:-NODE-2017-length-9985-cov-2.266868_pt1 | contig 9985 bp, 5 predicted proteins | sample MGYA00241463_ERZ501918 | MGnify/ENA primary metagenome ERZ501918 (study PRJEB25962, sample SAMEA2042443) | human gut metagenome | biome: human gut; feature: human-associated habitat; material: faeces... | reverse complement strand
TCGTTAGGGTCATGTGCCGGTGTAATCTTTACGCATCCGGTACCAAATTCTTTATCAACGTACTCATCGGCAATAACCGGGATCTCTCTGTCTGTGAGAGGAAGCTTCAGCATTTTGCCAACAATGTCTTTGTAACGGTCATCATCCGGGTTTACTGCAACTGCAGTATCTCCAAGAAGTGTTTCAGGACGTGTTGTTGCAATTTCCACGAATTTTCCTTCTTCTCCAACAACCGGGTAATTGATGTGCCAGAAAAATCCGTCCTGATCCTCATGCTCAACCTCTGCATCGGAAATAGAAGTCTGGCATACCGGACACCAGTTGATAATACGGGAACCTTTGTAGATGTAGCCTTTTTCATATAACTTGATGAAGACTTCCTGTACGGCCTTGGAGCATCCCTCATCCATAGTGAAGCGCTCTCGCTCCCAGTCTGCAGAAGCACCAAGCTTCTTCAGCTGGTTGATAATTTTTCCGCCGTACTCTTCTTTCCACTCCCAGGCATATTCCAGGAATTTCTCACGGCCGATTTCTGCCTTGTCGATGCCTTCTTTTTTCAGTTTCTCAGTAACCTTAACCTCTGTAGCAATAGCTGCATGGTCAGTTCCCGGCTGCCACAGTGCTTCGTAGCCCTGCATTCTCTTGAAACGGATGAGAATGTCCTGCATAGTCTCATCAAGTGCATGCCCCATATGCAGCTGTCCTGTTACATTTGGCGGCGGCATAACAATGGTAAATGGTTTCTTATCCGGATTCACTTTTGCATGAAAATATCCGTTGTCCATCCATTTCTGGTAAAGACGTTCCTCGATTCCTTTTGGATCGTAGGTCTTTGCAAGTTCTTTGCTCATAATTTTCCTCCTAAAAAAAGAGCCCCTCACACAATTGTGTGAAGGGCGAAATTAACGCGGTACCACCTTCATTATGTGCAAAATGCAAAGTACTGTTTCCCTGAATGTATTTACAGTCTTCGCTCTGTTGTACACATATCTCTTTCCTGTAACGCTGGAATTGCGTGAAAACTTACTGCAGATATCACTGCCTGTTCAGTTTCCCGGCTCAGAAGCTACCTTCAGTGAATGCGGATCTCGAAATGTCTTCCACCACAGTTATCCCTGGACATTTCTCTCTGGGAGGGCATTTACTTACTCCTCTTCTTCAACGCTTTTCGCTGCAGCGGTCTGATCTCCTTGTAAATAGCCGGAAAAAGCCGCCACTTTTATGGATATAACTATAATTGCATTCTTCCGGCTTGTCAAGCTAATTTAAAAATTTCACAATTACAATAATTTTTATTCCACACTCTTTAAGGATTCCACCATATCAATGGTTTTCAGCTTAAAATGCATCACCCCATTCACCACAATGGAAAATATGCTTGTCAGAATTCCACTGTATAAAAAGCTCAGCGGCTTAATATTTCGTCCAAACATAACTGCATCCACCTCAACCGTAGTAATCACATACCTGTGAATGAGAATTCCAAACACTGCTCCAAACATAATTCCAAGCACTGTCAGAATCACGTTTTCCCGAAGCACATACTGGGAGACCTCTCCGTCATAGAAGCCAAGCACCTTCAAAGTTGCCAGTTCCCTCTGTCTTTCTGTTATATTGATATTATTCAGATTATACAATACCACAAAAGCCAGCATTCCTGCGGAAACGATCAGCACCAGGATCACCGCATCCAGAGTGCTCAGCATACGGTCAACCTGTGATGCCAGACTACTGGTATAACTGATGCTGAGAGCACCAGGATTAGCAAGGATCCGGCTTCCTGCCATTTCCAGATCATCCTTGCAGTCTTCCTGCATAGTAAACACAATGTTCTCATACTCCGGCTTTTCCCCGAACGTCTGCTCATAAACCCTGGGCGTCATATAAAGGTAATGGCTCATATAATTCTCTGTGATCACAGCCACCCTCACCTTATATTCCTTATCTCCCTTTTTCAGGGGAATCATATCTCCCACCTTTAATCCCAGCAGGGATGCTGTTTTCTCGGAAATAGCAGCACCTTCGTCGGTAAGCTCATATGTTTCCCCGGTAATACGGTTCTTTAAGGTTACATCCTTTGCAAACTCACTCAGGCTCTCTGGCACAAACAGATAAATACTGATGTTGGAGCTGCCTTTCGGAGCACTGATCTTCGTCATCTGTACCCGATTGCAATGGGCGATTTGCTCATTTTCCTTCATGTATTCAAACAGCTCTGCATGTTCTTCCTCTGTAGCATCGCTGTCCTCAATCACCATTCCGTCATAATGCTGAAGCTCCCGGTACTGAATAGCGGCAATATCACTGATGGAATCCTGAATCCCAAAGCCAACCAGCATCAGTCCCATGCTTCCTGCAATTCCAAAGACCGTCATGATCAGGCGCTTCTTGTAACGGAAAAGATTTCGAATTGTGGACTTCCAGGAAAAGCTTAAATGCTTCCATATAAATGTGAGCCGCTCCAGCAATACCCGCTTGCCCTCTTTCGGAGCCGGTGGGCGCATAAGAGAGGCCGGTGTCTCCTGCAGCTCCTTTCCACTTGCAAAAAGAGTCGCTCCAACTGTACATACAACAGAGGCTGCGGAAGCGATCAGTGCGAAGCCAGGCTGATAATCAATGGAAATGGTATTTGCCACGTTATGATACATAATTCCATAAGCAGTTATAATAATGTATGGAATGATTTTCTCTCCGATCAGCATTCCCAGCACACTGCCAAGAAGAGTTGCAAAAAATGCATAACAGATATATTTTGCTGCAATAGCAGACTTCTTATATCCCAATGCCTTCAAGGTACCGATCTGGGTTCGCTGCTCCTCCACCATACGAGTCATAGTGGTAAGACTGATCAATGCCGCTACCAGGAAAAAGATGACCGGGAAAACCTGACCGATGTTTCGAAGACGGTCTGCATTATCACCGTAATCCGTATATTCCGGAAGATCCTCCCTATCTGTGACCATCCACTCCGGCATTTCCAGATCTTCCAGTTCCTTTTTCGCATCATTCAGCTTTTGCTGATTCTCGGCAATCTCATCCTCCGCATCTTTTTTGGCGTCTTCGTACTCTTTCTTTCCATCTGCAAGGTCTTTCTCACCTTTTTTCAAGTCTTTAGCCGCATCCTGAAGCTTTTTCTCATTGTCTGTAATCTCTTTTTCACCGTCTGCAAGCTTCTTCTCATTGTCTGCAATTTCTTTCTCACCATCGGCAAGTTTTGCCTCATTTTCTGCAATCTCCTGTTCACCGGAAGTAAGCTTTGCCTCATTTTCCGCAATTTGCCGGGCACCGGAATTATACTGTTCCAGGCCGGAAGCATACTGCGCTTCGCTGTCATTTAACTTTGCCACATTGGCATCCAGTTCCGCCTGTCCTGCTGCCAGGGTCTCTGCATTGGAATCAATTTCTTTCTGGGCTTTACTCAGTTTTTTCTTTGCTGCCTTTAACTGCTTCTGACCTTTTTCCAGTTCCTGTTCCCCTGCCTCTATCTCAGCTTTCGAAGCAGCAAGAGTATTCTCCTGTTCCTGAATCTGAATCCATCCGGCATCAATCTGTGCCTGACCTGCTGTTATCTGTTCCAGACCAGCATTCAGCTCGCTTTCTTTCTGAGAAAGCTGGGAAAGTCCATCCTCGACTGCTGCAAGCCCGCTTTCCAACTCACTTCTGGTCGCTGCAAGCTGCTGCCGCTGGCTCTCAATCTGCGCTTCACTTGCCTGGATCTGCTGGCTTACTGCCGCCTCCTGTTCTTCCAGTGCAGACACCTGGGCTGCCAGAATATCTATTTCCTCCTGGGAAGCATCCGGATTTTCCAGTGCTGCGTTGTAACTTGCGCGTACTGTCTCAAGCTGACTCTGCAGCTCCGTCAGCTGAGCTTTTGCGCTTTCCAAAGCACTTATTCCCTCCTGAAGCTGGGCTTCTCCTGCTGATACCTGGGAAAGTCCATCTGTAATCTGCTGCTTCTGGGCATTTAACTGGGTTCTGGTACTTTCGATCTGCTGCTGTCCGGCAGTAATCTCCGCTTTTGACTGATCCAGTTCACTTTGCTTTGTTGTCAAAGTCTGCTTTGCGGTTTCTAACTGCTGTTCGCCTGCCTCAAGCTGGGCTTTTCCATCTGCAAGTTTCGCTTTATTTTCATCTAAAGTCTTCTGATTTTCCTCTAATTCTGCCAGACCACTGGTTACCTGTTTCTGCGCAGAATCAAGCTGAGCCTGTCCGTCAGCAAGCTGGGCTTTTGCAGCATTTACCTGACTCCATCCATCATCCAGCTGGCTTCTGGCAGTGTCAAGCTGGCTTTTGCTGGAGGAAAGCTGACTCTTGGCAGATTCCAGCTGACTTTTTCCATCAGCAAGCTGCGCTTTCGCATCTTCTAACTGGGTTTTCCCATCAGCAAGCTCTGTCTTCGCATCTTCCAGCTGTTTTTTCCCATCGGCAAGCTCTGTTTTTGCGTCTTCTAACTGGGATTTTCCATCTTCATACTCTTGCCTGCCGTCTTCTAAATCCTTTTCACCTTTATCTAATTCTTCTTTTGCGTCAGCAAGTTTTTCATCTGCCTCTTTTTTCCCATCGTCCAGCTTCTTCTGGGCATCATTGATTTCCTCCTGTGCATCTGCCTTCACAGCTGCAAGGCGGATCTGACAGCGATCATCTGCTATGTTTTCAACACGACCTTTGATTTTGGCGATCAGATTCTCATAACCGTCTGTATAACTTGTAAGGCCCTTTGCACCATGAACGGTCACATAAATCTGCGTATAAATTTCCTGGTCAAAATCTTCCGGGAGCACATATCCAAATCCATTGACTTCACCAGTTCCAAGGGTGGTATTTCCTCTATTAAAGGAAATATAAAGAGGACTTCTTCCAGTTCCCACTACCGTATATTCTGTGGTCACAAGAAGGGGGGAATCTCCATCTTCACGCAAAGCCACCTTATCTCCTACCTTATATTCATTGGTAGAAGCAAATGTGCTATCCAGAAAAATCTCTCCACTTTTTTCCGGAAGGCGTCCCTCCTGCACATCCAGTTTATTCACTGTGTCATTTATGGATTCAATGTGAAGAACCTTCTGCTTCTGGCCTTCCCCGCACATCACATCGGTAGACCAGGCACCTTCTGCGGACTCAATGCCATCTATACTTTCTATAGAAGAAACATCATCAGATGTCAGGCCCATTGTGCCCACAACCTTGATATCCATCAGGCTGCTTTCGTCATAATAGGCATCTCCGGAATAGCGCATATCCGGCGAGGAAGCCTGAATACCGGAAAAGAAGGCCACTCCAAGAGCCACGATCAGAAGAATGGAGATAAACCTGGATTTGCTTTTCCGGATCTCCATCCAGAATTCTTTTCTTAATGCTTTCATCTCTCACCTACCACTCAATTTCTTCTACCGGGGTTGGGTGGGCATTCAAAGTCATCTGTGCCACCTTGCCGTTTTTTATTTTAATCACGCGATCTGCCATAGGCGTCAATGCAGAGTTATGAGTGATAACCACTACTGTCATCCCCTTCTGGCGGCACATATCCTGTAAAAGCTTGAGAATTGCCTTACCAGTCTGGTAATCCAGCGCACCTGTAGGCTCATCACAAAGGAGCATCTTCGGATTCTTGGCAAGAGCTCTTGCAATGGAAACTCTCTGCTGTTCACCGCCTGATAACTGGGCAGGAAAATTTCCAAGTCTGTCTTTCAGGCCCACCTCTTCCAAAACAGTTTTCGGATCCATGGGGTTCTTACAGATCTGTCCTGCCAGTTCTACGTTTTCCAGAGCTGTCAGATTGGGAACCAGATTATAAAACTGAAAAACAAATCCAATATCGTCCCTGCGGTAGCTGGTGAGCTGGCGGTTATTGTATTTCGCTATATTCCTTCCATCTACCCAGATCTGACCGCTGGTGGCAGTATCCATTCCTCCCAGAATATTCAGAACCGTAGTCTTACCAGCGCCACTGGGACCTACGATCACGGCAAACTCGCCTTTTGCTATGTTAAAGCTGATCTCATCTACTGCGATTATTTTTACTTCTTTTGTTCCATAAATCTTGGAAACCTTTTCAAGGTGAATATAGTTTTCTGTGGTATCCTGCAATTTATCACACTCCTGTTTTTCAAATATGTTTTAATTTTAGTATAGCATTGCAGATTTTTTTGTTCAATCAGAGAAAGTATGAAATTTCTATAAAAATAACTATACCAATCGCGTAGGATATGAATTCAAGTGTGCAGTTATAAAAATTATAGTTATTTCAAAAACAGCCTCTGACTTTCCCAGTAAAAAAGTCAGAGGCTGTTTTTCTTTCCTGCTCATCAATTGCAGAATATATAATTACAATCCGCATATCCGTATTTCATAAGGCGTGGAGAATATACATACCAGTATTTATCCGAACTGGAATCAATTACTACCACAGTATCACCGGTATTCAGTTCACCAATCTCATTTGCCGCATCATATCCCATAGCGGATCGAAGAGCCAGATATCCGGTAGGCACTTTTACATACAAGGTAGCATATGCATTTCCACCCACCAGATAATCTTTGTTTACAAATCCATTGGTATCATATTTCGGGGAATACACATACCAGTACTGGGAATCACTTGTGTCCAGAAGCTGTACAGTATCGCCGGAATATAATTCCCCGATTTCATTGGAAGCATCATATGCCTTCATATTGCGAAGTGCCAGATAGCCCTTGGCAACACTGACCGTTCTTATTTCGCCAAAATAGCTGGAATCTGTATCCAGTCCCTCTTCTCTGTACAGGTACTCCTGGTTCACATATCCATAGCCGTCCAGTTTCGGGGAATACACATACCAGTACTGAGAATTGCTGCTGTCGGAAACCCAGACGGTATCTCCTGAATAGAGCTCACCGATTTCATTAGATGCATCATATTCCGGTGCATTGCGAAGAGCCAGATATCCGGTGGAAACGCTTACGGTCCACATTGTATCATAGGAAGATACGGAAGATGTCACAGAATCCAGATAATCATTATTCACGTATCCGAAATCGTCATACTTAGGAGAGTATACATACCAGTAACCAGTGGCACCAGTGTAATCCATCACTTCCACCAGATCGCCACTGTAAAGCTCTCCAATCTCATTACCGCTATTATAGGATGTATCTGTCCGCAGAGCCAGATATCCAGTAACAACATTCACACGGTAAGTATTACAGGAAGCCTCTGCCTCCTGCGTAGTTCCGGGAACTGAAAATGCAAGGGCTGCAGCTGCAAGAACAGGTATGCAAATCTTCTTCATTTTCGTCATAGAAAAATCCCCCTTCATATAGTCGTTGCTGTCCACCCCATGACCAGCAACATACAATTTTCTGAAAAAAAACTTTTTTCATGTATTTATATATGAAAATTATAACGGATTAACCATGGCTTTTCAACTCCGTTTTTCTTATTATACACCACCTGACTCTGTTTTTTGTAATGCTTCATTTCCATCTTCTGTGCCATAATTGCGCAGCATAAAACTGTCCTCTACAGCTTCTTTCATATTGGTAGCGTCTGCATAATTATTATTCAGGATTAGCTTATCTAAACCATAGCAGGTCTGCCCTTTAATGTAATGATCAAATTCCAGTTTAAAGCTATACCGATCTGTATCGGGGTCACTTGCAATAGACGAAAGACTAGTACATCGCTTCGTAAATAACTATACCAATCACGTAGGATGTGGATTCGAGTGTGCAGGTATAAAAACGCAGGCGTAGCGGGCTACGCCGAGGCTTTTATACCTGTGCAATCGGATTCACAGACAAGTGAGTGGTATAGTTATTTCGAAAACGATGTACTAGTATTTCCCTTAGAGCGTATAAAAAAGCACTTATCAGAATTATTTTTTCAGACAACCGTAGCTGCCTGTCTTATGTTTCCCATTGAAATATTTCTTTGAAAATTCCTCCGCCGAACAGGGTCTGGAATAATAGTATCCCTGAAGCAATTCCGGCTTATAAGTCTGGACAACGGAAAGGATTTCCTCATTCTCCACACCTTCCACACAAACCTTTATTCTGGTCTGCTTACTCAGATTCATAATATATTCCAGAATCGCCTGATCCATCTCATCATCCTGAATGGAACTGACAAAAGTATGATCAATCTTGATCCACTGCGGTTTCAGCTTGCGAAGCAATGCAATGGAAGAGTACTCCGTGCCGAAATCATCCAGTGCCATATTGATCCCCATATTTTTAAAATATTCAAAATCATCCCGAAGACCGTTGGGATCCGATACCTTACAGCTCTCTGTAAGCTCCAGGATCAGCTGCTTCTCCGGTGTGCCGGATTTTTCCACGATCCGTGTCACCATTTCTCTGAAGCCTTCCTGAAGTATCTGGATATAAGAAACATTCACGGAAATTACAAAATCAGGATTCTCCATGCGCCACAGTGCCGCCTGGGCAAGTGCCTTATTCAAAAGCCACTCTCCCACCTGTCGGATGGTTCCGTCTTCCTCCAGGATCGGAATAAATTCCATTGGGGAAACCAGGGTTCCATCCGGCAGATAAAAACGCATCAGAGTCTCAGCACCATAAACATCCTGAGTCTCTCCGTTCACCAGAGGCTGATATACCAGTGCAAACCCTCTGCAATTATTGGCAACAGACTCACGGAGCACTTCCTGCAGTCGGAATTTCTCCACCGTTTTTCTGTGCATTTGTCCGGAAAACTGCGCAATGCTGCCACGTCCCACTTTCTTTGCCTGCTCAAGGGCGTATTCCACATTTGCATGCAAAGTCTCGAAATCCTCTGCATCCTGTGGAAAAAAGGCCACTCCGCAGGAAATTGTCAACTGGATCTCCAGATTCATCTCCCTGGGGACTTCCACTGAAAACTTCTGCATTTCCTTGTAGATCCGGTCAAGTGCATTCTCGGATTTCTCAGTGGTAATACAATAGAATTTACCTCCTGGTCCTCGATAAGAAATAACGCCCTCCAGGCTCTGACATTTCTGTCCCAGACGTTGCAGAACCTCATCTCCTACCAGATACCCAAGAATATCATTGATTCTCTGAAGTCTGTCCACATCAAAAAGAAGAACAGCACCTTCCATTCCATGACTGATAAATGCCGGAAGCTGCTTCTTCAGCTCATGAAACGTATATAAACCAGTGGGCTGGTCAAACTTGGCATTCACACCAAGATTCATCATCGTGCCAACAAAAAGGCCAAGGCTTCCATCCGCATTCCGCTCCACAATTCCCTGGCACCTTACCCATACATATTTCCCATATTTATTTAAAGCCCGGTATTCACAATTATGCCGGTTGCTTTTCCCCTCAAAAATACGGCCGATATCCTCCAGAAAAATATGCTGGTCTGCAGGATGAATATGCTGTACCCATTCCTTCGACGTATTCTCTATAAATTCTCCTGGCAGATTGAAGTAATCCACACTTGGCTTAGACCATCTGGAAAAATCGCGTTCCAGGTCTGCTATATAAATGTACATATTATCTGAAGTCTGAGACAGAGCATCAAATATATGGCTGTCAAGATTAGAGATATCTATCACACAAAATCACTGCCTTCCCTTTTCCCCTAATACGTCAATATTTTACCATATTTTGCACAATTCTGTCTACAGATTTTGACAATTCTGCACATAAAATGTTAATAAAGTATAAAAAGAAGAATAAATAATACAAACATTTTTATGATAATCTGTAATCATTCCGCAGGCGCCAGAGCCTGTCTGAAAAATCATTCCCGCAATCTGCACGCCCCACTTTGCAATATATTTTGCCGAATTCGACTGTTGTAGCCTAAAAAAGGTACCATATCTCCCATTTCAGGAAATACAGTACCTTTTACAGAAATGAATTTATTTTTTAATTACTTTACTGCCTCGAATGCTGCGTCCAGAGCCGCAATCAGGTCTTCCACTTTCTCAATACCGATGGAAAGACGGATTGTGTTTGGTTTGATTCCCTGGTCAAGAAGCTCTTCCTCTGTGCACTGGCT
>ENA-OPSW01002006-OPSW01002006.1-human-gut-metagenome-genome-assembly--contig:-NODE-2006-length-10052-cov-2.121636_pt1 | contig 10052 bp, 10 predicted proteins | sample MGYA00241463_ERZ501918 | MGnify/ENA primary metagenome ERZ501918 (study PRJEB25962, sample SAMEA2042443) | human gut metagenome | biome: human gut; feature: human-associated habitat; material: faeces... | reverse complement strand
GCTTCATTAAGCAGAGCGCCATGAAATGTCCGACATGCAGACTGTCTGCAGTCGGGTCAAAGCCAATGTAGAAGGTTGCTTTTCCGTTATTGATCAGTTCTTTGATCTCTTCTTCGTCTGTTACCTGCGCGATTAAGCCGCGGGCAACTAATTCATCGTATAATGTCATGATGTCAGTTCCTTTCTTTGTGGTTGTATTTGTGGTTGCCTTTTTCTGGCGGCGGTACAACAGCCGGACAGTGCCGGACCTTTGCTGCCGCACAAAAAACCCCCGTCCTTCAAAAAGGACGAGGGTATAAACTCGTGTTACCACCTTTGTTCACAGACCATTCACATGGTCTGCCTCTGCGAGTGTCCGACAACACTCAGGCGCTTGTAACGTGCGCCGCTACGTCACAGCCTACTATCACATCGCCGCAAAAAGAACGGTCATGCAAATTGGGTGTGAAGCTCGGGGATGTATTCGTAATAAGCTTTCCGTGCACCTCTCATCAGCCGGTTGCTTTCTGTTCGTTCCGCTTATTCTTACTTCTTCCCGTCAAAGCCTGTGTTCTGCTCCGATTAACGCCATTATAGACGCGTCCGCGCGCATTTGTCAACCGGAAAATAAATATTGTGTATAATTGCGAAACTTTTTCCCAATAATACCAGCATAGAAAAAATAAGAAAAGAGGTAACAACGATGGTATTAAGTGAAAAAGAGACAGCGGCGATCAAGGATCTTCAGACCCAGGAGAAAACCTGCGTGGAGAAGTATTCCAGATACAGCAAGGAGGCAAAGGATCCGGTTCTTGTGAATTTGTTCACCGATCTCCATAAGAAGGAGCAGCAGCATTTTGATTCGCTGGGACAGGTATTAAACGGTACCGTACCGAACTGCAACTGCAACGACAGCGACGGAAAGAATTATAACCCGACCGCCACCTACTCTCTCGCGGAGTCCGAGGACAAGAAAAACGATTGCTTCCTTGCGACTGACTGTATCGGTACCGAGAAGCTGGTGTCTTCCGAGTATAATACCGACGTGTTTGTGTTTGCAGACCCGGGCGTCCGCAAACTGCTCGCAGACATTCAGGTGGAGGAGCAGAATCATGCGGAGATGCTCTATAAGTATAAGACTGTCAACAGCATGTCATAAAGCAGACAAAGTATCATGTATAAGAGAAGTCCCGGTGCAAAGAGTTCCGCACGCGGGGCTTTTTTTATGTAATTAGGAAACTTCGTTCCTATTACATAAAAAAGCTCCAGAATGCAGCAGAATCCCGTCTGCCACCTTGAAATTTGCGCCATGACTCTTTAAAATAGAAGTAACGGATAGAAATACGTTCCAAACAGCGATGTTGAAATCGAGTCAGGAGAAAGGTTGGATTCTGTATATGAGTGAAAAAGCAAACGTATACTTTTCAAAAGAAATCAGTCCGGAGAAGGTATTAGAGATGTATCAGCTTCTCGGGAAGAAGCTGGACGGCAAAGTGGCGATCAAGCTTCACTCCGGTGAGGCGGGGAACCAGAATTTCTTAAAACCGGAATTCTGGAAGCCGGTCATTGATTACGTTGGCGGTACCGTTGTGGAATGCAACACCGCATATGAAGGAGAGCGTAATACAACCGCCAAGCACAAAAAGACGCTGGAGGCACATGGATGGAGCCGGTACTTTAAAGTCGATCTTCTGGATGCGGAGGGACCGGATCTGGAGCTTGCGATCCCGAACGGCAAAGTCATTCAGAAGAACTTTGTAGGAAAAGACCTTGCGGATTATGATTCGCTTCTGGTTCTCTCCCATTTCAAGGGACATCCGATGGGGGGATACGGCGGAGCGCTCAAACAGCTTTCGATCGGCATTGCATCTTCCGCCGGTAAGGCATATATTCATGGTGCAGGAAAGCCGGAAGATATCTGGACGGCAGATCACGACTCTTTCCTGGAGTCTATGGCGGATGCGGCATCTTCCGTTGTTGATTACTTTAAGGGGAATGCAGTCTATGTCAATGTCATGAAAAATATGTCGGTCGACTGTGACTGCTGTGCAGTGGCGGAGGATCCGTGCATGAAGGATATGGGTATCCTGATTTCGACAGATCCGATTGCAATCGATCAGGCATGTCTTGATCTGGTCTATGCGAGTGATGATCCGGGCAGAGATCATCTGCTCGAGCGAATCGAATCCAGACATGGCGTACACACGATCGAGGCAGCCGCAGCCTTAGGTTTTGGAACCCGCGAGTACGAATTGATCACGGTTGCCTAGGCCAGGAACCAACGAGGTGACGAGGCAGATATGGCTTCATTAAAAAAAGATACCGCATACTATCACCTTCCGGGGCTGTTTGAGTTTTATGAACTGTATCGTGTGTTTCTGCCGCTGTTTTATGAGCACAGGGAATATTTTTATGACTGGTGCGACATCGGATCGATCTATGGCGCACCGGCGGACTGCCTCTGGGGAGGCGGACGCGTCGGGTTCGGAGATCATGACCCTGCGGAGGTTCTGGCGCTGCTGCGGGAGTACGGAATCTCCGCCCGGCTGACGTTCAGCAACTCTCTGTTGCGGGAGGAGCATCTCTCGGACCGGAAATGTAATGACCTGTGTGCCCTGTTTGAGGAAGGTGGGGATCAAAGAAACGGTGTGATCGTTCACTCGGATCTGTTGTTAGCGTATTTGAAGCAGCAGTATCCGGGGTTCTATTTTGTCTCCTCGACCACCAAGGTTCTGACGGATTTTGAGGATCTTTGCGGGGAGATCAACCGGGAGGATTTCCGCTATGTCGTACCGGATTTCCGGCTGAATAAGGCGTTTGCGCAGTGGGATACGCTGACCGGATGGCAGAGAGACAAAGTGGAATTTCTGGAAGCTGTTAAAATATGCGATTGACGGCATTATCAATTTTTCACAGGCGCCGCTTGCCGTGGCATCCTGGTTCGGCATGGGGATGACGCTGCTTTCCTTTATCGCGGTCATTTTTATCGTGGTGCGCAAGCTGGTGTTCGGAGATCCGGTTACCGGCTGGGCATCAACGGCGTGCATCATCACGTTCATCGGCGGCGTGCAGCTTTTCTGCATGGGAATTATGGGGCAGTATATTGCAAAGACTTACATGGAGGTAAAGCAGCGCCCGCATTATATTGTTGCGGAGAGCAACCGTGCCGAAGTGACTCGGATTAAGTAGAAAAAGGGCTTTTACAGCGTCTTGAGATATGGTAGAATGAAATCAGATATATCCGCAGATCTGACTGCAGATATATTCCGGTAGAAAATAAAGATATTGAGAGGTAGACATTAGTGAAGAAGAGAGCAGTTACATTATTGACACTGCTTGCTGTATCCGCCAGCCTTATGGCATGCGGAGGAAGCGATGCCACGGAGAGCAGCGCGGAGAATGACGCAGAGCAGATTGAGGCAGAGGTAACAGGGCAGACGGAGAATGCGGACACCGAGGAAGAGGAGGTTCTTCCGGAAGGAAAATACCGCAGTGAGCTGACGAACGAGCTGATTGATGAAAGTCTGAAGGATCAGCGCCCGATTGCTGTTATGGTAGACAATGAATCCATTGCACTCCCGCATTATGGATTGTCACATGCAGATGTGGTATATGAGATGATGAACAGTACGCTGAACGGACGCATTACACGATTTATGGCGCTGTTTAAGGATTATGAGAGTGTGGATCAGATTGGAAGTATCCGCAGCGTCAGACCGACGAACGTGATACTGGCTGCGGAATGGAATGCCATCATCTGTCATGACGGAGGTCCGTTCTATGTGGATGAGTATCTGGACGAGGCATGTTCCGATCATTTCAGCGGAACATTTTCGCGTGTGGATAACGGCAAGTCCAGAGAATATACAGAGTATATTCTTTCCGGGGACATGGACAAGAACTTCTCCAACTCCGATGTGTCAAAGGATTATACTTCCTATTATGAGGGAGCACATTATCAGTTCGCGAATGAGAACAACCCGGTTGATCTCGGGACATCTTATCCGGATGATGCGATTGATGCGAATATGGTAGATCTTCCATTCCCGCACAACGGATCTTATCTGGAGTACAATGCGGATGATCAGCTTTACTATTATTCCGAGTACGGCAAAGCCCATGTAGATCCGGGCAATGACAACGCACAGCTGTGCTTTAAGAATCTTCTGATTCAGAGCTGCGGCTATACACAGTATGACGAACACGGTTATATGATCTTTGACTGCATCAGCAGTGGTTACGGCTATTACGTCACAAACGGCAAGGCGCTCTATGTATCATGGAAGAAGACCAGCATGACGTCTCCGACACGTTATTATGACGCACAGGGGAATGAGATTACGATCAATACCGGAAAAACCTACGTTGCATTAGTACCTGTCGATGACTGGGAAGATCTGGTGATTGAATAAGTCGGGTAAAGGATAGAAAGATGGAAGAATTTTTAAGTTTTATAGCGGACATATTGGAAGTAGATAAGAATACACTGACACTGGAGACATCCCAGGATGATGTGGAGACATGGGATTCCCTCATGCAGCTTCGTCTGCTCGGTGAGATCGAGGCAAAATACGGTGTTATGATACCGATGGAGCGGATCTCTACGATCAAGAAGCTGAACGATTTTTATCAATATATAAAGGAATCATAAAATGCGGCTATCAATTTTGTCCAACGTGAATCTGGACATGCTGTCCGGACTTTTAAAAAAAGAGAACGAAGTATTTCAGACAGACGGGTATGGAGAGTGGATCACGTATGCACTTAAAAAGGACGAGCGTCTGGCGGCGTTTGCGCCGGAATGTCTGTTTTTACTGCTGGATGGAAATGCCCTGTTAGAAGGGTGCCAAGATATGGGAAGTGTGAAGACGGTCTTAGACCGCTCGGAGCAGTATATAGAGAAGCTGGCGGAGAATTACTCTGCCAGCTATCTTGTCGTATCGACCATTGATGTCCGGCCGGAACATATCGGTGCGGGAGATGCAAGTGATCTGGCACAGGCATCCGGCGCCTATTGGGATACGCTTCTGACCGGGCTGGCGGAGCGGCAGAAAAATATTCACCGTTTTGAACTGCGGCGTCTGATCGAAGATTATGGAAGAAAACAGTTTTATTCCGCAAAATTCTGGTATATGGGTTCCATTCCTTACGATATGAAAGCGCTTCATCTGCTCGCGGAGGAGATGCGGCATGTGATGGCGAGGCTGGTGCGTGTTCCCAAGAAAGTGCTGGTTCTCGATCTGGATAATACCCTCTGGGGTGGTGTGATCGGCGAGGATGGACCGGAAGGAATTGTGCTCGACAGTGCACACGAGGGAGCTATCTATCAGGATACCCAGAAACAGATCAAAAAGATGCAGCAGCAGGGAGTGCTTTTGGCTATCGCGTCCAAGAATAACAGCGAGGATGTGCAGAGTGCATTTCGTGAGAATCCACATATGATCCTGAAGGAATCGGATTTTTCTGCGATCTATGCAGACTGGAATCCAAAGCCCGTCAATATTGGGAAAATAGCGGAGGAATTGAACCTTGGTCTGGACTCGTTTGTCTTTGTGGACGACAATGAGGCGGAGCGCGAAGCGATGCGGATCCAGCAGCCGGAAGTGACAGTCGTGGATTTCCCGACAGACCTTACGACGCTGCCGGCGGTGATGGCAGAAGCCTATGAGAACTATTTCTTCACATGGCATCTGACAGACGAAGACAGGGCAAAAACCATGCAGTATCAGCAGGAACGCGAGCGGAGAAAAGAACGTGAGAGCGCGGTATCCTATGAAGATTACCTTCGGTCGCTGCAGACGACGATCCGGCTGGCACCGGTAAACGACAATACCAGGGAGCGCGCCGTGCAGCTGATGAACAAGACGAATCAGTTTAATACCTGTACACTGCGGATGGATGAACTGGCACTGGAGCATTACCTTGGCGAGGAGGGAGGTCATCTGCTGATGGCGGAAGTCTCCGACAAGTATGGAAACAGCGGATGGGTGAGTGAATTTTTGTATCATCAGGACGGCGATACGGCAGTGATCGACAATTTTCTTATGAGCTGCCGGGTGATGGGACGCAAAGTCGAAGATGCGATCCTGGACGCCGTACTTAAGAAGCTTCAGGCAGATGGAATCACCCGGGTGACGGCGGCATACAAAAAGACGGCGAAGAATAAGCCGGTTGAGGAGCTGTGGGAGCATCTGGGATTTACACAGGTCTCCGGGGATGAGGAGCAGAAGCAGTACGAGCGAAAGCTTGCTTCACTTTCTGAGACAGAGCAGATTCATACTGTGGTCTGGGATGTGTAAGATGGTGTCGCAGCGATCAGAATAGAAAACAGCGCGTAGGCATTTCGCGCGGCAGAATGGAGAGAGAGATGGCAACAAGTTTTTATTCGGATGAAGAATTACAACAGATGGGATTTGCCCATGTGGGACATGATGTGATGATCAGCCGTAAGGCAAGCATTTACGGTGCCTCCAATATCTGGATTGGCAATCATGTGAGAGTGGATGATTTCTGCGTGCTCAGCGGTAAGATTACATTCGGGAATTATATCCATGTGGCGGTTACCACGACATTGTTTGGCGGAACGGCAGGCATTACATTTGAGGATTATACCGGGATTTCATCGCACTGTGCAGTTTATGCCGCATCGGACGATTACTCGGGAGATTTTATGACGAATCCGACGGTTCCGGAGAAGTTCACGAATGTGATTGAGGAACCGGTTGTGATTAAAAAGTATTCCAACATCGGAGCTGGCTGCATCATTCTGCCGGGGGTTACGATTGCGGAGGGAGGTGCACTCTGTGCGATGACGTTGGCGACGAAGGATACGAAGCCGTGGGGAATCTATCTGGGATACCAGTGCATCCGCATCAAGGAGCGAAGCCAGAAGATGCTGGAACTGGATATATCGGAACTGGAAGCCGACTAGGCTTCCACCAGTTCCAGTAATCCGATTTGGAGATGATACAGGAAAGCAACGCGCCTGCCGCCGAAAGCACATGCGGGAGCGGGCGGGATTGTGAGAAGAAAACGCTTTTGCTGCAACTCCTTGATGTCATCCTCAAAACGGCTGCTTGTATAGCAGATGTGATACGGTGTGTTCCCACTCTTCTTTAACGTGCCGTCGACCGGCGAAGGAAGTGCGGGATCGAGCGGCGATACCAGCTCGATGCGGTAATCACCCAGACGACCGAACGAAATAAAAATATTGCGGTCCGTATCGTTTACGACCGGATCAAAAACATAACCGAGCTCTTCAAAAGCCTGTCTGGATGCGTCAATATTTTTGACTGCATATCCAATGTGATCTACATTCATGATGTTCCCTCTTATTCTTTAAAATCAAATACAGCCGTCTACCAGTAGCAGCCGTTATCCAGTTTGTTTGCAAAGCGTTTGCTCGGCGCTTCGGTCTTCGGTGCGCGCACCCAGTATTCATTATAATACTTGCTGTAGGGCGGGTAGTTGTCCCAGCGGGCGCCTTTGATGCCGAACAGAACCTGAAGGGCACCGCCGTACTGGATCGCCTGTTTGCCGGCGCGCTTGAACATGCAGGCAAGATCGAATCCGAAGGTGCTGCAGCTAAGCAGGGCAATGTCAAAGTCAATCTTCATCGCCTCGTCGTAGAGATACTGGAGAGCGTCAAACCAGGTGTCGAAGTCATCGTCCTCCCTGTCTCCGCTGAACCATACGGATTTTAATGTCTTAAGCTCAAAAGAAGGAAGCATTTTCCTGCCCTCATAGATCTTGTCGATCTTCGGGTACTGTTCCCGGATAGTATCCACGAAAGGACTGATGACGAGCACTTTTTTTCCTTCTAACGCCATCGTCCACGGCACATCATAGAGAATCGTCTCGATCTGTTCGAGACGGATCAGGCGGGAATTCTGGCAGTAGGAGCGGATCAGATATTCTTCCATCGGATGATCCTCAAAGTATGCCATGATATCGACGTCCCTGCAGTCCTCTTTGGTGAGAGTGACCCACCGGGAGATCTCGTCCATGTCCTTGTGGAACAGCGTGTACATGTTGCTCTGATGGAGTCTGTCGTGGTGAAACAGCTGGTATTCGTCAAACAGCTGCATCAAGGTGAACTCGGCGCTTCCGAGACGGCACAGAGCGAACGGCTTGCCGCTTGTAATCATCTCCTTGATCAGATGGTTGGCCTCCTCGTCGGAAGGCGGCATTTTCCCGAGAAACTTTGTGTGCATGATGCTGTACATGCCACCGCGCTTGGCGCGGAACTTATGATGCAGATGTTTTAAGTAATAGCGCAGATATAAGAATCGTTTTTTCATAAAAACCTCATATTAAAGCAAAAATAATTTGTTGTGCGGATCAGTCCATCGAAATAAACCAGTGAACAATCCGCTGGCCCATACGAACAAGCAGCGCACCGCAAGACTGCAGAAAGGCGGCGACGATGCCGGTCAGCCACGGCTCGATTCTTCCGATCGTCAGCTTGCGCAGCTCATTGCAGACTGCGGCAAGCAGCATGACGAGGAGCACATAGCCGCAGACAACGAAGAATAGATACCACTGGCCGGAAAATGCATTCAGATCCAGATAGCGTCCCAGCAGGCTGCGGATGACCTGATCCAGCACATAGATGGCGAGCACATTGGTCGCCGCACGGTTGATGATCCGGCTCTGCAGCGAGAACTCACGGAAGAGCAACAGCAGCAGAACAGCGGAAAAAATAATAAAGATCGAACAATCCCGCGAAAAAGTGCTGTAGATGACACCCTGATGCAGGGTCAGCGCTCCGTCGGCGCAAAAGATGAGCGCCGTGGATCCTGTAATTCCGAGGAGCAGCCGCATTTTGGAACAGTGTCCGGTGTGATAGCGCGCCAGATAGCGTCCCAGCAGATAGATCATCACAAAATGTGCAAGTCCCTTGCCGGCATCCTGCATCACATCGTAGGTTGTGAGCGTTGGAATCAGGCTGAAGACGAGCAGCAGTAAAAGAAGCAGTCTGCGAAAATGCGCTCTTTCCAGCCGCTCAGCCATCTGATTGAGAAACGGTGCCAGGATGCAGAGAACAAAATAGCAGGTGATGAACCAGTAGCGTCTCGACAAGACCGGAATGCAGGACTTGATCAGATCCTTGACACCGAAATCGCCGAGTGCCACAGTGCCGACCACCGTGAAGAAGATCACCATCAGGTCTAACCCGATCAGCTTCTTTAAGTCAAAACGTATGCCGAAATAGCCCGAAAGCAGGATGAAACAGGTAACGCCGGTGTTGAACAGGGAGTTGGCAAAGACGTTCGCCAGCATGTTGCCGGGCGAAGCGGCGTTGCCAATTCCTGCAAACGTGTGCATTACCAGGATTCCGAAGATGCAAAGCAGGCGCAGCAGCTCAAAGTTGGAAGAACGTTCATGCTTCATGGTGTGATCTCCTGTCATTTGTTGGAAGCCTTGCCGGCTTTCTCGGCGCGGCGGATCTTGATACGCTGCTGGAACCTGGTGTTCCCGTGCTTGATGTCTGCAAGATGACCGCGTATGGTGAGCAGATAGGTGTAGAATCTGGCACCGAAGGCATAATCCTGGTGCTCATAGATCCCTTCCATGAAGATTTTGGTGACGCCTACGAAATGAAGGCATAACAATCCGGTCTTCTGGTGTCCGTCCAGGGTGTAGCAGTAAGGCTTCCCGTCTTCCCAGTACAGCTTCTTGACGCCGAGACGGCGGTTGAACTCATACTGTCCTTCCAGATATCCGTCCGGAAGCCCGATCGAGTTGTCGAAGACGCAGTGGTCTGCATCGTCCATCAGAAGATTTAAGAATTCCCCCTCAGGAAGAGTCTTTACCCACAGATAAAGCAGTGACATTTCTGCAACACCGCCGTAGATCTGGTATTTCTGGTGGATATTCCATTTTTCCATCAGGACATCCATGTGGTTCTTGTACATATCGATACAGTAATCCGTGAATTCGATCAGTCCCTGCTTGGTAAAATAGGCAACACCTGCGCAGACCTTCCATTTGTAGCCGTTGCCTTTCCAGAGGACGGCAATGTCCTGCTCCAGAGGAGACTCAGCTGCCATCTTGCAGTGGCGGAACGGCTC
>ENA-OPSW01002003-OPSW01002003.1-human-gut-metagenome-genome-assembly--contig:-NODE-2003-length-10065-cov-3.523576_pt1 | contig 10065 bp, 5 predicted proteins | sample MGYA00241463_ERZ501918 | MGnify/ENA primary metagenome ERZ501918 (study PRJEB25962, sample SAMEA2042443) | human gut metagenome | biome: human gut; feature: human-associated habitat; material: faeces... | reverse complement strand
TCCCACCATCATCCCCCACGCCGAACTGATTGTACCCGAAGACAGCATTATAAAGAAGTTCCGCGGCAAATATCCCGAAAAACCTTTCCATGGAACCGAACCGGGTAATCCCGCATTCCGCAAGGGCGGTTACTGCTCACAATTCTATCCACACGCCACATTTGCAGCTATGGTCTATCGTCTGGATGTATATGTAGGTCAGATTGTACAGAAATTGAAAGAGATGGGGGTTTATGACAATACGATCATCATCTTTGCAAGTGACAACGGTCCGCACATGGAAGGTGGAGCCGATCCGGACTTCTTCAACAGCAACGGAATCTGGCGCGGATACAAACGCGACTTGTACGAAGGAGGAATCCGTGTACCGATGATTATTTCATGGCCGGGACGTGTACAGCCCAGTACTCAAACCGACTTCATGTGTTCGTTTTGGGATGTAATGCCTACGTTCCGTGAAATTCTGAATCCGAAAGCAAAGAATCAGCAAATGGATGGTGTCAGTCTGCTACCGTTGCTCGAAAACCGCAAAGGGCAGAAAGAACATGAATATCTGTACTTTGAATTTCAGGAGATGAACGGACGCCAAGCCGTACGCAAAGGACCGTGGAAACTGGTCCACATGAATGTTCGTGGCAAGAATCCGTATTATGAACTCTATAATCTCAATTCTGATCCGTCGGAACGACACAATGTGCTGAACCAATATCCGGAAAAGGTGATGGAATTGAAGGCTATCATGCAGTCATCGCATATACCTAACCCGAACTTCCCGTTACTTCCGGGAGAAAAATAAGATCCGGACGGACCGGTAACAAGATTCACCACAGATTACACGGATTAACACAGATAAGTAATTAATTTCATTGATACGGAATTAAATAATCTGTGTTAATCCGTGTAATCTGTGGTGAACTTTTATTTATGAGTCTTCAAGGTATCCGCCGCGAATACATCTTCCCGATAACCATAATCCAGAGAAGAATAAATCTTCAGCATCTCGGGTAGGCGCTCCATGAAACGCTCAAAGTTCTTATGCTCCGGCAATGTCCATTGTATTTCGGACAAAGCAGCCATTCGGGGCAGAATCTGCCACTCCATCTTCGTTGAATCGGCTGTCCATTCGGTCCAGATACATCCTTGAGTACCAATCACAAACTTCTTTTCCGCATCGGTCAGTTCTGCAGGTACCGGTTCAAAGTTGTATACACGGTTCATCCATTCGAATCCCGTCATTTTATTGATACGCGGATTACTGAAATAGAGCCGCTGAATAGGAGTCATAATGACATCATGATGCTGGCGGGCAGCTTCGATTCCTCCCTGGATTCCTCTCCATGACATGATAGTGGAGTTCGGAGTCAGACCTCCTTCCAATACCTCATCCCATCCCAGCATACGGCGTCCGTGAGCATTGATTTCTTTCTCCAGCTCGGACATGAAGTAGGTTTGCAACTGATTCTCTTTCGAATGTTTAGGCAGGGCTTTGATACCCAACTCCTTAATTTTAGCCTGACATTTGGGACACTTCTCCCAACGGCTTTTCGGACATTCGTCACCGCCGATATGGAAGAATTTGCCGGGAAACAGAGGAATGACTTCTTCGAGAATGTCTTGTAAGAATTCAAAAGTTTTGTCATTCCCGGCGCAATATACGTTGTCTTCCACGCCCCATTTGTTGCGTAGTTCAAACGGGCCTCCTGTACATGAATATTCGGGGTATGCGGTCAAAGCGGCAAGTGCATGTCCGGGAAGTTCTACTTCGGGGATAACGGTAATGTACCGCTCTGCTGCGTAGGCAACGACTTCTTTGATTTGTTCCTGTGTGTAGAAGCCCCGATGTATGCTTCCATCGGCATTCCGGCGTACAGAGCCAACCTCGGCGAGACGGGGATATTTTTTTATTTCTATGGTCCACAGATGGTCGTCGGTCAAGTGCCAATGGAAATAATTCATTTTGAACATGGCCATGATGTCGAGTTGTTTTTTTACAAATTCCACGTCGTGGAAGTGGCGACATACGTCGAGCATCATACCTCGGTATCCATAGGCGGGTTCATCTTTGATTTCCACACAAGGGATTTCCCATGCTACGTTATCGATAATCGTTTCGCTCTCGATTTGGGGAGGAAGCAACTGCATAACCGATTGCATGCCATAAAAGATTCCTTGCGGAGTTTTGGCTTTGACAATTACCTTTTTGGGGGTTACTGTCAGTTGGTAGCCTTCGTTCCCTATTTTTAGCGACTTGTCTATTTGCAGACTGATAGCGTTTGAGCTTCCGCTGTTTTTTATATTTAGATTGTATCCTGTGGAGTATAGGATTTTTGACTGGAAATAGGCCGCTACTTTTTTTAAATCAGCTCTTTGGTTTTTCCCAATGGCAAAAGAGGTTTTGGAATTTAAAGTAAAATGTCCGTTTTTCTGAACCAAACTTTGGGGAGTGGGAGTGATGTCCAAATGGTTGTCTTGACCCATGATTACAGAACTCGATAGGACGAGAAGACAAATCCATAGGCAAGAAATAGAAAGTGCTCTTTTCATTATAAATAATTTTTATGAGATGAATAATAGGGTCGTTAGTTTTCTCCGTAGTTTACAGTAATGTTGATTACATTCATGTTGTTTACTTCTATTTCGACAGTTTGGTATCCCGATTTTTTGAAGATGAGATATTCGTGATTGCCGGTAGTGAATTTGAACTGACCTTTTGCGTCGGTAACAGCAATGGTTTTTCCGGTGCTTTTTTCAATAATCTGCATATCGGGAACGAGGGTAGCCTGCACGTCACGCACTTCTCCTTTCACTTCCATTTGGCGGGAACTTTTTTTGTTTTTAGGTTTTACGATTTCGTCATTCCCGATCGTCGATGGTTCTCCCGCCACGATAGTTTTCGACAAAATGATATTATTCGATGCTTGTCCTACTTCCAAAATGAACTCGCCGGCTTCGACGAAGCGTTGGTTTTTCTCGTCGACCAAATAGAGATCGGAGATGGGTACTTGAAGTTGTACGGTGCGGGTTTCACCGGGCGCTAATTCTATTTTTTTGAAGTCGCGCAGTTGTTTTACCGGTGTCACATAGGTACTGGCTTTGTCTCGGACATATAATTGAACTACTTCTTTACCGGTGTATTTCCCTGTATTTTTTACTTCTACTGTGGCGTGTATCGTGTCGTTCAATTCGTATTTGTCTTTGTCGGTGGAGAGATTCTTATAAACGAACGAGGTATAGGAAAGTCCGTATCCGAAACTATATAGAGCCGAAGGAGCCGAGAAAACATAGTCCCGTCCGGGTGAGTCGTAGCTTCCGGGGTTTTTGTAGAATCCACGGTCGGACGGCAGATAGTTGTAGTAGACAGGCAAATGTCCGGTGCTGCGAGGGAAAGAGAAAGTGAGTCTTCCCGAAGGAACGACTTCTCCGAATAGGATATCGGCAATGGAGTTTCCGGCTTGTTCACCGGCATACCATTGGACGAGTATAGCGGGCAAATTGTTCTTTTCCCATTCTATGACAAAAGGTTTTCCTGTTACCAATACAAGTATGACGGGAGTGCCGGTTCGATATACTTCGCGTATTAGTTGCGATTGCGCTCCGGTGAGGTTCAAATCGTTCAGGTCGAACCCTTCTCCGCAAGTGGAGCTTTTGTAGTCACGAGCCAAAGCGGCGCTGGCGCTACCGCCGAAAATTACGGCTACTTCGCTGTTTTTGGCGGCTTCGACCGCTTCGGCTATTCCCGATGTGTCCAATGATGTGAGACTGCAACCTTTGGCGTAGTGTATGGCGGTGTTTTTGTTTACCCGGTTCTTGATACCTTGTAGCGGGGTGACACCGTCTTTGTTGTTGCGGCTCCAAGTGTAATCTCCGAATTGGACTTGGTCGGCATTGGGCCCGATAATGGCGATCGATTTCAGGCTTTTGGCATCGAGCGGCAGTAGCTGGTTTTCGTTTTTCAGCAGAACGGTCGATTCGTCGGCAATCGTTTTGGCGAGTTTGACGCTTTCCGGGGAGTGTCGTTTACGGTTTTTGAAGGTTTTGCCGTAAGGGTCTTCAAAGAGTCCCATAGCGAATTTTGCGAATAAAACCCGGCGGACAGCCGTGTCGAGAATTTTTTCATCGAACTGGCCTTTTTCGATCAATCCTTTCAGGAAGGGATAGCATTTGCTCGATGCCTCGGCATCGAGCCCGGCAGAAATGGCTTGAATGGCGGCCTCAGAGGAGTTGCGGGCTGTGAAATGCAATGTTTTGAGCATTTCGATAGCACCCCAGTCGGAATATACATATCCTTTGAAGCCCCATTCGTCACGAAGTATGTCGGTAAGCAGATAATGTGATGCTGAGTTGGGTATATGGTTCCAAGAGTTATAGGTCGACATGACTGCCAATATTCCGGTGTTTTTAACAACCATTTCGAACGGTTTGAGATAGATTTCGTGCAAATCTCGTAATCCGCATTCTACCGAGGCTAAATTTAATCCGCTCAACGGGTTGCCGTGCGGGCCGTAATGCTTCAACATGGGCGATATGCCGTTTTCGAGATACCCCGAAACCTCCTCGATGCCGAAAAGGCCGCATAGATATGGGTCTTCCCCATAGGACTCTTCGACCCGTCCCCAACGTAAATCGCGCACTACGTCTATACAGGGGGATAGAACTTGTCGAAATCCCATGCTGTGGAGATCGTCGGAAATCATTTGCGTTTTCTTTCGTGCCAGTTCGGGATTAAAGGTGCTCCCCAAAGCGATGTTTTGGGGATATATGGTGGCTCCGTCGTGCACAGCACCGTGCAGAGATTCTGCAACTGTGAAGATGGGTATTCCCAACCGGGTTTTTTCTACCATGTATTTTTGAATGAGATACATGCTTTTAGCGCAATTGTCGCCGGTGAGGGGAAAGCCTTCGACAAATCCCCATGAAGTATTACCTGCCCAATCGGTCAGTTTTTTCATATCGAGCTCTTGCCCGTTAAAAATTTTCGAAGAGTGTATGTGCCGTATTTGTGCGATTTTTTCATCGACAGTCATGCGGTTCAGCAAGTCTTCTACGCGTTCCTCGATGGGGAGATTTTTGTTTTTGTATGGTAGGGATTGGGCTTTTGCCATATCGAGGGTCGATGTGGCGGTGAGAAGGGATAAAAAGGCTATAAAAATTTTGTGTCGCATAATGTGGTATGTTTTTAAGGATTCTGTTTCTGTAAAAAGACAACCGACATAGGCTTTTTTACATAGGAGAACCGGGATATTTAAATGTTTTTATAGGTTTGTTGTAATTCGATGAAGTATTTTTTATAGATTTCTTCAACAGCAGAAATCGCATTTCCGGTAGAGGTACTATCGTAGCGTGTATCGGAGTCGACCCAATTTTTTTCGATTTGGAAATAATCGGGTTCTTGTGCGGTTTCTCCTCTCAATAGAGCCAGTTTGTAGTCGACCCATGCTTCCCAACGAGGCAGATACATGTCTCTCATCAACCCGCTCCATTCTTTAAGGGCGTAATCGTGGAGTTTTGAGTCGTGGTTTGTCCAAGTGGTAATTTGTCTTTTTGCGTTTGCAACGAAACGCTCCTGTTCCTGAGGCGTACAAGCGGCGTTGCGTGCTTGGTTTATCCATGTTCCTACATTGAACTCTTTGCGGGTGGACAGCAGTTTGTCTTCGTCTCGAATGAGAGCGAGGAATTTGGAGGAATAGGTTTGAAATCCTTTTAAATCGTTTCGATAAAAGGCGTTTACCGCCTGTTTGTGAAGATATTTTGCGTAATCACCTAAAACTTGTCGTGTGAGATCTACCAAATCATATTGATAGGTTTCGGATTGTGCGAATTCGTGTCGGACATTATACATGCATTCCCATGCTGTAACGATTTCTGCGGGATCATAGAAAATCTCGGCAGTACCCCATGACGAGGCGTGTTTGATTGTATCGGAGGGGCGTGCACATATATAAGATTCGACGGGCCCTCCTATTTCATTGTGACATTCGTAAATGGTTTTCGACAGAATTTCCCAAGCTCGATTGCAGTTTGGATCGGCTTTACCGTACCGATATTGCGTATATTGGTTCACCCAGTCTTTTATATCGATGCTATCCTCTCTCCAAGCCATGTCGTATACCATGTCATATACGACGGGAATCGTACCGATTCCCTCGGGAGCTGTTCCTATTCCACATAGGTTTTTTCCCAACGGGTGGTTTTTGGCAAAGACTACACCAGAGGCATAACTGCTCATTTTGCCATGCAGCCCTGTTTTCCCGCCGAAATTGGGCAGTGCGCACCAAATCCAGTCGTGGTGCATGTGTCCTTCGGCTTTGTAAAACAACGAGTTTTTTATGCCGCCCCATTGGGGACGCTCGCATGCCATGAGGTCGAGAATGATGGCCTCGCCATGTTCCAACCCTTCCAATAGGTCGCGCATGGGGTTACGTTGCCAGCCTTGTATGATCCATACGGCTTCTGGGGTTTTGCGTCTCATGGCTTGCAGTATTTTTTTAGCCGCGGCTTTTACATCGATACCTTCCGACTGACCTCCTTCGTGGAATGGGTCTCCGGCGAAATAAACGGCTTTACCGAACAGTTTTTCCTGTTCTTCGTAGTATATGTCGGCGATTTTATCGAAAAGGGGATCGTTCGGGTCTAAGAACGCAGGACGCTGATAGGTTTGCCATTCACCTTGTTCCTTGATGTTGGCTTCGGGGAATTTTTCTTTCAAACTGTTGGGAACCATGCCATAGAATCCTTGAAAGACGGGAGCCATACCCAACTCTCTCATGCGACGCAGCATTTTTTGTTGGAGGTCGGTTTGCCGGTCTATGAATTTTTGGGAAACGGGGCCACCGAAGCCTTCGAGATTACCCATGAGCCACCACGCTTCATAGCCGGCTCCGGGAAGGAATTCCGATATTTCTTTTTCGTTATATCCCAGTCTTTTGAGCGTGTTTTGCCAAACGGCGTACTGGCTGTTGACGGCCATGAGAGGGAGATTGACACCTTGCAGGGCCATGCGGTCTATTTCTTTTTCCCATTCTTCCCACCCCCAAAAAGCCATAGAGTAGCTATATGTGCAATAATTCAGATAATACCGCAGGGGTTGAGAGGCTTCGATATGAACCGGTTCACCGACTGCGGGCAGTGTATCGGGTATGGAAGCCAGATTATCGCCACACCAAGAAACAGAGGCATGGCAATAATGGCGCAGGTAGTGGTTTAGTCCGCGTGCCATAGAGATTCCGTTATTCCCTTGTATCTCTATTTTATCGCCATTCTGCCTTAGTTCGAAGAAATCTTTTTCGGCAGGAACGAGCGTAAAGATGAAATCATCGGAGTGCGATGGCACAATGCGTTCGGCGAGCCGGGCGGCAGAGGCTGTATATTCCGGAGTCCGGGAGCAAGAGGTAATACATAAGGCTATGAGTCCTATGAATAAGAAACAGTGTCTTAACATGGCTTTATGAAAGTTTCAATTAAATTTATTTACATATAATGTCTGTGAATACAGGATAGTGGTCCGAAATTTCACCCAAATCTATCGTTTTTCCCTCGATATTTATTTCTCGCACGATTTTGCTGTCGACTATTTTTATCTTATTCTTCCCTTTTTTGCTCAATAAAATGAAGTCGATCAATGCGCCGTTGTCGGTTCTTCCGGGGATCGTGTTGCCGACCGTGTCGCTTGCAATGATAAAATCTTTTTGGTATAGAGGGAAAGATGCGCTGTTTCGCGACCAGCGGAAAGAATCGTTGAGGTCTCCGGCCACGAATACGGGTTTTTTCATTTCGCGGGAGTCGTTGCAAATGATTTTAGTTCCTTGTCTGCGTTTTTCGTTATTGAGGTCGGAATGTGTGGCGATGAATACAAATTTTTCGAGTTCCAGTTGAATGGCCGCTCTCGGCTCGTCTCCCGGGAGATAAGCAATGTACCGGCTGACAATCGGCAGATTTTTTCTAACCAATGCGCCGCAACCGATGCTTCCCTTCTTGTCGAAGCGAGCCGCATTGGCATACACATCGGTATATTCGATTCCTGTATGTTCGGCTATTTCGTGCAGCAGATAACGGTTTCCCCGGCTTTGAGAGGCACTGTCCAATTCTTGCAAGGCGATGACGTCTGCATCCAAAGCTTTGATGACTTGTGCAAGTTTTTTCACGTTGCTTTCGTTAATTTCTCCCGGATCATAACCTCCTTTACAATAATGGGTGTTGTAAGTGAGTAGTCTGATTGTTCCCGGGGCTTTGGGATAGGACTGCGGTTTTACCGAGAACAATGTCCCGACCAAAACAATGGAGAGTAATATCGCTTTCTTCATGATGTGTTTTATGTGTTTGTCGGCTGTTTTTATAGGGATAAAAAGAACTCGAAGTTCATTTATATGGACTTTGATAATTGTATAAATAAGTTTAATAAGAATGACTTATCTCTTGATAATCTTTCCTTTGAATGTCGTGCCGTTATCTGCGAAAATTTCCACGATGTATATTCCGTTCGATAAAGAGGAGATGTCGACCGATGCCGTGCCGGGGTTGTTTGCCTCTAATTGTTTTTGACCGGTCATCGAGTAGATGTTTATTTTTCTGACGGGGGATTCGCTTTGAATGTTTAATGTGTTTTGTACTTGGGTGGGATATATTCGAATCGAATTGCTTCGGGTGGCATTTTCGATTCCGCTTAGCCCGGGAATCTCGATGTCTACATAAACGGGGTAGTGGTCGGATATCGATCCTAAGTCAATGACAGACCCATTTACTTTCAACGTGCGGACAATGTGTGTCTCAACGATTTTAATTCCCGAGTCTTTATAATCTTTGAACAAGATATAATCGATGAGAGCCCCGTTGTCGGTCCGACCCGGAATGGTGTTACCTTCCGTATCGCTGACGATAGAAAATTTATCGGCCAGTACGGGGAATGCGATTCCTCCGTTGCCCCATCGGTGAGAATCGTTCAAATCGCCGGCGAGGAAACAGGGTTTACGGATAAAGTCGGTTTCATTGACCAATGTACTTGCGCTTTGGGTCCTTTTTGCATCGTTCAGGTCGAGGTGGGTGCCCATGAAAGAGAATGTCTCGAAGTCTACCCGTACCGCACTGCGGGCTTCGTCGCCTGCCAACGGGATAATCTTTTTCTTTACTACTTCCAAATCTTTTTTAAAGAGTAGTCCCGGACCTACTTTACCGCCATTGATGGGGGCTAAGCCTCCGAAGAAGTGCTGATAATCGAGTCCGGTGAATTCGGAGATTTGTTTCAACAGATCTCTCCTTCTACGGTCGCTCATGGCGCTATCCAATTCTTGCAGGGCAACCACGTCGGGGTCGAGGGCTTCGATAACCGAGGCAAGGCGCCGAGTGTTGTAATCGTCGATAGAGCCGGGGCCGCTTCCTCCTTTGCAATAATGAGTGTTGTAGGTGAGCAGACGAATGACATTTTCTTTTTTGGGGTATGTCTGAGCGTTCAAACTGATATTCAGACAGATAAAAAACGCGAGTAATAGAGTAATTTTTTTCATGATAAATGTTTTTGTTTTGAAAGCCGATGTGTTGTCGAAAATCTTACGGCTATTTATATACAAGACAAATATATAGTGGAAAAGGGTAGTCTGCAAATTATTTTTTTTGAGAGGAAGCCGTCGGTCGTATCGGGGAATAATCGTTATTGGCGTTCTATGGCTGGGTGAAAGTATTGTGTTTTTGTTGGTGTTGTGGGTTCAGTAGAAAATTCATGGGGATAGACTTGAATGTTAATGAATGAGAGGGGGTAAAAAGATCGGGGTTTGTGCTTTTGCTTGTATTCTAACCCCCTCGCCCTTCGGGCACTCCCCCTATATTCCTTGCAGGAACACAGGGGGAGAGGTTGAGATGTATTCCTCTTTCGCCTTTGCTCCGATTTTATACAGAATACCCCGCCATGCTGCGGGATACGGTAGGGGGAGAGGAGGCTTACCCCTGTCATTACCGCTACCGGTATTATTTAACCCTCCCGTCACTACGTGCCACCTCCTCTATATTTTGCTGGGCAAAACACCCCGTAATGCTACGGGACACGGCAGGGGAGGAGGAGAATACCCCACAAAGCTC
>ENA-OPSW01001999-OPSW01001999.1-human-gut-metagenome-genome-assembly--contig:-NODE-1999-length-10087-cov-2.845594_pt1 | contig 10087 bp, 10 predicted proteins | sample MGYA00241463_ERZ501918 | MGnify/ENA primary metagenome ERZ501918 (study PRJEB25962, sample SAMEA2042443) | human gut metagenome | biome: human gut; feature: human-associated habitat; material: faeces... | reverse complement strand
TTGTTCTTTCAATTTATCAAATGATGCCGGTAGTTTTACTTCTGCCAACTGTTCTTTGGAAACCTCAGTCCAATCTTCTTTTTTCTTACTACCTGCGGTCTGCATCTGCACTCTCGGACCGTTTGTAATCTTTGTACCATATTTTGCATTTACCATATGTTCTGTTATTGTCACATGTGCAAACTGAAATAAACTCCTTTGGTTTCTTGTATTTCCGTAACCTTCAACTTTCACAGGAAATGATGACTTCGTATTCAAAACAGAGTAAGTACCTGTATAAAATGTATTTGCCGCTTGTATTCTCATAATATAACCTCCAATCCAAACAGAAACAGCGTCTATTTTCACATTCAATCCCTTGAAAACAGACGCCATCCTTAGCTCATAATATTTATCGACATTCATTCATTTTTCTTTACAGAATGGAACGAAACCTGAAATTTGGGCGTGCCTCTTACTATATCTGTAACCCTATAAGTTTTCGATACTCCTTTGCATTTTCACAATCTGATACAATTCCTGATTGCGCATCCAAGCAAAACGGTAACATCTGCCAATCCTCATTGCCACATGCTCCTACCAATAACAATTGTTCTAAATAAGTATTAAAATCTTTACCCAGTATATATCCATGTCCTTCACCATCGTCATGGCTAAGATATACCACAGACGGATTTATTTCACTCTCTTTCATATCAAATGCTATTGCATCACCATTAGGGACATTCATAAAACCCAATTTTGTGTTTCCCATTTGACTTATAAATATTTGCTTGCTTCTCTGATACTCAATTTATCCATCTTGTCTTTATGAGTTTCAACAAAATTTCTTACCCAATCCTGATTTGTCTTAGAATAATCTCTCAGACTCCAACCGATGGCTTTGTTGATAAAGAACTCTGAACTGCCAAAGTTATTCACTAATATTTTTTCAAGCAATTCCGTATTTGTTCGCTCTTTCCTACAAAGCTGGTGGTCAATAGCAATTCGGCGCACCCAAAAATCTTCATCTGTTGACCACTCCAACATTAGGTCATTTATTCGTTCATCTGTAAAAGCTATAATCTATGCCGAGATACCCCATCACATCGGATACACCTTCTGTCCATCTGGCATACTCCTCCTGAGAATATGCTACTGTGTGCATATTCCCACAAGCATTCCGCAACAGCGTAGACAGCGAACCCGCCATCTTCTGCGCTTTCATATATGCCTCTGTATCATAAGGATCATTACCGCCGGAAACCTCCACACCCTGTTGCTTTACCTTCAATATGTAACCGTCGTTTACAGCGATGCGCATGTCGGATGCAATATTGACGGAATTGCTCAGCCTGTTTAGAGAAGAACTATCTACCAGCTTAATCGGCGTTTTGAGCACCTATACCAAATCCTCTATGGGATTTAACAGATTCTGCATCGAACCATTGAAGACCTCCCTGTCCTTTATTGCTGTATTTTTCACATTTGATGTGAATTGTCTGGTATTCGGATTGATATAATAAGATTGATTATTTGAAATTTCCATTGTTTTCTCCTTTGGTTATGTTCTTCACAAGCTCTGCTTCCATCATAATATTTGCATCATAAGCATTGGAAGCCTTTGCCATCTGCCTCTCACTGTTCCATGACTGAGTCTGTCTACTTCTTTCCAGTTCCATCTTTGCAATTTTTTTATTTAACATTTCCAGCTGCTGTTTCTTAGCCTGCGCCCGCTTTTCCAAATATTCTTCCAGCAGTTCCTTCTGCCTTGCCTTTTTCTGCCGTCCGGCATCAGTTCCCTTTGCGGAGGAACTCCCGGAATAACCGTCATTCTCCTTCATGCCCTGCGTATAGCCGTAACATTTCTCATATGTGTCATCTATATGCATATATGATATTTGTGGAATATAGTTTCCAAAATTAACTGCCTTATTCTTCGCTAAAGCGTCTAATATTTTCTTCTCATATTCCGGATCAGTCTGCATTCTTTTATAAGCGGCATCCGTAATATCTATAATATCATTTCTATTCCGCTGCGATGGATGTGTATATAATGAATTCATCTTTTCATTAAAATACTCCTTGTATTCCTCCAAGGTCATATCTTCCGAGAAAACCTGACTTTTGTCTGTGACCTTTTCCGCAAATCCCGCTTGTTTTTCCTCCTTCCTCAAACCCATGTAACTCTTTGCTGTTTCATAATAACTGCCATAAACTGAACCTACTTCCATTACTACATTCTCCTTCCTTTTTCATATTTTTTTTAATTTATTTCCTTCTGCTGCAGCATTACTGTGACTTTAAACACATCGTTTTTTATTTTGATATCCATATCTCCAAGATAATGGTCTGCCACATTCTTTACATTTTTTAACCCTATTCCATGCTCCATCAAAATATCCGGCAGATCGCTCTGTTTCGTTGTCATCGGGACGATACCTCCATCTTTCCATATCACTTTCCCATCAAAGCTGTTTTCCACTTCAATCAGTAGGAAATGATTCTTTTTCTTTAATGTCAGATTGATATATCGCTGTTCCTGCTCCAGTTTCTCGCAGGCTTCTATGGCATTGTCTAAAAGGTTATTCAGAATGATACCTATATCAAATGCAGAAATTGTGTCTGTTTCCCCCAAGTTAAATTTTACTTGAAACGAAATACCTGCATTTTCCGCTTTCTGGTATTTATCATTGATAATCACATCTGTGACCGCATTTCCTGTATTGAATTTATAGTCCATAGTCTGTATGGTTTCATCCAGTTTTTCGATATAATTCTCTACTTCATCATATTTCTCACTTGCCACCAGCCCTTTTATATTCGTCATATGGTTTTTCATCTCATGCCTTACTCTGCGAATGCTCCCGTAGAAGTTCTCTGCTTCTTCCAGTCTCTGCTTCATGGCTTTGACCTGTTGTTCTTCCACAAAATGTTTCTGCCGTTCTTTTTGAAGCTTCTTGTAATTCTGGTAGATGTATATTGCCGAAATTTCCCCCACATAGATAAGAACCACAATTATCGGTAATTTCCACAACATTTCCTGCTTGTCATCATACAACAGAAAAACTCCACCCTCGATTTGCACTACGGAAAGGTCTACGCTTATTCCTACAATCATACTCCCTACAATATTCAGTACTGAAAGGAATATCGTTTCCTGCCATCTCAACATAAACGGTTTCTTTACGATTTTTATCACGACACCTGTCATAATCAGTAATACCAACGTGTACGATAAAAGCAGGATGCCCATACCTATCGCCATACCCAGATAAACCCGAAATATATATTCCTCACTCAGAACATCCAACCCTCTAAATATGCTCTCCACTGTACATTGATAAATACTGTCTGCAATCAAATAACTTAACGCATGAAAATTGTAAAACAGCAGCAGTATGAATACCGCCTTTTCCAAATGTTTTTGGTATTTGCAAAAACAATATCCCAACACAATGACAGCGGACATTGTATATCGTATTACCCCCGGCTTTTCCAGCCATAGCCCCATGCAGATATTCATCACTGCCAATATTCCTGCAACAATCCATATCCCTTTCTCCCACCGAAAAAATACATTCCACAATACCAGAAAAAGAACGATTTGCAGAATAATAGGATAGATTTCAAAAAGCTTGCGAATGATTTCATATGTAACCTGACTCAATTATCTTTCCTCCGAAATGTATTCCAAATAACGCTTTACAAAGTCCTGATATTTATACTTGGATATCAGCAGACTGTCCCCGTTTCTCATTTTCACCTCTGTCCGGTCATATCGTTCCACATATTTTATGTTAACCAGATACCCTTTGTGTATACGGAAAAAATCCGGCTTAAGCTCGCTTTCCAGTGAGCTGATCTTGTCATAATATTCAATTTTTTCATGCCGCAAATACAAGGTCACTTTTCGATTACTGCTTTCAATATAGTAAATATCATCTACAACTGTAATTCCTTCTGCCGCAAGACCTGCGATTACAAGTGCTGCTCCGGCGCGAAGATCGGGAGCATTCACTCTTGCCCCGGTATATTTTTCCGTTCCATTGATGATCGCAATATTGCTCTCAACCTTAATATTGGCACCCATACGTGTCAATTCATCAACATACTTGAAACGATTCTCGAAAATACTCTCAGTCACTGTACTTGTTCCCTCAGAAATTCCAAGAACAACTGCCATCTGTGGCTGCATATCTGTTGGGAATCCCGGGTATGGAAGTGTTGTCACCTGTGTATGATGAAGCGGTTTGGAAGCCACAACACGCACTGCATCGTCAAATTCTTCCACTTCACATCCAATTTCTAAAAGTTTTGCTGTAGTTGCCTCCAAATGCTTTGGAATGACATTCTTTACGGTGACATCTCCTTTTGTCGCAGCCGCTGCAAACATAAAGGTTCCTGCCTCAATCTGATCCGGGATAATAGAATACTCTGTCTTGTGGAGTTTTTCCACACCGACGATACGGATCACATCCGTACCTGCACCACGGATCTGCGCACCCATGCTGTTCAAGAAGTTCGCAACATCCACCACATGTGGCTCTTTTGCTGCGTTCTCAATAATTGTTTTTCCCTCTGCCATAGAAGCTGCCATCATAATGTTAATGGTTGCTCCGACAGATACTTTATCCAGATAAATATGGGTTCCTGTCAGCTTTTCTGCGGATGCAAGAACAAGCCCATGTTTAATATCAACATTGGCGCCTAATGCACTGAATCCCTTTAAATGCAGATCGATTGGACGGCTTCCGATATTACATCCACCCGGAAGTGCCACTTCTGCTCTTTTATATTTTCCTAACAAAGCACCGATCAGATAATAAGATGCTCTGATTTTTCTGATATATTCATTGTCAACATTAAAATCACGGATAAATGATCCATTGATCTTAACAGTGTGAGCGTCGATTCGGTCGACTTTTGCTCCAATTTCCTGAATTGCGTTTAATAATACATTAATATCTCTCACGTTTGGGAGATTCTCTATCGTAACAGTTTCATCCGTCATTACGGCTGCAGAAAGGATTGCCAGTGCCGCATTTTTTGCTCCGCCAATCTCAACTTCTCCAACCAAAGGATTTCCACCTTTAATTACATATTGTTCCATATCACACCTCTATGAACATTTTCGTCCAGTCTGCCATCAACTTACAGACTTATCGAATGGTTGCATACAAACACATTATTATAGTAACCATTATATCTTTTTGTCAAGCGGTTCTTTCTTCCGCTTATTATATCATTACTGACCAATATAATTCAATGGATTTACTGCAACTCCATTGATATAAATCTCAAAATGAACATGTGGGCCAGTAGATCTTCCGGTACTTCCGCTTAAGGCAATGCTCTGTCCCTGTTCTACCCACTGACCTGCTGATACCAGTAATTTACTGTTATGTGCATATCGTGTCATTCTGCCATCCGGATGGCTGATGACAACATTATTGCCATATCCTTTGCTGTAACCGGCACTGACAACAGTTCCTGCACTGGATGCATAAACGGTTGTTCCGACCGGGCATCCCCAGTCAACGCCCTTGTGCATTCTTCCCCAGCGGCGTCCGAATCCTGATGTGAAATGCCCACCTGCCAATGGTTTGATATACGTTGGCGGCGTGATTGTTCCCTGCTCAATGATTGCCGGTGTCGATTCCACCATGATCGTCTGATGCGCAAGCTCCCTCGCAACCTCAATTCCATTTTCATAGGTGACAATGTCATTACGCTCTCTGTGTCCGGTCGTGCCTTCCTGGTGTACCACCTGTTTTGTCGTATACCATGCATCATTTTTTATGATGGTCGGCTCTGCGTTATAATCCTCTTCATAGACTTCACCTTTTTTAATGCGAAGGCTTAAATCCGGTTCCGGCACTGCAATGATGATCTCCTGTCCCGGATAAATCCTTACCTCTGCATTGTCAAATCCGTTCAATGCCATGATATTGGCTACTGTTGTATCATGATCCATCGCGATAACAGAAAGTACATCACCACTCTCTACTACATATATTTTATTCGTTTCTTTTTCTTTTGTGACTTCTTCTACCTGTGTTTCCACATCCGACAGTGCATCCCCGGAAATGTACTTCTCATACACTTCGACACGCTCTATAAATTCCATTCCAATGGTTCCCGTCTCGTAACTGTCATCCCTTGGATTTGCCATTGCGTATTCCATCTGATAGGTAAATGCCCCATTGGCTCCGGCAGACACCTGATCTGCAAGCGTCACCTCCGGTGTCACCTCTGTATTCTCTTTCGGATCAACTTCTGTCAGCTGTGCTGTATAAATACCACTGATATGTCCGGCTTCTTTGGAAATCTGTGTTGTATACTGTCCTTCCGTATCAGCCTCATTTTTGACCGTATTCAAAAATTCCGTCACTTCGTCCATACTTTTGAAATTTCCGCGATAGCCTTCAATTGCTACTGTGTAAGCCCGCACCTGTGTTTCAATTTCTGATACTTTCATTTTCTCCTTTAAGGCTTCTTTTAATGCATCTTCTGTCATCAAAGGAGTAAACCAATCATTGGCTTTACTGGAAGAATATTCATAATCCATGCAGAGTGGTTCATCGCTCTCTGCTGCAAGTTCTCGGCGCACCTCATGCACCGCATCATCGACTGATACATGACCTGCAATATTTCCTACAAGTTCTCCATTAAAATAAACCTGCTGGTATTTCTGTCCGATCGTAACTTTCTGTGAAACTGCAAAAAACAGTAAAACCAAAAATAAACCCGCTATCACAAATAGTTCTATGATCACTTTTTTTGTCAACTCTATTTTTTGCATTTCTTTTCATTCCTCAAACTCAAAATTTTATCAATGGTCTGCTCCACATTCAGACCATATTCGTTTACCGTGATATCTGCATATTTTTCATATAACGGAACACGTTCCTCATACAGATCTTTTAAAGTCTGTCCATCTTTTAAAACAACACCACGACCTTTGATGTCGCTCAGTCTTCTGTTTAACTCTTCAAATGGAAGCTGTAAATAAACCACAGTTCCTATGCTTTTCAAATGTTCCATCGCTTCTTTTCCATAGACAACACTTCCGCCTGTGGCAATGATCGAATGGTCGACCTCAAGCGAGCTGTTCACTCGGTTCTCCACTGCGATAAAACCGTCTGTTCCAACTTCCTCAATGATCTCCTTTAAAAGCTTGCCTTCCTCTTTCTGGATCACAAGATCTGCATCTACAAATTCATATCCTAAAACTTTCGCAAGAATGACACCTGCGGTGCTTTTTCCCACTCCAGGCATTCCGATCAGTACTATATTATCTTTTTTCATTGCTGCAAGATTCCTCTTATTATTCTTTCTTCCGCAGTGCATGTACACTTCGGTTTTCCGCTATGTCTGCACGTCTCAGCTGCTGATACACATCTTTTTTTAGAATAGCATAAACGTTCCCTTTGCACAAGCACAACTGCGCGAGTGTGCATCCTTGCGGAACGTTTTTTTTGTAGCCGGAACGAAGTTTCCTATACATGAAAAACAGGATAATCTCCAAAGCTGTATGCTTCCTCTGATTATCCTGTCTCTTTTTTTCTATTATTGTACAGATTCTGTGCCTTCCACTGCCTCTGTATTCTCTGTCACTGCATTGTCTGTTGTGCTGCTTTCGGTAGTCTCTGTTGATTCTACGGTTGTTGTGAATAAGTTATCAAATGTAACTTTATCCCACACTTTATCTTTTAATACCCACTCTGCTTCATCTTTCCAGCCCTGAAGGACTTCATTATATAAATCGCTCTGACGCTGGCTGATGATCTCCTGTCTGTGTTCCTCTGTGGCATCTGCATCTGTGATCTCGTCAAGGCGGAGCACATAATAATAATTATCTGTCTCCACTACGTCAGAGAGCTCCCCTTCACTCTTAAGTCCCTCTAATGCGTTCAACACTTCTTCATCCAATGTGGTGTTATCTGATGAAAATGTACCTGTACTCACCGTATATCCATACTCATCTGCGGCTGTATCAAGTGTCGTGTCTGCTGCTGCATCATGGAATTTCTGAACTGTATCTGCAAGTTCTGCTTTCTCATCATCTGTATATTCCTGTGTATTTCCGTCTGCATCTTTATAACTGGTTTTCGATACATTGACATAACTATATGCACTTGTGTTGGCATCTGCATCACTGACATTCGTGTCTGCATCTGCAATGATCGCTGCCCGCATTTTACTTTGGACTGTCACTAGGGTAAGATATTCCTTCACAATATCTTCTGTTGCTCCGAGTGCATTGATTGCTTTATCATCATTGTCTGCCATAAACCGGGCTGCTACCTCTGCGATTTTTGCAGTCTCATCATCTGTCAATGTCACGTCATAATCTGCCATATGATTCTGTAAAATATATAAATTTTCAATCATCTCGATGACACTGTTCTTCGTGTTATCTTCCATGGTTGTTCCATTGTTATACAGATCGGATGACCACACATCGTCTCCAAAATAAGCTCTGTAAAAATCATCTGCCTGTGCCTGCTGCAGACGCACTGCAAAATTAGCTACTCCTAACTTAATTTCCTGTCCGTCTAAGGTTGCAACGGTTTCATTTTTATTTATGCCGCCACATCCCACTAACATAGATGCTGCCAAAACACCGCTTACGAGCAGTGTTGTAAATCTCTTTACTTTCATAAATCCTCCTTGTTTTGCGGAGCAAAATGTTATTTCACTCTGTGAAATTTAACCTCCTAAATGTATCCACACGAATTTTAATACATGGATAGTCACTTTTCCTATTATAGTGCTTTTTTACCGGTGCCGCAAGATTTTTCACTCTTTTTTCACAGAGTCCTGCGCAATCTTTAAGTTTTCCCTCACACCATTTAAAAAATCTTCTATCACAGCTCTGGCATCCACATTCTTTTCCCTGGAATTTTTCTTCAAAAAATAAGTAAAATACGGTGCTTTGGCATCCATGGTAAATTTCAGGTTATTGCCATAAGACGCGATAAACTCCGGGATTTTTGCCACATCAAGTTTCGCCTTCCCGTAAAGCGTGAACTTCACGGTATCGGCTTTTTGCGAAATCTCTGTCATATAAACTTCATGCGCCAATGACTTTATTTTTGCAATGTAAAGCAGATTTTCCACCGGTTTTGGTGGATCACCGAAACGGTCGATCAGCTCCTCTAACATCTCCTCCGTCTCCTCATCCGTCTGGATGTCTGCAATACGTTTGTAGATATCAAGCTTCTGCACCTCATTCGGGATGTATCCCATCGGAATATAGGCATCAATATCAATGTCGATCGTGGTGTCAAAGCTTTCCTCCTGCTTCATACCCTTCGCCTCTTTGACTGCCTCGTTTAACATCTTGCAGTAGAGGTCATAGCCGACCGCTTCCATATGCCCGTGCTGTTCGGCGCCGAGCAGATTTCCTGCACCACGGATCTCAAGGTCACGCATTGCAATTTTAAAACCACTGCCGAGCTCTGTGTACTCTTTGATCGCAGCGAGACGTTTCTCTGCAACTTCTTTTAACATCTTATCGCGCTTATACATTAAAAACGCATACGCTGTCCGGTTTGAGCGTCCCACGCGTCCGCGAAGCTGATAGAGCTGTGACAGTCCCATGTTGTCCGCATCGTGGATGATCATAGTGTTGACATTGGAAATATCAAGTCCGGTCTCAATGATCGTCGTCGACACAAGCACGTCGATCTCCCCGTTGATAAACTTGTACATGATATTTTCCAGTTCGGTCTCTTTCATCTGTCCATGTGCATAGGCGACATTCGCCTCCGGCACAAGCTCTGCGATCTTCGCTGCCACATCTGCGATCTCTTTCACGCGGTTGTATACATAATATGCCTGTCCGCCACGTGCCAGCTCTCTGGATATTGCTTCCCGCACAAGCTCCTCATTATATTCCATCACATAAGTCTGGATTGGGATCCGATCCATCGGCGGTTCTTCCAACACACTCATGTCACGGATTCCGATCAGGCTCATATGCAGCGTTCTTGGGATTGGTGTTGCGGTTAAAGTGAGCACATCAATGTTATTTTTTAACTGCTTAATCTTTTCCTTGTGAGTGACACCAAAACGCTGTTCCTCGTCGATCATCAGAAGT
>ENA-OPSW01001988-OPSW01001988.1-human-gut-metagenome-genome-assembly--contig:-NODE-1988-length-10116-cov-2.651824_pt1 | contig 10116 bp, 10 predicted proteins | sample MGYA00241463_ERZ501918 | MGnify/ENA primary metagenome ERZ501918 (study PRJEB25962, sample SAMEA2042443) | human gut metagenome | biome: human gut; feature: human-associated habitat; material: faeces... | reverse complement strand
CCACTATAAATGAATATGAGATAATTGTTATCAATGACGGCGGAGAATACTCCATAAGTGAAGAGCAGTATAAAGACCTCGGACTTAATTGCGTTCATAAGATCGACCTTTCAGAAAAGCAAGGTTACGGCGCTGCAAATAATATCGCTACACAAAGCGCCAATTGTGACTATTTGATTTTTATGAATGACGATATAATACTAAAACCCGATTGTCTTGAAAAAATGCTGTCTGTATTGAAAAGAGATGATGTTTCGGCTGTACAGCCTAAATTGATATATCCGCAGAGTAATTTGGTACAAAGTACAGGACATATTTTTACTAAATTTACAAATGCCCACGCTCTCGAAAATGCACACATTGATTCAAGAATAGTAAATAAAAGCGGCGAAAGACAAGCGCTGACGACTGCCCTATGCGCAACGAAAAAGACTTCATTTTCAAAAATGGGAAAATTCAGTGCAGAATATTACAATGCATGGGAGGGTATGGAATATACATTAAAGCTCACATATAATGGTGAAAAGTGCTGGTATGCTCATGAGGCTGAGGCTTATCATATTAGAGGTGGGGCAAGGAATCAATATGAACTTAATGAGGAAGCTCAATCAGCTATCTTTTGGTCAAAATGGAGCAAAAATATTAAGGAGGATCTTCATAATATTATTTCCGCTCAACTTACCTCGAGTGAATTAAGCAATTATGTTGTATTGAATTTCTCAAAACTGCCTAATCCAGCGCCTATACTGGAAGCCTGCGGTATTCAGGTCGATAATATGGTTTCGTACACCTATATTTCAGGAGCAAAATCGTTAGATTTCTTTCGGTGTCTTCCAAATGCTTTTTGCAGATATGACGCCGATATTATATATTTTACTAATAATTATACTCAGGTAAAAAATAATCTTTTGTGGTTCAAATACGAAAAAAGAAAAAATGACTTGATAATAGATTTATCAGGTAATGTGCTGTCTGTTCGATCGCTTGTCACAAAATAAGATAAATGTTACCACAAACGTGGTTCTATATTGATCTTTTTCTTAGCAGCAGTGTCAAATGTAATAATATGCTTTGCTCGATAATCTTTTGCGATGCCGTGTTTTTTCGCATTTGAGCTGTTTATTACAGACAATAATGCACAGAATAAGTTGTTATAAAGCATTTCAACTCTTGGATTGTCGTTAAAATCGCAACTGCCTTTAACATAGTTCAGACATTTACTGCTTACTTCTGTATTTCCCAAAGCAAGATAGCATGCTGACAGTTTCAGGTTACATTTTATCAGCATACTTGTGTAACCGTTTATTCTGACTTGAGTAACTGCTGATTCTAAATTTTGAATATCGGGTTCATTACCTTTTTCATATTCAGTAATAAAATCTACATACGCAAGTTCAACATTACAATCAAGATATCTGCGATTTTCATTGCCCTTTTCATGTATTTTTTCAAGAAGTTCATGAGATTGTTTTAATCTGCATTCTGCCTTTTTAAGGTCTTTGGCATAAAGTCCTCTAGCACTATCCATATAAGCAAACGCTTTATAGTTCATATAATTATCCGAATTGATGCTTTTTATATATTTATCAAAAGTTTTTTCCGCATTTTCATAATCGCCAATAAGATACTGGGTCACCATTTTGCGGTTTAGGCAGTTATAATATGCGTACAAAGCCCTTTCACCATTGTTGCTCAAAAGAATCTTTGAATGTTTTTCCAGCATTTTGTCGATATCATCTACAAGAGTATCTACATCAAGACTCCAAAAGCGAAGATTAAATAATTCCGTTTGTGCTTCTAAGATCTTCTTTTCTCTTTTCGGATCATCATTATCGGAAGCCTGTGCTGCTATTGTAAAGAACTTTTTAGACTGCATTAAGGAATCACAATGATTTAAGCTGTCTGCATATTTAAATACTTCATATAAATTCTGATCTTTTAAGTCTATGTTTTGAAATATAATATCATATAAACACTTAGCTCTAAAAAAGTCAGATTTATTATAATACTCATTTGCTTTTTTTTGAAGTTGTGCTAAAACGTCATCTTTTTCGTCTACATTATTATTTTGCAACTTATCGATCAGTTCAAGCACGTTCGTGTTTTCATTTTCTGGCTTATCCGCTGTCTTATCATCTATTTTCCTGCTTAGTATGACTATTGAAGAATTGTACTGCATCTTAAAAGAAGCAAGCTGATGTTCCAGCAATTTCAAAATATCAAAAGATGTACTATTCGATATTTCAACAAAAATAATCGATCTATCTGGTACACTGTATTTATCAATCGTATATTTTTTCGAGTTTATTGAAAGATCTTTTATTGTATCGACAGCATAAATAGGGTCAGCAGCACCAATAAGAATTTTGCTCAGATATGTAGGACAATAGTTCAAAGTACTGTTTATTGCTTCCTCAATTGTTTCCTGTTCACCTTGATCGTTATAAATTCCAAATATGAGTAAGGCAAGTATTTTACACAATTCAACAGCATTCTCGCAATAAGAATCGTTAAAATGAAAATAGAAAAATCTTTGATCTTTTTCTGAAATAAGAGTAATATCGTTTCTGGATATCCCTGTAACATTAACTACTGAATTAACATTTGGGTGTAAAGAATCATTATGCTCTTTTTCAATTTTGACTATTTCTTCAATTAGTTTTTTATCAATAACAGGTGATTCTTTTATGGTAATACTGCACGTATAAGTTGAAATTTCATTTATTTTTACTTTAATTTCACTGTTGCCTGAATATTGACTATGATCTCCGTTACCTGATATAGTGATTTGATTATATCCTTGCTTTGCAATGATTTCAATGGTTTTTGCAGTTATATCTTTTGAGGTTCCTGATTTATCTGACAGATTTTCATAGGAAACTGAGTTTATATTGAAACAATTCGGTACAGATATTCTAACATTGCTGTCTGACTTCAAGAAAAAAGTGATAAGGATATTATATGGAACATGATACGAAAGTTCATTTTTTGGTTCAAGTATATTATACATATCAAAAACCTGTATTATACAATAATCACTTTTGCTGATTCCACTGAACTTTGCAGGCTTTATAATTTTGGAATTCAGATCTACATCTTTAACTCCAAAATTATAAAAATCCCCTTCGTGTGTTTTTAGCCATTCATTAACAAGATATCCGTTAACAAAAATGATTTTACTGATCATATTTTTGATGCCTACCAAATGGCGTGCCCTGACTACATATTGAAGAGAAATCCAACCGCTTGTTACAAGTATTAATTCATCTACATCATTTTTCAGAATAGCGGATAATAAAGTAGGATCCCATCTGCCTTTAGATACAGCTGTCGAATCTTCTTCAGTTTGTTTAGCTTCTCCCCATTTGCTCAGATCATCAACCACTGCCTCAAAATCTCTGTTATAATCACCAACAGCTTTTGTTATTTTCCAATTATAATCAGGAAAAATGGATCTCGCATAATTTGCTGCAAGCACCTCAAACTCTCTGGGGGTTAGTTCATTTATGTTGGCCATTGATTTTTTCTCTCCGAATATTGTGTTAGTATTTGATAATTTATAGTTATCACTACTTGAAAAACAGCTCATTGTATCAATTTAAAAGATACAATGAGCTAATTTTATCATCAATTTCTCTGATACCTCACCGCCTTTTCAAAATTAATGATACCATTGATCCTCTTGACCTCATCCGTACACATAGTCCGAAGCTTGATCATAGTATCATCATCAATCTCATGAACCGCCGCAAGCATATGTGATACTGCACCAAGTTCGACAGCAACCTTAAATAAGGCACGGGACAACCTCTGTTCCGTGCCTTTTACTATGCCCTCGGTTATTGCAGTGATCTGCGTAGCGGCATATTCCGCTGCCACGCTGTCCTTGTTAAGCAGATACCCACAGTAAAAACGTATCGCCTTCTCTATAAACTCCGTCTTTGACTTGCAGTTGTCAGCCTCATAAAGCATATCGATCTTCTGCATCGTCTCAGGGAAAACATAAAGCGGAAATTTCACCTTGACATCATCACAAATGCCTGAACGTTCGCTTTTTTCTGATGATTTTCTATTCTTTGACGCCATAAAAAACTCACCCCTCGCTTTCTGACTCCATTTTTCAGATCTCTCAAAACTCTCGCAAATACGGCGAGCTTTGCTCGTCCGTTGTGAGCATTTTGGCGGCTTTGACGCCAAAATTTTAACCTGCAATATATTAATTTTCCCCCAAACCCTCCCGAATTCTCCCGAATCCTCCATTCTCCAACTCCGCAAAAAAATGCCCCAAATTCGCCCCAGCTGCCTTTAGGGTAAAGTTACCCCACCCATGCTCTGAAAACGCCACACGAGGGCACACGGTGCGAACCGTGGCGAATTACTGCTCGGACAGCTTTTCCGTTTCGGCAGAAGCAGTGATCTTCTGCTTTCTCGCAGGCTTTCTGTCCGACATCATATCAATAAAATCTCTCACATTCTGCGGAACGACCTTGCCGTAAAGCTGATCCACATACTTTTCAAGCTCAGCCGCAAGAGTTGTGTTCTTCTGCTCCAGATACATTTCTATCGCCGAGAGCTTTTTCTCGTTTACATTTACCGTAACTGATTTTTTCAACCTATCACACTCCAATAATATTAATTTTCTGATGAGCTGTCCTCATTCACACTTTGAATAGCGTCAGTCACCTCCTGAGGATAAGTCACTCCATCATAGGTACACCAGCTTGTCCAGCTGCCGTTTGAAACATTTTCTTTAGTGACATATCCAAGGCTTTCCGAACTGTAGATCACCTCGCCGTTTCCAACATAAATTCCGTGCTGACTTCCGTCAAACAATCCTATCCCGATAACTTCAGGCATAGTATCTATACCGCATTGTTCGGTATAAACCAATGTGCTGTAAGCAGAATCAAACTCTTTATCGGTTGGACTGTAGTTCAGATACCCCAGCACAAGCCCTGCATTATCCGCATAACGTATCCTGTCTGTTTCGTTTCTTTCACCCATAAAGCCATTCATATATCCCCAGCCTGAGATGTAAGCATTATCAGCCCAAGCCGCAAGATCAGCACAGTTTTTAGTCGTGCTGTCGGTAAACATATACTCGTTGATGGTGCTGTTCATCACCCAGGTGTACGTCCTTATGAATTCATCATAGTCAATTTCAAGGTCGTAAGACGAGTTTATCGCCGTGATCAGATCGCTGTCATTCGTAGAATTAGCAAACAGATCAGCATATGATTCGGCATAGAAATTCTGTACTTCATCAAAGTATGACATATATATCAGCTGAGCTTTGATCGTCTGATCTCTCACCCCTGCATTTGTCATAGCGTCCTCTATTGCTTGCCCTTGATTTTGAATATTTATTATCTCCGCCTGCTGTTCGCTGTCCAGACTCTCAAACAAAGCCGACTCCGTAAACAGACTTTTGTCTATGTCAGGTTGTTCGATATTCATACTTCCAATACTTGAGATAACAGCAATAGGCAGGAACATAAGCCCCAGAAAGCCGGCGATGATACTTCCGACTGCCACGAACACCTTGCCACGCTTGTGTTCATCTCCGAGAATATATATGGCTATCTTTTTCACAGCCACCGCAACTGCTGACGACATCAGATCACCTCACGGACTTCAAATTCAGTAAATGCACCCTGCGTTTTCATTTCTATGCCGTGCATATATTCAAGTGCACCACGCTCCGTTGCAAACAAAATGGGCTCGCCGTTATGACGAACCCAATCCTCAAATATATTTCTGCTGTTCTCAGCATAGCGTGTTTTCCATATGCCGTATTTTTTCTTCTGCAATTTTATCGACCTCCTATTGTAGTCAAACTCAAATCTTACACCTGTTGGGAACAGTTTTATCTTCCCCCAGCCGAACCAAACAACGCCGCCTTGTAAGCAGGAGCAATGACCTGCAGCAGATACCTCTCGTTTCCGCACCGATACAGACAAGTACCTCTTTCGGGATACTTTATCAAGCCATATTCCGATTCTTCTAACTGCAAGGTATCAATAAAAGCAGTGGGCGAAATGTTACCCGGATTGAACAGAAAATGATGTGACGGAATGGAGAACAGCGGCTTGGTGAACTCCTTTATCTCAGGCAGCAGAAAGTCCTCGATATTCTGACTTGCCAGAATAAACGAGGACTCTTTCTTACGCACACGTTTCATACCGTTACGAATATATTCTATCGCCGTCATATTAGTGAGGAATAAATACAGCTCATCAACTGCCGCAACAGTATTTCCCCTGCCTAAAAGCTGATCAGACATATATGACAAGATGTTGAACAGCAGAGTATCTTTCAGCCGTTTGTTTGTATCCATAAGACCTTTTACTCCGAAACAGATAAACTCGCCGTTCTTGATGTTGGTGCATCCGTTGAAGTACTTCGACTCTGCTCCTTTGCACATACTGTGCAGTCCAAGACAGATGTTCTGTAACATTTCTTCGGTATAGAGATGTTTCTTCCCGTGATCGAATGCCATAAATTCCTTTTCTATGAGTTCGTATAGATCGCTCATAATCGGATAATCCTCGTTTTTCTGCGTACTGAAATCCGTAAAATCATCTATGCCGAATCTTGCGTACAGCTTCATCAGCATAATTTCTATCGTATCTATCTCTGCGTCTGTGAAGTCCTTGTACGCTCTGAAAAAATCCTTTAAATACGATATGTGCTGTGATAATCTTGTGACTTTTCTGAACGTTTCGGGATCTTCAATATCCGCTTTTTCGCCGTCGCTCCAAGCTTTAGGTTCAAGCGGATTGATCATAAACTCGCCCGACATCATATCAATGTATGTGCCGCCGAGATTTGAACACAAGTCCTCGTACTCATGCTCAGGGTCTAAAACCAACACACTTTTGCCTGCCTCACGCTGATTGCACAGCAAAAGCTTCATCAAGTACGACTTACCCTGACCGCTGTTGCCGAGAATGAGAATATTGCTGTTTGTCTTGTCCTCGGTACGTCTGTCGAAGTCCACAAGCACATTGCTGCCGTACTTATCTCTGCCGATATAGAATCCGTTTTTGTCGGTCTTTCCTGAGTAATTCAGAGGATAAAGATCAGCCACAGAACTTGCAGGAAGAACACGTTCAAACTGACTTGCAAACACGTTATTGCCCGCAGGATGAACAGACAAGAACCCCTCTTTCTGACGCAAAAGCAAACGGTCAACGGATATTTTGGAACGTGTCAGTTCCATTTGAATATCAGCCTGCAGTTCTTTCAGCTTGTCCTCAGAGCTTGCTTTTAGCTCAATAAAAACAGCTGTGTGCAGTAAAGGTTCTTTGTTTCTGCGTAGTTCGCTTATCAGCTCCACCACATCATTTATGTTATCCTGAGCCTTTATGCTCTCGTTCACATCATTTACAGTCGTCATCATATGATTTTTCCTCATTGCCTGCTGCACGATCTTTCGCTGTTCTGCGGCGGTAACAAGTCTGTCATATATCCTCAGCGTAACGCCGTTTCTGTCCGCAAGGTGAGCAAGAATAGCAGTTTCTTCTGTGCTCGGCGGATACTCAGTCACAGCCCAGACGCATCTGAAACTGTTTCCGCAGATGTAGTGATCTGTGTAAAAGCGTATAATGCCCGGTGAAATGCGGTCAAAAAAGTCCTTTGTGCTGATAATTTCAAGTTGTTCGTCCGTCAGTTTTTTCTTTTTTCGTAAATTAATTCTCATGCAATTCCTCCAAATTAAATTCCGCTTCTCCCTCAATATCAGGGATTCCCTCGCCCGATATGCTCGTTCCGAAGTAAAGCGCAAGCATACGCTTTATCTCAGGTTTGGACATTCGACGAGCCGTAAAGCCATGTTCTGAGATTGCTTTGTCAACACGATTAAGCGTGCTGAATATCTGCTCGTCCTTTTCACGCCTGAACCGTACCGTAAACATAAACTGTCTTGCAGAGGACATCTCCACTTGGATCTCGTCGAGAAAATCATAGTCCGCTTGCAGCAGTTTTCTGACCGCCTCGTTCTGCTCTTTTTCAAGCCTTTTCCTGAGATGATTTTTATTGCTGTCAAAACACTCGCAGGAGTCCAATGCCAGTATTTCTAGGTCAGGTATGGTACTCAATAACATCATAAGATGATGTATCTTCACGTCGATGTTAGCCGCAGACAGCACGGAAATATTGGTCGGCTCTACGCTGAAAAACGCAAGCTCGGCTTTGTCGGTCTTTATACCGAAACGAGTAAAGCGTTCAAGACCTATCAAGCCCTGAACGCTGTTTTTGTTCTTTGTCATTTAATTTTCCCTCCAAAAATACAATTGCTGCGAGGTCAGAAAAAACTTCGCAGCATTAAAAATATAGTCCATAATTGCCGTTTCGTCAACCCGAAGCGAGAGAAACGCAAAGCAAGCGGTAGCCGCAAAAGGCAGGACGTTCCACAGGTTTACCAAAACCACGACCGACAGAATTATTCCGCCGCAGATTATGATAAAATCACGAACATTCCAGAACCACAGCTTTACGTTGGCTCTCAGGTTTTCGGGGTAGATGTAGGTTTTCAATTTTTTCACACTCCATTTTTTCACATAAAAAAACAGCCAAGCTTTTGCTTGACTGTGCTCAATAATATTTTGTTGTAACTGTTCGACAAACTGTAATTTGACGCTCTATTAATGCTATTAAACCCAATCAATAGCATTCTTTACAAGTTTGACAAATGGTTCACAGGTCAGATTTTGGGTATTGTGTGCAGGAACGATACAGCAGATTTTTCCCTTGCCATAGGTGTGAATCCATACAGCAGGCTGAACGCCGTTCTTTGAAACGGTTTCTGCAAGAATCGTTGTATCAGCATTCGGAATCATTTTCATTACATAATGTTCGTCAAAATCAGGGAATGTGAATTTGCCAATGCCTTCAATAATCGGATGTTCTGCTATCGGTTTTACAGTAAGCGGACATTGTTCGGGATGAGTGATAAAGTTACTTCTTACAACATTTGTGAGGATTGCGTGATTTTCTGTGTAATCAGTAAGTGATGCGTGAAGCATAATCGTTCCCATACCATTCTGAACATCATTCAGAAATTTCTCCGTCCATTTTTCATCACACCAGATTGGAGTAGGAATCTGATCATTTTCAATAGGATCTTTGAAAGACAAAAACAAATCAAACTGCCCGTTGAAATAATCATTTGGGTTCTTTGTGAATGTTACTTCATAATCTGCGTTAAACAGATAGTCCATCATAGGCTTGATGGAATCATCGTGATGCCAGTAATCGTGTACCAAAACAAATACTTTTTTACTCATAAGTCATACGTCCTTTCATCACCATTTTATGGCTACGTTTCTATGAATTCTCGTTTTTTAGATGTGCGTTAAATTCCGATTTGTCGCTCAATTTTAAAAAGTAAACTAATAAAAGTATATCACAAACCTCGCTGTCTGTCAAACCAATATTTATTTACGCTTTCCCCTTAATCAAACCGACAGCCTTAGCTCCCATGCTGACCGTATGGCTGACAGACATCATATTGACCCTGACGCTCGTATCCAATCCATACATCTGCGCAATCCTCGGAACTTCCGTTGCCGACAAGCAAATACCAACCGCAAGCAGAGCGTGTTGAGTGTAGGTCAGCAGTCCGAGATAGAGTATCGTTGTCTGCAAAAATGCCGTCAGACAAGTCGCAATGACCTGCTTGCACCAGCTGTAAAATCCGTCTGTGTAACCTCTCGGAACTCCAAAAAGATACAGACTTCCCACAGCAATCTGACACAGCATTATGCCGCCACGCTTAATGTTTGAAAACACAACTTTTACTGTACAATAGCCGAAAAGTATGATAAAAAACAGGCTGAACAGACTTACGTCCATCGCCAGTGCCATAATCACGGTCAGCCCCTAATCAGCTACTGTCGTTGTTGTTCCCGATATGAAATTTCCAAGCAAATCGCTTGAAAATGTACCCTGCAAATTAACGCAAAACGAGTAAAGTCTTTGCGGAACAACAGTAACCAGACTTGCCGCCATGAACCCTTTCAACACGTTCAGACAGGTATTTTTGATATTCGCCTGACCCGATTCATAGGCTATCGCCGTGTCAAACACCGCCACGATAAGTCCACAGACAAACAG
>ENA-OPSW01001980-OPSW01001980.1-human-gut-metagenome-genome-assembly--contig:-NODE-1980-length-10170-cov-2.519525_pt1 | contig 10170 bp, 9 predicted proteins | sample MGYA00241463_ERZ501918 | MGnify/ENA primary metagenome ERZ501918 (study PRJEB25962, sample SAMEA2042443) | human gut metagenome | biome: human gut; feature: human-associated habitat; material: faeces... | reverse complement strand
GCAAACGCTACTTCTTGTGCTTGTCACAAGAAGGTTCGTCTTTCTGTGCATCGCGGAGCGGTTACTGGTCACAGAGTGAGCAGTAACGTGCACAGCAGAAGTTGTTATTTGATTTATAATTTCTTCTTGCCACCACTTTTATAATGTGCTATTATACCACCAGAAACAAAGGGGAATGAATGTCTCCCCGGGATCATCCCGAACCGCTTATTAAGCTGATGACTTCTGTGATAACAATTGTCGCAGGAAGCATCAGCTTTTCTGCGTAAAAAGGAGGAATTTATAACAATGTTAACATCTCTGGCTTTTATTTTTCTTGTGGGACTTTCCTTGGCTGCTATTTGCCAGGCACTGAAACTGCCACGTATTATCGGTATGTTGATCACCGGTATTTTACTGGGACCTTATGTGCTGAACGTATTGGATCCGTCGATTCTGTCCATCTCATCGGAGCTGCGGCAGATCGCGTTGATCATTATCCTGCTGAAAGCGGGACTTTCCCTGAATCTTGCCGATCTGAAGAAAGTGGGACGTCCTGCCATCATGATGGCCTGCATTCCTGCAACTTTCGAAATCCTGGCTTACTTTTTGCTGGCACCGTATTTTCTGGGAATTACCAGACTGGAAGCGGCTGTGATGGGCGCTGTAATGGGTGCGGTATCCCCGGCTGTAGTTGTCCCAAGAATGGTACAGTTGATGGATGAAAAATACGGCACAGCCAAAAGCATTCCCCAGATGATCCTGGCAGGCGCTTCCTGTGATGATATTTATGTGATCGTGCTGTTTTCCACATTTTCTACTATGGCACAGGGCGGCAGCGCACATTTGAAAGATTTTATCAACATTCCGGTTTCCATTATCCTGGGTATTGCACTTGGAAGTGTGGCTGGTTATCTTCTTTCCTTGTTTTTCGAAACTGCTTATGCGCACAGTCATATGGTGCGAAACAGCATGAAAGTGATCGTAGTAATGGGCGTGGCTTTCCTGCTTATGTCCATTGAGACATGGCTGAAGCCTGTGGTTTCCGTCTCCGGACTTCTGGCTGTGATAAGCATGGCTTGTGTTTTGAAGCTAAAATGCACCGCCTCCGTTTCTGCCCGCCTTTCCCAGAAATTCGGGAAACTATGGCTGGCTGCTGAAGTCCTGCTTTTTGTACTTGTAGGTGCTTCTGTAGATATCCGCTATACCTTAAAAGCCGGTCCTGCTGCCCTGGCCATGATCTTTGCAGCACTTCTGATCCGTACCCTGGGCGTTTCTCTTTGTGTTACCGGAACAAACCTAACATGGCGGGAAAGACTGTTCTGTTCCATTGCCTACCTTCCGAAAGCAACCGTACAGGCAGCGATTGGGTCTGTTCCAATGGCTATGGGACTTTCCTGCGGGCAGATCGTGCTTTCTGTGGCTGTACTGGGAATTCTGATCACTGCACCACTTGGAGCAATCGGGATGGATTGCAGTTATAAGAAGCTGCTTTCCAGGGAAATCGATAAAAGCCAAATATTCTCTAGCTAACATATAACGATACAGGAAAAGTGGAACATTCTGTTTATTAATTTTAAAGAATGTTCCACTTTTATTTTTTACTCTATTCCAAATTCTTCCATCAGATGTTGACAAAATTCTGGGTCTTTTGCTATTCTTTTACAATCTTCTATGCGATTTTCTTCTAATAATTTATCTATCAATCGTGCCATAGAACTTCTTCCCTCTGCTCTTCCCTCCGCTCTTCCCTCCGCTCTTCCCTCCGCTCTTCCCTCCGCAAGACCCTGGGTTCTGCCCTCAGTAAGTCCCTGGGTTCTGCCCTCTGCGAGTCCTAATTCACGTGCCGCCTCTTTTTCCATTTCCATTTCTTCCCATCTCTGCATATATCTCACACTCACTTCCTCACTGGATTTGATACTGCATATACGCTTCTGCATCTTATGTATTCTTTCGCTTTTACAGCCATCTGCCATGTCCTGAGTGGTATGTTCAATATAATGAAGCAATTCTACCAGCTCCGGACTTACTTCATCTGGATTTTCCCCATGGGTATTCAGAAAAATGCGGGTAGCGCCATCCTCAAGCGATACAGATGGATCCTCTTTACAGGTCATCTCAAATGTATACATATATTTTCTCTTCCCAAACAAATCAAACGGAGCTATCAGAATAATATAGATATCATTCATTTTGTTAAAATCACGTTCACCGGGTTTTAATAATTTCGCATCAATAATACTTTCGTAATATCTGCTTCTTTTGGGAAGATTCTTCGTATTCGTCCCCTGTACCTCTGTATCATATACAACTTCATCTGTATCCTTTGCCCACACATCCACTTTAGCAAAACGATACGCTGGTGAAATCCGTGCTTCTTTTTCTGTCTGGGGTAGGTGCTTCAAAACTACATCTTTTCCAAGAATAATTTCCAATACATCCCGCATATTCTGCGGATCTTCCATCGCCTCAGCAAACAGAAAACGGTCCAGCAGGTTCAAATCCTTTAGATCTTTCATCCATCAGTTCTCCTTTTATTATATAGTTTTCTATATTGGAAGTAAAGAATAACTGTGCACCGTTTTTCTGTTTTTCCTCTATAACCATACCTTACAAAATCACAGCTTAAAAGTAAAGTTTTATCGTTCGAAAAATTATCCCATAAAAGTACAAAATCCGCTCGGGTCATTTACATGTCCAGCATATATAATGATGTCAGATGCATAAGACCGCTCACAGAACACTTTTTGCAAAGAATCGCAAATTTATTTTCATATTTTACGGAGGCATTTCCCATGATAAATTTTGATTTTTACACTCCTACCAGAGTTCTTTTCGGTGCAGACCGGGAAAACGAGGCTGGCAAACAGGTTGCCGCATTTGGTGGGCATAAAGTTATGATCATTTATGGAAAAAAAGGAGGACATGTTGAATCATCAGGACTATTGGAACGTGTACATCAGAGCCTGAATGGAGCCGGACTTTCCTATATAGACTTTAGTGGCGTGGTTCCCAATCCTCGCCTTTCCCTGGTAAAAGAAGGGATCCGCATTGGACGGTCGGAAGGTGTTGACTTCCTTCTGCCAATTGGAGGCGGCAGCGTAATTGATACAGCAAAGGGAATCGGTTACGGAATCGCCAATGATTTTGAAATAGAAGATCTGCTTTACGGTCGTGTAAAAACAGATAAAAATCTGCCAATCGGTGTTATCCTTACAATTGCAGCTGCCGGTTCTGAGATGTCTTCCTCCATGGTTCTCACCATTGAAGACGGTATGATGAAACGTTCCTATGGGCACGACTGCTCACGCCCCAGATTTGCTATTATGAATCCTGAGCTGACTTACAGCCTTCCGGCGTATCAGACAGCCAGCGGCGCAGCTGATATTATGATGCACACTATGGAGCGTTATTTTACCCCTACAGACACAGATACCAGCCTTACTGACCGGATTGCAGAGGGACTGATGATTTCCGTTCGTGATGCCGCCCAGGTTGCTGTAAAAGACCCTGAGAACTATGACGCCCGGGCTACTCTCATGTGGGCCGGAAGCCTTTCCCATAACGGTCTGACCGGTGCCGGAAGGGTATCTGATTTCGCCACACATAAGATTGAGCATGAACTCGGCGGTATGTTTGATGTAGCTCACGGAGCCGGACTTGCATCTGTCTGGGGAAGCTGGGCGAGATATGTGTATAAGACAAATCCGGGAAGATTTGCACAGTTTGGTGAGAAGGTTTTCGGAATTGATGCTTCCCAGACCAGCGATTCTGATATTACGGATACTGTTCTCGCATCCATCACTGCCTGGGAGACCTGGTGCCACTCTATAGACATGCCAACCACCCTCACTGAACTTGGCATTTATCCAACCGATGCCCAAATCGAGGAAATGGCTGAGAAATGCGTTTTCGGCAGAAACGGACACATTGGCTTCTTCCAGCCGTTGACGAAAGAAGATATTGTGGCAATCCTGCAAATGGCGAAATAACACCAGCCTGACTCGAAACACAGCATAGAAAAAGAGCATTCACTTCCTCACTGGATTTGTCATTTCTTATTTCTGTGCCACCGCTTCGCCCAGTCGGTTATAAATTGTTTTCGCGTCCAGAATGTGCGGCACTCCCGTAGCGTCCGCCGCGGCGCCTGCAGTTACCAGAATGTACTCCCTGCCATATATCTGTGCAAAGCTTGCCAGACAATGCCCTGCCTCAGAGGTATACCCGGTTTTGCCACCCAGAATTTCCCCGCCGGTTACCGATGTATCCGACATATTTTTAAACATGGTACTGTAATAGGTAATTCCATCCGGATGTACATTGGTAGCTGGCGTAGAATGGAAATGGCTTTCTGCCACTTCACGGAAAGTATCATTATGTAACGCATACTTAAGCAGCAGCGCAATATCATATGCTGTACTATAATGCTCTGGATCATGTAAGCCAGTACAATCCATAAAATGGGTATCCTTCATCCCAATGGACTTGGCCTTCTTATTCATCTTTTCCACAAATGCTTCTTCTGAGCCGGATGCTTCATCTGCCAAAGCCAGACAACATTCTGCTCCGGAAGGCAGCATTACGCCGTAGACCAGATCACGCACTCTCACGCTCTCCCCTGGCTGAAAGCCTGCCTGTGTGGCATCCTGTCCGTCCAGAGCATAAAAAATATTCTCACTTAAAGTAATCTCATGATCCAGATCTGAAAATGCTTCCAACGCCACAATTGCAGTCATGATCTTCGTCATGGATGCCGGATAAATCCGCTCTTCCCCATTTAGATTTCCAATGACCTTTCCGCTTTTTACATCCATTAAAAGCACATTTGAGCTGTTCACTCCCGACACATCCAGTTCCGTCGCAGGCGGTCTGTCGAAAATCCCGAGCACTCCCGACACTTTAGCACTAAGTCCTCTATCCCAACAAAACGCCAAAGCCAACACTGCCAGAATCAAAACTTCCACCAGCGCACTAATCAAAACCCGACGTCTCTGTTTCTTTCTACGAATTCTCCTCTTCCGCTCCATCTGCGCCCGTTTGCTTCGCTCATCCATTTAGACTCTCCTTCCATTTTCCACTGCTTTTATACGCTCTTCTTACTTTCGTCTATTTCTATACTCTGCCACAGCAAAGCACCATCTTTCACCTCAAGCTCCATTCCAGATTTTCTTTTTGTATCGCTGGTATTTTCCATACTACCACATCTCTCTTTATAATTTCTATAAAAATGAAAAAAAATAAGAGCAAAGTACACATACGCATACCTTGCTCAGTCCTTTTAGTCAAGCGAATATTCGCAATCCGCTTCACTACTTGCTCATAACCAAATAACTGCTTCGCAGTTTATCAATTAGTTTCAAGACCCTTCTGGCACAAATACGAATTTCTTCTTCTGAAAGCTCCCCGCTTCTGTAACCATCCAGAATACTTTTATGATCATTCTCACTTCCCGGCATGATAATATCATTTCCGGCAGCTGTGCACTTCCATGGAATACTTCCGTCCTTGGGTTCCGTAGTATTCCAGTCCGACATGATCACGCCCTCAAATCCCCACTCATCACGCACAATTCTGGTACACAGATCCTTGCTGTTTGCGGCATGTACCCCATTTACCAGATTATAGGAGGACATAATTGCCACAGGTTTACTCTCCTTTATGGCAATCTCAAATCCACGACAATAAATCTCACGAAGAGCCCTTTCAGAAAGATGAACATCTACTCCCATACGATTATCTTCCTGATTATTGCATGCAAAATGTTTAATCGTTACCCCGCATCCTGCTTTACTCTGAACCCCTTTGGTAACTGCTGCTGCCAGACTTCCTGCAAGCAGCGGGTCCTCTGAATAGTATTCAAAGTTTCGTCCGCACAGGGGATTTCTGTGAATATTCATTCCCGGTGCCAACCAGAGATTGACGCCAAATTTCTCCATTTCCTCAGCTATCATTTCTCCAAACTCTTTCAACAGCTGCCGATTCCAGGACTGCGCCAAAGCTGTACCAACCGGAAAAGCAGTACAGTACTGATAATACGTATCTGCATTTTGGTGAGGCTTTTCTGTTACCAGAAATCCATTTTCCAAAGAACCAAGAACACCGATTCCATAAACAGAATCATTCTCGCGATTTACCTCATAACTTCTTTGCAGTCTGATACCAGCTGGTCCGTCTGCCATGATCAATACCGGAACTCCATATTTTTCATAAAGAGCTTCTGAAGTTTCGCCAGCTGAACCAGGCACTTTAATCCCTGCTGCTCCAAGATTGCTGCTAATACCACCAGTATTTCCGTATAAAAGTGGGATCAATACTTCTACAGGCAGCTCTTCTGCCAGAATTTCCAGCGAGTTTCCCATGGCCAGAGACTCTCGGTCAACATTTCCAGCCTTTTGTTTTCTCTGCAATGCTTCAAACTGTATGGTGGGAAAATCAGCATTTCTACTTTTCTCCAGCTGCTTTTCTGCAGCCTTTACATTCTTCGAAGCTTCCATTTTTTCAGATAATTCAACCAACGCCTCCAGTTTCTGCGTCTGCTCCAGAACTACATCCTGGTTCACATTTATAAAAGCCTCCAGCTTCAGATTGGCTGAATTATTTCCAATCCAGAGACCATACTTTCCTGTTTCCACGATCCAGGCATTTGCATCCTCAAAAAAGCTTGCAATAGTTTTTCCATCAAACAGGATCTTTAACTCCTGTTTTTCTCCCGGCTTTAATACATTTGTCTTTGCATATCCAACCAGGCGATGGTATTCTTTCTCTATCCTGCCCGGGGGAAGTGATACATACACCTGTACAACTTCTCTTCCTGCAAAAGTATTTCCAATATTCTCTACAGATACATTTACTGCAATCTTATCCTTGTCAATTTCAATACTGCAAAACTGAATCTTAAAATCTGTATAAGAAAGACCGAAGCCAAAAGGAAAAAGTGGCTTTACACCAAAACTATCGAAATACCGATAGCCCACATAAATTCCTTCTTTATATTCTTCCAATTCCAGATTTCCATTCAGATAACTAAAATTCTCTGCAAATGGCACATCCGCATATTTTTTGCCCAGGTTGTTGTAAGCTTTCCGCTTGGAACAGCTTCTCCAAGAAGGATCCTTGCAACCGCACGTCCCCCCTCCTGTCCAAGCTGGGAAATATTGAGGATACCTTTTATCCACTGCGCTTTTTCCAGAATATCTGTAAGCTCCACAGGACCACCGGCATTTATAAGCAGAACAATAGGCACACTTCTGCTGTTTAGAAAAAGAATATCTTTCTCTTCTCGTTCACTAAGATAATAGTCACCTTTTTCAAGACGACGATCTTTTCCTTCACCAGAAATACGGCTGATTACATAAACAACAATTTCAGCTTCCTGGATATCCATTTCAGAAACAGGACGCCCCTCCGGCATGATAAATGGATTGGATGCATAGGCATCAAAAGGATTATTTACATGCTTTGCTTCTTCAAGAATTTTCTCTTTCCATATAAGTCTCGCTTTCTGATAGCGATGTTCATAATCATCCAGCCAGTCCCTGCTGGTGATCCGAATTCCGGATTCTTCCATTCCTTCGTAAATGGTAATATTCTGCCTGTTATTTACATCTCCGGAACCAATCCCCCCTTTTACAGTTTTATCCGCACCGATGCCCAGAAGGGCAACCGATGCAGATAATGAAATGGGAAGAATATTTTCATTTTTCAATAGAACAATGCCTTCCTCTGCCGCTTTTTCTGCAAAAGAGCTATGCTTTTTCTCGCAGACAGATATTTCCGGACTCAAAGTCCCACTGTGCTTAAACTGTGTAAACGCCATTACTCTTTGACACCACCAAGGGTAACACCTGCAATAATATACTTGGAAAGAAGCAGGTACACAACAATGATCGGCACGATCGCAACTGTGATCATCATGTAAATTTTACCCATATCAAAATTCATATAATCAGCACCACGAAGAGTAGCGATCAGAATCGGCACCGTCATTTTACTCTTGGACTGGATGATCAGGGCCGGTACAAAGTAGTTGTTCCAGGAACCAACAAATGTAAAAATCGCCTGAACTGCAATTGCAGGCTTCATAATTGGAATCACAATGCGATTAAAGGTATGGAATTCTCCGGAACCATCGATTCTGGCAGCCTCCACAAGAGAAAGCGGCAGAGACGACTGCAGATAACTGTACATAAAATAAAATACAGCTGGAGATGCAATGGAGGGAATGATCAGCGGCAGAAGGGAATCATATAATCCCATCTTCGTAACCAGACGAAGGAATCCCATTGCAGTAACCTGCGTTGGCATTACAAGAATTGCCATGATAAATGTAAAAGCAACCTTTCTTGCCTTAAACTCATAAGCATAAAGACCATATGCCGTAAGGGATGAAAAATATGTACAAAGTGCGGCACTACAGGAAGATACGATCACACTGTTCAAAATTCCCCGAAACATTGGAAAGCTTCCGTCGTTTGCCACGTTTTTCAGATTCTCAAGGAAATATTTTCCTGGAAGTGCTGAGAAACCTTTCTGCAGATCCCCATGAGATCTGGTTGCATTAATTATCAATACGTAAAAGAAGAACAGGCACATAAAAGACAGAAGAATCAGTACGATATGTGCGAAAACTGTTCTGAATTGGCTTCCTGCTTTCTTCTTCATCTTCTTAATCTTCTCCTTTCTTCCTTAGCACGTTTTTTTGCAGCCTTTTTGGAACCATCCGGATCATTATCATTGGTCATGCGATATACGATGAAGCATAAAATACCACTGATAATAAACAGGTAAACAGATAATGCACCAGCCATACCATAGTTCTTACTCTTCAGATGACTGTTCAGGAACATGATCAGCGTCATAGACGTTCTATCTGGATTACCCTGTCCATTTGTCAGGATCTGTGGTACATCAAACATCTGAAGACCACCAATTATAGATGTGATCAATGTATATGCAAGAATCGGTCTGATCAGCGGCAATGTAATATAATAGAAACGTTGAATACTATTGCAGCCATCCAGGTCAGAAGCCTCAAAAATATCCATACTGATACCCATAACAGCAGCCATCAGCATAATTGTTGTATTACCAAACCACATCAGGAAGTTCATAAATCCGACCAGAGATCTGGTTCCGATTACAGAACCCAGGAAATCTATCGGTTTTTTAACCCATCCCAGAGACATCAGAATAGAGTTAATCGGTCCGTTGGTAGAGAACATGGTAAAGAACAATAATGCAAACGCAGAAGCCATGATCAGGTTAGGAAGATAAATAACAACCTTGAAAAACTGCTGTCCATGGATCTTCAGACGCGCATCTGTAAACCAGCATGCCAGAACCAGTGCGATCACGATCTGCGGTACAAATCCGATTACCCACAGGATCAGTGTATTAACACTGTATTTGACCATATCTGACTTCAACAGACTCAGATAGTTTGCAATTCCAATAAAATTCGGTCCGATTTCTTTAATTCCTGAACGATAATATTCATAGAAACTATAACGTACAGTATCTACCAGCGGAATCAAAGAAAAGATTAAAAAAGTTATAAAAAATGGAAGGATAAAGATGTATCCCCATTTTGCATAGCTGATGCTTTTCTTTTTTTTCATAGTTCAGCATTCCTTCCTTTACATATTAGTGCCAGACACACATCTCTTTCATGCGTGCCTGGCAAATACAAATGCATCTGTACAGGTTATTTACACCTGAAACTTTTTAACTGTCAATTCAAAAGCGTTTATTATTCAGCCCAGTTAACTTCCTGGATTTCCGGATAACGTTCTTTGATTGCTGTTTCAAAGTTTGATTTTGCTTTGTCATAGTCTACCTGACCCTGGAAGTAATCGCTGAAAGCGTTCTGGATCAGTTCTACACATCCCTGGTCATAAGCAGAAAGTGGTGCGATCTTGATGTTCTCTGCAACCGGTGAGAAATATGTAAATGGATTCTGTCCGCCAAGGAAGTCAGATGCGAAAGTATCATCTTTTGCAACTTCCTGCATACCACTCTTTGTATTTGTAAAGTCAGAATAATCTTTGGAAATCTTTAATAAATTGTCCTTATTTCCTGTCAGTGCAAGAATGATATCTTTTGCATGTTCCGGATTATCTGTTCCTGTTGCTGCATGGATGTAAGAACCGCCCCAATTGTATTCCTGCGGAGGATTTGTAACTGCCCATGAGC
>ENA-OPSW01001979-OPSW01001979.1-human-gut-metagenome-genome-assembly--contig:-NODE-1979-length-10170-cov-4.184775_pt1 | contig 10170 bp, 3 predicted proteins | sample MGYA00241463_ERZ501918 | MGnify/ENA primary metagenome ERZ501918 (study PRJEB25962, sample SAMEA2042443) | human gut metagenome | biome: human gut; feature: human-associated habitat; material: faeces... | reverse complement strand
GCTGGTGGGTATCAATGCCACCCGGCTGTTTTCCGTGCTGTACCACCGGACCCTCAACATCGGACGTGTCATGTCCCCGACGCTGGCCCTCATTGTCCAGCGAGAAGCCGAGATCGACACCTTCAAGCCGGTGCCATTCTACACGGTCACACTGGAGCTGCCCGGTTTCACCGTTTCCGGGGAGCGCATGGCAGACAAGGCTGCCGCCCAACAGCTGAAAACGGCCTGCCAAGGTGCGGCTGCCACAGTGAAAAAAGTGGGGCGCAAAAACAAATCCGAGAAGCCGCCCGCCCTCTATGACCTGACCACCCTCCAACGGGACGCCAACCGGCTGCTGGGGTTCACCGCCCAGCAAACCCTGGACTACCTGCAAAATTTGTATGAAAAGAAGCTCTGTACCTACCCTCGGACGGACAGCCGCTATCTGACTTCGGATATGGCGGCGAGTCTACCGGAGCTGGTCCAGCTCACTGCCGGGGCGATGCCCTTTTCCAATGGCATGGAGATTGCCTGCAATGCCGCCCAGATTGTCAACGACAAGAAAGTGACCGACCATCATGCAGTGATCCCTACCCGCAACCTCCAGGGCGCGGACCTGTCCGGCCTGCCGGTGGGCGAAAAGGCGGTGCTGGAGTTGGTGGCTCTGCGCCTGCTGTGCGCCGTGGCCCAGCCCTATACCTTTGCGGAAACCGCCGTTGTTGTCGAGTGCGCCGGAGCGGAGTTTACTGCCAAAGGCCGCACAGTGAAAAATTACGGCTGGCGGGCGCTGGACGCTGCCTATCGCGCAGGGCTGAAGAATGTGGAGCAGGACAAAGAACCCGAGGACAAGGCTCTGCCTGAGCTGTCTGAAGGTCAGACGCTGCCCCTTTCTGGTGCTACCGTCAAGGAGGGCAAGACCACCCCGCCCAAGCACTTCACCGAAGATACGCTACTCTCCGCAATGGAGACTGCCGGGAAGGACGATATGCCGGAGGATGCCGAGCGCAAGGGCCTGGGGACCCCGGCCACCCGCGCCGGGATTCTGGAAAAGCTGGTTTCCACCGGCTTTTTGGAGCGCAAAAAGAGCAAGAAAACCGTGCAGCTCATGCCATCCCATGACGCGGTATCCCTTATCACCGTGTTGCCGGAGCAGCTGCAATCGCCCCTTCTGACTGCTGAGTGGGAGTACCGGCTGGGTGAGATCGAGCGTGGCGAGCTGGCCCCGGAGGATTTCATGGCTGGGATTAGTGCCATGCTCAAAGAACTTGTGGGAACCTATCAAGCTATCAAGGGAACGGAGTATTTGTTCAGCCCTTCCCACGAAGTGGTGGGCAAATGCCCCCGCTGTGGCGGAGAGGTTGCAGAAATGCAAAAAGGCTTCTTCTGTCAGACAGAATCTTGCAAATTTGCAATTTGGAAAAACAACAAGTGGTGGGAGATGAAGCACAAGCAACCTACCAAAGCCATCGTAACGGCACTGCTCAAAGATGGCCGCGCTCATGTGAGGGGCTTGTACTCCGAGAAAACCGGCAAGACCTACGATGCCACTGTGGTGTTGGCGGATGATGGGCAGTACGCCAACTTCAAGCTGGAGTTTGACCAGCAGAAAGGTGGCAAACGATGAAGCTCTCACGCTATGAACAGGAAACCATCATCCTCTACAACCAGGCCGAAGCCACCGCCGAGGTCTATACCCATGACCCCCGGCTGCTGGAGAAGCTGCGGCGACTGGCAGAGAAATACCCGGACCAGATTGTGAAAAAGGACCGCCAGACCTTTCTCGTTCCCAAACGCTGTGTGTCCGTCCGGGAACCTTACAGCGCCGAGCGCCGTAAGGCAGCCAGTGAACTGGCCAAGGCTGCCGGATACAGGCCGCCCACCCCCAAGAAAGGCAATGAGTAAGCATGGCTGAAAGTGTCTTTGAGGCTGTCAAGCAGTCCATCACCGTCCGAGAAGCAGCGCAGATGTACGGAATCGAGGTCAACCGGAGCGGCATGGCCTGTTGTCCCTTCCACGATGACAAAAATCCCAGCATGAAGCTGAACGAGGAATATTTTTATTGCTTTGGCTGCGGAGCCACCGGCGATGTGATTGACTTCACAGCGAGGCTCTACAATCTGTCCCCCAAAGAGGCCGCCGAGAAGCTGGCCCAGGATTTTGGCCTGGCTTATGACAGTCAGGCCCCTCCCCGGCGACGCCATGTCCGCCAGAAATCCGAGGCGCAGAAATTCAAGGAGGACCGAGACCATGCCTTTCGTGTCCTGGCCGACTACTTTCATTTGCTCCGCAAGTGGGAAACGGACTACACACCCAAAACACCGGAGGAAAATCCACATCCCCGATTCATGGAGGCAATCCAGAAAAAGGACTATGTGGGCTATCTGCTGGATTTTTTTCTGGAGAACAGCCCGGAGGAGCAAAAGCTGTGGATTGCCGAACATCAATCAGAAATAGCCAAATTGGAAAGGAGAGTGAAATTCATGGCTGATAAGACCACCAATCGAGAACGGTTACAAGAGATCACAGCGGGCATTGAACAGGGTATCAAGGAACTGTTTGAGAGCGAGAAGTATATGCGCTATCTGTCCGTCATGTCCAAGTTCCACCGCTACTCCGTCAACAACACCATGCTCATCTATATGCAGCGCCCGGACGCCACCCTGGTGGCCGGGTTCAACAAGTGGAAAAATCAGTTTGAGCGCCATGTGAAAAAGGGTGAGCATGGTATCACCATCATTGCCCCCACGCCCTACAAAAAGAAGATCGAGGAAATGAAGCGCGACCCGGATACTCATGCACCCATCCTGGACGCGGATGGCAAGGCGGTCATGGAGGAAAAAGAAATTGAAATCCCCATGTTCCGTCCGGTGAAGGTGTTCGATGTGAGCCAGACGGACGGAAAGCCCCTGCCAGAGCTGGCCTCCAGCCTGTCCGGGACGGTGCCGCACTATGAGGCTTTCATGGAAGCTCTGCGCCGCTCGGCTCCGGTTCCCATCGAGTTTGAGCCGATGGCCGAGAACATGGACGGCTATTTCTCCTCTGACCAGCAGCGGATCGCCATCCGGGAAGGCATGAGCGAGGTGCAGACTGTTTCCGCCGCTGTCCATGAGACCGCGCACAGTAAGCTCCACGACCCCAAAAAGTACGAAGCGGAGCCGACCTGGAAGATCGTGATGGTGAGCGAGGGCGGCACCAAGCATGACTTCCGTCTGGACTTCGCCACCGAAGCAGAGGCGGAACAGGCCGCCGCCGAGGAAGGCTGGCGCTATGTGGACGAGAATCGGTTTGAGTGGCGGTTGGAAGTGGAGGAAGATCTGACGGCGGTGAAACAGGCCGCCAAGAACCGCAACACCGAGGAAGTGGAGGCCGAGAGCATTTCTTATGCGGTTTGCCAGTATTTCGGCATCCAGACCGGCGAGAACAGTTTTGGCTACATCGCTTCCTGGTCGAAGGACAAGGAGCTGAAGGAGCTGCGGGCCAGTCTGGAGACCATCAACAAGACTTCCTGCGAGCTGATTAACGACATCGAGCGCAACTACAAGGAAATCTGCAAGGAGCGCGGCATTGACCTGACTGCCGCCCCGGAGCCTGAGCGGGACCCTATTGAGCAGCTGGCAGCAGACATCGACCAGTTCACTTTCGATTATGACCCTTATGAGTATCGGAACAATGCAGATAGCCGTGAGGACGCACTGCACGAACTGACTGCCACACTCCGAAGCGGAGATGCCAGCGGTGTACGCGAATGGCTCCAGAATATCGTGAACGAGGATGAACCGGATGAAACCACCCAAAAAGCTGCCGAGCTTATGGGACGCTTGGATCAGCTGGTGCCGATGACTGAACCGGAACAGCTGACCGAGCCGGAAAATACCGAAAGTGTCCAGCCCAGCGCCGAGTACCGGGAGGCCCTGTTGGTGCTGGATGATACCAGCTACCTTCATGTTCAGCCCTGCGACACCGGCTGGGACTACACGCTCTACGATGTGGCAACCATGAAGCAGATGGACGGCGGCCAGTTGGACGGGCCGGATATGGGCCGTTCCACAGCGGTTAGCCATATCTGCGAGGACCTGGGGATGGGCGGCAAGTCCATCAAGTATGCGCCGCTGTCCATGATCGAGACTTTGCAGGAGGCGGCTTACCACCAGATGCAGGAACAGGTCAGCCAGCAGACCACAGAAGCTGCCGCCACCCAGCTGCCGGATGCCCAGGAGCAGGCGTTGGACGAGTATCCCATGCCGGACCCGGCACTGACTCAGGATGATCTGGAGAAATGCGGCTACCTGGACGGTGACCTTCTGCCCCTCTCCAAAGAGCGAGCCTATGAGCTGATGGAGCGAGACCTGACCGTTTATATCGTCCAGGAGGGTGAAAACCCGGAAATGGCCTTTGACACTGCCGACCTGGACGCCCATGACGGTATCTTTGCTGTGTCCCGCGAGGAATGGGAGCAAAGCCCGGACTTTCACGAAAAAGTTTTGGAACGACAGGATCGGCAGTTGGAACGGGAACAGGCGTTTCTTTCCCATGAGGGAAATTGTTTTGCTATTTATCAGGTGAGCAAGGATGACCCGCAGAATGTGCGTTTTATGAATCTGGATTGGCTGCAATCGCACAATCTGTCCGTAGAGCGGAGTAACTATGACCTTATCTATACCGCCCCTCTGGACGGTTCCGGCAGCACTATGGAGCAGCTGGAAAGGCTGTATGAGCAGTTCAATCTGCAAAAGCCGGTGGATTTTCACAGCCCGTCTATGAGCGTCAGTGACATCGTTGCCATCAAGCAGAATGGTCAGGTATCCTGTCATTACTGCGACAGTGTTGGTTTCACCCAGGTGCAAGGTTTCTTGCCGGAAAATTCGCTGAGAAATGCGGAAATGACGGTGGAAGATGATTACGGCATGATCGACGGTATCATCAATAACGGCCCAAAGGAGCCGACAGTGGCCCAGCTGGAACAACAGGCCCGCAGTGGTCAGCCCATTTCTCTTATGGACTTGGCAGCAGCCGTCCATCGAGAGGAACGGGAAAAGAAAAAGTCCGTAATGGAGCAGCTGAAAAGCCAGCCCAAGACGGAACACAAAAAGACAGCGCAAAAAAAGAGCGCGGAAAGGGAGCTTTGATATGAACAACTTCACCTTTGAGGAAACGAACCTTCTTTGCATCTACAACACCGGCAGCCGCACCGGGCTGATCGACGCTCTGACGGAGATGCGCGGTGAGCTTTCGCCGGAGGAAGCCGAGCTGCGGGAACTGACGGACAGCGCCCTGGGTAAACTCCAAGCTATGAACGACACCGAGTTTGCCGAACTGGAGCTGTACCCAGATTTCGACGAGTAAAAAACACACATAAAGACCTGATGGGACGGCCTGATATGCCGTCCCATTTCTATTCAACATGAAGGGAGGACAGAAAACCATGCCATCCAAAGCTGAATTTTACCGGCAGATGGCCGAACAGGTATCGACCCAGCTTGTAGGCAGCTGGAAGGAGTGGACGGCTTTTCTCACCACCGCCGCCCGCCTTTATAAATACCCATTCCACGAGCAAATGATGATTTACGCCCAGCGCCCGGATGCCACCGCCTGCGCCGAGTATGACCTGTGGAATGAAAAAATGGGACGGTATGTGCGCCGTGGCTCCAAGGGTATTGCCCTGGTGGACGATTCCGGCGACAAGCTTCGCCTGCGCTATGTGTTCGATATTTCCGATACCGGCACCCGTGAACATTCCCGTACACCCTGGTTGTGGCAGCTGGAAGAACAGCACATTGGGCCTGTGTCGGCCATGCTGGAGCAAAACTACGGCGTTGCCGGTGACAATCTCGCCCAGCAGCTCACGGATGTAGCCGGAAAGCTGGCGAGTGAGTATTGGGACGATCATCAGAGAGATTTCCGCTATATCGTTGACGGTTCGTTCCTGGCGGAGTACGATGATTACAACATCGAAGTCCAATTTAAGTCCGCCGCCACCGTCAGTATCGCCTATGCCCTGATGTCTCGCTGTGGGCTGGATACGGAACAATATTTCCAGCATGAGGACTTCATGCCGATTTTCGATTTCAATACCCCGGCCACGGTTGGGGCGTTGGGCGCGGCGGTCAGCCAGATTAACCAGCAGGTTTTGCGGCAGATCGGCGTCACCATCCAGATCTATGAGCGCGAGCAACTCGCGGAAAGGAGCGTTACACATGGAGAACAGCCTGACTTACACGATGAACGGAGATTATCAGATTCCCGACCTGAAGCTGACCGAACAGCCGGAGAAGCCCCTGGGCAAGTACGGCAGGATGCGGAAAGCGTACCTGAAGGAACACCGGCCCATCCTATACAACCAGCTGCTGATGAGCGAGAAGCTGTACCCACACCTGCTGGAAATCGACGAGACCGCACAGAGCCGTCTGGAGCAGCTGATGCCCCAGCTGGCGAAAGACGCGGGCGCGACGGAGCAGCTGAAAGCCAGCGACCCGATGCGCTGGGTGGGCCTGATGAACACCTGCAAAGCACAGGCCGAGGAGATTCTGATGGCGGAGCTTATTCACAGCTGAGTTTCTTCCTCTCCGAAGCAGAACAAATCAGAATCATAGATGAAGCAGAGAATGTGAAAACATCCTCTGCTTTTTCTTTTGCCCAGGCTGACATCGACCATGTGCTGCGGCTGGGCGGCAACACCTATCGCCAGAGAGAGCGCATTGTCGCGGCCTTTGAGGAGCAGAAGTCCACCACCGAGATCGCAGACACCCTGAAAACCCTGTACCATGGCGGCAACGGGATTGGCAGCATCACTGCATGGTATGCCGAGGATGGAATCCATCTTTCCCACGGCAAAACTGCCCGTTACGATAAGTCCGCCCAGGTCATTTCCTGGGAGAGTGCCGCTGAGCGTATCGGCCAGCTTTTGCAGGACGGCCAGTTTGCCACCAATGTGGAGCTGGCTGAGGCTGCGGGCTATGAACGCTCCCTCCTCGCGGAAAAGTTCTGGAATCTGTACCACGATTTCAGCGAGGAAGCCAGAGAAGCTGGGTATCTGCCCATCCTTTCCAACAATCCGGGGCGCGGTTTCCCGGAGGAATCTGCATGGCTCACCGAACAGCTGAAAAGCCCGGAGTTTCGCCAGAACCTTGCGGAAGAATATGCTGCCTTCTGGACGGCCTACCAGCAGGATCGGGATTTGCTGCGCTTCCACTACCATAAACCCAAAGAAATTTGGGAGAACCTGCAAGATCTGTCCTTGCCTCGCACCACCTTTACCTCTCAGTTGACGGAAGTACCTTCGGTCAAGCAGTTTATCTCTGAGGACGAGATCGACGCCGCCATGACCAGAGGCAGCGGATTTGAGGGCGGTAAGGGCCGAGTTTTCACCTTTTTCCAGGAACCCCATACGGATAAGGAAAAGGTGGATTTTCTCAAACATAAGTATGGTATTGGCGGTCACTCCCATGCCCTGTCCGGTGCAATGAAAAGCGATGAAAGCCACGACGGAAAAGGTCTGCACTACAAAAAAGACGGCTGCCCGGATGTGCATTTCACCTGGGAGAAAGTCGCCAAACGGATTACCGACCTGATCCAGAAGGGACGCTATCTCACAGAACAGGAACAGGCGGAGTATGACAAAATCCAGGCAGAAAAGGCCCTGGCGGAAGAAGATGCCCTGCAAGCCCAGCAGCCGGACCCGGCTGTGTGGGAATACAACGGCGTCAAGGAGCGCCACCCGGATGATATAATCCTCTACCAAATGGGGGATTTTTTTGAGCTGTACGGTGAGGACGCCAAAACTGCTGCTGCGGAACTGGACCTCAATCTCACGACCCGCGCTATCCCCGGCGGTGGCCGTGTGGAAATGTGCGGCTTTCCGGCAAACCGGCTGGAGCAGGTTGTGGAACAGCTGCGGGATAAGCATGATGTGACCATTTCCGCTGTCCCGAAGGGCGGCAGGGAGCGGCAGGAGTATTCCATGCCCTCTATCGACCATGAGGCGGAACAGCACATCAATGCCCAGGAAGCGGAGTTTGGCGCAGACGGGACCAGAGTATTTCAGGAGACCGAAGCAGCCGCAGCCCCTACGATTCGAGAACTGCATGAGCAATACAAGCCCATTGTACTTGCCGCTGTTATGGAAGATGTGCCATATCGCAATGCCTGCGGTCACAGTGACCATGAGAACGCCGTGATCGAGGGCAATGCCGCTATTCGCCGTGCTGTCCTGGGATCTGGCAACATGGAGCTGCTCCGCCTCTATTCCGACACACCGGAGTTCCGCCAGCGCCTTCATCGAGAAATCATCGACGAGACCTATCCCAAGCTCCATGAGCTGCTGCACCCTCTCACGGACAATGACATCGACAAGGCTATCCAGGACTGGAACGGCAAAATCGAAAGTAAACACGCCGTTGTCCGTTACATGGAGAAACATGGGCGGGAAAAAGATACCGCTGCATGGCTGGCCCATGAGTTTGACGGCGGCGATGGCAAAACCCCGTTTTCGGTTCGCCCGGAAAGCCCCGAAGGAACGGTGCTGCCCTGGCCCAAGGTACAGCGCCGGATCGCTCAGCTTATCAAGGAGGACCGGTTCTACACCGAAGCGGAACAGGACCGGTTCGACAACATCGACCCCATCGCCATTCGGGAGGCTTTGGCCGAGCGCGGCATTGTGAATGGTGAACTGGTGGATGAGGAAAAACTGGATAATGACCCATTCATCCAGCGTGTTATGGCGGATGTGGAGGCCATATCCAGAGAGAGCGTCCCGGCAGATGAGCCGGAACAGCCTTCTCCCCATAATTTGCGTGTTCTGGTTTCAGATGAGGAATACGCTGCGGCTCGTGGCACACTCCGGGAGCGAACCTCCTACGATCCAGCGGTTCCTCCTTACAATGTGGGTGATATTGTCTATCTGGATGACCGGCCCCATCAGATCACAGAGCTGCGGGATGACACGGTGCAGCTGCTGCCCACCGGCATGAGCTATCCCATCTACCGGGCTGAGAGCCGGGAACGGTTTGAGCAGCTTTTGCGGGAGGATAACCGCAACGACTTCTATACCGAATTCCTGCCTGCAAATCTGGATACGGTGGACCAGGACCTTCGGGATGTGCTGGCCCATGGCCTGATTGGTGAGGCGGACAAGGCGGAGCTTTCCGAGCTTCTTCGCAACGGCAAGAGTAACCAGGAGGTAGCCTTGTGGCTGAGCCGGGCCTATCCCAACATCGTGGAAACGATGGAGCTGGAGACCGGCGAGACCGCCGATTACCGCACGATGCCGGAAGGTATCGAGCTGGAAGTGCTGGATGCAGATGAAAAGCGTCTGGCCATGCTGTTCTTCCAGTGGAGCGAGGTTGCGCCTTTGCTGCGCGGGATGTATGCCCGTCAGTTGGACGGTTTTGAGCAGGAACGCCCCGAACCGGCTGCCGAAACCCCGGCCTTCCAAGCCGAGACTGTGGCTGTCTATCCGGGCGATAAGAACAATCTGCCCTATGATGTGGTTGTTCAGACCCTGCGAACCAATGAGCCGGAGCCGCCCACGCCTGCTGTCGAGCCGGAAAAGACTCTGGATGAGGTACTGGACGAACACCCCGTTTCCATTCAGGTAAACGGCGAGTGGCAGACCTTCCCCAATGCCAAAGCTGCCGAGGAAGCCTCTTATGAGGAATACAAGGCCAATCTGCGTCGCACCGCCGAGAATTTCCGTATCACTGACGATCACCTGGGCGAAGGCGGCCCCAAGGCTAAGTTCCAGGCCAATGTCGAGGCAATCAAGCTGCTGAAATACCTGGAGGAAACCACCGAGCAGGCAACGCCGGAACAGCAGAAAATCCTTTCTCGGTATGTGGGCTGGGGCGGCCTTGCCGATGCCTTTGACCCCGACAAGGAAAGCTGGAGCAAGGAATATGCCCAGCTGAAGGAACTGCTGACCCCGGAGGAATACGCTGCTGCCAGAGGTTCCACCCTCAACGCGCACTACACCAGCCCTACGGTCATCAAAGCGATTTACGAGGCTGTGGGCCGCATGGGATTTGAGACCGGCAACATCCTGGAGCCGTCCTGTGGTGTAGGCAATTTCTTCGGTATGCTGCCGGAGGAAATGCGAAACAGCCGTCTTTACGGCGTGGAGCTGGATTCCATCAGCGGGCGTATTGCCCAGCAGCTCTACCCCAAGGCCGACATCACCGTGGCCGGGTTTGAGACCAC
>ENA-OPSW01001959-OPSW01001959.1-human-gut-metagenome-genome-assembly--contig:-NODE-1959-length-10260-cov-3.185497_pt1 | contig 10260 bp, 7 predicted proteins | sample MGYA00241463_ERZ501918 | MGnify/ENA primary metagenome ERZ501918 (study PRJEB25962, sample SAMEA2042443) | human gut metagenome | biome: human gut; feature: human-associated habitat; material: faeces... | reverse complement strand
GATAAATTGAAATTTTGTTATAATTATGAGAGAAAGTCGGGATGGATTTTCCATCCGTCTGTAGAAAGGAGCGGCAGTAGCTTTTGGGCTAGGGCCTCTTAAAAAAATGCAAGATAAGTTAGTGATTCATGGAGCAAGAGCTCACAATTTAAAAAATATCGATGTGGAGATTCCGCGTGATAAACTGGTGGTGGTGACGGGCTTGTCAGGTTCTGGTAAGTCTTCTTTGGCCTTTGATACCATCTATGCAGAGGGGCAACGTCGTTATGTTGAAAGTCTCTCGGCTTATGCCCGCCAGTTTTTGGGAAATATGGAGAAACCTGATGTGGACTCGATTGATGGTTTGAGTCCTGCTATCTCCATTGACCAGAAAACAACAAGCAAAAACCCTCGTTCGACGGTCGGAACGGCAACAGAGATTAATGACTATCTTCGTCTTCTGTATGCGCGTGTGGGTGTCCCTTATTGTCCTAATGGTCATGGAGCCATTCAGTCGTCCTCTGTGGAACAGATTGTGGACGAGGTTCTAGCTCTTCCTGAGCGTACGCGTATGCAGATTTTAGCGCCGATTGTTCGTCGTAGAAAAGGGCAACACAAGGCCGTTTTTGAGCGTGTACAAAAGGACGGTTATGTTCGTGTTCGTGTAGATGGTGAGATTTACGATGTCACAGAAGTGCCAGAGTTGTCTAAGTCTAAGATGCATAATATCGAAGTGGTTGTGGACCGCTTGGTGAATAAGGATGGTATCCGTAGTCGTCTCTTTGATTCGGTTGAGGCGGCCCTACGTTTAGCAGATGGCTACTTGATTGTGGATACTATGGATGATAATGAGCTGCTTTACTCAGAACATTATTCTTGTCCGGTTTGTGGCTTCACAGTGCCAGAGTTGGAGCCTCGTCTCTTTTCATTCAATGCGCCATTTGGCTCTTGTCCGACCTGTGATGGTTTGGGTAATAAACTAGAAGTTGATATGGATTTGGTTATCCCTGATGCTAGTAAGACCTTACGTGAAGGTGCTCTGGCGCCTTGGAATCCTATTTCGTCCAACTATTATCCAGCCATGCTTGAGCAGGCTATGGAGCAGTTCGGCGTGGATATGGATACGCCATTTGAAGATCTTAAAAAAGAAGAACAAGATTTGATTCTCTACGGATCTGGGGATCGTGAATTCCATTTCCATTATGTTAATGATTTTGGTGGGGTGCGTGATATTGACATTCCTTTTGAAGGGGTTGTGACTAATATCAATCGTCGCTATCACGAGACCAATAGTGATTTCACTCGCAATGTCATGCGAGGTTATATGAATGAGCTGTCATGTCCAACTTGTCATGGCTATCGTCTTAACGAAGCAGCACTCTCAGTTCGTGTTGGTGGTGAGAATGGTCTCAATATTGGTCAAATCTCTGATTTGTCTATTTCAGATCATCTTAAGGAAATCGATAACCTTGAATTAGGTGAAAACGAGGGAGTGATCGCTCGTCCAATTGTTAAGGAAATCAAGGATCGCTTGACTTTCTTAAATAATGTCGGCCTTAATTATTTGACTCTCTCTCGTATGGCTGGAACTCTTTCAGGTGGTGAGAGTCAGCGTATCCGTTTGGCGACACAGATTGGCTCTAACCTTTCTGGAGTCCTATATGTTTTGGATGAGCCTTCTATTGGGCTTCATCAGCGTGACAATGATCGCTTGATTTCAAGTCTTAAAAAGATGCGTGACCTGGGCAACACCTTGATTGTGGTGGAGCATGATGAAGATACCATGCGTGCCGCAGACTGTATTGTAGATATAGGTCCCGGTGCAGGGGAGCATGGCGGACAACTGGTTGCCATGGGAACTGCAGAGGATTTGATGAAGAACGAGGATTCCATCACAGGAGCTTATCTGAGCGGAAAATTAAAAATTCCGGTACCTTTGGAGAGACGGAAGCCAACCGGTTTTCTTACTGTCAAGGGGGCGGCAGAGAATAATCTCAAGAATATCGATGTGAAGATACCTCTTGGGATCATGACCTGTATCACAGGAGTTTCGGGCTCAGGTAAGAGCTCTCTGATCAATGAGATTCTTTATAAACGCCTGGCAAGAGATCTGAACCGGGCAAGAGTGATTCCGGGAAAACATAAGGATATTCTGGGAACAGACCAACTGGATAAGGTTATCAATATTGACCAGTCACCTATTGGCCGTACTCCACGTTCCAATCCTGCGACTTATACCGGGGTATTTGACCAGATCAGAGATCTTTTTGCAGCAACAGCAGATGCCAAGGCAAAAGGATATAAGAAAGGACGATTCAGTTTTAATGTAAAGGGCGGAAGATGTGAGGCATGCAGCGGTGACGGTATTATCAAAATTGAGATGCATTTCCTTCCGGACGTATATGTACCATGCGAGGTCTGCAAAGGTAAGAGATATAACAGAGAAACCCTGGAAGTAAAGTATAAGGATAAGAATATTTACGATGTGCTGAATATGACGGTGGAGGAAGCACTGACTTTTTTTGAGAATGTTCCTTCTATTAAAAGAAAGATACAGACTCTTTATGATGTAGGACTTTCCTATATCCGGCTGGGACAGCCGTCCACAGAGCTTTCCGGAGGAGAGGCACAGAGGATCAAGCTTGCCACAGAGCTGAGCAAGCGCAGCACAGGTAAGACTATCTACATTCTGGATGAGCCTACCACAGGTCTGCATTTTGCGGATGTGCATAAGCTGGTGGAGATTCTGAAACGATTATCGGAGGGCGGTAATACAGTAGTTGTGATCGAGCATAATCTGGATGTGATTAAGACCGCAGATTATATCATTGATATCGGACCGGAGGGTGGAGACAAAGGAGGTACCGTAGTTGCTCAGGGAACTCCTGAGGAGGTGGCACAGTCACCGGTTTCCTATACCGGAAAATATGTAAAGAAATATCTGAAATAATCTTGAAATCATATTGCAGGACTTTCTTTTTAAATGGAAGTTGTATATAATAGAAGAGATTATTTATAGCAATTCTCGTAAATAATATATTTTGATCCGGCTTATCAGGATGTGAAGCCCTGTTGGACTGTTTTGATCGCATTATTTTATGGAGTTGTTATAACTAAACCGGATAAGTCCCCGGTAGAGACTGTAAAAAGTAATGATCAGTTGAAGGGGATGAGGAGAACGTAAGAACAGAAAGGGGATTTCCATGCCGACAAGTGATATTGGAATTGACCTGGGAACCAGGAACAGTCTGGCTTATTCTACAGGAAAGGGGCTTGTGCTAAATGAGCCTTCGATCGTAGTTTATGATAAAAATACAGAGAAGATACGTGCGATCGGTGAAGAAGCCCGTCTGATGGAAGGGCGCATTACTTCAGATATGGAGATCATCCGTCCCATCAGACAGGGCGTGATCGTTGATTATACAGTTACAGAGAAGATGTTGAAATACTTTATATCCAGAGCAATAGGAAGAAGAGCTTTCCGCAAGCCCAGGATCAGTATCTGTGTTCCCAGTGGAATTACAGAGATTGAGAAAAAGGCAGTGGAGGAAGCAACCTATCAGGCTGGTGCCAGAGATGTCTATATGGTGGAGGAACCTATAGCTGCGGCAATCGGAGCCGGTGTGGATGTGACCAAGCCCTTTGGAAATCTGGTCGTAGACATTGGAGCCGGAACTTCGGATGTTGCGGTTATCTCTCTTGCGGGGGTTGTGGTTTCCGCTTCTGTGAAAGTTGCAGGGGACACTTTTAATCAGGCTATACTGAACTATGTGAGAAAGAATCATGGACTTTTTATCGGAGAAGATATGGCAGAGAAGATCAAAATTCAGATTGGTACGGCTATAGAGGAATCAAATCCGAGAACAATGGAAGTAAAGGGGAGAAATGTGATCACCGGTCTGCCGAAGACAGTGACACTTACCTCAGAAGAAATACGTGTGGCGTTAAAGGATGCTACAAGCCAGATTGTGGAGACTGTTCATGGAATTCTGGAAAAGACACCGCCGGAACTGGCTGCGGATATTGTAGACAGAGGAATCGTACTTACAGGCGGCGGTGCCCTTCTTCATGGGATGGATACACTGATCGAGCAGAGAACCGGAGTAAGTACACTGACTGTGCAGGATGCAATGAGCGTGGTCGCAGTGGGAACCGGTAAGTATGCAGAGGTAATGGCACGTTTTGACGGATAAAGCAGGAGGTACTGCACAGTGCAGTGCCTTTTTGCGTTGTCAGAGGCTCAAAGAAGCAGGAGGTGTGGAGAAAAGCACATGAGTGAAACTGTCACAGGATACATAGATCATGTTATTTTCAGAAATGAAGATAACGGATATACAGTTATGGTACTGAAAGGTACAAAAAAAGAGGAAGAGCTGACCTGCGTGGGAAGTTTCCCTGCGATCACACAGGGGGCATCTATTGAAGCAACCGGAGTATATATCCATCATCCGGTATATGGCAAACAGTTTCAGATCAGTTCTTTTACAGAGAAGATGCCGGAGGATACATATGGAATAGAACGTTATCTGGGTTCGGGCGCCATCAGGGGAATCGGTGCTGCACTGGCTGCCAGGATCGTGCGGAAGTTTGGAGATGACACACTCCGTATCGTAGAAGAAGAGCCGGAGCGGCTTGCAGAGGTAAAGGGGATCAGTGAGAAAAAAGCCCGGGAGATCGCTGCGCAGGTAAGTGAGAAGGCAGAGATGCGAAAAGTAATGATCTTTCTGCAGAAATATGGGATTTCCCTGAACCTGGGCGCAAAGATTTATCAGAAATATAAGGAATCTGTCTATACGATCCTTCAGGAGAATCCTTACAGACTTGCGGAAGATATTTCCGGTGTGGGATTTAAGATTGCTGATGAGATTGCTGCCAGAGTCGGTATTCACGCAGACTCAGATTACAGAATCCGCAGCGGAATGCTGTATACTCTTCTGCAGGCTTCGGGAGAAGGACATACTTATCTTCCGAGGGAACAGTTATTTACAAGATGTGCCAGACTTCTGGGAGTAGATGAATCCTATATGGAGAAACATCTTATGGATATGGTTATTGACAGGAAGCTGGTGCTGAAAGAAAAAAGCGGAGAAACTATCGTTTATCCGGCACAGTATTATTATCTGGAACTGAACACTGCCAGGATGCTTAATGAACTGAATATTGTGTGTCCTGAGGATAAAGAGCTTGTCAGGCACAGAATTGAGCTGATCGAGAAAGAGACAGGAACTGTTCTGGATGAAATGCAGAAGAAAGCAATCACTGAAGCAGCGGATCATGGACTCTTTATTCTTACAGGAGGCCCCGGTACAGGTAAAACGACAACGATCAATGCGATCATCCGCTTTTTTGAGGGAGAAGGTGCAGAGATTCGGCTGGCTGCACCTACCGGACGTGCTGCAAAGAGAATGACAGAGACTACCGGATATGAGGCGCAGACAATTCACCGTCTGCTGGAACTGAATGGAATGCCGGAAGAAGAGAGGGACGGGCATTCAGCTAAATTCGAGAGGAATGCGCAGAATCCGCTGGAGGCAGATGTGATCATTATTGATGAAATGTCTATGGTGGATATCCATCTGATGCATTCTCTTCTTCTTGCAGTGGTAGCAGGAACCAGACTGATCCTTGTGGGGGATGAGAATCAGCTTCCGAGTGTAGGCCCGGGCAATGTGCTGAGAGATATTATCCGAAGCAGATGTTTCCCTGTAGTGGAACTGACTAAGATATTCAGACAGGCATCAGAGAGTGATATTGTTGTAAATGCTCATAAGATAAATAAGGGAGAACAGGTTCAGATCAATAATAAGAGCAGAGATTTCTTTTTTCTGAAGAGATATGATGCAGATATCATTATAAGAGTAGTGATCGCGCTGATCCAGGAGAAACTGCCGCGCTATGTAGATGCCAAACCCTTTGAGATACAGGTACTGACACCTATGAGAAAGGGACTTCTGGGAGTAGAGCGGCTGAACCAGATCCTGCAGAGATACCTGAATCCGCCGGAAGACGGGAAATCCGAGAGGGCGGTTGGAGACCGGCTGTTCCGCACAGGGGACAAGGTCATGCAGATCAGAAATAATTATCAGATGGAATGGGAAATCCGGGGACGATATGGGGTTGTCATTGAGAAAGGCGTGGGAGTATTTAACGGAGACACCGGAATCCTCAGGGAAATCAATGAATTTGCTGAGACAGCAGAAGTGGAATTTGAGGATGGACGTTTTGCAATGTACTCGTTCAAACAGCTGGAGGAACTGGAACTTGCATATGCTATTACAATCCACAAGTCTCAGGGATCTGAGTATCCGGCAGTCATACTTCCATTGCTTTCCGGACCACAGATGCTTTTAAACAGGAACCTTCTTTATACCGCAGTTACCAGAGCAAGAAAATGTGTGACGGTTGTGGGAAACGAGGAGACCTTTACAGAGATGATACGCAATGAAAAACAGCAGAAGAGATACAGTGCACTGGATGAACGGATCAGAGAACTGAGTGAGACTACAGGGGATAATAATACAGATGGTGAAGAATGATATTGCAGACTGTGATCTGATGACTGAATAATAACAGAGAAAAAATTTATTCCGATAATATGAGAAAAACAGAAATACAGAGGATAGCAAAACAAAGAGTAAAATAGTGGAAGAAAATGGAAATGAAACGGTTTTTGAACATAGTTGCTGATATTTTTTACCCGAGATGCTGTCCGGTCTGTCAGAAAATACTGGCAGATCAGCGAAGGATGATCTGTCCGGAATGCGAGAAAGAACTTCGTCCGATTGGTCATCCCAGATGTTATAAATGTGGAAAACCCATAGAAACAGGGGAATACTGTAGAGACTGTCAGAAACACAGGCATGTGTATGAACAGGGAAGAGGTATTTTTGTCTATGATGGCATAATGAGAAGATCTGTTACCAGATATAAGTACTATGGATGCAGAGAATACGGTGATTTTTATGCCAGAGCAATGTATCGATATGCACAGAAAGAATTGCGGGAATGGAAGCCGGATCTGATCGTGCCGGTTCCGGTACACAGGTCGAAGGAGCGGCAGAGAGGTTTTAATCAGGCTGCATATCTGGCGGAGAAACTCGGTCATTATACCGGGATTTCCACAGATGTCAATATTGTGCAGAAAGTTTTAAAGACAAAGTCGCAGAAAAAACTGAATGCTTTGCAGAGAAGAAAAAACCTGGAAAAAGCGTTCTGCGTGACCGGGGATGTCAGGGGAAAGAATATCCTGGTGATAGATGATGTGTATACAACAGGAAGTACGATCGATGCAATGGCCGGATGCCTGAAGAGAAAAGGTGCCGGAAATGTTTATTTTCTTACGGTTTGCATAGGCAGGAGATAAGAAAAAACACTTTTCATACATAATGATATATGTTACAATTAATCTGTATGATTATATGAATGATATCAGGTTGTTGCTGAGAACAGAGTGAACAGTAATAGCGGATTATAGCAAAAGGAAAAGCATACAGTAAGGAGTAATTTATGTTAAATGAAGAGAAGATAAAAATCATGAATAAACTTGCCATGTATGAACAGGGTGAAGGAAAGAAATATCTTCCGGTCAGCAGGTACTACAGAAGTGACTATATCGGACTTGCCATGATTAAGAATTTTTTCCTTGTTACGATTGGGTATTGCCTGATTCTGGCCGGTATCGCAGCATATTTTGCTGAATATCTGATAGATAATGTTCATAAGATGAACCTTGTTTCACTGGGCGTGGAAGTTATTCTGGGGTATGTGGCAGTGCTGGTACTGTTTTCTGTCCTGACATATATCCAATATACGGTGAAATACCATAAAGCAAAGAAAAGTGTGAAAAATTATTATGAAGAACTTACACAATTAAGTAAAATCTACGGTCGCGAAGATAAAAAATCTTCAGCCAGAGGAGTTACAGGAGGATATAAAAAATGACAGCATTACTCGAATTAAAACAGCGAATAAAGAATTTATACAGCCAGTATGAGATTTATATCCTGCCTGTCTTACGTTTCGTTCTGGCAATGGTTTATTTCATATGGATCAATACCAATATGGGATATATGAAGCAGATCGATAATATATTTATTGTTCTGATCCTTGCACTGATCTGTTCCATTCTTCCTTCGGGTGTAATGATTTTTGTAGGATTTGCCCTGATGGTCGCACATGGTTATGCACTGGGGATAGAAGTTGCAGGTTTTATGCTTGTGCTGATCCTGTTCATGGCAATTCTTTTCCTGAGATTCAGTTCAGACAATAATTTAGTACTTGTATTTACACCGCTTTCCTTTGGGTTCAGTGTTCCGACGCTTCTTCCTATCGGAAGCGGACTTTTGTGCAATGCGTTTTCTGCACTTCCTGCAGGCTGCGGAGTGATTATTTACTATTTTATCCGTTTTATACGTGTACAGCATAAACTTCTGGAAAACCCGGATGTTGCCATAGCTGACAAATTAAAACTTCTGACAGATGGAATCGTGCAGAACTGGGGAATGTGGATCACAGTGATTGCCTTTATCGCAGTGATTCTGCTGGTGAATCTGATACGTACCCGCTCTTTTGACTATGCATGGAGAATTGCCATTATTGCAGGTGGAGTTGTGTATGTTCTGATGATTATTGCAGGTGGATTTTATTTTAGACTGGATATTGATGTTGTTACGCTGATCATTTATACAGTGATCTCTGTGGTGATAGGATTACTTCTTGAATTCTTTGTATTTGGTGGTGACTATACCCGTACCGAGAGACTGGAATATGAGGATGATGAATATTATTATTATGTAAAAGCAGTGCCGAAAGCCTGTGTCACAACATCTGAAAGAAGTATAAAGAAGATTAACGGAAGTTCTGCAAAGGATGAAAGACCGGCACAGGATAACGTTGTTTCTTATGCGAATCCTATTTTTCATGGTGATGAGAAAGCAGTGACGACAGATGAGGCTGCAGCACCTGTAGAGAGAAAGAAAGACATTGACAGCGTGGATTTTGAGAAGAAACTGGAAGAATCATTAAAAAATCTGTAAAAAGCAGTTTCCGGTAACGATGAGACAAAATCGTTACTGTGAACGGAGTGAACAGTAACACAAAATCCACTGAAAACATTTTCAACGATAAGGTATATAAAAATGATAAGGAAAGGAGAGCCATATGCAGGAATTTTCAGGAAATTTGATAGAAACATTATCAAGACTGGCATTTCCTAAGATTGGGATTATAGATATCATACAGATTGCACTGATCGCTTTTTTTGTATATCAGTTCATGGTATGGATCAAATATACTCATGCATATACACTTCTGAAAGGAATACTGGTCGTTCTCCTCTTCATTCTGATCGCGTATATTTTCAGGATGAATACGATTCTGTGGATTTTTTCAAATCTGGCAAGTACACTGATCGTAGGTGTGATCGTTATTTTTCAGCCGGAGCTCAGAAAAGTTCTGGAACAGCTTGGACAAAAGCGGATCATGGCTTCACTGATACCTTTTGATGCAGGTAAAGAGGTGAAGGAAAGATTTACGGATAAAACCATCAGTGAGCTGGTCAAAGCATGTTTTGATATGGGAGAAGTTAAGACCGGAGCACTGATCGTAATTGAGCAGAATGAGCTGCTGACCGATTATATAAGAACAGGTATTAATCTGGATGCAATCCTTACCAGTCAGCTTCTGATCAATATATTTGAACATAACACACCACTTCATGACGGAGCTGTTATTGTAAGAGAGAACAGGATTGTGGCTGCAACATGCTATCTTCCACTGTCTGATAATATGGAACTGAGCAAACAGCTTGGAACGCGGCACAGGGCAGGTGTGGGGATCAGTGAGCAGACAGATTCTGTTACGATCATTGTATCAGAGGAAACCGGTCAGGTATCTGTAGCGCAGGGAGGAAAGCTGACCAGAAGTGTAAACAGTGCAAAACTCAGAGAAATCCTGGTCAGAGCGCAGAATAAGCAGGTTGTAGACAACAGCAAACTTCGCCATTTACTGAAAGGAAGAGTGAAGCATGAAGAAGCGAAAAATAACAGATAATATACCTCTGAAAATCATGTCTGTCGCAATAGCTGTTGTGCTATGGCTGATCGTTGTAAATATAGATAATCCGACAGGAACCAATTACTATACGCTCAATGATGTGGAACTGATCAACAAGGAATATGTGGAATCTTCAGATACCATCGGTAAGATGTGTATGCCGGAACAGAACCAGGATTCCATAAAAGTCGCGATCACTGCAACCAAGAAGATCAGAGACAAGATCAA
>ENA-OPSW01001950-OPSW01001950.1-human-gut-metagenome-genome-assembly--contig:-NODE-1950-length-10312-cov-3.852296_pt1 | contig 10312 bp, 8 predicted proteins | sample MGYA00241463_ERZ501918 | MGnify/ENA primary metagenome ERZ501918 (study PRJEB25962, sample SAMEA2042443) | human gut metagenome | biome: human gut; feature: human-associated habitat; material: faeces... | reverse complement strand
GCATCAAGTCCGCCAGCGACCAGATGCGCGCCAACATCATCGAGTAAGAACGAAGCTGCATCCGAAAACAGCTTCCAAGGCCCTGCCCAGCGGAGGCGGTTTTGACCGCCTCCGCTTTTTTTGGGCTTCTGGATTCCAGTAGAAAGGAACGGTTTGTCTATGAAATCTGACAAAAGCCGCAAACGGTTCGTGTTCCTCTGTGTGGCACCGGCCACCATCCTGTTTTTTATTTTTATGATTTTGCCAACCCTCAATGTGTTCCGCATGAGCCTGTATGAGCGTGGAGCCTACTCGCCAAACGAAACCTTTGTCGGGCTGAAAAATTTTCAGCATCTGCTGAAGGACACCCAGTTCATCCGCTCCATGCAGAACATGATCCTGCTGGTGGTGGTCGTTACCATCATCACCTTTGCGTTTGCGCTGGTGTTTGCAGCCATCCTGACCCGCGAAAAAATCAAGGGGCAGAATTTCTTCCGCATCATTTTCTACATCCCGAACATCCTGTCTGTAGTCGTCATCTCCGGTATCTTCTCTGCCATCTATAAGCCGGAGAATGGTATGCTGAACAGCATCATCGGGCTGTTCCGGGATATGACTGACCCTCTCCTCTGGAAAGGCGAAAAGCTGGTCATTCCGTCCATCATCATTGCAATGGTCTGGCAGGCTGTGGGCTACTACATGGTGATGTATATGGCTTCCATGTCCTCGGTGCCTGCCAGCTTATACGAGAGTGCCAATCTGGACGGAGCGGGCCGTCTGACCCAGTTCTTCCAGATCACGATTCCGCTGGTCTGGACGAACATCCGTACCACCCTGACCTTCTTTATCATTTCCACCATCAATATGGCGTTCCTGTTCGTCAAGGCGATGACCAGCGGCGGGCCGAACGGTGCCTCGGATGTGGCTCTGAACTATATGTACAGCCAGAAAGATGCAGGTCTGTACGGTTACAGCATGGCAATCGGTGTGGTTATCTTCCTGTTCTCGTTCGCCTTGTCCGCCTGTGTCAATCGTGCCACCAGCCGTGAACCGCTGGAGTTTTAAGGAGGAAAAACATGAAGAAAACGGAAGAAAAATCCTCCCGTTCGGCGGAGGGCCTGTACAAATTTTTTATCTATTTTGTGCTGATCCTGCTGGCTGTGACGATCATTGTGCCGGTGGCATGGGTGTTTATGGCATCCATCAAGCAGAACTCGGAGTTCTACGGCAATCCGTGGGCACTGCCTGCCGGATTCTACTGGCAGAACTTCGTCAATGCGTGGAATGGAGCCAAGATGGGCGAATATATGCTCAACTCCGTTCTGGTCACAGCACTGGCTCTGGTGCTGCTGCTGGTGATTGCGCTGCCGGCGGCTTACTGCCTGTCCCGTTTCCGGTTCAAGGGGCGCAAGCTGCTGAACACGCTGTTTATGGCGGGTCTGTTCATCAATGTCAACTATATCGTAGTTCCCATCTTCCTGATGCTGCGTGATGGTGATGTGTGGCTGAAAAACCATATTGGCAGCGGCTTTTTGCTGAACAACCTGTTCGTTCTGGCGGTCGTGTATGCAGCTACGGCACTGCCCTTTACCATCTATCTGCTGTCGGGCTATTTTGCCACTTTGCCCCACGACTTTGAAGAAGCGGCCTACATTGACGGTGCCAGCTATTTCTCTGCAATGACCCGTATCATTTTCCCAATGGCGAAGCCGTCTATCATCACCATTATTCTGTTCAACTTCCTGTCTTTCTGGAATGAGTACATCATCTCCATGACCCTGATGAGTTCCACCAACGCACCCCGTACCCTGCCGGTGGGTCTGCTGAACCTGATGCAGGCTCAGCAGAGTGCTGCGCAGTACGGCACCATGTACGCAGGTCTTGTGCTGGTGATGCTGCCTACTTTGATTTTGTACATCTGTGTGCAGAAGCAGCTGACACAGGGCATGACGGTGGGCGGCTTGAAAGGATAAGGTGACAAAACATGAAAACATTCTGGAAAACGCATCCTGCCCTGCGCATCATGCTGATGATCGTACTGTTTGTGCTGTCCATTGCATTGGTGGTGGCAGGCTGGAAAATGACCGGACAGCTGGCAGGGCTTGGCATCATGCTTGTGGGCGTGGCACTGCTGCTGGCAGTATTGGCCATTTACAATGCAACCTATCAGGATTGAGGATAAGAGAGGAAAACTATGGAAGATAAGTGCAAGACCGGGCGCGTTACCATTCCGACTGACCTGGATGTGGTGCCCGAAACGTTGGAGATTCTGAAAAAGTGGGGCGCGGATGCCATCCGTGACTGCGATGGTACGGATTTTCCGCAGGAGCTGAAAAACGCCGATGCAAAGATCTATTCCACCTATTATACCACGCGCAAGGATAACGCATGGGCCAAAGCAAACCCGGACGAAGTGCAGCAGTGCTACATTATGACGGGCTTCTACACCGCCCCCGGCAACACCGTGACCATCCCTCTGATGAAAGGCATCAGCCCGGAGCTGATGAAAGTAAACGATCACGATGACATCACCCGCTGGTGGGAGGTCATGGATCGCTCCACGGGTCAGCCTGTGCCGCCAGAACAGTGGAGCTATGCGGATGGCAGCGTGACCGTGCAGGCGGTGCCGTTCCATGAGTATACTGTGAGCTTCCTTGCCTACCTCATCTGGGATCCGGTGCATATGTACAATGCCACCACCAACGGCTGGACGAATTTCGAGCATCAGATCACATTTGATGTGCGCCAGCCGAAAACCCACAAATATTCCATGGAGCGTCTGCGGAAATTCATTGCAGAGCATCCGTATGTGAACGTCATCCGCTATACCACGTTCTTCCATCAGTTCACCCTGATCTTCGATGAACTCAAGCGGGAAAAATTCGTGGACTGGTATGGCTATTCTGCTTCCGTCAGCCCCTATATCCTCAATCAGTTTGAGCAGGAAGTGGGTTACAAGTTCCGCCCGGAGTATATCATCGACCAGGGCTACTACAACAACCAGTATCGTGTGCCCAGCAAGGAATACCGTGATTTTCAGGCGTTCCAGCGGCGCGAAGTAGCAAAGCTGGCCAAAGAAATGGTGGACATCACGCACGAGTGCGGCTGCGAGGCGATGATGTTCCTGGGCGATCACTGGATCGGCACCGAGCCTTTTATGCCGGAGTTCAAGACCATCGGGCTGGATGCCGTGGTGGGCAGCGTGGGCAATGGCTCCACGCTACGCCTGATCTCCGACATTGAGGGCGTGAAGTACACGGAAGGACGCTTTCTGCCTTACTTCTTCCCGGACACGTTCCATGAGGGCGGCGACCCGGTGAAAGAAGCCAAGGAAAACTGGGTCACAGCCCGCCGCGCCATCCTGCGCAAGCCCATTGACCGCATTGGCTATGGCGGCTATCTGAAGCTGGCATTGCAGTTCCCGGAGTTTGTGGACTATGTGGAGAGCGTCTGCAAGGAGTTCCGCGAACTGTATGAGAATATCAAGGGCACTACGCCTTACTGCGTCAAACGGGTGGCGGTGTTGAACTGCTGGGGTAAAATGCGGGCATGGGGCTGTCACATGGTGCATCATGCCCTCTACTACAAGCAGAATTACAGCTATTCGGGCGTGATCGAAATGCTGTCCGGCGCACCGTTTGATGTGAAGTTTATCAGCTTTGAGGATATCAAGAACGATCCGAAGCTGCTGGAAACGGTGGATGTCATCATCAATGTAGGCGATGCCGACACCGCCCACACTGGCGGTATCTGGTGGGAAGACCCGGAAATCTCCTCCGCCATTCGCCGGTTCGTCTGGAACGGCGGCGGCTTCATCGGCGTTGGAGAACCGTCCGGTCATCCATATCAGGGTCATATCCTCCAGATGGCTAGTGTTCTTGGCGTGGAGGAAGAAAATGGCTTTACCCTGAACTACGACAAGTACAACTGGGAAGAGCATCCAAATCATTTCATCTTGCAGGATGCTGACCAGCCCATCGACTTCGGTGAGGGAAAGAAGAACATTTATGCCCTGGAAGGCACGGAAGTGCTGGTGCAGCGGAATAAGGAAGTGCAGATGGCGGCGCATGATTTCGGCAAGGGACGTGCCGTATACATCAGCGGTGTGCCGTATAGTTTTGCCAACAGCCGCACCCTTTACCGAGCCATCTTGTGGAGTGCCCACAGCGAGGATGAACTGCACACTTGGTTCAGTTCCAACTACAATGTGGAAGTCCATGCTTATGTCAAAAATGGCAAATATTGCGTTGTGAACAACACTTACGAGCCGCAGGATACCACAGTTTATACGACTGATGGCAACAGCTTTGACCTGCATCTGGATGCCAATGAAATCAGATGGTATGAAATTTAAGTTCTCCTTCTTATCGAGGACGAGATTATGGGATTGGGCGGAATTATTGTATGGACGAGCATCTGTCCAAGCCGGTGGACATTGCGGTGCTGGAGCGTTCTGTCCGGAAGTACCTTGTTATCCCCCCCCCCGAAAATGAGAGACCGTCAACCGAGATTTACCCGGTGAGCCCCTGAACGAATACAAGAAAAAGGACAGAACTGCATGGCGGCAGTTCTGTCCTTTTTGCGTATTCCGGTCAAAAATAGGTCACCGCCAGCCCCGGGCCGCGGGGTCCAGCATTTCGGCGGCAGAGTAGAGCAGGGCATTGCAGATGGCGGCGGCCACGTTGCTGCCGCCCTTGCGGCCCATGGCCACGATGGCGGGTACGCCAAAGGCTTCGCAGGTGGCAAACAGCCGCTCCTTGCTCTCCACCACATTCACGAACCCCACCGGTACGCCAATGACCAGTGCAGGACGCAGCCCGGCTTCGATCTGGTCGGCGATGGTCAGCAGGGCGGCGACCGTGAGGCTTGCGTATTGCGCGGCGTGTGGCTGGTTGGTGTTGGGCATGGCTGGGGACTTGCCGCTGCGGGACATCCAGATGACGGAGTGGGTGGAGTCCGCCCATGAGCCGGTGCCTGTGCCGGTTGCCATGCCAGTGTTGGTGTTGGCGGAGTTGGTGCCTGTGCCGGTGAGGTTGCCGGTGAAATTGCCGGTGTTGGTGAATGTGGTGCTCATGCCAGCACCCCCATGATCATGGGGAGGTCGTTGAGGTCTCCCACGGTTGCCAAGGTGAAGTCGGAGTAGCGTTTGATGGCGCGCGGTTGGCCGGTTGCGGCTTGAAGCACCACGCAGGTTGCGGAGCGGGGGAGTGCGAGGACCATGTGTTTGATGTCGTCGATGGTTTTGAGCCTGCCGACGGTGAAGAAGTAGAAGGATGCGTCGGGGGCATGTTCGAGAGTGGTTTGCGCGAGGTTGGGATTGTCGTCGATGTCAGGGTCGATGCCGCTGCAGCCATCGAGAAATTCCGTGGCGTTGCGCGGAATGGCGTGCGTGGAACCGGCATGCGCGGTGACTGGCCGGTTCTGCTGCAGGCATTGCACGCCGATGGAGGCGTGGACGGATACGGCCAGTTCGAATTCCTGGGAATCGATGTAATCATCCGGGTTCACGCTGATGGTCAGAGCGGTGTCGGTACGGCGGGTGGCTTCGTATTGGCGGATCATAAGCGATCCGGTTTTCGCGGAGCTGAGCCAATGCACGTTGCGTACGTCATCGCCGGGCTCGTATTCGCGCAGGCCGTAGAAGTCGAGGTCGTCGTCGACGATTTCGCCGCTTGGCTGACCTTCCAAATCGCGTGGAATGCCGGCGTTCAGGGTGCTGAGCAGCACGGTCTGCGGATGAATGAACACGTTGATCTGGTCCACGAGTTTCTTTTCGTGGCGGATCAGACCGAACGGGTCGCCTTTGCGGATGGATAGCGGGCCGATGGGCAGCACCGCGCGGCTGACGGCGGTGAATTCCACAGTCGTCTGGCGTGACTGGCCTGCGGCGAGCATGGGAATGGCGAACCGTTCGTGGTTGTCTCCGATGGGCAGGTCGCCGCGCGCCGACGTGGTGGGGGTGCGGCCCGGATTGTCCACGCAGACGTCGACTTTCACCGTGTCTGACACCGTGACGCGTCTGCTGGACACGTCGATGGTGGCTTGGAACGAGGTGTTGCCAAGGGAAAGCATGACCGCCGCGGCCAGCATGACCGCGAACACCACCGCCATGGCCAGCAGCTCATGCCACCCCAGCAGGACGAACGCCACCAGCGAGGCGACGGCGAGCGCCGCCACCGCCCAGCCAAGCGGCGACACGTATGAGGTGGCCAGTCGCTTGATGCGATGTTTGAGGCGGCGTAGGGATCGTTGGATGGTCCGTCTGCGCTGCACTGTGTGCGAATGCCGCATTCCTTGACCTTTCGGATTGTGTGGTGCGTATGCCGGGGTGGATTGTGTTTCAGGCGTTGGCGCCCAGGGTTGGGGCCGGCACGTCTTCGAGGATCTGGCCGATCATCTGTTCGGGGGTGTTTCCGGCGAAGGTGGCTTCGGCGGTGAGGGTGATGCGGTGCGCGAGCACGGGTACGGCGAGGTTTTTGACGTCGTCGGGCACTACGTAGCCGCGGTTGTCGGAGGCGGCCCATACGCGCGCGCAGCGGGTCAAGGCGAGCGCGCCTCGCATGGAGGAGCCGACTTGGATGCGTTCGTTGTGGCGGGTGGCTTCCACCAGTCGCACGATGTATTCGAGGATCGCGTCGTCGAGATGCACGGTTTCGCTGATGTTGCGCATGCGCAGCACGTCTTCGCCGGTGAGCACCGGATGCACGGTGGCGGCGCGGTCGGTGACGTTGACCTGTTTCAGGATGTTGACGCTCACGTCGTGGCTTGGATAGCCGATGGTGGTTTTGATGAGGAAACGGTCCATCTGCGCTTCCGGCAGCTTGTAGGTGCCGAGCTGTTCGATCGGGTTCTGGGTGGCGATGACCATGAACGGCTGCGGCACCGGGTGGGTGACGCCGTCGACGGTGACCTTCTGCTCTTCCATGACTTCGAGTAGTGCGGACTGTGTTTTCGGTGAGGCGCGGTTGATTTCGTCGGCGAGCACGATGGACGCGAAGATCGGGCCTTCGCGGTATTCGAATTCGCCGCGCTTTTGGTCGTAGTAGGTGACGCCGACCACGTCGGACGGCAGCAGGTCCGGGGTGAACTGGATACGTTTGAACGACATGTCGATGGAGTTGGCAAGGCCTCGCGCCAGCTGGGTTTTGCCGGTGCCCGGGTTGTCTTCGAGCAGGATGTGCCCGCCGACCACCATGGCTGTGGCGCATTGGCGGATGGGTGCTTCCTTGCCGACCACGACCTGGGAGACGTTGTCTACGAGCTTGGCGAACTTCTCATGGAATTCGGTGATGTCTTTGCTGGGTGCGGTCATCATGGACGTGTCGACGACCGGCTGGGATTGTTTGACGGGCTGTACAGGCTGGCTGGGCTGGACGGGTTGGGTTGGCTGGACGGGCTGCTGCGCGGGCATTGCGACTGCCGGATTGGCGGCCGGTTGGCGAAGGTTCTGCGGCATCGGCTGGGGGAACCGCGGCGGGTTCGGCGTTGCCGGGGCGGACTGTTGCGGCAACGCCGGTTGGGTGGTGCCGTGCGCGCTCAGCAGCGTGCCCTCCGGATCCTCATCGGCTTGCGGCTGCTCCGGCAGATTCGGCGTGTGGAACGCCGGCTGCTGCTGGCCGGGTTGGCTGGGAACGCTTGGATTATGGCCGATGGAACCCAGCTGGGTGGCATCATCGAAATCGTTGCTCATGGGTTGCTCCTTGCTTGTTGTGTTGCTCGTGTGGATGGTTCGTTGTGTTTGCGATTGCTGTGATCGTCCGTTTCACCATCTGGCGTAGTAGGCCAGGCCGCGGATCCAAGGCTTGGATGCGCCGTCGACGGTGGACAGGGCGACGGAGGATGCCACAGGCCGGTCATTCCGCGTGGCCGCTTCGCCTTCCGTGGACGCGTCAGAATCCGATGGCTCCGACGGTTTTGATGGTTCTGAAGGTTCCGACGGTTCGGGTTTCGGCGTGGGAGTCTTGTACCTGTCATGGTCCAGCAGTGTGCCGCCATTGTCCTCGTTGTTGAGCGCGGTGTCGGTGCCCACCACCTTCGCCTTCCACGCGTAATCGGCTCCGGTCGGCAGCACGTCCTTGACGTTCAGTTTGTCGGAGCCCAATGCCCAGGCGGCGTCATAGGATTTGCCGTCCGCGGTGAAGGTGATCACGGTTTTGCCGGGCTGGCCGTACATGTTCACCGATCCGCCGCTGACCTTGATGATGTTCGGATCATTGGCGTCCCACGTCAGCATCGGCGCGTTGACGGCGGCCTTCACCTTGCGGACGTATGCCGGATCGGCCCTGCCGGACTTGGAGGTGCTTGCCGCGCCATTGAAATGCTGCGTGACGGAACCCGAGGAACAGGACTGCCATTCCTTGAGCGGGAAATCGTGCGATCGTTCGGAAGCGCCGGCATGGTAGGAGCCGAGTCCGTCCGCGCTCACCGTGAACCCGTCGGCGTGGCCGTTCTCCTTCCAACTGACTACGCACACGTCGTCATGCCCCTTGACGCTGACCGATTCGGGCGCCTTCACCGCGTATTTCGGTGTGAAACGTACGGTCGAATCGTCGCTGGTCGTTTTCTCCTTGCCGACCACCGCCGCCTTGATGGTGTATTCCCTGGTGTTGAGATCATGATCCGGAATCTTGAAATCGTAGGATCCGGAACATCCGTCGATGCTTGCGCTGACATCTCCGGAAATCTCGACGGCCTTGCATCCCGCGTTGCGGGTGTTGCCCACGGATTCGACGGTGACGGTTCCCGTGGTGTCGTCGTTCGTCACGGAGATCTTCGGCGCATCGGGCTTGCCCCACGGCTTGACAGCGTCGGACGCCTTGGACGGTTGGCTCCAATTCACCTTGTTGTGGGCGCGTACCGTCGCCGTGTACGAGTCGCCGTCGGAAATCGCGTTGTTATCGAAAACAAAATCGATTCCGGTGGAATTTGTCGTCTGCTTGGACGGCGCGTTCCTGCCGGACAAAGTCACCTCGTAATTGTCCACCGACGAGAAATTGCCGTCCGGAGCCTTCCACGTGACGCTCACCGTGTTGCCCTTCACACTGGCCGTCACATCCGTCGGCGCATCAGGCAGCTTGTCCGGCGTGCCCTCGACGGCGTTGGAATCCTTGGACCAGCCGACCTCGTTCCTGGCCTGCACCTTGAACGAGTAGGTCTTGCCGTTCTTCAACCCGTCGATGAGACAGGAGGTTTTCTGCCCGCACGAGCGCTCGCCGGACGCGTCTCCGCCCCACATCACCTTGTATTCGGTGATCGGGCTGCCGTTGGCCGAACCGGCCGTCCAGCTCAGATTCACGGCGCCATCCTGCGGGTCGCCGGACACCGCGGAAAGCAGCGGCGCATCAGGCTTGTCCATCACCGAAACGCTGATGGTGCCGGTCACCTCACGTTCCTTTGTTTTGGTGGCGTCGCGCACGGTGACGACCACCTTGTTGGTGCTCGCGCCGATGTCGGAAGCCGCCCTGATGGACACCACGCCGTTGGACGGGCAATCCACCGTCAGCTTCGACGCGCCGTCGGACGTGCATCCGGTCACCGTCAGCGGAGTGTCGGGGAACGGATTGTACGCGCCGGTAAGCACGTTCACGGCATCGCTGGCACCGGCCTTGATCTTCAACGTCTTGTTGCCGACGCGTGTCAGCGGACGGGTCGAAGACACTACGCGCACGGTCACACCGGCATTCACGGTGCCCGCGCCGTATGCGATTTGCACGGGAATGGACGCGGTGGTGCCAGGAGCGGCATCCTTGGTGGCGGAAACCTGCAAGCTACCGGAACGGGACAGGTTTGCGGTGATTTGCCTGGATGATGAGCTTCCACCGGAATACGTGTATTGCTTTTCGTCGTCATACACGCCGGACGGTGCATGGGTGAGCGCCGTCAGATCAACGGTCTTGGGGTCCGCGCCCGCCTCGACATCAATAGTGGAGGACGAGAACGTGGGCGGCGGCACATCGCGGCCTATCACCGTGATCTGGAGAGTGATCACTGCGGAATTGATGATCTTGGTCTTATCCGATCCCTGCTTGCCATCCACAGCGGTAAAGGTAATGGAGGCGGGGCCTGCGTAGTCTTTTGCCGCAGTGAACTTCAGGGTCTTGTCGTTCACGTAGAAATCGGAGTTGGAAGCCTTGGTGGCGCTGACGGAATCAGCGCTTTCGATATACGGTTCCTTGCCGGCGCCGACGCGGACATAGTCATTGATGTTGATTTCAATGGTCTCGCGCGAGTTGACCTTCAATTCCGGTGCCTTGGGACGCAGCGTGGGCGGAAAGACACCATAGGCCGGTACCTGGATGAACGCGGTGGAGGTGATGTTGTATTTCGTATTGGT
>ENA-OPSW01001945-OPSW01001945.1-human-gut-metagenome-genome-assembly--contig:-NODE-1945-length-10321-cov-2.869082_pt1 | contig 10321 bp, 10 predicted proteins | sample MGYA00241463_ERZ501918 | MGnify/ENA primary metagenome ERZ501918 (study PRJEB25962, sample SAMEA2042443) | human gut metagenome | biome: human gut; feature: human-associated habitat; material: faeces... | reverse complement strand
GAAGTAAATTCATAAGATCACTAAACGTCGCCATCCATGCCGGAGCGCCTGCCGGTGCTTCTTCTGTCTTCTTTCTTGCCACTATGCTTCACCTCCGGCTGCTTCATCACCTTCTCCGAGACTTCCTGCTGCCTGTGGTGTCAGGAATGATTTCAGCTTTTCTTCAATGACACGCGGATTTTCACCTGCCTGAATGGAAAGCAATCCTTCCACGATCATTTCTTTTATTGCAACTTCTCTCTCATTATTCACCTTAAGCTTTGACGCAGTTGGATTACAAAGCCAGTTGGCGATCAATGAACCATATAATGTAGTGACCAGGGCAACCGACATAGCCGGTCCGATACTCGATGCATCTTCCAGATTCTTAAGCATGTTAATAAGACCGATCAGCGTACCAATCATACCCCATGCAGGACCTAATTCTGCCCATTTCTCCCAGAATGCGATTACTTTCTTATGTCTTTCTTCCATGCAGGACAGGCTTGTCTCCATGATGCCACGCACCAGTTCCGGATCCGTACCATCCACAACAAGCATTACGCCCTTTTTCATAAAATCGTCTTCAATATCATTGGCTGCTTCCTCTAATGCGAGCAATCCTTCTTTTCTTGCCACATTCGAGAGATCAATGATCTTTTTGATCGTCTCTGCCGGATCTTCTGCCTTTTCCTTGAAGGTAAGTGTAATACCCTTCAGTCCGTTAATGAAATCCGGTAACTTGTGTGCTGCCAGTACACCGGAGATAGAACCTCCGACTGTTATGATGATAGACGCCGAATCAACCATGTTTTTCAAAGCTTCAAATCCACCATTACTGAAAACACCGAATACAAACATTACTGCGCCGAGTATTATACCGGCTAAAGATGCGATATCCATATCTTCCACCTGCCATCCTTGTTAATATATTTAAAATTTAATTTTCATTTTCTGCTTCAAATCCAATTTCCATAATTTCCCGCTTATATGATTTTACTAAACTTTTTATCTGTTGTCTACTTTCTTTTACAATTATTTTTCGTCCTGTCGTGAAAGTGATCACGGTATCCGGTGTTTCTTCGACAAGTTCGATCAGATCCGCATTCACCAAAATCTGTGTACCATTTAATCTTGTCACTTCGATCATAGTGTTCATCCTTTCCTTATTGTTAACAGACAATGAAAACAATGAAACAACGTTTAGTATACCATATCTTGTTGTAGTATGGAACATATTTACTAAATAATCGTTACTTTTTTTATACTATTTCTATTCAAGGAGGAATCTGTAACGTTTTATAGATTCCTCCATTCAGTTTATATTATCGTTTTAAGTTTACAAGTTCCTCTAATAATGTATCGGAGGTTGTAATAACACGGGAGTTTGCCTGGAATCCACGCTGTGTTGTGATCATGGATGTAAACTCTGAGGAAAGATCTACGTTCGACATTTCCAGCTCGCCGGTTGTCATGGAAGAACCGTCTGCGGAAATCTCCACACCGATTCCATCGAACTCACCGGAGTTTAAGGTTGTGCGGTAGCAGCTCTCTCCGACTTTCTCAAGACCGGATGCGTTAGAGAACTGTGCAACTGCGATCTGTCCTAGCAGCTCTGTGTTACCATTGTCATATGTACCGTAGATACGTCCGCTTGTATCAATGAAAATACCTGTCATGGCACCAAGCTTACGTCCTTTTCCGGTTGTTCCGTCCACTGCTCCGGCATCTGCGCCGATCGTGGATTTACCACCATTCTCATAGTTTAAGCACTGGGAGAAGTCTACAGTAATATTCTGGAAGTTTCCGTTGTTATTTAGCAAACCAGAAGAAAGTACAGACATATTCAGCATTTTAGATGGGGTATCACCACCGATGGAAGCAAACTTACCTGTGCTTGTATCAAATACCAGGTCATAAGAAGTCTTCTCACCTTTTACAGTTGCATGTCCGGTTTTAGTATCAAATTCAACTTTTGTTTTACTTGCTTGATCTTTAATATCGTTAGCCATTGTTGTTGTGATACCAGAAAAGATTTCCGTAATGCTTACAGTATTAGCATTATTATCTACCTCTTGAAATACAGTAGGATCTGTTGCAGACTTCTGGTATTTTTTGCCATCTTTTTCGTATTGATTAGTGGCAGCATCATACGTACAACCCTTTGCCAGACCATATTGTCCAAGTGTTGCATCTGCTTGGTAATCACCGAAAATCTGTGAAATCTCCTGTTTTGTAAGATTTTTGATGATATTCTGATTATTGCTATCCAAAACAGATGTCAGTTCAACGGTATATTTTCCATCTGTTCCAGTAGACTTGATTGCAAACTTCGCAGTATACTGATAGCCAAGGTTATCGTAGAAGTTTAAGTTCATTACCCTGCCGGCATCATTTTTAACATCTGTATCATTCTCATCCAGCACACCGGCGATGGTTGCCTGTGTGGTTGCTTCCGGTGCAGAAGTCAGGTTCTTCTCCTGCATGATACGGAGTGCCGAAACAGTGTCCTTGCGGATCTCACCTGTTGTCTCGTCAACCTGCCATCCCATAACCGTATAGCCTGTTGAGGACATACACAAGTTACCGGAACCGTCTACGTAGAAAGAACCGGAACGGGTAAATACATTCTCAGAACCATTGTTTACAATAAAGAAGTTTGTTGAGTTTTTATCGGTCAGACGGATATCAAACGGATTTCCGGTTGTCTCAGATGCACCTGCAGAAGTGATGCTGACTTTGGTTGCTGCCGCTGTTGTACCAAGACCGATCTGCTTTGCATTGACACCGCCGGTACCGGTTGTTGCATTTGCTCCGGACGCATTCGAAGTGGTCTGATATAAGATATCACTGAATGTTACGGAAGAAGATTTAAAAGCTACTGTGTTGACGTTGGCGATATTGTTACCGATCACGTCCATTCTTGTCTGATGTGTCTTTAAACCTGACACAGCAGAGTACATTGATCTCATCATAATGAAATGACCTCCTAAAGTTCTTTTGGCGCAGGGTGTCTGGTTTCTTCTGTCAGTCAGAAACCGATTGCTCCCCCAAGGTCCAGCTATATGATCACTGCGCCATCAATATTGGTATAAATGTTGTCATCGGATTCCGTGCGGTCCATTGCCGTCACAACTGTTTTGTTTGGGACATTTACAATGAATGTCAGAGAATCAACGATTACGAGTGACTCCCGAATTCCCTTTTCACTTGCTTTTTGAACTCCACTCTCCAGCCGTTCGCTCTGTTCTTTTGACAGATTGATTTTTCTGTTCTCCAGTCTCATGGAGGCATGTTTGGAAAATTTCAGTTCCAAGCTCTCAGAAACATCCTGTTTCTGTTTTAAAATTTCCTCAAAGGACAATCCCGATGCATTGACTGTGGAATTTTCTTTTCCGGTACCAAGATAACGGTCCGTGATCTGTTCAATCGAAGTGAATTGGTTATTAATTTTATTCATAACCCCATCTCCTGTTACTCTGTCCTGTCTGAACTGTTATCGGTTGTATCTCCTGATCCTGCACTTCCTGTTTCTTCTGTTTTGTCTGTACTATCAGATTTGTCTGTGCTATCCGTCTTGCCTGTACTGTCAGTCTTGTCTGTGCTGTCCGTCTTGCCTGTGCTGTCAGCTTTGTCTGTACTGTCCGTCTTGTCTGTGCTGTCCGTCTTGTCTGTTCCATCCGCTTTGTCAGATTTGTCTGTTTTGTCAGATCCATCTGCAGATCCGTTTGCCTTGATCAGTTCTTTTAATCTTGCCTCAAGTTCTTCAAACTTCTTCCAGGAATCTTTGGAAACGAATTTCTTCTGGTAATCGCTCAGTCCATCATACATCTTACGGATGCTCTCAATATCATCCTTGTTTGCAAGCGAGATTGAATTTTTGGATGGCAGTAATGAAATTGCGGATTTAATTGTCTCTGCAAGTGTCACTGCTTCCATATAAGTTGCGTCTGCAACAGTATCCAGATCCTTCAGGTTGTAAAGTCCATCATTGACAGAAAGAAATGTTTCTCCGTTTTTGTGAAGTACATAATCACAGGTTCCTGCGATATAGCTTGTCTCTCCTGTTGTAGATGAAGTCACTTTCATGATGACATACTTGCCAACCAGATCATTTGCCGAAGAGGCCTCGATCGTACTCTGCACACTAAGCTGTGACTCCAACTGTGAGAAGGTCGCAAGCTGTGCAATATACTCGGTATTACTTGTCGGTTCCAACGGATCCTGATACTGCATCTCTGCGCATAAAATCTGTAAGAACTGGTCATAACCAAGCTCGTTGGTCTTTTTATCTTTGTCGGACGATTTTGTTGATGTACTGCCTGTACCGGTAGTCTCATCTATAAATTTTCCATCTTTTACCTGCTGAATTAACGCCATTGTCTCTCTCCTTTCTCAAAACTTATGCAGTGTAATCTACACTGTTTCCCTGTTCTGCCATCATTTTGGCTGCCAGAGTTTCTTCTTCCGACATCACGCCGGATAATTCACTTAAATCATTCAGATTTAATCTGCGGGTTCTGCCTTTTTCTTTTTCCTGCTGCTCGCCCTGCTGTTTTTCACCTTCTGCATTCTGCTCAAGGTTTTTCTCAAACTCATGGCTTGCAACGGTCACTTCAACAGCATCCACTTTCACACCAGCCTGCTCTAAATTCTGTCTGAGTTCTACGGTCTGGGCTTCTAATGCCTCTTTTACCACTGCATTCTGTGTCATGATCTTTGCTGTTACTGCACCCTCCTGCTCGGTAACCTTAAGAATGATCTTTCCGAGGTTCTGCGGGTTCAGCTGTAACTCCATGCTCGTCTTATCTTCTGTCAGGATCACTCTTGCGGACTCTACGATCTGATTGATCACATCCTGTGTATTTACACTCTGCGGTAACGGTTCTACTGTCTCAACATTTGCAAATTCCTGTACCACCTGACTCTGTGGTGTGATAACCGCCCCGTCTGCAGTATGGGCTGTCTCATTTGTAAACCGGAACCTGCCGGGTGTATCAGAAGAATTGTTCTGATCTGTGGAATCCTCTGCCGCATTTTCGGATGTCATCCTATTCTGTACAGTTTCCTGTTCCGGAATATCTTCCGTTACCTCAGAAGACTGTGTATCCTGCGCAGCCACCTTCTGTTCTTTCACAGGTGCATTTTCTGCTGCTTTTGTCTGTCTTCCATCCTCTACCACAAATTTCTGTGTTGATGCACTGGTATCCTCTGTGGCTGTCTGATCTGTAACAACTGCCTCATCCACAGATGCTTCTGTTTCCTGTCCGGTAACAGCATCTGACGATCCGGCATTATCGTCCATCACTTTGGCAACTGCGCTCTGAAACTCTTCCAGACTCATGTCAAGTGCATTTAAAATATCTTTTCCAATGTCATTGACACTCTGCAGTACATTTACAAACTGTTCACTGCACAAAAGCTGTGGTACGCTGTCTGCTCCAGTAAGTTCTGCCACAAGATTTGCAAGATTATTCTGATTCAGCAGATCCTGAAACTGTAAGCCAAGTGTCTGCATTGCTGCTTCAATCGCTTCATCGGACACGCCAAGCTCCTCTTTCAGAACTTCTTTTACATCTTCTGTAAACTGTTCGAACTGCTCTTTGACAACATCCTCAGATGTGACCTGTTTTATCTCTGATGCGATCGTATTATCCTTGTACTGATACTTCTGATAATCATCTGCCGCTTTCACAGTGTCCTTACGGCCATTTGCTGCTGTCTTTACTGTTTCGTTGTGGTCAATCCCTGCATAAGATGCTGTCTGACGGTTTCCGGACTGTTTCATCATAGAACCAAAATCTACTTTTCCAGTGGTGATCCGGGTATTGCTTTCTGTCCCCTGCACAGACTGTGTGCTTTGGTTAAACATTTTTCCTAATTCAGAAATTGTTGTACCAGCCATATGCTTCCTCCTTTCTTCTTTTATCGTCTTACTGTCTAGCAGTATGCACTGCCCGGAAAAGATCCTCAGATCTCTCCCTCTATTCTGAAGGCTCCATGATCTCAGTTACTTTTGCTGCCGTATCCGAGTTCATCTTACCGAGAATATCTCCTCTGGACTGCGTGTCCATATTGGATAATATATCTGCTACCAATTGAAGGTTGTCTGTCATTGTATCAAAAATAGCTGCCGCCTCTTTCGGCTTCATGCTGGAATAAGTCTTCACATAATCATCCATCTTTTCATCCGTCAGAGTCTGTTCTACCACCTGTTTATAAAGCACTTCCGCATTTGCTGCATCAATGCTCTCATAATACTCTTTGTAATTACTTATATCGGGAGCATCTTCTGAAAAGACAACATCCTCATACCATTTTTCTTTTTCCTGCTCGAAATCTGCCTCATTCTGCTTATAGGTATCCAGTTCTTTCGCCTTCTCCTCTAACTGTGCAATATAATCTGCATCAGAATTTGCACTGTTCTGGGCATCTGCAAGCTCAATCTCAAGCTCTTTGATCCGGTTGATCGCGTCATCCAGATTTGTGTATGCATACTGGCTGTCTTCCGTGGAAACCTCCTCTGTGACAGAATCCGGCAAAATCTTATTCAGATAAGGAACATCTTTGATCACAGGAGCTAAGACTCCCGAGCCAAACCCACCTACATCCAGCTTGATCAGCATTGCAAAGATGGCAAGCCAGATCAGAATGATAATAATCGTGACAAAGAACACAAGGATTTTGCCTCCAACGGTTTCCTCATCTCCATCCAGATCATCCGGATTTTTCTGTTTTCTCTTCTTTTTTTCCAGCTTTTTTGCCGCCTTTAACTGTTTTTTATCTAAAACTTCATTTTCCTGCTGTAATTCTTCCTGCTGCTTTTGTTCTGCCATAATCTCGTCCATGCCTTTCTCGTATATTGCCCTGTCAAAATTACCGGGTTTCTGTCATCCCCTCATGATAGGTGTAACTTACAAGCTCATCAATTTCTTTATTCTCTGCATATTGCATTTCCTGTTTAAAAACTTCAAACGCCTGCTCTTTCAGTTTCTCATGCGTCTTTCTTTCCATCATGACTTCATTGAGTTTTAACCGGGCAGCCTCTACATTTTTTTCTGCGACATGCACATTCATCATCTGGCTGCGCTGCATCGTTTTCATGGTATCTACTGCCCGCTTGCATTCTTTGATCTTAGGTACATCAATGGTTCCATTCACCAAATTTCTCGCCTGGCTTTCATAACCTGCCTTGCGTATCATGATCTGCTGGAGTTTTCCCTGTTCATCCATGAGTTTTGCATTTGCAACTCCATATGCAATCTTCGCCTGGCCTTCCATTTTTTCTTTTATATCTAATATGCTTTGCATCCGATATGCAAATTTTGCCATATCCTATCAACCTCTAATCATTAAAAAGTGCACGCAGCAGATCGATCTCCTGTTCAAACTGGAATTTTTCGTCGGTCTTCTGCATCAGAAAATCATTTACAGCATCGATTTTCTGGATGGCATAATCGATATTCCTGTTAGAACCGCTCTTATAGGCTCCAATATTGATCAGATCTTCTGCCTCATTGTATGTGGCAAGTACATTTTTTAACCTGCCTGCCAGTTCTTTATGTTCCGGCGTTGCAATGGAACTCATAACCCTGGAAATACTCTGTAAAATATCAATGGCCGGATAGTGGTTTTTATGTCCCAGTTTTCTGGACAGCATGATGTGTCCGTCTAAAATGCTCCGGGCTGTATCTGTGATCGGTTCATTAAAATCATCACCATCTACCAGTACTGTATATAATCCGGTGATCGATCCTTTATCTGAAGTTCCTGCACGCTCTAACAGTTTTGGCATCTCCGAATATACACTCGGCGGATATCCTCTGGTTACAGGCGGTTCTCCGGATGCAAGTCCGATCTCGCGCTGTGCCATGGAAAAACGTGTCAGGGAATCCATCATCAGAAGCACATCTTTTCCCTGATCCCTGAAATACTCTGCAATGGATGTCGCCGTCATTGCTGCCTTCTTACGGATCAATGCCGGTTTGTCAGAAGTCGCCACAACGACAATAGAACGTTTCATACCCTCTTCTCCGAGATCCCGTTCCACAAATTCGCGCACCTCACGGCCACGCTCACCGATCAGGGCAATGACATTGATATCTGCCTTTGTATTTCTTGCAAACATACCAAGCAGTGTACTTTTTCCGACACCGGAACCTGCAAAAATTCCGATACGCTGTCCTTTTCCGACTGTGATCAATCCGTCGACCGCTTTCACGCCGAGAGGAAGTACCTCGCTGATGATCTTTCTTGACATCGGATCCGGAGGCTGTGCATCGACCGGATATTCATACGGTGTTTCTAATTTGTCAATGTCCGTTGGACGTCCAATTCCGTCTAAGGTATGCCCCAAAAGTTCATTTCCTACAGAAACAGATAAAGGATGCCCCGTATTTTCAACGATACATCCTACTCCTATTCCCTCTACACTCTCATAAGGCATCAAAAGCAGTCTTTTATCCCTGAAACCCACAACCTCAGCCATTACCACGGTGTTCGCATTTTCATCGATGATAATTCTGCACAAGTCATTCAGTTTTGCGTCCGGACCTACGGATTCAATGGTCAATCCAACAATTTTAACAACTTTTCCAAGCCGTTTAAAATATGTATTCTCCGCCAGTCGTAAATACTTGTTATACCTGCTGTCCACTTTCAACCATCCTTATAAGCATAGTGATTTTATATCTTTTATGAGATTTTCGAGCTGCACACCAAGGCTGCAGTCGAATACCCCCGAGTCTGTCTCGATCACGCAGGAATTTCCATCCATGGAGGAATCTGCAACAATCTCGATCTCGATCCCGGCTCCCACTCGTTCCAGAATTTCTTCTTTATGATTCTCAAGAAACATCACATTGCTGTTAGCAACCTTGATGCGGAATTTTTTATCTCCCTCGATATTTAAAATTGCATCATCAATGAGATACATCAGAATGTGTTTTTTATTATCAAACTGAATATGGAATACTTTGTTAAAAACCTCAAGGATCACATCTACCAGATCCTTTTCCATATTTTTTTGTTTCTCCCTGAATTCATCCTGAAGCGTTTCCTGTTTTCTCTGATATTCATTCTGTAACTGTTCACGCTGTGCCGCCAGCTCACTCTCCAGGCACTGTCTTCCCTCCTGATATCCGGTATTTTTTGCATTCTCCCGGATATTTTCAGCTTCCTGATCTGCCTGATTTAAAATTGTTTCTGCCTGCGCATGTGCTTCTGCTAAAATCTTCTCAGCCTCTTTTTTTGCTTCTGCAGTATGGTCGATCTCCTCCACATAATCTGTGTCAGGACCAACGATCCCTGCTGAGAAACCATTTCCGTCTGTTGTTTTTTGTTCCATGCGCTTAAGCTCTGCCATCTTCTCTAAACGCTTTTCTACAATATCATCTGAGTTAATGACGCGTGTTTTATCCGGCTCATTGTGCACGAAATATTGTTTGTAAAGATTAGGCAATAATCTCGTCACCTCCGCCTCTTGAAATTACAATCTCACCTGCATCTTCGAGTTTTCGGATCACACTGACAATCTTCTGCTGTGCCTCCTCAACATCCTTCATACGCACAGGTCCCATAAATTCCATATCCTCTTTGATCATGGCAGCCAGACGTTTTGACAGGTTGTTAAAGATTGCATTCTGAACATCTTCGTTTGCACCCTTCAATGCAATACCAAGATCTGAGTTTTCAACATCACGAAGAACACGCTGGATAGCTCTGTCATCGAGAAGAAGGATATCCTCAAATACGAACATCTTCTTACGGATTTCATCTGCAAGCTCAGGTTCTTCAATTTCAAGAGATTCCATAATATGCTTCTCTGTAGAACGGTCTACCGTATTTAAGATATTCACGATCGCATCGACACCTCCGACAATCGTGTAATCCTGGTTGACCAGAGAAGAAAGTCTTCTTTCTAACACTCGCTCCACCTCTTTGATCACATCCGGTGATGTACGATCCATCATTGCGATCCTCTTTGCAACATCCGCCTGTTTCTCCGGTGGAAGTGCTCCTAAAACCATCGCCGCCTGCGCTGCTGTCAGATATGATAAAATCATTGCGATCGTCTGTGGATGCTCATCCTGGATAAAGTTCAAAAGCTGACTCGGATCTGTCTTCCGCACGAACTCGAACGGGCGGACCTGTAAGGAAGCAGTCAGCTTGGAGATAACCTCCTGTGCTTTTTCCTGTCCAAGAGCCTTGTCAAGAAGCTCTTTTGCATAACCGATACCACCCTCTGCGATATACTGCTGTGCCAGACACACCTGATAAAACTCATTTAAAATATCTTCTTTTACCTGTGGAGACACGCTTCTTGTATTTGCGATCTCCAGCG
>ENA-OPSW01001943-OPSW01001943.1-human-gut-metagenome-genome-assembly--contig:-NODE-1943-length-10322-cov-3.157690_pt1 | contig 10322 bp, 9 predicted proteins | sample MGYA00241463_ERZ501918 | MGnify/ENA primary metagenome ERZ501918 (study PRJEB25962, sample SAMEA2042443) | human gut metagenome | biome: human gut; feature: human-associated habitat; material: faeces... | reverse complement strand
CTCAAGCTGCATCACCTGGTCGATGATAAGATCCATGCCCGTTCCACCGGCCCCTACTCTCTGGTCACTCAGCAGCCTCTGGGCGGCAAGGCCCAGTTCGGTGGCCAGCGCTTCGGCGAAATGGAAGTCTGGGCGCTGGAAGCTTACGGTGCAGCCTACACCCTGCAGGAGATCCTGACCGTCAAGTCCGATGACGTCGAGGGCCGTGTCAAGACCTACGAGGCCATCGTCAAGGGCGAGCCTATCCCGCAGCCGGGCATCCCCGAATCCTTCCGCGTTATGCTGAAGGAGCTGCAGTCCCTGGGTCTGGACGTCGTGGTCCAGGATAAGGACGGCAATGAGATCGACATGCGCCAGAACTTTGACGACGAAGAGACCGGCTTTGACATGCGTGACGTGGCCGGTACCGAGAACGTCGTGCAGGAGAGCGAACTGCTCAACGACTACAACATCAAGGACGCCGATGCTGGCTTCGATGATCCTTCTGTGCTGGATGACAACAACTCTGCTGCTGCAGAGCCTGCTTCCGACGAAGTGAGTTTCGACGAATAAATCCGGAACAAGACTGTCTTTGCCTGCGCGGTGCGCGTGCTGCCGCCGCGGCAGGGCAGGGCAGCGGATTTTGAAAAGTCGCCCGTCATCATCGAAACAACAAGAGTTTAAGAAAGGGTTCGTTTCATGGAAAACAACGTTTTCGATTCGATCAAGATCGGCCTTGCTTCTCCCGAGCAGATCCGCAACTGGAGCTACGGTGAGGTCAAGAAGCCTGAAACTATTAACTACCGCACCCTGAAGCCGGAGCGCGACGGCCTGTACTGCGAGCGCATTTTTGGACCGACCAAGGACTGGGAGTGCCACTGCGGCAAGTACAAGCGCATCCGCTACAAGGGCAAGATCTGCGACCGCTGCGGCGTTGAGGTCACCAAGGCCAAGGTCCGCCGTGAGCGTATGGGCCACATCGAGCTGGCCGCTCCCGTGAGCCACATCTGGTACTTCAAGGGCATCCCCAGCCGCATCGGCCTGATGCTGGACATCAGCCCCCGTCTGCTGGAAAAGGTGCTGTACTTTGCCAACTATATCGTCACCGATCCCGGCCTGACCCCGCTGGAAAAGAAGCAGCAGCTGACCGAGAAGGAATACCGTGAGATGCGCGAGCGCTACGGTGATGAGTTCGAGGCCGCCATGGGTGCCGAGGCCATCCAGGATCTGCTGAAAGAGATCGACCTGGATCAGCTGAGCGCTGAACTGACCGCTGAGGTGGAAAAGTCTTCCGGCCAGAAGCGTGTCCGCATCCTGAAGCGTCTGGAAGTGGTGGACACCCCGGATCCCGGATTGATTCCCGTATCCGCAATCTGGATCGTCCGGTTCAGCCTTTTTGAATTTCTCGCTGCCAACGCATCGATCACCAGAAGGATATCCGGTTTTGTCTCTGCCACCACCCCCCGGATCACCTCCACAGTCTCCATTCCGGTCTGCCCCATAACCCCCGGCACGATCGCGCTGACCGACCAGACCTCATCTTCCCCTGTTGCATACTTTCCGTACTCCTCAATGATATGCCTTGTGATATGCAGGTTGTCTACCACATAAGGACCAAGTGCATCCGGTGTCACCTGCCGGTTGCCAAGACCGACCACCAGGATCTTTTCCATCTTTCTTTTAGGAAGCAGTTCTCCAATGAATTTCCGGAGCTGCTGTGAAATCTCCTCATGATATCCTTCATCGGGAGCTGCCATTTCCGGTGCCTCGATCGTGATATAGCTGCCAACCGGTTTCCCCATCACTTTTGCTCCGTTTTCGGTCTCAATCCTCACGGTCGTGATGCGGATCTCATTTTCCTCATCATACTCTTCCGTCAAGATCACACCCTGAACCTCAACATGGTCAGATTCAAACCGTTCCTTCTCTTCCAGCGCCAGATCCGTCCTGATATTATACTTTTCAACCATAGTCCTCTCCCATTTCTGTATTTTCTGTCTTATTCACTTAGTTTTTCGCAAAAAATTGGAATTATGTATTGACAAGCAATCTTTCTTCGCCTAAAATAAATAAGTGTGTTCGACGGATGTTCCGTGTCACTTTTCGTCGAATTCAATATTATGATTATATAATTTATGAAATGATAATTTGGAGGTGTCGGAAATGGCTAATATTAAATCCGCAAAAAAGAGAATTTTAGTAACTGAGACAAAGACAGCTAGAAATAAAGCAATCAAATCTAAAGTGAAAACTTATGTAAAAAAAGTTGAAACTGCTGTTGAAAAGAAAGACGTTGAAGCTGCAAAGGTTGCATTAAAAGAAGCAATCTCTGTAATCAACAAAGCAGGAAGCAAGGGTGTTTACCACAAAAATACTTGCGCAAGAAAGATCTCTCGTTTAACAAAAGCTGTTAACGAAATTGCTTAATTTTGGTTTCGAGATAAATAATGAATGATAAAAAGGCAGCCATCCCGTCAGTGGCTGTCTTTTTTGTTTTCATAAATCTTTCAAAAAAGAGTCTGTACTGAAATACTGCTTGTATTCGGTACAGACTTTTTTTGTCTTATGATTTTCTCTTATAATTTAGAATAACCGTAGCTGTTCACGATAGCTTCGATCCGCTGTCCTTCTCTGCACTTCGGGCAATCTTCCGGAGAATATGCTCTGTAATGTGGAAGATCACTGCTTGTGAAGATCGTATTGACTTCCATTCCTGCAATCTTGTTGACTGAACTGAAAATTGCGCTGATTCCGCAGACTCTTCCACCGTAGTAGAGAACAGACTCGATTGCTTGTTTGACAGATTTACCGGTTGTGATGGACGCTGCAAGGATCAGAACCTGTTTGTTCTCAACCATTCTCTGTTTGTTGTCACGGAACAGGATCTGTCCGTCCTGATACATCTCCGGGGTAATAATGGAAATGTTGTTTCCTTTGCTGAGTGAGTACTGGTTCTCATCGGCAAGCTGCTCGGCAAGGAAGGTTCCGATCACTTCTGTCTCTTCCATGCAAACGATGGTATCTACCGTTGTGTTAGAAAGGTAAGCTGCTGCAAGAACTTTTGCAGTTTCACGGGCGTTGTTGTGACGGGATTTGACCGTTGACATGTCGATGTAGGTGTTGATGTGGGAATGACTTGTTGCAAAGTGTCCTTTTAAAATTTTAATTCGCGCCTTTGGGTTTTTAGCGGAGCGAAGGTCTTCCAGTCTTTCATCCATTTCTAGTTCCTCCTTTAAGTTGTTTTGGTGGTTTTGACTGGTTTTAGTATAGCACAGATGGATGGGTTGTGCAATATGTATATTTCGTGAGGTTTTGAAAAGGAAACAAGTTAAAAATTTTTCTAATCTATTCTCCGTACCAACTTAGTTGTGCATTCCATAGTTTTTGATAAAGTGAATCTGAATTTGCTAACAATTCTTCATGTTTTCCCTGCTCTGCTATTGTACCATGATCCAGCACCAGTACCCGGTCAGCCATTTTTGCAATACTAAGACGATGTGAAATAATGATAAGCGTACTGTCATTTCCTATACGTCTGAAAATAAGATCATTTAATTCTTTTTCATATAGCGGATCAATGGCTGATGTAGGTTCGTCCAATAAAAAGAAAGTCCCTCCGTGGTAAAATGCTCTCGCCATCGCCAATTTCTGCCATTGCCCTCCCGACAAATCTACTTTTCCAAACTCCCGTCCAAGAATTTCATTTTTTGCAATCTGACTGAGGTTTAGTTCTGTAAGAAGCTCTTCTGCAAGTACTGGATTTTTTAATTCCAATTCCTGGGGAGCAAGATTTTCCAGCAACGTTAATGCATATTGCTGATATTCCTGAAACATAACAGAAGGTGTATCAGCGAGAACACCTTCATTTTTCCCTTCTGTAACTACCAGTAATCCTGCCAGTAATTTAGAAAGCGTTGTTTTCCCAGCACCATTCACCCCCACTATAGCGATTTTCTCTCCGGCATGTATTGTAAAATTCAAATTATGAAGCACCGGTTCTTTTCCCGTCGGGTACGTAAATCCTGCATGATGGAATGCAATTTTACCCGTTGATGCGATTCTTTGTGTTTCGTTCTCTGTATCCAGAAACAGGAAAAATGGTTTTACCATTAGACAAAACTGCGAAAAAGCTCCCAAGTCTGAAAACAACTGTGCATACTGATTCTGAAGCTGAAATGTTGCAGAAACTGCTACCATGAACGCTGGATAATCAATTTTTCTCTGGAAAAACAAATAGCCGGCCAGTACATAGACACCTGCTGTTGCAGCAACATTTAAAAACATCAAAAAAGTACGAATCTTTAACACCTGCATTTCCACTTCATATTCTTTTTCACGCAGTTTTCTGGAAGAAGTTTTCCATTTCTGAATAAGAAAATCACTGCTTTCATATACAATCCGCTCTTTTGTGTAGCGGATATCAGTTGTACATTCTTTTCGGTCCTTTTCTTCTTTTGCAAGAGCCGCTAATTGTGTACGCCTGCGACTTTTTAAAATTGCTTCACTGACATTTCCAAAAAGTGCTGGAATGGCAGCCAGTACAATAAGAAGAAAAAAAGACGAATGGATAATAGATGCATATCCAGAAAGAAGAACAATTGACAGCACCGCACCAGATAAAGTAATCACGCATTCGACTACCCGATATACATTGATACTTGCAACTTTCGCTTCCCATAGTCTGTTATAGAAGGACGGCATCTCATAATAACGCATCGCAATTTTTCCACATTTTTCATGAAGTATCAATTTTGTTTTCTTCTCAAATTCCAGCAATCCTCCGAACTGAACAATCACACGCTCATAGTAAATGGTGTAGCTTTTCATCAGAAACAAATACGCTCCATAGAGCAAAACCGGAAGAAGCAATGTTAATACCTGATAGTCTGACAATACAGACTTTTCGGCAAGCTGATAGATTCGGCGACTGATCTGAATGCCAAATACTGGAAGTACAGCCAGAAATAGGTGGACGAATATCATCCCTGCAAAATGTTTTGGCATCATTTCTGCACCCAGTTTGAGACATTTCGCCACAACCGTATGCTTACAGTTAAATTTCATCCACATACATCTCCTTCTGTGTTTGATAAAGTTTTCGATAAACTCCATTTTTGCGCATCAGTTCTTCATGACACCCATGCTCTACCAACTGACCATGATCCAATACAAGAATTTCATCCATCTGACTGACAGCGCCGAGACGGTGCGTGATAAATAACGTTGTCTTTTCTTGAAATATATGTTCACTCAATCTATATACTTCCCGTTCAGAAATAGGATCAAGACTGGCTGTCGGTTCATCCAAAAGAATGAAATCTGCCTCCGAAAGAAAAGCTCTGGCAATTGCCAGTCTTTGCAATTGTCCTTTTGAAAGTAATGTTCCTTCTTCTGTCAAAAGTGTAAGTGGTGTGTCAAGCCCCTGCTTCAGATTTGAACATTCTAGCATGTCCAGTACCTCTGACACTCTGGCATTCGAAAGATTCGAATCATTTCCCATCAAAAGATATTCCCTTACAGTTACCGGATAAACCTGAAAATCCTGAAATAGCGCTGTCTTTTTCTCAGTTCCATCATAGATTCTGCCATTTGTCGGTTTATAAAGATCAAGCAACAGTTTTGCAAGTGTCGTCTTTCCAGCCCCATTTACTCCAACAAGACCATAGTGTTTTCCCTTTTCAAAAGTAAAGCAGATCCCTTTCAAAGTATCTTCATTATTTTCATAATAACGAAACTGTAAATTGTCCAAAGACAATACATTTTCTCTGGGTGATTCTGCCCTGAAGTTATTCGCTGACCCTTTTTCCAAAAAATCATTTTCTACAAATCGGATTAATTCTGTGCGAAGACCATGAAACTCCCGAATTGGAAATACGCTTTCTGCACACCGTGAAAGTTCCTCTAGCATTCTTGCAATGGTTTCCGTGATTGCGGTATAAGTTCCGAGTGTAATCGACTCCATTGTATTCGGCAAAGCAAAATAAAACATTACAAAAACTGTAATTCCTATCAAAATACTCTCGAGCAATATTTGTCCACGAAACCGAGTATGACCACTCTTTCGATTTATCCTGGCAGCCTGATCAAATTCTTTTGAAAATCGTTCATCCATAGCCTTCGATGTGTCATAAATCCGGCGCTCATAAGCATATTCCCGTTTAATTTGTAAATCAGAAAGATAATTAAACCGACGTGCTGTCTCCATATATCGTTTCCAAAAACCAAAGGTATTTTTTGTTGTCCGTAAATTAATCACAAAAGCAACTAAAACGAGTATGCTCATAACAAGTATTGCGAAAAATGAAGTATTTCTCATAAACCAGACTAAAACGATAGAAGACAAAACAAGTCTGAGCCAACTGACTAATGCATCCGTATATTCCAATGATTTTTCAAAATATGAATCGGATCGTTTTATTATTTCCTGTATATTTTGCTGTTCTAAAAATTGAAGAGAAAGTTTTTGACAGACATGCATAATCTTTTCCGGCATTACGTCTTTATATTGTTTTGTAATCCATATTTTCGCAGCCTGTTTAAATATATGTAAGATGTTTTCTAGTAAAAACAATATAATGATCCAAATAAAATCCATTATAATAATTTTAGAAGAAGCATCATATACAATATGGTCAATTAAAAAAAGCTTTAAAAATATCTCAGACAAAACAACAAGATGTATTATTGTCTGTACAAATACCATTGTAAAATAAATACTTTTATTGTACTTTTTTTCGTTTCTCATTTCATCGTCCTAACAATCAATTCCTAATAAGATTTCCCTTTCCACCTCATTTTTTATATCATATAAGAGACTTCCATAAATTTCTTCAGCTTTCGAAATAGTTTGTTCATAAATAAGTTTTAAGAAATTATCTTTTCCACCTTGTTCCAACAACTTAGTGCAAAATTTGCAAGCAATAAAATTAGAATAATTTCTATCATAACTATCATAATTATTCCATATTTCAAAAATATCTATGTCATGCTTATTTAACATATAATGATTATTATATTTTACACTATTAAAACATTCAGCAACTCCTTCATTTATAAATTTTGTTTTACTTTTAATTCTCCCTTCCATATTATAACTACTAAATCTCATAATTAATCCCTCTCATTATATCTTTACTGAAATTCGTAATTTACAAGATAGGTGTCTTTACTTGCACTAAATATCTACATTTTAATACGCTTTATATTTGCATAATTTACATAGCACCACAATTTCCAGTGCATTTGCAAGCATCTAGTGGAGAAATATGTTCTGTTTTATGCAGTTCACTGGCCATAGTTTCTATTTGTTGAATCGGGTTCGTTCGTGCATCTTTAATAACTTCAAAAATATCATTTTTTTATCATTTTTCATTTCATTCACCTCTCCAATAAAGACACCTATTATCTTTAATATATCACAGATGGGATAATTATCAATATATTACTCGATACAAGGAATAATATTCAGTCTTTTTTGTTGTTTTATTATTTTTTTGACAAATCAATTTAAAATATATCATTGAACATTTGTGATAGAAAACGGTTTTTATTTTATATAATGTAAGCGTATCGTTTTGTAAAGAGCAATATTGTAGTTTTATGCAAAAAATGTTAAAAACAGTAATTCAAGCAACTTTATTATAGTTTTACGCCTCATTTATATAATATCACTAAAAAATGACAGAAAAATCTGTTTTACAACTGTCTTTTATAATATCATACAATTTCTTTTGTCCATTCTTCATCCACTCTGCTCACAGTAATATAATCTTATTTTTTTCGACTTAGGTAAGTGAGATGCTGGAGATGAAAATTATTGGTTTGACGGGACTTCTGTTTTTGGGGGACGCGGAATTGGCGCGGGGCGCGATTCCGCTGGATGTGTTTGTGAGTTTGTGGGTCGAATGATTTACATACAAGCCGGTCAGAGTCTCACAAGCAAAGCTTGTTCGACCGTTGGCGGCGCCAACTAACTAATCAGAAATAGAAGGAGTCCCGGAAAAGCATGCGAGCATGTTTTTCCGGGACTCCTTCTATTTCCGCTTAGCTGACCGGCTTGTTGCCTATCGCTTAGTTATTGATCAGTTTATCTTCACCATTCCAGCTGTAGAGTTTTCTGATTTCTTCTCCTACTACTTCTGATGGATGTTCTGCGGCTTTCTTTCTCATTGCTTTGAAGTGTACCTGACGTCCTGCCGGTGACATGTCGAGAAGGAATTCTTTTGCGAATGTTCCGTCCTGGATGTCTGAGAGGATCTTCTTCATTGCTTTCTTTGTATCTTCTGTGATGATCTTTGGTCCTGTGATGTAATCACCGTATTCTGCTGTGTTGGAGATTGAGTATCTCATTCCGGCGAATCCGCTCTGGTAGATCAGGTCTACGATAAGTTTCATTTCATGGATGCATTCGAAGTATGCGTTTCTTGGATCGTATCCTGCTTCGCAAAGTGTTTCGAAACCTGTCTGCATAAGGGCACATACACCACCGCAAAGTACAGCCTGTTCTCCGAAGAGGTCTGTTTCTGTCTCTACTCTGTATGTTGTTTCAAGAAGTCCTGCTCTTGCTCCACCGATTGCAAGACCGTAAGCAAGTGCTCTGTCCCAGGCTTTTCCTGTGTAATCCTGTTCTACTGCGATCAGACATGGTGTTCCTTTTCCTGCCTGATATTCGCTTCTTACTGTATGTCCCGGTGCTTTTGGAGCGATCATTGTTACATCTACATATGCCGGAGGTGTGATGCATCCGAAGTGGATGTTGAATCCGTGTGCGAACATCAGCATGTTACCTTCCTCAAGGTTTGGTTCGATGTCTTTCTTATACATATCAGCCTGAAGTTCATCGTTGATAAGGATCATGATGATATCAGCTTTCTTTGCAGCTTCTGCTGCTGTATATACTTCAAATCCCTGAGCTTCTGCTTTTGCCCATGATTTGCTTCCTTCGTAGAGACCGATAATGACATTGCATCCTGAATCTTTCAGGTTCAGTGCATGTGCATGTCCCTGGCTACCATATCCGATAATAGCGATTGTCTGTCCTTCTAATACTGATAAATTACAGTCTTCCTGATAAAAAATTCTTGCTGCCATTTTTAATTTCCTCCTATGACTTATTGAATTCTATAGAGTTAAAGGCTCCATGCCCCTAGCTTTCTTATGTAACTACTGCTGCATCCCTGAAGGTGCCGCTTTCGAGCTCGTCGCTCTTTTCAAAACGTCTCTCTGCTTTAATCAAACATGATCACATCATCGCTTCCGCGCTTCAGTCCGGTAATACCGGTTCTTGCCAGCTCTAGGATCTCATATCCGTCCAGAAGCTCCATAAACGCTTTCAGCTTTGATTCGGTTCCCGTCAGTTCAATCATCAGACAGTCTTTCTCAACATCAACGATCTTCGCACGGAAAATATCTGCCAGTGAAATAAGGTCTGCTCTTTCAGATGCATTTGCACGAACCTTGATCATAACCAGTTCTCTGCATACTGAATTGCTGTCATTTAACGGCTTAATCTCGATCACATCTTCCATCTTGCGAACCTGCTTCTCGATCTGTGAAAGAATCTGTTCATCTCCACTTGCTACGATCGTGATCCTTGTAAATCTCGGATCTGCAGTTGTACCTGCGGTAATACTTTCAATATTGTACCCCCGTCTGCTGAACAATCCTGCCATACGGCTTAATAGTCCCGGATTGTTATAAACCAAAATTGAATAAGCTTGTTTTCTCATAACATACTCCTTTACTTTACAAAACAGAGTGCGTTCTGTTTTTTTATTGTAGCAATTGACACCACCTTTGTCAAGTAGCTTTCTAAAATTTTATCACTTTAATTCGATTTTATCAATTACAGGAACCTCTAATTATCGTTTTCACACTGATTTTTCCGGATTTTGTCAAAATATATCCTTTTATCATCTGGACATATAATTCTTCAATTGCCTGCCGGACAAATCGTTTTTTGTCAAATTCGACTGTTGTCAGCTGCGGTCGGCAAATGAATGCTGTTTCTTCTTTTCCGACTGCCATCACTTCAATTTCCTCCGGCACCTTGATTTCCAGATCATGCAGATAACCGACAGCCTCTGCTCCCTGTACGGCAGATGCAAATACGAGCATATCCGCGGATAAAGCAAGCCCTGCCAGCCGGATTTTATAGAACATTCTCCGCAGATCCCTGTCTTTTGGAATTTCCAGATATTGTTCTTCTTCGAGACAGCAGCCTTTTTTTGAAAATATTTTCTGCATTCCCTGCCATACCACTTTTCCGTACTCTTCCGTTCCATCCAGAAACCAGATTCTCCGTTCCTCTCTTTTAAACAGAAACCTTGCGACTTCCTCACCGG
>ENA-OPSW01001923-OPSW01001923.1-human-gut-metagenome-genome-assembly--contig:-NODE-1923-length-10392-cov-2.991584_pt1 | contig 10392 bp, 11 predicted proteins | sample MGYA00241463_ERZ501918 | MGnify/ENA primary metagenome ERZ501918 (study PRJEB25962, sample SAMEA2042443) | human gut metagenome | biome: human gut; feature: human-associated habitat; material: faeces... | reverse complement strand
TATCGGAATGCCCAGCGAACAGAAACATAATATTTCGTTTATACCGTTTTTCTTTTCATAAACCTATAAAACCACGACTTGCGAGAGGACGCTTATATCTGCCCTTCAAGCCCTAAGAAAGCACCGCAGAATCTGCAACACTACGCAAATTAAACTCCGGTTATGCAGACAGCGCGTTTTTCTTGACCTGAGCCAAAGCCTTTGCAACAGGTGGCAGACTGATCACGATCAAAGTAGCGATCGCTTCCGGTACGATATAAGTTGCATTGTAAGTTAAAGAGTACACAATGGCAGGTGTTCCTTCCGGGGCATATGCACCGAAGAATACGACACCGGAGATCACTGCAAATACATAACGTCCAAACACGGCAACGATATAACCAATCTGCAGCCCGTGTTTTTTGTTTGCAAAAAATCCGGCGAGCCCTAAAGCACCAAATGCCAGAGGGTAGTCTAAAATCATCTGTGGAACGGTATAGAAAATTGGCTCCATAACAAACTGAACAAGACCGTAGGCAACGGCAGTCATAAGACCAACATAAGGACCGTACCAGTAACCGATCAGTGCGATAAACAACATGCTGAATAAAGTAACGGAACCGCCCATTGGCAGATTCGCAAACTTAATCATGGAGCATACTACTGCAAGCGCGATCGCAACGGCAGAGTAGACAAGCTGTTTTGTGGTGAGAATTGTTTTTTTCTCTGCATTTCTGTGGCGGATCACTGCTGCGACAACAACGAGAAGTGCGATAATGACTACTACAACTGCGATTCCAGGTGCAGTAAGACGTACAGAGCCATCATCCCAGGCTCCGATCGTGGTAGTAAAAAATTCTTTCATAAAATAAAATCCTCCTTGCGTTTCAGATCTTTTGCGCCAGGAGGAAAAAACTCTATATTCTATCGTCTGATGAGAAATATCATAAAAGCTTCCTTACGCCGGTATTATCCGGTTCAAGTAATAAGGGTTGATGAAAAATCATCTCTCAGCGTTGGAATGTCTGGCAAATGCAGCATTTTTTGCGCCCCTAGCGTTTTTGATTCTGTTATAAATACTGTTAAGGTCTATGATGCCTTAACGAGTATCAATATAGCAAGATGCAGCGGGAAAGTCAACCTGAAATTTTCATAAAAGTTCTTGAAATCACAAAGACTCACAAAGATTCCAACAATTTGTGGGCAAAGCAAAAGCCGCAGAACAAAATCTGCGACTTTCTTTTCAGATATAAAGATCGATATTACTTCCAAGATATGGTGTGACGGAATTCTCCATCATCTGAACCATGCCGGCACCTAATGTCTGTGTCATATCTAAAGATTTTCCGAGCATTGCAACTCCGATATCTTCCTGTAATGTAACAGGGCTTGTGGAAGAACCGATGTCATATGCATAAACCGTACTTAATGCTGCGTCTAAACCTGTAATATCCATAAATCCTACCTCACTTTCATTTCCAATTTTTGCATATAAAATGCAATCATTCATGACTCATTGAAGCACTTTTAATATAGCACAGATCGGTCGTTCTGTATATAGAAAAGAAAAATGTTACTGTTCACGCAGCAGTAAAACACTTGCTGTTTTGCTGCGTAAGAAAGTGATTCAGAAAAATCCTCTTGACAAATAAAACAGAAATGCATATACTTTGCCTATCGAATAGTTTGACAATCAAATAATTAGAAAGTCAAACAAAATAATATGAAAAACAACAGGCGAAAGCCGGGAAAGAATGAGGAAAAGCAAAATGTTAGAAAAGATGAAACCGATTATTGCAGAACAGTTAAATGTAAATGAGGCAGAGATTAAGCCGGAAACAAAATTCAAAGACGATCTGGGCGCAGATTCCTTAGATTTATTTGAAATGGTGATGGCTCTGGAAGAGGAGTTCGGAATCGAGATTCCATCAGAGGATCTTGAAAAGATTGTAACAGTCAACGATATTATCGGTTATCTCAAAGAAAAAGGTGTGGAAGCTTAAGACCATTTACAGATATTCAAAGAGAGGCAGGAAACAATGAAAACGAGAATTACGGATTTGCTTGGCTGTCAGTATCCTGTGATCCAGGGCGGAATGGCATGGGTTGCAGAGTATCATCTTGCAGCAGCAGTTTCAGAGGCAGGAGGAATCGGACTGATCGGTGCAGCCAGTGCTCCACCGGAAGTAGTCAGAGAACAGATCAGAAAAACAAAAGAACTGACGGATAAACCGTTTGGAGTCAACGTGATGCTTTTGAATCCAAATGCTCCGGAAGTCGCAAAAGTGGTCGTGGAAGAGGGCGTAAAAATTGTGACGACAGGAGCCGGAAATCCGGGAAAATTCATGGAGATGTGGAAACAGGCAGGCGTCACCGTAATTCCGGTTGTAGCAAGTGTTGCCATGGCAAAAATGATGGAACGCGCAGGGGCAGATGCCGTGGTCGCAGAGGGGATGGAGTCCGGCGGACACATTGGTTCTCAGACCACGATGACGCTGGTGCCGCAGGTTGTGGATGCAGTGACCATCCCGGTCATTGCCGCCGGAGGCATTGCGGACGGCAGAGGAATGGCGGGAGCCGAAGGTGTGCAGATGGGAACACGGTTTGTGGTCGCAAAAGAATCGATCGTACACCAGAATTATAAGGAACGCATTATCAAAGCAAAAGACATCGATTCTGAAGTGACAGGTATGAGTACCGGGCATCCGATCCGGGTACTGCGAAACCAGATGACAAGAGATTATCTGAAATTAGAAAAGGAAGGTGCCTCTTTTGAGGAGTTAGAGCAGTTGACACTCGGCTCTCTGCGTAAAGCGGTGATCGAAGGGGATGCAGTTCATGGAAGTCTGATGGCAGGACAGAGCGCCGGGCTTGTGAAAAAAGAGCAGACCTGTCAGGAGATCATAGAGGAAGTTGTCACAGATGCCAGAGCGCTGCTTGCAGGAAGAAAATGACCTGACAGGCGCAGATTTGAAGATTTGAGAAAGGTGTGGTTATCAGGATGGGAAAGACAGTATTTATGTTTCCGGGACAGGGATCCCAATATATTGGCATGGGAAAAGAATTTTACGAACAGATCCCTATTTGTAAAGAAGTGTACGATCTTGCTTCAGAGGTGACTGGATTGGATATCCCGGCACTGTGTTTTGAGGAGAACGAAAAAATAAATATCACAGAGTACACGCAGATCTGTATGCTGGCTACGGAAGCTGCAATTTATATGGCGTTGGAACAGAACGGTTATCAGCCGGATGTCACAGCCGGATTGAGTCTTGGTGAGTATGGTGCGTTGATCGCATCCGGAGTCATGACTGCTGAGGAAGCATTTGAACTGGTGCGGAAAAGAGGCATTTTTATGCAGGAAGCTGTCCCGGCCGGTGGAGCAATGGCAGCAGTGCTAGGACTGGATGCAGCGGCAATTGAGCAGATCTGCAGAGATACAGCAGAGCAGACGGGGAGCGAGGTTTCCATAGCCAATTACAACTGCCCTGGACAGATCGTTATTTCCGGTCAGGAGGAAGCAGTGCATCTGGCAGGAGAAACATGTAAGGCGTCTGGGGCAAAACGCGTTGTTCCATTGAAAGTCAGCGGCCCGTTTCATTCGAAAATGTTGCAGGGTGCAGGAGAAAAGTTAAAAGAAGAATTAAAAAAAGTAGAGATCAGTGATTCATTTGTTCCTTATATTGCAAATGTAACGGCAGACTATGTCACAAAAAAAGAGGAAGTGAAACCATTGCTTGCCAGTCAGGTATCTTCTTCTGTGCGCTGGCAGCAGACCATAGAACGGCTGCTTGCAGATGGGGCGGATGAATTTGTAGAGATCGGACCGGGAAGAACATTGAGTGGATTTGTGAAAAAAGTGAACCGGGATGTAAAAGTGAGCAGCATTGATAAAATGGAAGATTTTATTCAGTTTATCGGAAGTCATGTGGAGGCGGGAGCATGTTAACAGATTCTTTGAAAAATAAAGTGGCACTTGTCACGGGAGCCGGCCGCGGAATCGGAAAAGAGATTGCAAAGACACTGGCATCATGTGGAGCGTTTGTCATTGTCAATTATAACAGTTCGCCGGACGCAGCAGAACAGACTGTAAAAGAAATCATAAAACAGGGTGGAATGGCAGCGCCTGTACAATGTGATGTTTCTGATTTTGATGCCTGCGGAAAAATGATGGAAATGATCATAAACAACTATGGACACCTCGATATTCTGGTCAATAATGCAGGAATCACAAGAGATGGACTGATCATGAAAATGAGTGAGGAAGATTTTGACAGGGTCCTTGATACGAATCTGAAAGGTGCATTTCATACAATCCGCCATGCTTCTCGTTATTTCCTGAAACAGAAATCCGGTAAGATCATTAATATTTCTTCTGTTTCCGGCGTCATGGGGAATGCAGGACAGGCAAATTACAGTGCAAGCAAAGCCGGAGTGATCGGTCTTACCAAAAGTGTGGCAAGGGAGCTTGCGTCGAGAGGGATCACATGCAATGCAGTGGCACCCGGATTTATCGAAACAGAGATGACAGAAGCTATGCCGGAGGCTTCCAGGGAAGCGGTAAAAAAACAGATTCCGCTTCAGCGGACAGGGCAGGTGTCAGATGTGGCCGGTGTGGCTGGATTTTTAGCATCGGATCTGGCAGATTATATCACCGGACAGGTGATCTCCGTGGACGGCGGCATGCACATGTAAAGAATATATATCATGAGGAGAACAATATGGCAAAAAGACGCGTAGTGGTAACGGGAATGGGAGCAGTCACACCGATCGGACTGAGTGTGGATGAATTCTGGCAGAGTATAAAAGCACAGAAAACCGGGTTTTCTGAAATTACAAAATTCGACACCACTAATTATAAATGTAAGCTTGCAGCAGAAGTAAAAGAGTTTGATGCAAAAAATTATATGGATGCAAAAGAAGCAAGGCGCATGGAACTATTCAGCCAGTATGCCGTGGCGGCAGCGAAGGAGGCAATTGAGGATGCCGGGCTTGAAATGGATCAGGAAGATCCGTATATGGCAGGCTGTGCCATTGGAAGCGGCGTGGGAAGCCTTCAGGCGATCGAGCGCGAACATACAAGGCTGATAGAAAAAGGACCGGGGAGAGTGGGACCTTTATTCGTTCCCATGATGATCTCTAATATGGCAGCAGGAAATGTTTCCATTCATTTTGGATTAAAAGGAAAAAGTATCAATGTTGTGACAGCCTGTGCCACAGGAACGAATACGATCGGTGAGGCATTCCGTGCCATTCAGTATGGTGAGGCAGACATTATGGTTTCCGGGGGAACCGAGGGAAGTATCTGTCCGACCGCAATCGCTGGTTTTACGTCACTTACAGCACTCACAGCAGAAACCGATCCGAAGAGATGTTCCATTCCGTTTGATAAAGAACGCAGCGGCTTTGTCATGGGAGAGGGCGCAGCGGTGGTCGTGTTAGAGGAATTAGAGCATGCAAAACGCCGTGGCGCAAAGATATATGCAGAGGTTGTGGGTTATGGCTGTTCTTCGGATGCGTATCATATCACATCTCCGGCAGAAGATGGCAGCGGCGCAGCAAGAGCTATGTTAAATGCTGTTCAGGATGCAGGAATCGCAGTGGATGAGGTTGGTTACATCAATGCACATGGAACATCCACGCACCATAACGATCTCTTTGAGACGCGCGCGATCAAACTTGCATTTGGTGCGCATGCCGGTGAAATGAAGGTCAATTCCACAAAATCCATGGTCGGACATATGCTGGGAGCTGCCGGAGCGATCGAGTTTATCACTTGTGTGAAAGAGATTGAGGAAGACTACATTCATGCCACAGTTGGCTATAAAGTGCCGGATGAGGAACTGGATCTCGATTATTGCAAAGAACCGGTTTCGATGGAGGTGCAGTATGCACTGAGCAATTCCCTTGGATTTGGCGGTCATAATGCAAGTATTCTATTAAAAAAATATACCATTGTATCGGACAAAGATATCAATGGCTGCAGATAAGGAGGCAGCGATGTCAGTATTAAACATCAGTCAGATCATGGAAATCCTGCCACACAGACAGCCAATGCTGCTCATTGATTCGGTAGAAGAAATTGAGTATGGTGTCCGTGCAGTGGCGAAGAAATGCGTAAGTTTCAATGAACCTTTTTTTGCAGGACATTTTCCGGAAGAACCGGTGATGCCGGGGGTGCTGATCGTGGAGGCACTGGCGCAGACCGGTGCGGTCGCAATCCTTGGAAAAGATGAAAACCGTGGAAAAACAGCTTATTTTGCGTCCATCAATTCTGCAAAATTTAAAAGAAAAGTAGTTCCCGGAGATATTCTCACGCTGGAGACGGAAATTATAAAAGTGAAAGGACCGATCGGGGTGGGAAAAGCGACGGCAAAAGTCGGAGATGAAATTGCATGCATTGCAGAACTCACCTTTGCAGTTGAGTAATAGAATAGAAAGGCATTACATAGAAGCTGTAACAGAAAGGAAATATTATGCCAGCAATTTTGAGAAGAAGAAAGCTGATATCCATAAAACCTGAAAGAAAAAATGCGGTAACTTACCGCAAAGAGGAAGTGCAGGCGGAAGTTATGACACCACCACCGGCAGCGGATCAGCAGAAAATACCGGGAAGTACAGTGGTCTGCCCCGCATGTAAGAGAGAAGTGAACAAAGCGGAAGTGGAAAAGAATAAGTATGTCTGCTATGAGTGCGGAAGCTATTTCCGCGTGCGGACTAAAAACAGGATCCGCATGGTGGCTGATGCAGGAACCTTTGAACCATGGTTTGAATATCTGGAATCAGAAAATCCACTGGATTTTCCGGAATATACCCAGAAGGTGGAGGCAGCCAGGGAAAAGACCGGACTGCATGAGGCAGTGACCATCGGACGATGCAAAATATATGGGGAAGAGACGGTTCTTGGAATCTGTGATGCCAGATTTCTGATGAGCAGCATGGGACATGTGGTCGGAGAAAAAATTGCGCTCGGTGTGGAACGGGCGACAGATTTAAAGCTTCCGGTTATTTTGTTCTGCTGCTCTGGTGGGGCGAGAATGCAGGAAGGTATTATTTCCCTGATGCAGATGGCAAAGACTTCCGCAGCTTTAAAAAGACATTCGGACGCAGGACTTTTGTATGTGCCGGTATTGACAGATCCAACGACCGGAGGTGTGACCGCAAGTTTTGCAATGCTTGGAGATATTATCCTGGCAGAGCCGGGCGCATTGATCGGTTTTGCAGGTCCCCGCGTGATCGAGCAGACGATCGGACAAAAACTTCCGGAGGGATTTCAACGTGCGGAATTTCAGTTAGAGCATGGATTTGTGGATGCCATTGTTGAACGGAAAGATCTGAAAATAACCTTAAACCGTATTTTAAAAATGCATCACAGCAGGGAAGGATTTGCTGATTTTGATCCATTGCGCATGGATGATAACTACGAGCCGACAGAGTTAATGCGGGAGCGTGCGGCGAGGGCAAAAGGACTGACGCCGTGGGAAAAGGTAAAAGCCGCAAGGAAAGTAGACAGACCTTCTGCCACTGATTATATGGAAAATATTTTTGACGAATTTATGGAGTTCCATGGTGACAGATACTTTCGGGATGATCCGGCAATCGTAGGTGGAGTCGCGTATCTCGACGGACAGCCTGTGACCGTGATCGGAATCCAGAAAGGAAAAGATTTTAAGGACTGCATGAAACACAATTATGGAATGCCGTCGCCGGAAGGATACCGGAAAGCGATACGTCTGATGAAACAGGCAGAAAAATTCGGACGCGCGGTGATCACATTTGTAAACACAGCGGGAGCATACTGCGGAATGGAGGCAGAGGAGCGTGGGCAGGGGGAAGCGATCGCCCGGAATCTTTATGAGATGTCTGCATTAAAAGTGCCGGTTCTCTGCATCATGATCGGGGAAGGCGGAAGCGGCGGAGCACTTGCCTTAGCAGTCGGAAATGAAGTATGGATGATGGAAAATGCAACCTATTGTGTGCTTTCGCCGGAAGGATTTGCATCCATTTTGTGGAAAGACGGAAAACGTGCAAAAGAGGCAAGTGAGATTATGAAAATCACGGCCATGGATTTAAAATCGCTGGGTGTCATTGAACAGATCATCCCGGAATATGGTGTGGCAGACGCAAAAGCCTGTGAATCAATCTCGCGCTATCTGAAAGGAAATATAAAAAAGTTTCTTGAGAAACAAAATGGCAAGACAGGAGAACAGTTTGCGTCCGAGCGCTATGCGAGATTCCGGAAATTTTAGCAAAATCACAGCGGCTATGTGCACAGAGAGTACGAATCGTTTTGTGACCGGACAGAGAAGAGAGGAATATTATGAAGGTAAAAATAACAGGAACGGGAAGCTGCCTTCCGAAGCTTCGCGTGACAAATGATGATCTTGGTCAGATCATGGAAACATCGGACGAATGGATCCGGTCGAGAACCGGGATTATTGCCAGACATATTGCGGTAGAGGAGACAACCACCGGTATGTCCACAGAGGCAGCCGGCAGGGCGTTGAAAAATGCAGATATTTCAGCGGAAGATGTGGATATCATCATTGCGGCAACTGTTTCTGCAGATAAACATCTTCCGGGACTTGCCTGCGAGGTGCAGAAAAATATCGGTGCAGAAAATGCAGTTGCGTTCGACATCAATGCAGCGTGTTCCGGTTTTCTTTTTGCACTAGATACTGCGGCACTGTATTTGGAACATGGCGGATATCAGCATGCGCTTGTGATTGGAGCGGAAACGCTGTCAAAAATGATGGACTGGACGGACCGGAGCACCTGCGTGCTTTTTGGGGACGGCGCAGGGGCAGCAGTTCTTTCAGCAAGTAAAGAAGATGGCATTTTATCCATGGTGCAGGGCTCGGATGGTTTCAGAGGCGATGTCTTAAACTGCATGGCGAGAAAAGTGAACAACCCTTATAAAAAAAGTGACACGGCACTTTCCTATGTTTCCATGAATGGGCAGGAGGTGTACAGATTTGCAGTGAAGACCGTGCCAAAGGCGGTCACAGACGCAGTGGAACAGGCAGGCTTACATCTGGAAGAGATTGATTTATTCCTGCTGCATCAGGCAAATTACAGGATCATTGAAGCAGTTTCGAAAAGACTTGGTCAGCCTATGGAAAAATTTCCGACCAATCTGGAGGAATGTGGGAATATTTCTGCGGCGAGTGTGCCGATTTTGCTTGATAATGTCAATAATCATGGTATGATGAGGAAAGGAATGAAAATCGTGTTGGCAGGATTTGGAGCAGGCCTCACCTGGGGAGCAACGGTGATAAACTGGTAAAATCAGGCGCTGACCGCAGAAATAGGAGTAGATCGGATGACAACAGATGAAACATTAAACGAATTATTGGTCAGATTGTTTAAAGACATCATGGAGATCGAGGGAAAATGTCTTGTGACAGAAGAATTCAAAGATCTCAGTTACAATGATTTCCATGTGATCGAGGCAATCGGAGTCAATGAACCAAAAACGATGACAACGGTGGCAAAGCTGATGGGTGTCACAACCGGAACGTTGACAAAGGCAATGGATGGACTGACCAGAAAAGGGTATGTTATCCGTGAGCGCAGTACGCAGGATAAACGTGTGGTATGGGTTTATCTGACAGACACCGGGAAAGCTGCTTACAAACATCATGAAGAGTTTCATCACGAGATGATCGCACAGATCAAAAGCCAGCTTACCGAGCAGGAGACGCCGATCCTGATTTATGCGCTGGCGAAACTTGCCGATTATTTTCACCTTGTATACAAGGGTGAAAAAGAATAAAGAACAGAGGTCATTGCATCGAAAAACTATTTTTTTATGCGATGACCTGTTTTGTTATAAGTTGAAATGATAATAATTATAACCTGAAAATATAAAAAGTAAAATTCATTGATTTTTTTTATGCAAAATGAATAATTTGAAGTCGAATCCTGCAAAAAAATAGACTAATCATTAGAAAACTTCACTAAATTAAAGGAATAAAGAAAAAAATATTGCGTCCGCCGTCATTTTATAATAAAATGTACGTGTTGATGAGAAATCTGCAGCCGGAATCAATGCCGGAGCATTTAAAAAATGCCGGATATCTGATTTCACATGGTTGTAAATATATTTTTAAAGGAGAAAAAAAATGGGATACGTTGATGAAGTACTCGCAAAAGTAAAAGAAAAAAATGCTTCAGAACCTGAATTTTTACAGGCTGTTGAAGAGGTATTAGAGTCTTTAAGACCTGTTATTGATGCAAATGAGGAATTGTACAGAAAAAATGCAATTCTTGAGAGAATCACAGAACCAGACCGTCAGATCATGTTCCGTGTACCTTGGGTAGACGATAACGGACAGGTTCAGGTAAACAGAGGTTATCGTGTACAGTTCAACAATGCCATTGGACCATACAAGGGAGGATTAAGACTTCATC
>ENA-OPSW01001918-OPSW01001918.1-human-gut-metagenome-genome-assembly--contig:-NODE-1918-length-10420-cov-7.017656_pt1 | contig 10420 bp, 8 predicted proteins | sample MGYA00241463_ERZ501918 | MGnify/ENA primary metagenome ERZ501918 (study PRJEB25962, sample SAMEA2042443) | human gut metagenome | biome: human gut; feature: human-associated habitat; material: faeces... | reverse complement strand
CTTTCCTCAGAGCGGTCAAAGCCGCCCCGCCGCCGTATGTTCCACTCGTTTTCCGCTCCTCATGATACCATAAAAAAACAAGATTTGCAAGAGAAAGAGAATTTTGCTATACTTATCTTATATGTTGCCCGCGCTGGAGGTGGGAAGATGAAGCTTTATTTCAAAGTCCCGCCCGAGGCGGATGGGATGCTGCTGCGCGGTTTTCTGCGCAAGTGCAGTGTCTCCACCGACCTGTCCCGGGCCGTGAAATTTCGGGGCAGCGGCTTTTTTGCCAACGGCGCCCCCATCCTGGCCAACCGCCGGGTGGAGGCCGGGCAGGTCATCTCCTTTGAACTGCCGCCGGAGGGGGAGGGCGTTGTGCCGCAGGACGACATCCCGGTGGATGTGGTCTACGAGGACGCTTTTGCCCTCGTGGTGGAAAAACCGCCCCATCTCGCGGTGCATCCTACCCTGAATTACCCGCTGGATACGCTGGCGAACGGCTATGCCGCCTGGGCGCTGCGTCAGGGTAGAAGCCCCGTCTTCCGCCCGGTGAACCGCATCGACAAGGACACCAGCGGCCTCGTGCTGGCGGCTCAGAATGGCTACGCCGCCCCGCTGCTGGCTCAGCGGGTGGAAAAGCTCTACTACGCCGTTGTAGAAGGAGAACTTCCCCTCGGGCCGGGCGTCATCGACGCCCCCATCGGGCGGCAGGGGGAGAGCATCATCGGGCGGTGCGTCACCCCCGACGGCAAGCCCAGCCGGACGGAATATACCATATTAAAGGCCGAAAACGGCCTGAGCCTCGCGGCCTGCGTCCCGGTGACGGGCCGGACCCACCAGATACGGGTACATTTTGCATCCATCAACCACCCGCTGGCCGGAGATGACCTCTACGGCGGGAGCCGGGCGCGCATCGGGCGGCAGGCGCTCCACTGCGCAAAACAGACGTTCTGGGTGCCGCGCTGCGAGCCGATGCCGGACGGCATCGGCATCGAAGTGCCGGTGGACGAAACGACTCTGAGGCCGGTGACGGTGGAAAGCCCGCTGCCGGAGGATATGACAAAGCTTTTTGTCTAAATTTGTGTATTTCGTGAAAAGTAAGTGAAAGCTAAGCCCAAATTTTGTGTCAATGCTTGTTTCGGCGCTGGCAGGGTGTATAATAAATAAAGTTATTCTTGTCAAAAAAGCTGTCCTGATGCGGCAGCGTGTCGATAACAGAGAAAAGAGACAAATCAGAATCTCCTGAAGATACAGGAAGGAGCATCCTTTTTGCTGGAAGATAAAACAACTGAAACGCGGCAGGACGAGCCAGCCGGTGCGCCGCGGCACACCGGCTTCCGCGCAAAGCTGCGCTCGCTTTGGGCGCAGCTCCAGTGCGTCCATCTGCTGCGCCGCCACCGGCGGTATCGCCGCCGCAGACACCGGCTGGACAATGCCTCCCGGAAGCTGCGCTCGTCGAAGCTGGTATTGCGCATTGGCGCAGCGCTCTACGCGCTGGGCTTTGGCGCGGAGTATGCTGCCGTGCGGGTGGGGCGTGCCGTCAAGTACGCCGCTCTCTGGGTTGCTGGAGGCATCCGCCGCTTTGCAAAGGCTCTGGCGGAGACGGCGTTCCCCGGCGCAGCACAGGTGGCCAAAGACCTGTTTGGCCCCATCGTGCTGTTTGCAAAGGGCATCGTGTCCCTTCTCATCCATGCCCACCGCATCCGCAGGGAGCAGGGCTTCGGTGCAGCATTTGAGGCCAGCGTCCACTACTTCAAAAACGGCGTCCGCCGCAACCTCAGTCTGCTGCCCCGCATGGCGATGTATGCCCTGCCCATCTGCGCACTGGCGCTGGGCGCAGCAGTGTTCCAATATGTCATCCACCAGCCTTATGCACTGGCCGTCCGGGTCAACGGCGAAACCGTGGGCTATGTGGCGAATGAGGACGTCTTCAACACGGCCCGCGAGGACGTGATGGAGCGTATCAGCTACGCCGGCACCGACAAGACCGAGTGGACCATCGAGCCGAGCTACACCCTCGCCATCGCCCACCACATGATGGACGAAAACGAGATGGCAAACGCCATCATCCAGAGCGCTGGCGACCAGATCAGCGAAGGCACGGCTCTTTATCTGGACGGCGAGTTGACGGCGGTGTGCAGCGACGGCAACGCGCTGCGGGATTACCTCGCCGCCATGCTCGACCCCTACGAGGAAGAAGAGGACGACCCCAATGTGAGCGTGGGCTTCAACAAGCAGGTCACGCTGGAAGACGGCCTCTACTTCAAGGAAGGCTTGCAGGATTTTGAGACCGTCCGACAGGAGCTGGTGGGCGTGAAGCAGGCCCAGAAGGTCTACACCGTCAAGGCGGGCGACACCCTCTGGTCCATCGCACATAACAATGACCTGACCTTCCGTGAGCTGTGCGCCCTCAACCCGGCGTTCAAGGGTGAGCCGCTGAGCGAGACGTCCAGCATCCTTGAGGGCGACCACCTCGTCATCACCAAAGAAGAGGCTGGCCTTGAGGTGCGCATCACCCGCATCGAGACCCGTGAGGAAGAAATCGCATTTTCCACGGAGACGACAAAATCCAACGAATATACGAAGGGAACCACCAAGGTGCTTCAGGAGGGCGAGAACGGTCTGCGCCGTGTGACCCTCCAGAACGTCTACGACACCAAAAATATCCTTGTGGACCAGAGCGTGCTTTCCACCGAGGTCATCAAGGAGCCGGTGAACAAGAAGGTGGTCGAAGGCACCAAGAAGGTGACTTCCAGCACCAAGTACATCACCGGCAGCGGCCAGTTCATCTGGCCTGTGCCGAACTACCGCTACTGCTCGCGCTGGTACGGCGGACGTCACAAGGGCGTGGACATCTGCGCCCCGGCCGGTACGCCCATCTACGCCTCCGCAGGCGGCACCGTCACCAAGGCGGGCTACAACAAGGCCGGTGCAGGTACGGGCTACGGCTACTCGGTCATCATCAACCACGGCGGCGGATACAGCTCTGTGTATGCACACTGCCTGTCCCTGACTGTCAGTGCGGGCCAGACCGTCCGGCAGGGCCAGCTCATCGGCTATCTGGGCAGCACGGGCCGTTCCACCGGCAACCACTGCCACTTTGAGATACGTCTCAATGGTTCGTACATTCCCCCACAGAACGTATTCCCGGGGAAGAAATAAACCTCTCCGTCACGCCTGCGGCGCGCCACCTCCCCTAAAAAGGGGAGGCTTTGGCATGTCGGCTGACATTCAGCGGAATGAAAAAAGCTTTTGGGTAACGCAAGGCGGCGGGCTCCGCTGCCTAGATAAAATTCATAAAAAGGAGATAATTATTATGGCTACTCCTCACATCAGCGCCGAAAAGGGCGATTTCGCAAAGACTGTCCTGATGCCGGGCGACCCCCTGCGCGCAAAGTTCATTGCTGACACCTTCCTGAAGGATGTCCGTCAGGTGACGGGTGTCCGCGGGATGCTGGGCTTTACCGGCACCTATGAGGGCCGTCCCATCAGCGTGATGGGCAGCGGCATGGGTATGCCCTCCATCGGCATCTACTCCTACGAGCTGTTCAAGTTCTACGATGTGGACAACATCATCCGCATCGGCTCCGCCGGCAGCTACACTGCCGACGCCAAGCTGTTCGACACCGTGCTGGCTACCGGTGCGGTCAGTGAGTCCAACTATGCCCGCGTCCAGAGCGGCAACGACCACGACATCACCTTCCCCAGCGAGACTCTGAATGATAAGCTGCGCGCCTCCGCCAAGAAGCAGGGCATCAAGCTCATCGAGGGCAACATCCACTCCTCCGACGTTTTCTACCGTCAGCCTTCCGACGCAAAGCCCACCTACTGGGAGCTGCTGCGCGACGAGCGCGGCTGCCTCTGCGTGGAGATGGAGAGCTTTGCTCTGTTCGCCAACGCCGAGGTGCTGGGCAAGAACGCTGCCTGCCTGCTGACCATCTCCGACAGCTTTGTCTCCCCGGAGATCACCACCGCAGAGCAGCGCCAGAAGAGCTTCACCGATATGATGAAGGTCGCACTGGGCGCGGAGTATTGATTTAACCATAATACAAAAAGACTGCTGTCGGCCGACAGCAGTCTTTTTGCTTCTCAGGTATCCGTGTAATGACCGTAACAGGACGCAATGATGATGTTTCCATCCTGCTCCCGGTAGACGATGCGGTGGGTGTCGTCGATACGCCGACTCCACCATCCGCTCAAATCTCCCTTCAAAGGCTCGGGCTTGCCGATGCCCTCATAGGTGTTCCGCTGAATGTCTTTTATGAGGGAGTTGATTCGCTTCAGCAGCTTTTTGTCCCGCGTCTGCCAAAGACAATAATCTTCCCACGCTTCCTCTTCCCACAGCAGCCTCATCAGTCTGCCTCGATCAGTTCATGTTCGGTGAGCTTGGCTTTGCCGGTGTCAATATCATGGACGATTTGACGGAGATGGTTGATGTTGCTTTCAGAATAGAAGGGGTCAGCGGAGACTTCAAAGGGGATCCGATGCTCGCGCGACACTTTCTTTGCAAAAATCGTGAAGGCTGTCGTCATCGAAAGCCCCATCTCGGCACAGACCTCCTCCATGCTCCGCTTGAGGTCGGGGTCCATCCGAAAATTCACATTGACTGCGTTTGCCATTCTGATGCGCCTCCTTTATAATTCTATTATATTCATTTGTAATGACAAATGCAAGAGCTGTCATTGCATAATGCTGCGTAATTATCGCCGCTTGCACTTCTTAAAAGAATGATTTATACTTAAATACACGACACAGAAGAATGTACGACACAGAAGGGAATGAGGCCGATGAACAGAGAAACGGTGAACATGGTGCGCAGTCCGATTTCTGTGGAGGGGAACATCCGGCTTGTTCCGTATTATCCGGCCTACGATACAGCACTTGCGTGGTATCAGGATGCACAGCTCTGCAAACAGGTAGATAACAGGGACTTCGTTTATGATTTGCCACTGCTGAAGCGGATGTATCATTATCTGGACACACACGGGGGACTGTTTTATATCGAGTATCGGGGTGTGCTTTGTGGTGACGTCAGCCTGCGGACGACCGGCGAGCTTGCCATCGTCATCTGCAAGGAGTACCAGAATAAACACATCGGGCGGAAGGTCATCGAAAAAATGCTGGAGCTGGCTCGGGAAAGGGGTTTGGCGGAGTGCTTCGCGCACATCTATTCCTTCAATACCCAGTCGCAGAAAATGTTTGAATCCATTGGCTTCGTCCTACAGGACGAGGAACGCTATATCTACAAATTGCAAAAAGGAGAACCGACCATGACAAAACTGACTCTGGAAGAAAAGCAGGAGCTCATCCGGATGGCCCTTGCGGCCAGGGAGAGAGCTTACACGCCTTACAGCGACTTTATGGTGGGCGCTGCCCTGCGCGCCGAGGATGGCCGCATCTTCACCGGCTGCAACGTGGAGAATGCCGCCTTTACCCCCACCAGCTGCGCCGAGCGGACGGCCCTGTTCAAGGCTGTGGCCGAGGGCGTGACCAGGTTTACCGACATCGCCGTGGTGGGTGCGCGCCGGGGCGAAGTCAACAAGCAGATCACCTCGCCCTGCGGCGTCTGCCGTCAGGCGCTGTTCGAATTCGGCGGCCCGGAGCTGAATGTCATCATGGCAAAAAGCCCGGACGATTTCATCGAGCGCAGCATGGACGAGCTGCTGCCCTTCGGCTTCGGTCCCTCCAACGTGGCGGGCAACAAGGCCGTGGAAGATTGAACACAGCCGCGCGAAAAATGCCGGGTGGAGCGGATTTCCCGGGATAAGTATGGTTTTTATACAATTTTGATAAAATAATTGTAAATGTTTTGTAATCGGAAAAGGCTTGCATCTGTCACTTCTTCCCGCTATACTTGAGCCAGTAAATGTGCAAGTGCGCACATTTCGTCAACAAAACGCGATTATATTAAAATAAAAGGAGAGTTTTCATTATGATGATTTCTCGTCGTAACTTCCTGGCAGTGGCTGGCGCCGCTGCTGCTGCCGCTGCTCTGACTGCCTGCGGCGGTTCTTCCTCTTCCACTGCTTCCTCTGCAGCTGCCTCCACCAGCGCAGCCGCTTCCACCTCTGAGGGCGGCGAGAAGATCGTGAAGGTCGCTCTGACCTGCGACACCGGTACCATCGACGATGAGAGCTTCAACCAGGCCTGCTGGACCGCTGTTTCCGGCTACATGGGCGATGACTGCCAGTACTACATCCCCGAGGCTGACGCTTCCGATGAGGACCGCGAGACCATGATCCGTCAGGCTGTCAACGACGGCGCTGACGTCATCGTCTGCGTCGGCTACCTGTACGGCGCTTCTCTGGCATGGGCTGCTGACCAGTACCCCGATGTCAAGTTCATCGCTATCGATGTCACCCAGGGCGACATCGGCACCGACGCCATCCCCGCAAACTGCTACTGCATCACCTTCAAGGAGGAGCAGGCAGGTTATATGGCTGGCTACGCTGTCGTTAAGGACGGCAAGACCAAGCTGGGCTTCCTCGGCGGCATGGCTGTCCCCGCTGTCATCCGTTACGGCTACGGCTATGTGCAGGGCGCTGACGCTGCTGCTCAGGAGCTGGGCACCAACATCGACATCAACTACTTCTACGGCGGCCAGTTCTACGGCGATGCCAACATCACCTCCCGTATGGAGGGCTGGTACTCCAACGGCACTCAGGTCGTGTTTGCCTGCGGCGGCGGCATCTACACCTCCGCTGTGGAGGCTGCTCTGAAGAACAACGGCTACGTCATCGGCGTGGACGTTGACCAGAACTACATCGGCGCAAACGGCGTGGCTGACGGCACCTATGCCTACAACCCGTTCATCACCTCTGCCATGAAGGGTCTGTCTGAGGCTGTCAACACCGCTCTGTCCGACATTGAGGCCGGTGACTGGAGCGAGATCGCTGCTTCCAACGGCAACTTCGGTCTGGAGGATGGCGATTACATCGGCCTGCCCACCGCAGACGACAGCTGGAACTTCGAGACCTTCACCAAGGACGAGTACGAGACCGTCAAGGAAAAGATCAAGAGCGGCGAGATCACTGTGGACAACAACTCCGACGATGCTACCAAGCCCACCGTCAGCGAGTTCACTACCGTCAACTACATCCAGTAACCCGGCGTTTCCCGCAGCCTGCGGGCCGCAAACCGGCAGGCCGCTTTTATGAATTACTTAATGCAAAAACAGGGTGCCCATTGCAGGCGGGCACCCTGTTTTTGTGTGTCCGGGCAGGGCAGACCCGGCGGAAACTGTGCAGGATGCTTAAAAAGTAATACTTTTATCTGTACTTTCTGCCAAAAACGAAAAAAGCCGTGTGCAAATTGTCGGAAATCAGGTATAATGAAAGATAGAATAGTATAGGTGTCGATACGGCACGAAAGGAGAGTGAGCAGATTGGCAGAGGATTTTGTGATCGAGATGCTCCACATCACCAAGGAATTCCCTGGGATCAAGGCAAACGATGATATCACCCTGCAGCTGCGCAAAGGCGAGGTACACGCCCTGCTGGGTGAGAATGGTGCCGGCAAAAGTACGCTGATGAGCGTGCTGTTCGGCCTGTACCAGCCGGAGGCTGGTCAGATCCGCAAGAACGGCAAGGAGGTCGCCATCCGCAACCCCAACGATGCAAATGCACTGGGCATCGGCATGGTGCACCAGCACTTCAAGCTGGTGGAATGCTTCAGCGTTCTGGACAACATCATTCTTGGCGTGGAGCCCAATAAAATGGGCTTTTTGCAGAAAGCCGAGGCCCGCAAGAAGGTCATGGCCCTGAGCGAAAAGTACGGCCTGCGCGTGGACCCGGATGCCCTTGTCAGCGATATCTCGGTGGGCATGCAGCAGCGCGTGGAGATCCTGAAGATGCTGTACCGCGACAACGAGATCCTGATCTTCGATGAGCCCACCGCTGTGCTGACCCCGCAGGAGATCGACGAGCTGATGGAGATCATGCGCGGGTTCAAGAAGGAAGGCAAGTCCATCCTGTTCATTACCCACAAGCTGAACGAGATCATGGCCGTGGCCGACCGCTGCACCGTGCTGCGCAAGGGCAAGTACATGGGCACCGTAGACATCAAGGACACCACCAAGGAAGAACTTTCCCGCATGATGGTGGGCCGTGATGTGCAGCTGCAGGTGGAAAAGCAGCCTGCAAAGCCCGGTGCCGTGGTGCTGGACGTGCAGAACGTGACCATGCACAACGATCAGCGCAAGAAGGATTCCGTCAAGGATGTCACCTTCCAGGTCCACGCCGGTGAGATCGTCTGCCTGGCGGGCATTGAGGGCAACGGCCAGACCGAGTTTGTCTACGGCCTGACCGGTCTGGAAAAGCTGACCAACGGCAAGATCACGCTGGATGGCAAGGACATCACCCATGCCACCATCCGCCAGCGCTCCAAGGACGGCATGAGCCATATCCCGGAGGACCGTCACAAGCACGGTCTGGTGCTGGATTACAGCCTGGAAAACAACATGGTGCTGCAGCGCTACTGGCAGCCGGAGTTCCAGAAGGGCGGCTTCATCCGTTCGGATAAAGTGCGTGAGTACTCCGACCGGCTGATCGCACAGTACGACGTGCGCAGCGGCCAGGGCAGCTCCACCATCGTGCGCAGCATGTCCGGTGGCAACCAGCAGAAGGCGATCATTGCCCGTGAGATCGACAGGGATCCCAAGCTGCTCATTGCCGTGCAGCCCACCCGCGGCCTGGACGTGGGTGCCATTGAGTATATCCACAAGCAGATCGTGGCAGAGCGTGACAAGGGCACTGCCGTGCTGCTGGTGAGCCTGGAGCTGGACGAGGTCATGAACCTGTCCGACCGCATCCTGGTCATGTACGAGGGCGAGATCGTGGGCGAGTTTGACCCCAAGACCACCACCGTGCAGGAACTGGGCCTGTATATGGCCGGTGCACGCAAGCAGGGAAAGGAGACTAAGTAACAAATGGACAAGAAAAAACTTTCCCACAGCAGTCTGCAAAGCTCGGTCACCAGTGTGCTGGCGGCTCTGCTGTGCATCCTCATCGGTCTGATCGTGGGCTTTCTGGTGCTGCTGGCCATCAACCCGGCACACGCCTGGGGCGACGGCTTTGTGCGCATCCTGAAAGGCGGCTTCCACGACGCTCCCTACGGCGTCGGCAAGGAGCTGGCCAACGCAGCACCTCTGGTCATGACCGGCCTGTCGGTGGCATTTGCCTTCAAGACCGGCCTGTTCAACATCGGTGCTGCCGGTCAGTACACGCTGGGTGCCTACGGTGCCCTGTACTGCGCCATTATGCTCAAGATGCCCTGGTTCGTCTGCCTGCTGGCAGCCACCCTGCTGGGCGGCATCTGGGGCGCGATCCCCGGCTTCTTCAAGGCCTACTTCAACATCAACGAGGTCATCACCTCCATTATGTTCAACTGGATCGGCCTGTATCTGGTAAACGAACTGGTCTACCAGAACGGCACCGGCCCCATGTACGACGTGCGGAACACCCGTACCCTGAACCTGAGCAAGAACCCGGCCTTTGCCCAGTCCATCATCCCGGATTTCGGCCTGAACAAGATGTTCCAGACCAACAGCACCACCATTGCCATCTTCCTGGCAGCGGCGGTGGCCATCCTGATCTGGGTGGTGCTGAACAAGACCACCTTCGGCTATGAGCTCAAGGCCGTCGGCCTGAACAAGAGCGCTGCCCGCTATGCCGGCATCAACGAGAAGAAGAACATCATCCTCTCCATGGCCATTGCCGGTGCGCTGGCAGGCTTTGGTGCCGGCCTGTACTTCCTGTCCAACGTGTCCCAGTGGAACCCGCTGAACTCCACCAGCCTGCCGGCCATGGGCTTCAACGGCATTTCCGTTGCTCTGCTGGCAAGCTCCAACCCCATCGGCACCATCTTCTCGGCACTGTTCATCTCGCACATCTCGGTGGGCGGCTCGTTCCTGTCCACCAAGTATTACCCCACGGAGATCTCGGACCTGATCAGCGGTATCATCATCTATCTGTGCGCATTCTCCATGCTGTTCCGCGGCAAGATCCACGGCCTGCTGTTCAAGAATGCCGACAAGACCAATGTGAATGCAGAGCCCGCTCCGGCCAAGACCGAAACCAAGAAGGAGGGCAAGTGATATGCTGCTTCTGATCAAATATACGCTGCTGTATGGCATCGTGCTGATGCTGGTGGCTCTGGGCGGTATGTTCAGTGAGCACTCCGGCATCATCAACATTGCGCTGGAAGGCATCATGGTCATCGGCGGTGTGGCAGGTGTGTTGACCCTGACCCTGCTGCCCGCCGACATGTCTCCCTTCCTGGTGGTGCTGCTCACCATTCTGGCGGCGGCCCTGGCTGGCATGGTGTACAGCCTGCTGCTGGCCTTTGCCTCCATCAACTTGAAGGCGGACCAGACCATCGGCGGCACAGCCCTGAACCTGCTGGCCACCGCCATTGCCGTGGTCATCGCCAAATACTTCAG
>ENA-OPSW01001912-OPSW01001912.1-human-gut-metagenome-genome-assembly--contig:-NODE-1912-length-10464-cov-3.254972_pt1 | contig 10464 bp, 9 predicted proteins | sample MGYA00241463_ERZ501918 | MGnify/ENA primary metagenome ERZ501918 (study PRJEB25962, sample SAMEA2042443) | human gut metagenome | biome: human gut; feature: human-associated habitat; material: faeces... | reverse complement strand
GATGCCGCCTTCCGCGTCTTCCGGAGCGAGCTTGCCCAACGATTCGAGCACCACGCCAAGGTGACGCACGGTGCCTTCATTGCCGTCGATGATCGCCGCCGTATCAGGCAGCAGTTCGCGGAAATAATCGCGGTAGAACACGAAATGCGTGCAGCCGAGCACAACGGAGTCGATCGTGGACAGATCGTATTGGTCGAAATACTGGTGCAGCGTGCGCATCACCACATCATGGTCGTCAAGCTGCCCATGCTCCACGATCTCCACCAGACCGGGGCAGGGCTCCGGAAAAATCGTATGATCGGCCTTGAACCGGTCCATCAGCACGGCGAACTTGCGTTCACGCAACGTCAGGGGAGTGGCGGCCACGATGACGCGCTGACGCTTGCCGTGACCACGGTCGCAAGCCACCTTCAATGCCGGCTCCATGCCGATGATCGGAATGTCGTATGTGTCGCGCAGTTCGTTGGCTGCGGCGGAAGTGGCGGTATTGCAGGCGATCACGACCGCTTTCACGCCTTGTTCCACGAATCGTTTCACAATGACGTCGGACAGTTCGCGCACCTGTTCGGGCGATTTCGTGCCGTATGGAGCGTTCGCGGAGTCGCCGAAATACAGCACATGTTCGTTCGGCATGTCGCGGCGGATCTCACGCGCCACGGAGATTCCTCCCAAGCCGGAATCGAAAACGCCGATCGGTGCCGTTGAAGCCATACGTCCTCCCTTGCTCCGCCTGTTCCGTGCGCGGAAATGCCATGCGCGCATCGAGCCAAACACTTCAATAGCCTACCGCGTGTAGAGTGAATCGGTATGAGCATTCCAAGCATTGTTTACAAAGCGCACGCCACCGGCAACGATTTCGTGGTGTATCTCGACGAAGACGGTACGCACGAGCCGACCGCCGATGAAGTGCGATTCCTGTGCGACCGCCATTTCGGCATCGGCGGCGACGGTCTGATCCGTCTGGCGCATCCGCAGGCGGTGTCCGATGTGAACGAAAGGCAGATCGCCGATTGCGCGGCGGGCGATGCGGACTGGTTCATGGACTACCGCAACGCGGACGGCTCGCTGGCCGAGATGTGCGGCAACGGCACACGTGCGATCACCTTGTTCGCGCAGCGGCAGGGCATCGCCGACCAGCCGGGCGGCAAGCCATTCCATCTCGGCACCCGCGCCGGCGTGAAGATCCTGACTTCGCTCGGCGATGTGCCGGGCCTTGGCAAGGACGTGTTCCAAGTGGAGATGGGCGCATGGAAGCGTGGCGACGTCGACGGTTACGAAGTGACCATTCCGGGCACGTCCGGTTCCGCACGTGGCACGTTCGTGGACATGGGCAATCCGCACGTCGTGGCCGTACTTGAAGACGCGTTCGCCAGCCTGCCGAACGTCGAAGACCTTGATCTGGTCACCAAGCCGGTCGTCGCGCCCGAGATTCCGTCGGACCAGAACGTGGAGTTCGTGCGCATCGACGAGCAAAGCGAAGGCGACGATGCGGGCGAGGCCACCATGCGCGTCAACGAACGCGGTTGCGGCGAAACCCTGTCGTGCGGCACGGGCCTATGCGCCACCGCCATCACGTTGCGTGCCAAAACCGGCATCGACCATTGGACCATCACCGTACGTGGCGGCACCTTGCGCGTCGACGTGACCGACGAAGACGTGAAGCTTACCGGCAGCGCCACCATCGTAGGCAAAATCGAACTGCTGTAACCGCTGCGGCAGCAAACGAAAAGCGGATAGGCAAAAGGCCGGCCCCGCAGGGTCGGCCTTCATCGTAAAAGGCTCGATGCAAACCGTATCAGGCGAACAGCATCGGGCCGTCCTTGACGAGAATGACCACGATCAGCGCCACAATCCACACCACATCGACCATCAGATCGAAATTCAGCCGGTAATACTTGCGCAATCCAGCATGGCCGGACGGCATGTCCTGCACGGCCACCGTGGCATGCGACAACGCCATGAACTGCACGGTGGTGGAGAACATCAGCACCAGGCACCACGGGCACATCGCGTTGATGACGAACAGCGACTGCGTGGTCAGCCAATACGAATACGCCAACGCGGCAAGGCCGCCCAGCCACGTGCACAGCGCGAACCAACGCGGCACGGCCACCTTGGACAATCCGATCACCGCGATCGTCACGAACACCGATTCGGCGGCAATGCCGAAGAACGCGTTCGGGAAGCTCAATCCGGCGAACTTCACGATTTCCGCCTGCCAGGATTCGGCCACCGTGGAACAGGACAGCACGGCGTTCACATCGCAGTTGAGCTTCTGCCCGGGATTGCGTGCCATTTTCAGCGTGTCCGCCGACAGAATGAACGATACGAGCAATGCCACCGCCGAAGCGAGCAGCATGATCAGATACGTCCACGTTGCGCCGTGACGCCATCCGCGCGGCTTCGTGTAGTCGTCGTCCATGGCGACGGCTGTGCCGACGCTCGTTTCGTCATCGGCTGCGTCCATGGCGGCCTGGCTTTCAAAATCGCTCATCGTCAATCCTTGGAAAATCAAAATACAAACGTTGTCATGTCTCAGTCTACGCGAAAAACCGCGGATTCGAGCTTACGATAGTCATATGAGTCACGTGAGTTACGCGGAACCACCCGCACAAGGTTGGGATATTCATTGCCATACCGTCTTTTCCGACGGTACGGAGACGCCGCGCACGCTGGTGGCGCAGGCAAGGAAGCTTGGCTTGCATGGTGTGGCGATTGCCGACCATGACACCACCGCCGGCTGGGACGAGGCGACGGAAGCCTCGGAGGAAATCGGTTTGCCGTTACTGCTGGGCACGGAAATCACCGCCGTCGACGAAGATGTGTCCGTGCACATGCTCGCCTTCCAATACGATCCGTCCAACGAGCATATTTCCAGCATGTTCGCCAACACGCGTGCGGCGCGATTACATCGTACGAAACGCATGGTTGAGCGGCTGTCGCAGGATTTTCCGATTACGTGGGACGATGTGCTCGCCCAAGTGAAGGAAGGAGAGCGCACCACAATCGGCCGTCCGCACATCGCCGACGCGCTGGTCGCGGCGGGCGTGTACGAGACGCGTTCCGACGCGTTCGCCGACGCGGTGAGCGCCAAATCCAAGTATTACATTCCCACGCCGTCGCCGTCGACGCACGAGGTCATCGCCGCCGTCAAGGGGGCTGGCGGTGTGGTGGTCGCCGCGCATGCGGGCGATCCGCAACGCAACCGCCGGCTGCTGTCCGACGAGCAGCTTGACGCGATGATCGCCGACGGCTTGGACGGCTTGGAAGTATGGCATCGCGGCAATCCTCCGGAACAGCGCGAACGATTGCTGACGATTGCCGCACGGCACGATCTGCTGGTGACCGGCGGCTCGGACTGGCATGGCAAAGGCAAGCCGAACGGTCTGGGCGAGAACCTTACCGACGACGACACCGTACGCGAAATCCTGCATCGGGGTGTGGATTTGAGTGATCGCGTCGGCAGCTCACATGCCGCATGAAATCCGGATATGGAATTTCCAAGCGTGAACCGGATACATGAATCGAATATGAAAAAGGCGCCGAACCTGATATGGTCCGACGTCTTTTTCATTTGGAACGTGTCCAACGCGTTTGCAGGTGACGATCAGAGATTGCCGAAGCCGACGGCGTGCTTGGTTTCGGAACCGATGATGGCATAGCCGAGAGAACCGGCCGGCACCACGATGCGACGGCCCTTGTCGTCGGTCAGGTTGATGGTCTTGCCATTCTCCACGGCCTCGGCGATGACGTTGTTCACCTCGTCGGCGCTCTGCTCGGTGCTGAAGGTGACGGTGCGCGCCACGTTCTGAATGCCCAGTTCGATATCCATGATGCTCCTTGTAAGGGTGTTCGTGTGCAAATTCGTTTGCAATGTATGCGCTTATTCTACGCGCGGTTTCTCATCGGTGGCGTCCTCGGCCTGCAGCCGGTCGACCTCCGCTTTGGCCTTCTGCATAGTGGCCTCATCGCGTTCGAGCAGCGGAATGAGCATGGTCGCCGCTTCGCTATGGGCTTGAGGAATTTCCTCCTCGTTCGTGTCATCGCTGCCATCGGCGGTCTGCAACGTGCTGATCACAATGGTCGAACTGGACGGCAACGACTCGTGACGCTCCCTCGCGGACTGCTCCGGAACGAACGTGCTGACGGGGGATTCCTCACGTTCGCTCGTATCGTCCGAATCGGCATTGCCGGAAACCATGCCGGCGGAGGCGATATGTTCGGCGGCGGTCACATCGAACGCTTCCGTGGCGTCATCGACGATCTGCTTCGTCTTACGGACGGGCTGGGAGCCGGTGACATCGAAATCGCCGGTCCTGTCATCATCCATATCGGTCGCGTCGATATGACGTTCGCCGGTCGCGTCGGCATCGTTGCTCTGCTGCGCCACCGCCTGCCTGCGGCGTTCCGATTCGTCCAACAGCGTGCCCACGGTGATGGTGCTCGGCGGACGGTTGCCGGCCTTCTGCTCGTCCTGACGCGTCTCGCTCGGCCTATGGTTTTTCGCGGTGAGCATACCCAACTGGTGAGCCAAACGCTCCACCTGCGCCTTGAACTGCATGATCTTGACGCTATCGGCCTGATTCAACGCGCTGATGAAATCGCCCACCTGTTCCATCTGCAGCCACAGGTTGGCGCGCAGCATGATCAGATCATCCAGACGATTGCCCAGCATGCGTCCATACGCGCTGAGCAGCGCATTACGGTGGTTCTCGTCAAGTTTGGAGAAAATCCACGCCAAATCACGCGCCGGATCATTGACCTGCATATTCTGCCAGTTCGTGATGGCGGTGATCGACGAGCCCGAGAACAGCACATCGCCGTCGGACAGGCCACCATGCACCGGACAAGTGGCGAACGACCACAGGCCGTCCGTTTCAAGAACGTCGGACCAGCTCGTCGTGATCTCCTGCGGCACATGGCCAGCCTGACGCAAACGCTTGATCCATGCGGTCAGCTGCGCGCGAATCTGCCCCGTGGAGAACACCGGATAGCCGGCCTCCTGCAGAAAATCCGGACGAAGACGGTGTATCGCGCCCAACGCGGTGCCCACGCTGGCGCAGTCGTCCAACGTCAGCAGCGTCAGCGGACGCGCCTGACCATCATGATGCGTGGCGATCATCACGGAAACGTCTCCTGTGACGGACCTCTCCTGTTCGCCGTTGGAGAACGCCAGAACGCGATCGACGTCGAACCCCAATCCGCCCAACTCGCGGTTGCCCATCAACGTCTGCGCGGCACGCACGCGACCAACGAGACGCTTGCGTCCCTTCGGCGTGTTCGAAGCGAACGTGTCATACAACTTGCCCGCGGCGTCCTGCACCACGGCATGATCAATGCCATACCCCTTGTCGGTGGCGTTGACCTGCTCGCTGTCACGCGTGCCAGCGATGGTGGCGTTCGGCATCGCCGCGCTCGCCAAGGCGGCCATCATAAATCTGCTTCGTTCGGTCACAATTCCAACCTTAATACACACTGAAGGCTAATAAGGGCGCGACTTGCCACGAATTCACGGTTAATCGCGCCGATGGCGTCCGTCTCGTCACGCAATCTGCCACAATGGAGCATATGGATGCAACAGCGGAAGCGATTCTCGACGGACTGGACGATGCGCAGCGCATGGCGGCGACCGCCGTGCGTGGTCCCGTCCGTATCATCGCCGGCGCAGGTGCCGGCAAAACGCGGACCGTCACCCGAAGAATCGCCTACGCATGCGCCACCAAGGCATGGGATCCGCGCGCCACGCTCGCCGTGACCTTCTCCGTCAAAGCGGCCGCGGAAATGCGCAACAGACTATCCCAACTCGACGTCGCATCCGACGTCAAAGCCGCCACCTTCCACTCCGCGGCACTACACCAACTCCGTCGGATCTGGCCAGACGTATGCGAAGGGCCCATGCCGTTCATCTCACGCAATCCGCGCGAAATCGTGGAACATTCCCTACGCCGAGTCACCACCCAGCAGGTGGACGACGACACCGTGCGCAACCTGCAAGCCGAAATCAACTGGTGCAAAATCTCACTCATCGCGCCGGAAGACTACGAACGCGTCTGCGCGGCCATCCACCACCAGCCGCCGGCAGGACTGGAACCAAGCCAATTCGTGGACGTCTACAAAGCCTACGAAACCGAAAAAATCAATCGCAACGAAATCGACTTCGACGACATCCTGCTCATCACCTGCCACCTCATCGAAAGCGACGAAGACGTGGCGGCCAGCATCCGCTCCGGCATCACATGGCTCACCGTCGACGAATACCAAGACGTCTCGCCCCTGCAGCATCGGCTGCTCACCCGATGGCTCGGTGACAACCGCAACATCTGCGTGGTAGGCGACCCAGCACAGACCATCTACTCGTTCGCCGGAGCCAGCAGCTACAACCTGCTCAACTTCGCCTCCGAATTCGGCCCCCTCACCGCCGACGTCAGACTCAACAACGACTACCGTTCCACCCCGCAGATCGTCAACTACGCCAACCGCGTGCTCGAAGCCTCACCGCAACGCGCCGACTATCTCAAACTCAACTCCAAGCGAGACCCAGGCCGCCGAGTCTCGCAAACCGTCTACAACAGCGATCTCGAAGAAGCCCGGGGCGTGGCTGCACGCATCCGCAGACTCGTGGACGAGGGAGCATCTCCGGGCGACTGCGCCATCCTCACCCGAGTCAACGCGCAGCAGAAAATCCTCTGCCGGGCACTGGGCGAACAACACCTGCGCTACCGCGTCAAACGAGACAGCGGATGGCAGAACTCCGCGCTCGCGGATGACGCTCAGACCCGCTTGGCCATGTTGGAAGCACTTGGCGCAGGCGGCGACGTTAAAGGTGTGACCATCTCCACCATCCATGCCTCCAAGGGCCTGGAATTCAAACACGTGTTCCTGATCGGATGCTCCGAAGGGCTGATTCCATACGGTTCACCGCCCGAAGGCGACCTTCTGGAAGAGGAACGGCGATTGATGTACGTGGCGGTCACGCGTGCCGAAGACACACTCGACGTGTCCTATGCGCGTGCCCGCGAAGACGATGGGTCCGATCGCGGGCGCAGGAAATCACGCTTCTTCCGGTGACTGCGGGTCGCCGGAAGCGTTCGTATCGCCGGCGTCATCTGTACCGTCGGCGTCGTTCGTGCCATCGGCGTCATCGCCCTTGTGCTCTTCCTCGTCGAGCAGCTTGGACAGTTCGGCATCCCAATCGATGCTGTCCGGAATATCCTGTTGCGCCGTGGTCTGTTCCGTACCGGTAGTGGCGGATGCGGCGCCGTTCTCTTCGTTGGAGCTATCCTCGGACTGTTCGTCCGGCAGTTGCGGCAGCAGATCCGGATGCGACCATTTCGCGTCGCGCGCCTCGGGGCCTTCCTGCGCGCCGATGCTTTCCCACAGCGCGGCCGCCTCACGCATGCGCTTGGGGCGCAATTGCATGCCCATCAGGCTTTCGAACGTGCGTTCCGCAGGGCCTCCGATGGCGCGTTCGCGGCGCAACATCTCACGAAGCTGTTCGATATGCGGAATATGAGCCATGCCCGCACGCCACACGACGGCATCCACCCAGCCCTCCACCAAGGCAAGCAGATTCTCCAACGCCTTCATGGCCTGCTTCTGCTCCGGAGTGTCCGGGAACGCCACCTTGGTGATGTTCACCGCGCTGGCCATGGAATCCGGATCGATGGACTCCGCCTCACGGATCTGCTCCTCCATGGCATCCATGTCGATGGTGATGCCACGCGCGTATTTGCCCAGCAGCGCCTCGAAGCGGGGCATCAGCCACGGCACGGAGGCGAACAGCCTGGCATGCGCAAGCTCCTGCAGCGCAAGATAGCCTATCACTTCGTTCACGTCGATATCCAGCGACTTCGCGTATTCGGTCACGTTCTGCACGATCAGTCCGCCGGCGGGATTCTTCAGCAGCGCGATGCCCTGATCGAAGCTGCCGCGCACCTCATGGGACAGGTCGCCGGCGGCACGCCCCAACTGCATGGCGAACGACGTGTTGCCGACGAATCGCATCAGCTTCGCCGGATTCTTCATCTCGTCCGGAATCGGAATTTCGATGGGGCCTGCGAAAACCCCGGAAATCTCGGTCTGTATTTCGCCGTCGCCGAAACGCTGCGACAGAATCGAAGCCAGAGCGTCGTTCATCGATTCGGCCACGGGGGAGGCGAACTGCGCCCACGCGTCGATTGTGTCCTCCACCCAGCCGGCGCGGGTGAGCAGCTGCGTCTCGCCTTGCGCCGGGTTGAACTCGCAAGCGGTATCAAGCCACAGGTTCGCCTCGCTGATGGCACGTCTTGCGATTTCGCCGGTTTCGGCGTTCACGCTGCTGTCCGATCCGGCACCATTCGCCTGCTGCAACGCGAGCGATTTCGCCAGTTTGATGTTGATCGGCCCCTGTTCCACGGCCTGCTGCATATCTCCCATGGTGTTGAGTCCGCCGGCGGTGAACGCCTGCATCATGGACTTGACCTCTTCGGGCTTGGGCAGCGTGCTCGGATCCTGACTCATCAGCTGGTCGCGTACGGCTTCCGGCATGTTGGAAAGCTGGTTCCATGCCATCTCGCCCTGAATCGGTCCGAAGCAATCGATAAGCCACTGGCGGATCGCATTCTCATCCATACCGTTTCCTGCCTTTGTTCCACGCGATTGTTAAGTTCGTTGCCTTCCATAGTATGGGAGGCATGGCCGATATGCAGGAAACACAGCGAGTTCACGCCAAAAGCACACGTAACGGGTCGTCTCAAGGCCTTCTGCCACGTATCAGACGACGTTGGCGTCAGGTCGGACGGTGGTTCGATGTTCGCCCTTGGCGATATCTCGCCGGACCGATCGTGGCCGTGCTCTGCGTGCTGGTGCTTATTGCGCCCAGCGCGTACGTGGTGCAGGAGCCGGGACCGACCCAGGACGTGCTCGGAAAAGTCGAAGGCAAGCAGGTCATCGACGTGTCCGGCGTGAAGACGCATAAGGACTCCGGCAAACTACTGCTCGTCACCGTCAACGCCTCAGGCGTTCCCGGATATCCTGTGACCAACGCGCAGGCGTTGCTGGCATGGGCCAATCCGAAGGCCACGGTGATTCCGCAGGAGGCCGTGTTCCCCGTCGGACAAAGCGCCAAGGACTATGCGAAGGAAAGCAACAAGGAGATGTCCTCATCGCAGAGCGCCGCGGCCACGGCCGCGAAGCGGTTCCTCAAGGCGCACGGTTATGACGTGTCCGGTATGAAGGTGTCCATGCACGTCGACGACATCGGCGGCCCGTCCGCAGGCATGATGTATGCGCTGGGCGTCATCGACAAGCTCACCGAAGCCGATGAGACCGGCGGCAAGACCATCGCTGGCACCGGCACGATCGACGCGAAGGGCAAGGTCGGGGCCATCGGCGGCATTCGGCTCAAGATGCTGGGCGCCCTGCGTGACGGCGCGACATGGTTCCTCGCTCCCGAGTCGAACTGCAATGAGGTGGTAGGGCACGTGCCGCAGGGCCTGCGTGTCGTCAAGGTGTCAACGCTCGATGAGGCGTATCAGGCTCTGGTGGCGATCGGGCAGGGGCACACCGACGGATTGGCCGGTTGCACCGCATCGTGAGTCGCCCATCCCGGCCCGCCGGAACGTGTCCGGACGAGGCATGGAACCGGCCTGTCCACGCGGCAGCGGGACGGCCGGGAATCGGCCATGAGACGGACGCCGTCCATCGGCATGTCCTGTATCAATTGCGAGAAAATCCCAAAAAACATCCGGTTTTTCGGAGTGTTAACGTCGCTGTTCCCAGCGTTTTGGTAATGTGTTCACCGTGAATGAAACGGCATCACAGAACGGTGAAGAATTTGGTTTCCAGTCCGGCGACATCGTGCAGGAATGGCTGTGGGATGACGACGTCGATGACTCGTTGCGCGCCAAGATTGAGGATCTGACCGGCGAGGATCTGGTCGACGAGGACTATGATTCCGCAGTCGACGGAGCCATTGTCTGGTGGCGGGACGGTGATGACGAGGACGAGCTGTCCGACACCATCGTGGACGCCTATTCGGTCGTCGGCGATGATGGCCCTTTCTGGGTGCTGACCCCCAAGCCCGGCAGGACCGGCGCGGCGAGTTCCAGCACGGTCCAGTCCGCCGCCAAGACCGCCGGCATGAACGCGGCCACCCCGCTCACCGTAAGCCCTGACTGGAACGGCATCCGGCTTCGGGCGTTCGGCAAGGGACGCTGATCCGGCCTGTCCGCCGGCACGATACCAGTGGACGATATCGACGGCGGCATCATGCATGCCGCCGCATCCGACGTACGGCATCAGAGGCATCATGCATGCCGCCACCACAGCCAACATGCCCGGGGCGCGAACCGCCGCACATGGAATGAGCCGTGCACACCGTGAAGCGGGCCCCGCGAATCAGCGCTGCGCCACGGATTGCTTGTCAATCAGCGTGCAATGAATCTTCGCCGGTATTGAGGCGTCCAACGGCGGCAGGGGAGCGGT
>ENA-OPSW01001910-OPSW01001910.1-human-gut-metagenome-genome-assembly--contig:-NODE-1910-length-10473-cov-2.488577_pt1 | contig 10473 bp, 8 predicted proteins | sample MGYA00241463_ERZ501918 | MGnify/ENA primary metagenome ERZ501918 (study PRJEB25962, sample SAMEA2042443) | human gut metagenome | biome: human gut; feature: human-associated habitat; material: faeces... | reverse complement strand
ACATCAGCGTCACGGATGACAACGGATGTGCGCGCCACGACAGTTCGATCAAGGAGAATGATGAATTATTGACTTACACGCCACACAACACGTGGACTTCGGAATACAGTAACGGGACACAGGCCGGGATACAGCGTGCCGCACATGCCGACCTGAGCCTCGCACGCCTGATATACTCGAAACAGGGAACGGAGAATGCGTTGCTCACGATACTGAATAAGGAGACAGGTGAGACAGTGGCCCTTGTGAACCTGCCCGAGATACTTGTTTCGGGTCGTAACACGGCCGAGCAGGGGTTCTCCGCACAGGAGTATCTGGACCGGGAACACAACTATAAACTCGACTTTTTCCTCGTGGGCGATACGTGGCAGTACATCAACGTGACGGTCGGTGTGTTGAGTTGGCAGATACGCAACCAGAGTACCGATCTGTAGAGTTTTTAATGTCCGTGAATTTGGCAGATGATGATAAAGACTAACATATATGATATACGAAATTCGTTGCTCACGATAGCATTCGTCATGTCCGTAGTCGGTTGCGGGTATGACGGTCTTGTCGGGACGCAGGGAGTCGTAGACACACCCGAAATGATGTCGGGTGAAATTAGTCTTACGCTGAATCTGTCGTTAAACGATAACGGAAGCACAACTCGTGCCGGTGAGGACGATCAGGAAGTGACCCGACCCGGTGTCGATCAATCCGGGATTGATGAGAACAAGATACATACCATATATCTTTTCCTTGAAAAATTGAAGGACGACGACACTTCAGCTGACAACGGTAAGAAGAAATATATCCGTTTTACAAATTGGCAAGGGGCAGTCAATCAAATTAAAGTGCCGATCGATGCTTCTCAACTCCAGGTCGGTCCTAACAGAATATATGTCGGTGTCAACCTCACGGAAGAGCAGGCCAAACATTTTGCAACCGGCGATAACCCTCCTTATACCATTCCAACGGCATATCAGAACTTGAACTACGGTCTTTCGGAGGTCTATGCCCCGGGTGGAGGTATCGGGTTGAATACCGGTTATCCGGGAATTTATACACGGAAAGATATTGCCATGTTCTGCACGGAAGGACAAAAACTCGTGTTCGCAAAAGGCACGATGGAGTACAGTTGCGATGTTCCTTTTGTTTTGAAAAGAAATGTGGCAAAGGTGCTGACCACCTGTAAGGTAGCTGATGATCCGGTCGTGGATGGTGAACAGGGGGTGAAGTATTGCATTTTGCAAGGGGACCTGTGTTATCCCGGGGATTACATGGAGACGGATTTACGTGGTCAAGATCGCGGTTGGATACGGCAGTCGGACGTTCGTTTCCTGGTCAATGCACTCAACCTGAAATCGTTTATCATGGAGAAGAGTGAGTGGGATTTCGATAAGCAAAAGTGGAAGTACATGGACCCGAATTATGAAGGGTTGGATCAGTATTTTACGATAAATTCAAGTGGCGTTCCTATTCCTCAGCTAAAGGGGGAGTTCTTGTACAATGCCGTACAGATGCTCAACCAGCAGAGTGCCTATTATGCGGGGACGCTGGTGCATGATGAAAACCGATTGCCGGAAGCGGGCAAAGACAATTCCGGCAGCTATTACGCAGGGCTTTACTGTCCTGAGAATACGTTCACTACTGATCAGGTGAGTGATGCAAACCTGTTGATTTTGGAGGAATATGACTATCCGTGGCCCATGATCACACATGTCAGCATCACGGCCAAGTTCACGCCGAGAGAGTTGTATGTGGAGAAAGAGATGGCAGACTGGATTATGAACGAAGAGGATGACAATGTGCCATCCGAAATGCGCGGGAAAATCAAACAAAAGGTGGAGAACGGCCGAGACTTCCTCACTGTGGAGGGCGGCGGGACGATCGTTATAATAAACACCGATTCGGAGAAAGAATCGCAGGCTATCCTCACCGCTTCGCTTCGGAAACACTATGCGGTACAGGAATCCGGTATTTACGACCACCAAAAAAAAGGTTTTCCGGAGAATACCTACCTGTCCGTTGTCGACGAGCAGGGATACACGGAGTTCTATACCTATGGTGCAGCGAGGATCATTGCCGAAGCCGCAGGATGGAGAGAGGATCCGGATGATGAGGATAACTATAAGCAGCTGGCATCGTTCAAGGCCATGCCCCGCGGCAGAGGCTATTATTATACCTATATCGACAACCGTAAGGAGTCGGAACGTAACAAGCCGGTGACTTATGCCGATAGCCAGGTAGAACGCAATATGTATTATATCCTCACAATCAACTCCTTTTCGAGTCCCGGCCGTACAGGGTCCGAACCCGAGTACGTGAAGGTACATACCCACATAAAAGATTGGAAGCCGGGCGGAAATGCCTCTGTAGAATTGAATTGATAATAAATGCAGTATGAAACAGACAGCACGAAATACACTTATAGGAACTCTTGTCCTGCTTTTCGGAGGGTGTGATAAAGAAACGGTTCCGCTACCGGAGCAGGGAGAAGGGGTGCCCATAGCATTTCACACGCACGTGGTCTCGGAAGAGAGGCCGTCCGCCGGAGAGTCGGCCCGCCTGCTCTTTTGGGGTGACGATGACTTTCATGACAAATGGATCGGGAATATAGAGGGAGTACGCCCCCACTATACGGTATTGCTTGACAAGGAGATCAATCATTACACTTACGAAAGCAAGATCTATTACCAGACCCCGTACACATATCCGTATAGTTATGAAAAGATACATGCCACGGGATATGCGCCGGATTATGCGCTGAGTGCCGCACAGACCGGAGATAGAAAGGATTACCGCAAACTGACGGTAAAGGAAGAGTATCAGGACGGAAGTGTGGATTTCCTTACTTGTGACGGGTGTATTGCACATTCTGCCAGTATGAATCCGGACAATACGTTTCTTAAGGAAGGTGGTGAGAAGGAGCTCTGGTTCCGTCACCTGACCGCCAAACTCACCTTTTACGGCAAACGTGATCCCGAAATGTACGGGCTGGTGGGGGTGCGTAAGGTTAAAATCAAAGTTCACAATTCTGGGGCAGATGGTAGATTGATGGTGCCGGCAGCCTTGGGATTGTACGCGTATGATGCTCCGGATGATGGCACAAAGCCGGAGCCCAGACAAGACGATTATTCTACCTATACAGTATCGCAGATGGAGCCCTACCCGGATGATCAGCCACAGTTCGATTACCAACCCATTATTCCCGCATATGACACCTCCGAGTTGGGGCGGTGTTACGTGTTGTCTGAAGGTATCCGGTATGGAACAGAAGAGGGGCAGTTCGATCCGATAAAAGGCGAATGGCAGGGAATTTTTCAGTCGGGACTACATCCGAAACTGACAATCGATATAAAGGCTGAGCTATACAATGCCGAACCGGGCAGTGGTTTGGAGTCTTTCATACCGGTAGAGTGGAAGAATGTGGAGGTGGATAGCTGGTCGGATGTCGGTACCGGAAACATGCTTTTGCCGGGCTATGAATACAATGTGACGATACTGTTTAATCGTCTGGGGATAGCCTTGCGTGCCGAGGCTGTACCCTGGAACAGCGAAGAGTTGCACGAATATCCGGTACACCCGCAAAAGCCGGTAACTAAATAAATGTTAAACAATGACCATAATGATGACCATGATAAGACGATTGATGTATACCGCCTTTTTGCTTTGGGGAGGTGTGTGTGTGATGACCTCCTGTCAGCGAGAGACGTTGTCTGATATGCCGGACGGAGGAAGCGGCAGGCTGAAGGCACGTAAAACTACCCTTATTACGCGTAGCGTGCCTCCCAATGCCTATTTCAAGCAGAATACGGCGTACCGCTTGTGGGCGTATGACCCGGCGAAGGAACAAGACGGGTATATGTTCGGCCCGACGAACGGTATCCTTGCCAAAGAGTCCAAAGGGCAATATATAGAGATGTCGCAGGATTATGCGAAATTGTTGCGCGGAGCTTTCGATATATACGGGTTTACGGATGATGTATCGCAATTAGATGATGATTCCGGAGATGCCGTACTAAAGGCCGAGGGTACTGTAGATGCCCCGACCTATACGATTACTTACGATGAAAATTTGCCGGAAGGTTATCGGGATTATTACCGGGCTTATTTGCCGTATGATTCTGAAGACGAATCGAAACTGTCCTCCATCATGGAATTCACGCATATTCTTTCCCGGGTACGGGTACAAGTTGTCCAACAGGATAATGGAAAAGAAGGGAAGGATAAGGAGGGAGTTTACGCAGATCTGCGCCTGCATACCGTTACACTTTCGGGGGTGTACGATACCCAAGTGTACAATGTCATTGAAAATACGTTTTCGTTATCCTCCACAGGGGAAACACCTTCCCCAAACCGGGTTCTGAAAGATTCTTCTGTAGGTGAGCCAATCATTCCGGCTGAAGCCAATACTACAGTCAACCCGTTCTCCGAGTCATTCGTCTTTCCGACCCTGGAGGCGGATAAAGACAAAGTACTGCGATTGCGGTTGACCATTAGCGGGGAGGATGCCGGCAAGTTTAGTACACAGCAGGACGAGCAAGGGAGATACTATGTGGAGGTGGGGTTATATGATCGCTACCAAGTTGAGGACGACGGTACTTACCGGACTCCGTTGGTGTTCAAAGCCAATCACTCTTATCTGTTGCGGGTTATTTTCGCAGACGACGGGGTGGTCACTTTCAGGCCGATGGTCTATCCGTGGTTCGATGGCGAAACCGATGCATGGGAAAATGGTGAAGGCTACGAAGAACAACCGTTGGGAAACACCTTCCTGTTCGATAACCTGATCTGGTCGGACCGTAATCTCGGTGCCGATCATTTCTATCCGAGGGATCGGGCGAGTTTTGAGAAGTGTACAGGATTCTTTTATCAGTTTGGACGAAATATTCCTTACTTTCCGATGGATAACAAAGATAATGTGCTAACAGATCTGCTACAAGATGGTACCGATATGTATCCGGTAGTTTCCGATCCAAAGGGAAAATTGCAAGGACCATATCAAAAAAATAATACTTCTGACGACACTCCGGCATCTATCCCGTTCGTAACCGAACTGGAGAAGATGGATCCTAAACAAATAGCAGATGGTACCCAATTATTGAGTTATAATTGCTGGCCCAACGGATTTGACAACAATTTGTGGGACAATGTGCTGACGCAGCCAACACCTCCGGGGTGGCGCCTTCCCATGCAGGAGGAGTTGTTCAGTATTCTACCCTCGACACCCTATGCCGGGAATATTACGTTTATGAGAAATATAAAATGGGCGAGTGCTACTGATGAAGCCGGAGGCGCCAACAGTGCGGTTTTTGATGACAAGTATAATATTCTTTACTTGAATATTCCGCCAGATTCGGATCATCCGAATTATCCCCCCAAAGGCCTTCCCATTACTGATCCGGGTAGTTATTTGGGTGGAGGTGCTCCGGATGACGGTGTGAACTATATGCCGGCGGGAGATCCTTATGAAGGGTATAGCTCGGAATATCTTATTAGTAAAAAATATACGGATGAATTCAGCACACCTGTAAAACCTTTAAATAGCGGTCGTAATTATTGGGGTGTGATTTACGCGATCAAGAAAGTAGGGACCGATGAAGCTTATCGTATGCGGTGGCGTATTGAGAATTCCGATCCGTCGGGAAACTTTTACGTATTGGTCATTGAACGTTATCCGGCTACTGCCAAAGACCGTTTGAGTTATAAGGAGAATGATTCCAATTATTACCGCAAATATAACTGGGAACGTCCCACTGCCGTACTCTATATTCCTCTTGTAGGTATGGTGGGCGATGCTAAATGGACTCAGCGAAGTGGTCAGTTGGGTAATTTCGGGGTGGAGACAATCCTTGCTACATCAGAAGGGATAGATGCTCAACATAGTGGTTATCCGTTCAGCGCCTATAAAACTTATCGTATTAAGATTCATGGTACCGATCGACTGAACCAGTTTCTCTATCCTGCTGTAGACCGAAGAGGTTCGGGGGCACAGATACGCCTTGTGAGAGAGTCGACTTACCAACCTGACAGATAATAATGAAAAGGATGAATAAACTAAAGAGATATCCGGCTTGCATGTTAGCGGTAGTGTTACTGTTAGCCGCAGGATGCGGTAAAGAAAAGAATGAAGTATCGGTTCCTAAGGGAATGGTGCAGGTCAATTTTTGCCAGCAGGGTACTTTCGGAGCGCCCTTCTCCGATCTGACAGCAGAAAAAGGGTTCGTGAATCTCACACGAGGCAGTGTGCCGGTAGGATATGACCCGAAACCCATCGAGGACGGAACAACGCTTTGGGTCGTTGTTTACAGGGGCGCACAGGAACAGGAGGTGCATGGTGAAATAGTGGAGGTGAAGTCCTACCGTGTAAGTGGCCAAAGCCTAATTCCCTGCGAGGTGGATGGCGAAGGGAATGTGACAAGTGAGTATGATACGCCGCTCTATCTGCCAGAGGGAACTTATGTTTTCCGCGCTTTGGGACCTGCCCGCGAATTGGTAAGGGACACGGACGGCCACTATGCCCTGAACATTGACAACGGTGATTGGGTGATAGCCAATGACGAGCGCTACGAGGAGACGGCGGGCGATGTCACGGTGACGCTTACTCCGGAGACTCCGGATTGCCTGGTACAGCTCAAGCCGCTTATCAACCAGACTGCCCGATTGAAGTTTACGCTCTACTCGGCGGAGGATGACCCCTTTGTGCACTCGCTGAAGATGCATCCTGTGGGTGTCGAGCTGTCGGGGTTGCAACGGCATTACTCAAATAATGGGCCCGACACCGCTCCGTGGAACTGGAAATTCTGCATACCGGGAGATACGTTGAAAGCCTTTCCGGGCACCAAGAACGTAGTCATATACCTCAACAAACCGCTTATCTCCACTGACGACCGTTTCGTGATCGAGGCATCTATTCTGCCTACCGATGCGACGGCCACCCCGCTGATGGCACTGTTCAACATAGAGGTGAACGGTAACCCTACACAATTTGACATGATGCTCAATCGCAAGATATTCCGTGCCGGCTACTCGTATCATTACCGGGGGAGAGTATATATCGACAAGGGCGTTGCCGTAATGGATTGGGAGAGTGTGTCGTGGAGTGCGGATATTCCGTTCTTCGACTAATTTTTATTCGCCACTGATATGATGAATAGATGTAATAATATTTTACAGATAGCCTTGTCCGCTATATTCCTGCTGGCAGGCTGCGAGAAAGCGGATACTGCCGCTGATTCGGATGCCCGGCATACAACTCTCCGGGTCACTACCGTCCCTATGACAATCGTAGGGGAGCAGGTACCTTACGATACGAGGGCGTCCAAACCTCTTAATCCGGAAGACGAAAATGTGATCTATTCGTTGGCCGTGCTGGTTTTTGATGAGAGCGAGGGAGTGTTGCACAAGTTTGATAAGAGCGGCAAATATTATAAATACATCGATCTGAAGGATGAGAACGGAAACGGTCTGCTGAGTACTAAGTTACCGATCGAGGACTTCCCTGTCCAGCCTGATGAAACGTATACGATTTGCCTGGTAGCTAATCTTTCGGAGGAACAGGTCGAGAAGATCATTAACGACATGATGGCAGACGGTACAGCATTTATCCATGAGTTTGAGGAGGTGAGCGTGATGATTCCGTATGTCGCTCCCGATAAGGCCGATGGACAGCTGGAAACGGGACATGTCAGGGAGATCTACATGTTCGGGTATTACCGGGGAGAGGTGTCTGCACACGGGGAAATTTCGATTAGCTTGGGACGTATTATTTCCCGTCTGGAGATAGCCTTTACAATAGATAAAGAACTCGATCCGGAGAACACTTTCTATATGCGCATGAATAATCTGGAAAGTCATGCGCATCTGTTCCCTATCGAAAAATCTCCCGGAAAATATGCTCTGACGGGAATATCTCGTGTGTCAAATTTGGATAACAAGCGATATACACTTTATTTCTATGCAGCGCCCAATTCTGCATTGGATACAACCAGGGCATTGAACCTGGAGGTATGGTATGGACCTAAAGATTTGGTGGACTTGAACAGTATCACGACCCGGCACAGAGGATATACAACTATTTATTTGTGTAATGACCAGCCGGGAGTGGAGAATCGTAATTACCAGCTCAACCGGAATAGTGTTTACCGGTTCAACATCAAACTGACGGATAAAGAGTAATGACCCACACTGTGATAACGATACATAAAAGGATAATCGGGTCCGTAGTCTTTTGAAAACAACTCGGACCTGCCAACTTTGAATAGAAGATATTTATGAATGAAATCCGGTATTTGACAGATGAGACGGTAGTCATACCAATGGCAACAGGCCCTTGATCCGGGAAGAGACGGAAATATCCCCTGGGAAGGTTACGATATCGTCCGTCAAGAAAACAAATGTCATACGGAAGAAAGGGGCGGGTCCTCAAACCGTGAGATGATACCGGGAGGTCATCAGCTTGTACGAAACAATCCTGAAAGATTTGAAATCCATAGCGAAGAGCTTGGGATTACAATACAGTTCGTGCGGCGGTTTTATACGACGTAACTTCCCGGAAACGATAGAAAAATATACTGCCCTGTTTTGGGCCAAACAAACAAACAAGCATCTGGAATATGAATAAGGAAGAACTGATACGTGTTATCTCCATTTCCGCAAGTACGCTAAGACTTATTAACCGATGTGTACATAGAACCGACAGAGAATTCTCCATCGTGGGAAGGTTCTTTCTTCGTTATGGTTCTTACCACTTTTCGGAAAAAAATATAGTGCAATACGTTACTTGTCAGAATCAACGGGTTATTTTTCACGCGCGAGGGCAACTCCGCTCTCATTTAACATGTAAAAATAATGATAACAGGTTATTTAAGGGTTAGTACGAGTAAACAGAATCTGGCTAACCAACAGGATGAAATTCGGCGTTTCGCCGAGAGTAGGCAACTCACGATAGATAACTGGGTTACAGAAGTCGCTAGCGGCAAGAAACACGAACGTGACCGGAAGCTGGGTGGGTTGCTTCGACGCATGAAACGTGGGGATACGATCATCGTGACTGAAATTTCGCGATTGAGCCGCACACTGACCGACGTGATGGCCATCATGGGTAAATGCCTGTCTAAGCAAATCAACCTTTACACGACCAAGGAGAAATACTGTTTCGACAACAGCATCAACAGCAAAATTCTCTGTTTTGCATTTGGGTTGGTGGCAGAAATCGAACGCAACCTGATCTCCATGCGCACAAAGGAGGCACTGGCTTTACGTAAGTCCGAGGGTGTGGGCTCGGACGAAAAAAAGGCAGCTATACCAAATTGAGCATTCTGATGGAAAATAGAAAAGAAATAATCCGCATGTTGGACGAGGATTGGTCTATTACCGATATTTGCAAGCGGCTCAATGTATCCAGGGATACGTTTACCACATTTAAGGGGAAATGTCCTGCTGTGCAACAAGCCCTGTCGGACAAGGAAAAAAGACGGGACTTAAAATCCGGAAAAGGCAGGGTCCGGTAATGTTTTGTTCCGGCTCTTATAATCCGCCCCCCGATATCCTCTATCTATCGGGGGGCTATGGCTGTTTCCCTGTCCCGAACCACCATTTCAGTATAAATACAAAAAAGTTTCTTATCCGGAACAAAGGTAACGGTCAGGATGGATAGTCTCTACTTAATATTGCTTTCTATTTGCTCAAAAATCTTTCTTTTTTGTGACGCATACCCTATTTTTTTCTTTTGTGATAGAAGTTGTTTATTGTATATATATGCAAAAGGAAAATGTTTTTGAGAGTCTGAATAATATGTTATTCACTTTTTTGCCCATAGGAAGTGAATAACGTAGTTGCAAAGAGTTCGTTCTTTGCCGGCAGAAAGTTAATTCTTTGTTTATACAAAGTTAACTTCTTGTCGGCGGCAAGTCGGCAGATGATCGACAGTAGTCTTTTTTCTCCTTGAAAAGCGGCTGAAAGTACCGGATTTTCTCTGGTTACTTCTCAATTTTGATTGGCGCAAATCTGTGAAAATGTTTCTCTTTTGTGCCGATCTCTTTAATGTTGTCTCTGTGTTATGTGCTTTTTGCTGTCTTTATTGTAATATGTACTTTGTTTTTGTTTCTTTCTGTATTCTTCTAATGCTGATTTACGGGCTTTTTTCCGGCTTCCCAGTCAGTCGGGCAGGAAAAACAAATTCTATCGCAGGTAAGATATACAATTTGACAATTGTCAGATTCTTGCCTTATATTCCTAAGCAAGCACAAGTCCGCATTCGTTTCATGTTTTTCTATAATGTATATACTTTTCTTATCTGTCACATGGGGCGTGAGATGTCGTTTGTCACGTTGTCCGGACTGTTCAGAGACCCGGTTATGCGATATTCCGTGGTTTCCATGCCCTACTGGGGAAGCCGGATAAGGTGCTTTTTACCTTTGGCGGGAGAAAAAGAAAGAGAGGTGATACTTCAGGAATCGTCCATTCCATCGGTGAAAAACCGGTATT
>ENA-OPSW01001888-OPSW01001888.1-human-gut-metagenome-genome-assembly--contig:-NODE-1888-length-10585-cov-3.151757_pt1 | contig 10585 bp, 10 predicted proteins | sample MGYA00241463_ERZ501918 | MGnify/ENA primary metagenome ERZ501918 (study PRJEB25962, sample SAMEA2042443) | human gut metagenome | biome: human gut; feature: human-associated habitat; material: faeces... | reverse complement strand
GAAGCCAGCGTTGAAGCGGTACAGATCGCCGCGCAGCTTCGCCAGTTGTGAGTCACATTCTGACCGTTCAATTGTGTTGTGAAAGGAAGCAGTAATGTCTGTGCTCGATGAATTGGTGGCGGGAGCCGTCGAGGATCAGCGATCAAGAGAAAACAACGTGCCGCTCGCTGAGGTCAAGCGGATGGCGTTCGAGGCTTCAGCGCCAATCGATGCGCGTCAGTGGCTGAAAAAGGCGGATGGCATTCCGGTCATCGCCGAGATCAAGCGTGCCTCCCCATCCAAAGGCCATTTGAGCGATATTCCGGATCCGGCCGCTTTGGCCCGCGAATACGAGCAGGGAGGTGCAAGCGCGATTTCCGTGTTGACTGAAGGCCGTCGGTTCCTTGGCTCTCTTGAAGATTTCGACAAGGTGCGCGCCGCAGTGAGGATTCCCGTGCTACGCAAGGATTTCATCGTTACCGAATATCAGATTTGGGAAGCACGTGCGCATGGTGCCGATCTGGTGCTGCTCATCGTCGCCGCATTGGACGACGTCAAGCTCAAGTCGCTGCTCGATCTCGCGCATAGCCTCAATATGACGGTGCTGGTGGAAACACACACCCGTGAGGAGATTCAACGGGCCATCAATGCCGGGGCCAAGGTCATTGGCATCAACGCCCGCAATCTTAAAGACCTCAAGGTGGATGTGAACAAGTACAACGAACTGGCCGCGGATTTGCCGGACGATGTGATTCGCGTGGCGGAATCCGGTGTGTTCGGTTCGGTTGAGCTTGAGGATTACGCCCGTGCCGGCGCGGATGCGGTGCTGGTGGGAGAAGGCGTGGCCACCGCGGCCAACCATGAGCAGGCAGTGGAACGATTAGTAAAGGCAGGAGCAAGAGTGAAGGCATCCGAACAGACCCCGTTGGCAAGCCATGAAGGACCATATTTCGGACAGTTTGGCGGACGCTATGTTCCGGAAGCGCTGATCACGGCGCTCGACGAGCTTGAACGCGTGTATACGGAAGCCAAGGCCGATCCGGAATTCCATAAGGAATTGGCGCGGTTGAACCAGCAGTATGTTGGACGTCCGTCCCCATTGACTGAAGCGCCTCGTTTCGCGCAGAGGCTCGAGGAGAAAACCGGTCTTGATGCCCGTGTGTTCCTCAAGCGTGAAGACCTGAACCACACCGGCGCCCACAAGATCAACAACGCGCTTGGACAGGCCCTACTGGTCAAGCGCATGGGCAAAACCCGTGTGATCGCCGAAACCGGTGCAGGCCAGCATGGTGTGGCCACTGCCACGGTCTGTGCCATGCTGGGACTCAAGTGCCGCATCTACATGGGACAGATCGATGCCCGCCGTCAGGCGCTGAACGTTGCCCGCATGCGCATGCTTGGCGCGGAGGTCGTCGAAGTCACCTTGGGTGATCGCATCCTCAAGGACGCCATCAACGAGGCGCTGCGCGACTGGGTCACCAACGTCAAAGACACCCATTATCTGCTCGGCACGGTCGCAGGGCCTCATCCGTTCCCATCCATGGTGCGCGACTTCCAAAAGATCATCGGAGAGGAAGCGAAACAGCAGCTGCAGGATTGGTATGGCATCGACCATCCCGATGCTATCTGCGCATGCGTCGGCGGCGGCTCCAACGCCATCGGCATCATGAACGCCTTCCTCGATGACGAACGAGTAAACCTGTACGGTTACGAGGCCGGCGGTAACGGGCCCGAATCCGGTCGCCATGCCATTCGATTCGCGCCAGGTACCGGTGAACTGGGCATGTTCCAAGGAGCCAAGAGCTATCTGTTGGAAAACCCCGAAGGCCAGACCCTTGACACGTACTCCATCTCCGCAGGCTTGGATTACGCCTCCGTCGGCCCCGAACATGCATGGCTCAAGGATATCGGCCGCGTCAACTATTCCTGGGCCACTGATCAGGAAGCCATGAGCGCGTTCAAGGATCTGTGCGAAACCGAAGGCATCATCCCTGCCATCGAAAGCTCCCACGCAGTGGCCGGCGCGTACAAGGCAGCTGCAGACCTCAAGGCCAAAGGGTATGAGCATCCGGTCATGATCATCAACATCTCTGGCCGTGGAGACAAGGACATGAACACCGCCGGCAAATGGTTCGGATACCTGACCGACGAGCAGGCCAAAGCCTTGGAAGCCAACGGCGCGCAAGGCAACAACGCGGACGGCGAGTGAGAAAAGGAGCAACCATCATGACGAACGCAACATCATCCACGCCGTCCGGCCAGCCACTCGGCATCAGCCACAAGCCAAGCCCGACGGAAACCATGTTCGATGAATTCAAAGCCGCCGACAAGCCGGCATTCATCGGATATCTGCCATACGGATTCCCTGATCCGGATTATTCGCTCAAAGCTTTCCGCACCATGGTCGAACACGGCGTGAACGCGGTCGAAATCGGGCTGCCGTATTCCGACCCCGTCATGGACGGTCCCGTCATCCAGGCGGCATCGCAAATCGCCATCGACAATGGTGAAAAAATCGCCAACGTATTCAAAGCGGTGGAAACAGTGGCGAACGCCGGGGGAGTGCCATTGGTCATGAGCTATTGGAACCTCATCTTCCATTACGGCGTCGAACGATTCGCACGTGATTTCGAAAACGCCGGTGGAGCCGGTCTCATCACCCCGGATCTCATTCCGGACGAGGCCGGCGAGTGGATCGAAGCCTCCGACCGTCACGGACTCGACCGCATCTTCCTGGTATCTCCGGATTCCACCGAAGACCGTCTGAAAGTCGTTGCGGACAATGCGCGGGGTTTCGTCTATGCTGCCGCCCGCATGGGCGTCACCGGAGAACGCTCCACCATCGATGCGTCCCCGAAGGAACTGGTCGCCCGTACCCGCAAGGCCGGTGCGAAAAACGTGTGCGTAGGCATCGGCGTGTCCACCGCGGAACAGGGGGCTCGTGTCGGATCGTATGCGGACGGTGTCATCGTAGGCTCGGCTCTGGTGCATACCATGCTTGACGAATCCGGCAAGCATGCAGTCGACGAAGCCACCGGTCTCAAGGCCTTGGCGGAGAAGACTGAGGAGCTTGCCGAAGGCATCCACAACGCCCGCAACTGAACCAGTCCAAAGACAACATACTGGTAGTCCACGTACCATATCGTATACGTGGACTACCATCAGGAAACTATGACACTTGCTTACATTCCGTCACCCACCATTTCGCAGTTTTCCATCGGGCCGGTGACCATCCATTTCTACGCGCTGTGCATTCTGCTCGGCATCGTGCTGGCGGTATGGATGACAACCGTTCATTGGAAACGATATGGCGGTAATTTCGATCAGATTCTCGACATCACGCTTGTCGCGGTGCCGAGCGGCATCATCGGTGCGCGTATATACCACATCATCACCACTCCGGAACGTTTCTTCGGACCGACCGGCGATTGGGTGGAGATGTTCCGCATCTGGAATGGCGGACTGGGCATCTGGGGCGGCGTCCTGCTTGGAGCGCTTGCCGCTTGGGCATGGTGTCGTCACAAGCATTATCCAATGGCTCTGCTCGGTGACGCCGTCGCGCCAGGATTGCTCGTGGCGCAGGCCGTGGGACGTCTGGGCAACTGGTTCAACCAAGAGCTCTACGGCGCGCCGACGACCTTGCCTTGGGGTTTGAAGTTGAATATGGAGGGAAGCGCCATCGGTCACAGCGAACAATGCTATGACGGAGCGACCTGCCCGACAGGCACGCTGTTCCACCCCACCTTCCTGTATGAGATGATTTGGAATCTCATCGGTGCTGCGCTCATCGTTTTCCTTGGTTCCAAAATCATGAAAAAACTCAAGGCCGGGTCCTTGTTCGCCATATACATCATGTGGTACACGGCGGGACGCACTTGGATCGAGGCTCTGCGCATTGATTTCGCGCACGAGTTCCTTGGCGTGCGCATCAACGTATGGGTGTCCATGGCGGTGTTCGTGCTTGGCGTGGTGGCTTTCATCGTTATTCAGCAGATGGGAAAGTCCACCGAGCTGCTTGCCGAGAAGTTGCGCACCGTCACCGAGATTGAGCTAAGCCTCGTCGAGGATGGAGAAACCGGTCTCCCGACCGCGAAGGCCAACCTTACGAAAACCAAGGATGAAATCACGGCAAACGATGGCTCATCCGTCTCATATGCCGATGACCAGTCCGACAACAAGTAGCATCAAGTCGATTACCTTCCATAGAATGAGAACCATGACTATTCAAATCGCACCTAGCATCCTGTCCGCTGACTTCTGCAATCTGGAACGTGACCTTAAGGCCATTTCCAACGCCGATCTCGTTCACGTGGACGTGATGGACCATCATTTCGTTCCGAATCTGACGTTGGGTGAGCCGATTGTGGCTCGCATCTGCCGAGTCACTGACCTTCCGGTCGACGTGCATCTGATGATCGAGGATCCGGACCGTTGGGCTCCGGAATACGCCAAGCTTGGTGCGGCTTCCGTCAGCTTCCATATGGGAGCGACGCATGCTCCGGTTCGTCTTGCGCGTCAGCTGCGCGACATGGGCTGCAAGGCTTGCTTCGCGGTCCGTCCGGCCGAACCGGTCGAGCCGATCTTCGACATCCTTGACGAATTCGACATGGTGCTTATCATGACGGTCGAACCGGGCTTCGGCGGTCAGAAGTTCCTTGACAACCAGATGGCCAAGGTTCGTCGTCTGCGTGACGAAATCACCCGCCGTGGCCTGAAGACGAAGATCCAGGTCGATGGTGGCGTGAGCCCCAAGACCGCCCATATCGTTGCCGAAGCCGGTGCCGATGTGCTGGTCGCCGGTTCCGCCGTGTACGGTGCCGAGAATCCGGCCGAGGCTATCGACTCCATCCGCGAGAAGGCCGAAGCAGCCTTCAAGGCGTGAACGCCCACCATACAAGGAAGCATACGAATATGAAGACTTTTGAATCGCTGTTCGCGGAATTGAGCGAGAAAGCCGCCACCAAGCAGGCCGGTTCCCTGACCGTCGATGAGCTTGCCAAAGGCACGCACTTCATCGGCAAGAAGATTGTCGAAGAGGCTGGAGAGACCTGGATCGCCGCCGAATATGAGGGTGCTGATCGCACGGCCGAAGAAATGAGTCAGCTCATCTACCATCTGCAGGTCATGATGATCGATCGTGGCATCACACTCGAGGACATCTACAAGAACCTGTGAGAAACCCGGGGCCATGCCAGTTGAAGGTGTGGCCTTTTTTAGAGGAGAAACATGCTAAGAATCGCTGTGCCTAATAAGGGCATGCTGTCCGAACCCGCCTGGAACATGCTGGCGGAAGCCGGCTACCGTTTGAGGAGCAACCCTCGCCAGTTGGTCGTGGAGGATCCCGACAATGATGTTGAGTTGTTCTACCTGCGTCCCCTCGACATTGCGGTCTATGTCGGTCGCGGCACCATCGACGTTGGAATCACCGGGCATGATTTGCTCGTGAACTCCGGCACCGATGCGGAGGAGCATATGCAGCTTGGCTTCGGAGCCTCCACGTTCCGTTTCGCAGCCCCGAACGATTCGCCGATTACCAAGCTTGAGGATATTGAAGGCAAGCGAGTCGCCACCACATTCGACAAGCTCGTACACGACTATCTGGTCGAGCATGGCATCAACGCGGAAACCGTGCACCTTGACGGCGCCGTCGAATCGTCCGTCCAGCTTGGCGTCGCCGATCTGATCGCCGATGTGGTTTCCACAGGGACCACTCTGCGTAATGCGGGACTGCGCATTTTCGCTGAACCGCTGATGCACTCTGAAGCCGTATTGATTCGTTCCCCTCGTCTTGAGGCGGATGACGAGCGTCTGACGATTCTGAGCAGGCGTCTGCAAGGCGTGCTCACTGCCCAGCGTAATGTGCTTATGGACTACGACATTCCGGTCGAGAAGGTGTCCGCCGCAGTGGATATCACTCCGGGTTTCGAAAGCCCGACGATTTCGCCTCTGCATGATAAGCAGTGGGCGGCCGTGCGTGTGGTGGTTCCGAAGGCGAAGGTGAACCAGCTTATGGACCAGTTGTATGAAGTTGGTGCCCGTGGCATAATAGTCACCGCGTTGCAGGCTTCGAGAATGTAGTGTTGCTCGTAATATGAGCAAATTGATTATTAAGAAGCAATACAGTCCGGAACCGCGAGACATCTATTTCACGGTTCCGAACTTCATCAGCCTGCTGAGAATCATTTCGATTCCTTTTATCGCGATGCTGGTCTCTCATCACAGGATGGTGACCGCCTTGGTCGTGCTTGCACTATCGGCGATATCCGATGGTTTGGACGGACTGATCGCCAGATCATTCAATCAGGTGAGCAAAATCGGGCAAATTCTCGATCCGATTGCCGATCGTCTGCTGATCTTCTGCAGCATTCTTGCTTTAGGTGTGGCGAACATCATTCCATGGTGGATGCTGATCGTCGTCGGCCTGCGAGATTTGATCATGGCTGTTCTGATACTGGTTTTGGCGCAGCACGATTATGGCCCATTGCCTGTTCATTTCGTAGGCAAGGCCGGTACCGCGATGCTGCTTATCGCCATCGTCGCGTTGATCTTCGCCGACATCTGGTCCAATGCCGCTGCGGATACACTGCATCTATGCGGTCTTGCCACCGGAATCTGGGGCGTTGGACTGTATTGGCTTGCAGGGTACATCTACATGCGCCAAGGCATCCAACTGTTGAAGAACGATACAAACAGCAAGGATTGACGCATATATGAAGTCCGATGCTCCACGTTTCGCGTCGTTCCCCGTTTCCCCGGAGAACGTACCCACAAAGCATCGTGCCATTTTTTCGTCATCCTTCGCCGGCCTGTCATCCCATCATGTGCAACCGGCCTCCATGCCCGCCATGCCGCAACGCCATAGACATGTCGATGACGATTCGCTTCGGCTTATTGACGATTTGACCAATCGTCCGATGGACGTCCTGTATTCGGACTCCCGCCTGGCCACTAAAAAACGTTCGGCGGTTTCGATTTGGGCCACCAGGATTCTGGTGTTCCTCATCTGCATCGCTGTGGGTGCCGCGGGAAGCGTTTTCGTGCGCCAGCTGAGCACTGACCCACGCAAAGAAGTACGCAAGCAGTTGGCAAGCCAGCTGACCGAACAAACGAAGCGGGTCGGCGACCTCACCAAGGATGTCAACGACTTGCGGTCGCAAATCGAATTTGAATCGGAATCCTTGGCAAGCTGGTCCCTAAACCAGACGATGCAGGATGATGAAATGGTCAATGGAACGCTTCCGGTGCAAGGGGAAGGCATTGTCCTGACCGTAGCCAACCCGCTTTCCGTCAGCGGCGACAATGCCGACTCCTCACTGCCAAGAGAAAATGGCAGCCAGGTTCGAGTCGTCACCGATTCCGATTTGCAGCTGCTTGTCTCCTTGCTATGGCAATCCGGAGCGGAGGCGATCGCGATCAACGGCAACCGCCTTGGCGTGCAAACCTCGATTCGAACCGCCGGATCGACGATTCTCATCGGAGTCAATTCGGTGCAAAGCCCATATCGAATCGAGGCGATAGGCAATCAGGCGACCTTGGCGAAATCGGTAAGCAAGACAACGCAGAAACAACTGTATGACGATTTCAAAAAGGCCGGCATCTATCCGCAGATAAGCAAAAGCAAATCGATTACACTTGATGCTGCAGTGGCTGGCGACACGACGCATGTGAGGAAGGACAAGTAATGGCAGCTGTCTTGGGACTTATCATCGGCGTGGTAATCGGTGTATTCGTTCGTCCGGACATCCCCATCGAGCTCCAACCGTATCTGCCGATTATGGTATTGGCCGCGTTGGATGCGTTGCTAGGCGCCGCACGCGCGTATTTCCAACGCAGCTTTTCCGATAAAGTGTTCGTGATCTCCTTCTTCTCGAATGTCATCACCGCGACGCTGCTGGTGTTCCTCGGCAACCAGTTGGGAGTCGGCTCCCAGCTGCAGACCGCAGTGATCGTAGTGCTCGGCATACGAATCTTTACCAATGTGTCCTCCATCCGACGCTTCATCTTTAAAGGTTGATGCGGTATGAGCGGACAAGACGCGAACAGCAAGGACATGCTGTCCAGAATTCATGAGCAGAGGGTCAAGGACCAGAACAATGACAGCACCCAAACCGGTGCGTTCCCCATGGTCAAGGCCAAGAAGCGAATTTCACTTGATGCGAAGGTCACACGAACCCGACTGTATTCCAGCATTCTGGTCACGATATTGTGCGCCTTGCTTGGCTTCGGCTATGTGATCCAGATAAACAACACGACATCCACCTATGAGACGATGAGCGAAGATGAATTAACCAAGCTCATCAGCGAGACCAATGCTCAGGTCCAAAAGCTCGAACAGCGTAAGAACGAACTCTCCAGCCAGCTGAACGCTTTGAAAGACACCGCGGACAAAAATGAGAAGGCCGAGGAAATCGCCAAGCAGAACGCGCAGACCAACGGCATCCTATCCGGCCGTCTCGCGGCTACGGGAGAAGGCGTGGTCATCCGCATATCGCAGGGTTCCAAACAGAAGATTGACTCCGCGATATTGTTCACGTTGCTTGAGGAATTGCGCAACAGTGGTGCCGAGGTCATTGAGATCAACAATGTCCGCGTGGTAACCAGTACTTACATCAGTGGCACGGCCGGCAGTCTCGTCTGCGACGGCACCAAACTGAAATCCCCATTCACCATTCGCGCGATCGGCGACAGCGACAATCTGCAGAACGCGGTCAATCTGGCCGGTGGCGTCGGGTCGCGGCTCAAAGTGAAGTATGGCGCTACGGTATCGGTCAGCCCCTCTGACAAAGTGATGATCAAGTCCACGCGTCAGGCTCCGCAGTATACATATGCGCACGTCATCGGACAGTAAACAGTAAAGGACCTTTCCTTTCGCGACATTCAATCAGCGTTGTTCTTCCGTTCACCGAAATGGCGTGCCGTTGTCTGCGCTTGACCCTATCTTGTTCATCGTTGATATATAGTCCAGGCCTGCACATTGGTAACGCGGACCCCGATAGCAAAGGACAACTCATGGCTGAACAGACCATCTCCATCACACTCAACGGCGAAAAGAAGGAGGTGGCGGCAGACCAGACCGGCGTCCAGCTCTTCTCCGACGACAAGAACATCATCGCGGTGCGTTTGAACGGCGAACCCCGCGATCTCTATACCGAGCTGCACGACGGCGACGTTGTGGAACCCATCGCGCTCGATAGCGAGGACGGTGTGGCCATCATGCGCCATTCCGCAACCCATGTCATGGCCCAGGCCGTGCAGGAGATTCGCCCTGACGCCAAGCTTGGTGTTGGACCGGTCATCAAAGACGGCTTCTACTACGATTTCGATGTCGAGACCCCTTTCACTCCGGAGGACCTCAAGGAAATCGAAAAGCGCATGCAGCGCATTATCAAGTCCTCCCAGTCCTTCCGCCGCCGCGTGGTGACCGAGGAAGAGGCTCTTGCCGAGGAAGCCGACCAGCCCTACAAGCTTGAACTTATCAAGGATAAGGAAGCGCATCTTGACCCGGAAGCCGCCACCGAAATCAGCGGCAAGGAACTGAGCTTCTACGATAACGTCGACCGTGAAGGCAATGTGGTTTGGAAGGACCTGTGCCGTGGTCCGCACCTGCCGAACACCCGCTACATCAAGGCCTTCAAGATCGAGCGTTCCGCCGCCGCCTACTGGCGTGGTTCCGAGAAGAACCCGACCATGCAGCGCGTCTACGGCACCGCATGGGCCACCAAGGAAGACCTCAAGGCCTACCAGACCCGCCTGGAAGAAGCCGCCAAGCGCGATCACCGCAAGCTCGGCGCCGAGATGGACCTGTTCTCCTTCCCGGATGAGATCGGTCCGGGCCTTGCCGTCTTCCATCCGAAGGGCGCGGCCGTCATCAACGCCATGGAGGACTACTCCCGTGAGATGCACCGCAAGCACCACTACAGCTTCGTGCAGACCCCGCACATCACCAAGGGCGGCCTGTACGAGACCTCCGGCCACCTGCAGTGGTACAAGGACAGCATGTATCCGCCGATGCGTCTGGACGAGGAGAAGGACGAGAACGGCAACGTCATCACCCACTGCCACGGCGGCGATGGGCACACCCACGCGCACCCGCACACCCACACGCAGACCAAGGCGGTCATCAACCGGCTGGCCCGCGCGATCGGCCATCTGGAGTCGGTCAAGCGCATGGTAGAGGACGGACGCGACTGTGCCGAGGTGCTCATCCAGCTCGCAGCCGTGCGCTCGGCGCTCAACAACACAGCAAAGATCATCCTGAAGGATCACATCGACCACTGTCTGGCCGACGCTGTGGAGACCGGCGACCAGCAGGCCATCGACGAGCTGAATCAGGCGATCGAAAAATTCATGAGCTGAAGTCGTGCATCCCTCTGCCCCACCGGCAGAGGGATGCGCCATATCTGCGCGTAGCAAAAAAGGGCGCCCGACCGGGCGTCCTTTTCGTTGCTTGAATTATGCGGACCGTTCCACCGAGAGCACCGTTCCGGTCTGCTGATCGACAGCCACGACGTAGCGGGGGTGGAAGTAGTACACCGTCGTAAGCGTCACGCGGTAGACCGGCTGCACACCACTCTCGTCGAGCTGAACATCCCACGCGGCCAGGTCA
>ENA-OPSW01001885-OPSW01001885.1-human-gut-metagenome-genome-assembly--contig:-NODE-1885-length-10610-cov-2.695310_pt1 | contig 10610 bp, 9 predicted proteins | sample MGYA00241463_ERZ501918 | MGnify/ENA primary metagenome ERZ501918 (study PRJEB25962, sample SAMEA2042443) | human gut metagenome | biome: human gut; feature: human-associated habitat; material: faeces... | reverse complement strand
TGTGCCCGTAAAGCTTGGCGGTACTCACCTTGGAAGCGGCAATGAAAAGCTTATAAAGGATTATTTTGCAGACAAGACTGCTGACCTTTCGGAGCTTGTAACAGAGGGCTTCGAGGGTGTGACCGACTATGTTATCATAGATAAAAATACACGCACCTGTTTTGGCGAGTGGGATAAGCTTTATTCACGTACAGAGCCTTTTTATGAACAGCCTTCGGAGGAGTCAGTGAAAAATTCAGCCTGCGTTGCGGCTGACCCTTATTTTGGTGATAAGATAGCCGAGTATTGCGTAAAATATGGCAAGAAATACGTCACCATAGATTGTGCCTATGACAGCTATATACATAAGCATTGTGCAGTAAATTGCATATCTCATCAGCACCTTGATGAATATTATCCAGATAAAAGCTATGACGAGCTTTTCAGGCCTTATACAGATAATACAGACGGGCTTGTGATATTTACCCTTGGTGAAAAGGGTGCGATGTATGGCAGGAAGGGTGCTGTGCCAAAGATGTGCCCTGCATTTAAAGTAGACGTAGTGTCAACACTTGGCGCAGGGGACAGCTTTAAGGCAGGCGCTGTATATGGGCTTTATAAAGGTCTTGATGACGATACATTGGTGAAAACAGCCTGTGCTGTGGCAGGTGCGGCGGTGGAAAAGTTCCCTATCGCACTTTATCCGCCAACAGTAAAAGATATTGAAAAGCTTATGGGCAATATGTAGGGGCGAACAGCGTTCGCATACCCATATATTATAATAAGGTATAAACCAAAATTTCAGACAGGAGGAAAGTTTATGTCTTTTGATTTTGATGAACTTAAACACAAGGCAGGAAATATGCTTGAAAAGGGCAAAGAAAAAGCTCACGAGGCTGCTGAAAGTGAAAAGGGGCAGAAGATAAAGAGCAAAGCAGGAGAGCTGTTTGAAAAGGGAAAGGAAAAAGCCCACGAGTTCGCTGAGAGCGAAACGGGCAAAAAGGTAAAGAACAAGGCTGAAAAGCTCCTTGATAAAGGAATAGACAAAGCCGAAAATGTTTACGAAAAGCATAAGGAAAGAAAGGCTGAACAGAAAGAACAGCCTGAAGATAAGGAATAAACTAAATTTGGTAAGGAAAGTGAAATGAGCAGTTTTATTGAAATAAAGGATCTGCACTTTTCCTATGTGAACGACCTTGAAGAGCCACCTGTTAAAACGGAGGTGCTTAAAGGCATAAATCTGAACATAGAAAAAGGCGAGTTTGTGGCAGTGCTTGGTCATAACGGCTCAGGCAAATCTACACTTGCAAAGTGCATAAACGCTATAAATCTTCCTGAGTCGGGGGCTGTCTATGTGAACGGCATGGACACTTTGGACGAAAATAACCTCTTGCCTATAAGAGAAAAGGTGGGCATGGTATTCCAAAACCCTGATAACCAGATAGTTGCAACTATCGTGGAGGAGGACGTGGCTTTCGCCCTTGAAAATATGGGCGTCGAGCCGAATGAGATACGCAGACGTGTTGACGAGGCTCTTAAAACCGTCGGTATGTATGAATACAGACTTCATGCACCTCATAAGCTTTCAGGCGGACAGAAACAGCGTGTGGCTATCGCTGGCATAATCGCAATGAAGCCTGATTGTATACTTCTTGACGAGCCTACCGCCATGCTCGATCCTCACGGCAGGGACGAGGTAATGAAAACTGTCAAAATGCTCAACGAGCAGGGCGTTACTATCGTGCTTATCACCCATTATATGGAGGAAGCCGCACAGGCACAGCGTGTTGTTGTAATAGACGGTGGCGAGGTCATAATGGATAATGTTCCGAAGAAGATATTCTCAAATGTGGAAACCATGAAAAATCTGGGACTTGACGTGCCGCAGGTGACAGAGCTTTGCTGGGAGCTTAAAAAGGCAGGCTATGACATCTCCACCGAGATAATCCACGAGGACGAGTGCGTTCAGAAGCTTTATGAAATGCTTAAGTGATAGGGAGTAACAATGGCAGTAATTAAAACGGAAAACTTGACTTATGTTTACGGCGAGGGTACGCCCTTTCGCAAAACAGCCGTAGACAATGTTAATATAGAGATAAATGACGGCGAAATGGTGGGTATAATAGGACATACAGGCTCAGGCAAATCTACCCTTATCCAGCATTTCAACGGTCTTTTGAAGCCCACGAGCGGAAGCGTCTATATAGACGGAGAAAGGCTGTGGGACGATAAATCAAGGCTTCGCCCTATAAGATTTAAGGTGGGTCTTGTGTTTCAGTATCCTGAGTATCAGCTCTTTGAGGAGACCTGTTATAAGGATATCGCATTCGGACCTAAGAATATGGGTATCAAGGAAGAGCAGATAGACAAGTATGTCAAAGAAGCCGCAAGAATGGTAGGGCTAAGCCCTGAGATACTTGACAAATCGCCTTTCGAGCTTTCAGGCGGACAGAAAAGGCGTGTGGCTATAGCAGGCGTTATGGCAATGAACCCAAAGGTGCTTATCCTTGACGAACCTGCTTCGGGTCTTGACCCTAAGGGCAGAGAGCAGATACTTGGTCTTATAAGAGAGTATCATGAGCAGATGAAAAACACTGTTTTGCTGGTATCCCATTCTATGGAAGATATCGCAAAGAACGTTTCAAAGATACTCGTCATGAACGAATCGAAGCTTTTCTGCTATGACGATACAGTAAAGGTGTTTCACCGCTCTGAGGAGCTTGTGTCAATGGGACTTGCAGTGCCGCAGATAACAAGAGTTATAAACAGGCTCAAAGCCATGGGCATTGATATTAAGGACGATGTGTATACAGTTGGCTATGCGAAAAAGGTCATCCTTGAAATGCTGGAGCAGAAAAAGAATAAGTAAGCAGCGGACTGCCTTTGACCCATATGAGCAGAGAGCAGGACTGTGTAAGTTGAGATAGAAAATTGGAGGAATATACCTTGATAAAGGATATTACTATAGGACAGTATTTTCCCGGAAATTCTGTCATTCACCGAATGGATGCACGAATAAAGATAATAATGACGGCGGTTTTCATAGTAATGCTTTTCGCCGCAAACAGCGTGTGGGGACTTCTTGTGGGCATAGCTTTTACTATTCTCACTTTTATCATATCGAAAATACCCGGCAAACTCATGCTAAAAAGCTTGAAGCCTATCGTGCCGATAATAATATTCACGGCGATACTCAATCTGCTTTTTATCAGAACGGGCAAAGCTTATTTTGAGTGGAAATTTCTCAAGATAACCGATGAAGGCGTTGACACGGCAGTGTTCATGATGATAAGGATAATCTGCCTTATTGTCGGCACTTCGCTTCTTACCTACACCACCTCGCCTATCGACCTGACAGACGCTATCGAAAGATTGCTTTCACCGCTGAAAAAGATAAAAGTGCCTGTCCATGAGCTTGCAATGATGATGACTATTGCCCTGAGATTTATCCCTACCCTTATCGAGGAAACAGACAAGATAATGTCAGCACAGAAAGCAAGAGGAGCGGATATGGAAACAGGCTCGCTCATTCAGAAAGCTAAAGCCCTTATCCCAGTGCTGATACCGCTTTTTGTGGCATCGTTCAGACACGCTGAGGAGCTTGCCCTTGCTATGGAGTGCCGCTGTTATCACGGCGGAGAGGGCAGAACAAGAATGAAACAGCTCCATATGAGCATAGTCGACCTCTACGGCTCTATATTCTGCGTGCTGTTCCTTGCAGGCGTTATCGTCATAAATATAGTTCTTTAGGAGGGGTATTATGAGCAGTGTTTTTAAAGATATGGACCAAGATGACAGACTTGATGCTTTGGAAAGAAAAGTCAAGAAACTTGAGAGAAATGCAAATGGGGGAAGTAAAATGTCAGGCATTATAAAAGAACTTATCGGCAGAGAATGTACCATTGACGGCAACGAGCTTTATGGCCATAGTTGTACTATTCTTGATGTCGATGACGAGTGGGTAAAGCTTATCGTCCACGAAAAGAAAAGCGACAGCACCATGATAGTAAGACTTGACAATATAGATTCCATAACACTCGACTAAAGAAACGGGATATGCTCATGACAAATTTCAGGATAATACTTGCCTATAACGGCACAGCATATCATGGGTGGCAAAGGCAGAACAACGCCCTTGCCGTTCAGCAGGTGCTTGAAGAAGCTATCCTCTCGCTGACGGGACAGACAGTCACAGTGAACGGCTGTTCACGAACAGATGCAGGAGTACACGCAAGAAGATTTTGTGCAAGCTTTCTTATAGAGTCCACAATAACCTGCCGTGGGATAGTTTTCGGACTTAATTCAAAGCTGCCGGACGATATCTCAGTGCTGGAGTGCGAAAAAGTCCCCCTTGATTTTCACGCAAGATATATGTGCAGCGGCAAGGAGTATGAGTATATTATACATAACAGCGAGATAAAAAATCCATTTTATAAAGATACAGCCTACCGCAGTTGGTTTCCAATAGACGAAAAAAAGCTGGATAAAGCGGCACAGGATTTTGTGGGAACGCACGATTTCAAAGCCATGTGTTCCACCGATTGCACAAAGGAGAATACAGTTAGGACTATATTCTCTTTCCATGTAAGACGTGAGGGCGAGCTTGTGATATTCACAGTTTCGGGAGACGGCTTTCTGTACAATATGGTAAGGATAATGGTAGGCACGCTTATTTTTATAAATGAGGGCAAGATAGGAGAAACTCAAATACCCGATATACTTGCGTCAAAGGACAGAACAAGAGGCGGAAAGACCGTTCCGCCGCAGGGATTGTATCTTAACGAAGTGTATTATGATAAAGATAAAGGATCTGAACAAGGTGAATGATAAAAGATCAAAGAGCAGGCGGAGAAAGAAAAATCCGCCTACCAAAGAAGAAAAAACAATAAGAATAACCAAGCAGACGGATTTTGTTCAGCGTGACGAGTTTCACGGTGCAGAAGAGCCTATGCCGAACGTTACTTTCAGAGAGATAAAGCGCCAGAAAAAGGCGGCTCAGAAAGCGGCGGAACGTGAGCAGGAAGAACAGCTCCGAAAAGAAGCGGAAGAAGCCGAGGAGTCACGAAGCAGAATAGAGCTGACGAACACCGAGGATAAAGCCAAGGAGGAAAAGCCTGAAAAAGCTGATGAAAGCAAGATAACAGTATCAGGCGGTGAAAATAAAGAGCAGGCTTCAGAAAGCAAAGATGAAAAATCCGAGCATAAAAGCAGAAAAGAGAAAAAGGCTGAGAAAGCCGAGAGGTCTGACGAGGAGATATCCAACGTCACCGATATAAGAGCGGCAAGAAAGAAAGAGAAAAACAAAAAGCTCTATAAAAAGATAGCCGCCATAGCAGTGGTGGTCGCCTTCGGAGTTGGCGTTTACGCTTCAAGAGGAGTGTGGGTGCCGAAGCTTGAGGGCATTTTGGACAGACCTCATGCCACTATAGTAAACGACGGCAAAAAGCAAAGCGGAAATTTCCCGCTGACCTTTGATGAAAGCTCCGTTAACGTTGTAAAACAGCTTTCCGACGGTATAGTTCGAGTTGACGACAGGAACATTGCTTTTTATGACGAGTCTGGCAATAAGATATCGGATAATTCTCACAACTTTGCAAACCCTGTTGTAAGAACATCTGGAAAGCGTGTGCTCGTTTACGATAACGGTGGAAATTCTTTCAGAGTGCTGAATAAAAAGGGCGAGCTGCTTTCAAAGGATATAGACCAGTCTATACTTTTGGCGGAGATAGCCCCTGACAGCACAGTTGCAGTGGTCACCCAGACTGAGAAATATGCCGCAGTGCTGACAGTTTATGACTCCTCGGGAGCAGAGATATATCAGTGGTCAAGCTCACGAAGAATACTTGATATAAGCTTTGATAAGGACGGAAGCGGCTGTTGCATCTCAACATTTTCCAGCAGTGGCGGAGCGTTACGCTCGGTCATCTATTATGTGACCTTTGACAGCACAGAGGAGAAGATGAAGAGCGAACAGCTTGAAACTCTCGCAGTTGCCGTTCAGCGAAACGATAACGGCGATTATTGGGTAGTGGGCGATACCTGCTTCTACAAGCTTGACAGCAATGGTAAAATACTTATGCAGTATGAATATCCTGAGGAGCTTTCAGACTATGCCCTGACAGATACCACTGCCGCAGTAGCATTCGATGGCATACAGCGTAAAACAGGAACTCTTGCAGTGTTCCGTTCGGACTCTGACGGAGATAAGCCTGATAGCGTTGTTTATACTCAAAGCGGCAAGCCTAAGAAAATGACCGCAGAGAACAAGAAGGTGATCCTTCTCGGCGAGGATAATATAGAAGCCTATGACAGTGCAGGAAATCTACTTGCAACAGCGGCAGTGTCCTCTGAGTATCTTGACTTTGTTTACCTCAACGACAGCGTTTATTTCCTAGGTCTGCATGAGATAAACAAAATAGCTTTCGAGACCTGACGAAAGGCAGGAAAATATGGCATATTTTTTTGACGGAGCAGTTATAATGATCCTTATCGTGACCGCTCTGACAGGATACTGTAAGGGCTTTGTGAGATATGTCATCACAATGCTCGGAACAGTGGCAGCCGTTCTTGTGGCTTTTCTTATAGCCAATATGTCGGCTGAAAATGTATATAACAAATATTTCAAAACACAGCTTATAACGAGCCTTGAAAACGCTGCTGAACAGACGGATCTTTCAAAGCTTGTGAGCAATGAACTGAAAAACGAGGGCGTTGATATCGACCTTTCAGATGAGGAGATAAATAACGTCCTGTCAGGGGCAGGCACTCTTGCGGAGAATACCGAAAAGCTGCTTGTTTCAAAGGGAACAGACCTTGATACCGCTCAGCAAAAGGGCGAGGAGCTTTCAGAGTATATCCACAGTGTTATGCCCCAAAAGCTCAGCGAAAAGCTGGAGGGCAATAAGCTTGGAAAAAGTCTGTCTAAGGCGGTGAAGTTCACTGCCGAGCAGATAGATGAAGCCGTCAAGGCTCTCTCTGAGGGCGGCAGAACTGGTGCTGAGTATCTGGAAAAGAACATTTTCCGACCGATCGCTCTGACTTTTATAAGGCTTTGCGTGTTCATGACGGTTTATGTGCTTATGGAGATAGTCATAAGGCTTATCCTGCGTCTGTCGGGAGTTTTTACCCGAATGGCAGGTCTGACAGCGGCAAACCGTTTCGCAGGCATGGCGCTTGGTCTTTGCAAAGGTGGTCTGTATCTGGTGTTGATAGCCTTTATGGTCTGCACTGTGATAAATGCTACCGAGAACAAGCTTCCAAAGTTCAACAGCGCTGTTTTTGAAAATACCTATCTGTTCAGTTACTTCTTTGATATTCTGTATAAATGATTACCGTAAGGTGTATCAGTAAGGAAAGGAGCAAATAAAAATGTTAATGTGTTCAAGATGTAAAAAGCGTCCTGCTGTGGTGTTCATCTCACAGATGAACGCCAAAGACCCTCAGCACAAGAAGAACGAGGGACTTTGCCTTGTTTGTGCCAAGGAGCTTGGCATTTCGCAGGTGGACGATTATATGAAGGCAATGGGCATCTCAGACGATGACCTTGAAGCAATGTCAAATCAGCTTATGGAGGCTTCCGACGGGGACGATTTTGAGCCGGGCGGAACGAACTTCCTGAGCAATCTTTTCGGCGGTGACGCAGCCAATCTTTTCAGCAACCTCGCAGGAGGTATGCCTAAAGCCACCGATGAGGGCGGAGAGAACAAGCCAAAGGATAAAAAGAAAAAGCTTAAATTTCTCAACAACTATTGCACAAATCTTACTCAGAAAGCAAGAGAGGGCAAGCTTGATAACGTTGTTGGCAGAGATAAGGAGATATCAAGAGTTATCCATATCCTGTCAAGACGTCAGAAGAACAACCCATGCCTTATAGGCGAACCTGGCGTTGGTAAAACAGCCATTGCCGAGGGTATCGCACAGAGGATAGTTGGCGGAGATGTGCCGTTCCATATCAAGGATAAGGAGCTTTACCTCCTCGACCTTACCGCACTTGTTGCAGGCACTCAGTTCAGAGGACAGTTCGAGAGCCGTTGCAAAGGACTTGTAGAGGAAGTAAAAGAGCAGGGCAATGTTATCCTCTTTATAGACGAGGTGCATACGCTCGTTGGAACAGGCGACAATGAGGGAACGATGAACGCAGCTAATATCCTGAAACCGTCCCTTTCAAGAGGCGAGATACAGGTAATAGGCGCAACGACTTTCAAGGAGTACAGAAAGTATATCGAAAAGGACTCTGCACTTGAAAGACGTTTCCAGCCTGTAACAGTTTCCGAGCCGACAGTTGAGGACACAATCACAGTCCTCAAAGGCATAAAGCAGTATTACGAGAATTTCCATAGAGTAAAGATATCAGACGATATGCTCAGAGAGTGTGCAGTGCTTTCTGAAAGATATATCAACGACAGATTTCTCCCTGACAAGGCGATAGATCTTCTTGACGAAGCCTGCGCCTGCACAAGTATCAGAACGCCTGAAATAGAGGAGTTCGACGCACTTAACGAGGAGCTTAAAAAGCATGAAAAGCTCGTTGAGGATTACGAGCAGAAGTCAGACCCTGACTATGAGATAATCGCAAAGGAAAAGGGCGAGATACTCAGGATCCAGAACAGACTCAAAGAGGTGGAAGAAACTCTTAAAAACGTTCAGGTCACAGAGGAAGACATCTCAAAGGTAATAGAGCTTTGGACAGGTACCCCTGCCAATAAAATAGCTCAGACAGAGTATGACAAGATAAAGCACCTTAAAGAAGCCCTTTCAAAGCGTGTTATCGGCCAGGACGAAGCCGTTGATAAGGTCGCAAAGGCAATAAAGCGTACAAGGGTTCAGCTTTCAAAACGTCGCAGACCGGCTTCGTTTATTTTCGTCGGCCCAACAGGCGTTGGAAAAACAGAGCTTGTGAAAGTCCTTGGAGAAGAGCTTTTTGACGCCACCGAGCCGCTTATCAGGGTTGACATGACCGAGTATATGGAGAAGCACTCAGTATCAAAGCTTATCGGCTCACCTCCGGGATATGTAGGCTTTGATGAAGCAGGTCAGCTTACCGAAAAAGTCCGCCGCAGACCATATTCAGTGGTGCTTTTTGACGAGATAGAAAAGGCTCACCCTGACGTTATGAACATACTTCTTCAGATACTTGACGAGGGACGTATCAACGATTCACAGGGCAGAAGCGTTTCCTTTGAAAATACCGTTATCGTCATGACATCAAACGCAGGTTCGACTGATAGAGATACAGGTGTGGGCTTCAATAAGACCGACAGTGATATCGCCAAGGATAAAGCAATGAAAGCACTGAGAGAGTTCCTGCGTCCCGAGTTCCTTGGAAGAATTGACGAGATAGTTGTGTTCAATCCGCTCACAGAGGAGAATTTCGCTGGCATAGCAGGCCTTATGCTGGACGAGATGAAATCACCGCTGGAGGAGAAACATATCAGCCTGAGATATACAGATAAAGCTCTGAAAACTATTGCACATAAGGCATACGGTCAGAAGCTTGGTGCAAGAGATATCCGCCGTGTCATAAGAAACGAGGTGGAGGATAAGATAGCCGAACTGCTTATAGACAAGGGCGAGGGAGCAGTGTCCGCCGTGGCAATATCCGCTGACAACGGAGAGATAAAGGTGGACGCACTTTAAAAGCCTAAAGTTATAAAATCAGGGTAAAAATTATAAAAAAATACTTGATTTTTATGGCGGTATGTTATATAATAAAGGTAAGGTTGTTAGTTTTTTAACAACGTGAATTAAAAAATTAAATTGAGAGGTGTCTTTAAAATGGCAGGTTTAAACAAAGTTACTGTTGATGACATTAATGTAAAGGGCAAAAAGGTACTCGTAAGAGTTGACTTTAACGTTCCTCTTAAGGACGGCGTTATTACAAACGATAACAGAATAACAGCTGCTCTCCCAACTATCAAGAAGCTGGTAGCTGACGGCGGCAAGGTAGTTCTGTGTTCACATCTTGGCAAGCCAAAGAACGGCCCAGAGGCTAAGTTCTCACTTGCTCCTGCTGCTGCAAGACTTGCAGAGCTTCTTCCTGAAACAAAGGTAACATTCGCTGCTGACGATACAGTAGTTGGCGACAACGCTAAGAAGGCAGTTGCTGAAATGGCTGACGGTGATATCGTTGTTCTTGAGAACACAAGATTCAGAGGCGCAGAGGAAACAAAGAACGGCGAAGCTTTCGCTAAGGAACTTGCTGACCTCGTTGACGATGAAGTATTCGTAATGGACGCTTTTGGTTCAGCTCACAGAGCTCATGCTTCTACAGCTGGCGTTACAAAGTTCGTTAAGGAAACAGCAGTTGGTTACCTCATGCAGAAGGAGATCAACTATCTCGGAAATGCAGTTGAAACACCTGTTAGACCATTCGTTGCTATCCTCGGCGGCGCAAAGGTAGCAGATAAGCTCAACGTTATCTCAAACCTCCTCGAGAAGTGCGATACACTTATCATCGGCGGCGGTATGGCATATACATTCCTCAAGGCACAGGGCAAGGAAGTTGGTCTTTCCCTCGTTGACGATACAAAGATCGACTACTGCAAGGAAATGATGGCAAAGGCTGAAAAGCTCGGCAAGAAGCTTCTTCTCCCTATCGACACAACAGTTGCAGCAGGTTTCCCTGATCCAAT
>ENA-OPSW01001874-OPSW01001874.1-human-gut-metagenome-genome-assembly--contig:-NODE-1874-length-10672-cov-2.654422_pt1 | contig 10672 bp, 16 predicted proteins | sample MGYA00241463_ERZ501918 | MGnify/ENA primary metagenome ERZ501918 (study PRJEB25962, sample SAMEA2042443) | human gut metagenome | biome: human gut; feature: human-associated habitat; material: faeces... | reverse complement strand
GAGCTGATACTGTCAATATCAGTTCACCTGTCCTCTGAGTGCTGTCAACGCTCGGAGGACGTTTTTTATGATTTTATTCTGTATTTTCTTGGTGTACGAACAATGATAGTTATCATATCATTCTCGTTTTGCACTATATCAATTACTTTCGCTTTAGTTATTTTGGAAATTGCTTTCTTCTTTGCTTTTACACTCTCGATATCATCTGCAAATTTTAATTTAAGGGTAAACGATAGTGTTTTGGTATCAGTATTTATATCTTCTATTCTTGAATAAATTCCACACTTTTCGAGATAAGCAACTAGCATTGTAGATGAGCCGGTCAAATAAGATCTGAATAAATTAAGCTTATCATCAAATGACTTTTCTGTTTTATCAACCATATGTGAAAGCGTATCTCTGTCCAACAGCTCTATATCATTCACCTGTGCAAGGTGTTTGGCGGGCTCGGTAAAATACTGATTTGTCATAACGGCACCTTTGTCACATTGGTAGTACGCAAGTCCACCAACAACTTCTTGTATAGGTGTGTTGTCGAGTTTGTGATTGTATCGCTTGCATTGTATTGCATATCTGACCTTGTCTTTTTCTGCAATGATATCAACGCCAAAGTCACCGGAGCTTCTTGTGACCTTAACGTGTTTGTAGCCGTTGGCTTTCAGAATATCAGCACAGGCATATTCAAATTGGTGTCCGTCCATTTTATCAAGTTGTTTCAAAGTATACTTTCTGTGAAGCTTGCGGTAAATGGTGCAGACCATGCTTATGAATATGATAACGCCGATCACGATAGCAACTACCATAAGGTTATGTTTGGCTCGCTCGGATATGTGAGTTCTAATAAGGTCTATGATAAGAGCGATTATGCAGACAAATATCAGATAGCCGAATATAGTGGCGATACAGCCTGGCTCTGATTTGCGTTTTTTTGAGGACATTCTGTCACCTCTGTAATTTGAATTATAATTAGTTATTGTTTCTTATTACGGGGTCTGTAAACATAGCCCCTATTTTTCTTTTGTATAACCTCATCAAGAGCGTAAGCAAACTGTCTTTTGTATTTACTTAGTTTAGGGTCATTCAAGATTTTTAAATAGAAATCTTCTGCCTTGCTTATATCCTCTTTAACTAAAATGTCACCGATTCTAATATAATCAGCGGCATTTGAATGATCGTCAATGGCAATGCACTTATGCAAACATAAAATGGCTTCCTGATACTTATATTCCTTTTCATAGAGCGTTGCTAAATCGGAGTAGATAGACCACCTTTTTATACAGTGACAATTTAACTCTATATCCGAGTACTCAGACAAATATTTTTCAAAATAAGAAATAGCATCTTGTCTGAACTTTGCACCCTGCCACAAGTAAGCGTAAGCAACGCCAAGAATATCAAAAGGCTCGGTAGAACTTTTATATTTATCGATTACCATAGCGGCTAGTTCCTTACCAATAATAGCGTAGTTGTCGGCAATTATTTGAAGTGCGTTTTCGTAAGTTTTCATTTTGTTGTTCCATTATGTCTACATTGTCTCGACTTCTTCAAGCGCATCAAAGCTGAAAAAGTCACCTCTGACTATATGCTCCATTTCGTGAGCTATAGTCTTTTTTTGTTCCTCATAGGATAGCCTAGAGTTTATGTATATATTATAAAATCCGTCAGAATCCATTGCTGTCACTCCCTTTACCGATATAGGCAAAGGAACGTATCTAATGCAATAATCCAATCTATTCACTATCCTTTTGCATACGCTTTAAAATCTCAACTGTAGCTTCTATATCCTCTTTGGTGACGTTCTTTGACACACTAAAGAGGATCTTCATTTCTGGTCGTGTCCTCAGCTCATCTATTATATCTCTTGTTTCGTCATCAAGATATATAGGCTCGTTATGTGCTTCGACTTTGATATTATCTTCACCGTTCAACAAATAATCAACAGAAACTCCGAAATATTCAGCTATCTTTGATAGTGTATCTGTAGATAACTTCTTTTTTCTGCCTGCTTTTAAATCGGTTAAAGAGCCTCTGCTTGCACCTGTTTCTTTGCACATTACTGTTACATTTATATTTCTCTTTTTGCACAAGCTTTCAATTCTATTGTACAATTCTGACATAGTTACACCTCATAATTTGTGTAATATAACAAAATTACGCAAAAGAGTAATTTTCACTTGACAATTACGCAAAAGTGTAATATAATACAGTCAAGGCAATACGCAAGAGCGTAATATTTGTATCTGGTAAATATATTATATTACATTTAAACGTAACTGTCAATATGTAAAACACATATTAGTGTGAATATTATGCAAAGGTGGTGTTAATTATTAGTGAACGTAAAAGACCGCTGACTGAGTACGGCGTGGAAGTCAAGGTGCGACTTGTTAAGCTCAACAAGACACAGAAGTGGCTCATTGAGGAAGTCAAGAAGCTTCTTCCTGAAACTTATCTCGATACATCAAACCTGTATAAGATAATGACGGGTGAGATAAAGTCAAACAAGATTGAAGCGGCTATCAATGAAGTCCTTGACATTAATTATACTCAGAACGCTGAAAATGTCAACAGCTAACAGTCCGATTGAACGGACAGAAAATGAGAGGTGTGAGAAAGTGGAAAAGAAAATTACTGCTATTCCAAGAGGGTGTGACAATGCCAGAGTTGAGCAGGTGATCGTAACAAGAGCCTTGAAAGGTGCAGGAACAGAAAATGACCCCTGTAGAGAGGTCATTCAGTATTGGACTCTTGACGGAGAGCTGATTGTAACAAGATCACAATATGAGGAGGGCAAACGTTGAATTTGAAAAAGATAGCGTACTATCTCGGTATTACGTTGTGTCTAGCAAGTCCGCTTGCATTCGGTATATGTATGCTAATAGGGCTTGACAACACAATTCCGTTGTCTCTCATGATAACTAGCAATGTTTGCAGGATATGTTCGCTGGAAGCAGAAATGACAGAAAACACAATGAGGAGGGACAAAGCAATGAAAACGTACAAAGTAACAACAGTAGACCAGTATCATGATAAAAGGGTGTTCACAGTAGCAGCAAAGAGTCAGTACGAGGCTCTGACAAAGGCAAGTGTTATTAGTCCCCATGAGAATGTCTTGACTATCGAGGAGGTGGACTAAATGAGGTCACCTGACATTGAAATGGCAGTGCGGCTGTACTATGAAAAGCCCGAAATAACCAATGCGGATATCAAGGAGCTGTTCAGCACAGGTGAAACGCAGACTATCAAGATCAAGAAAGCTGTTAAGGAAGAAATGGAAAAGCGTGGTGTGAAGTCATGGATGCCACACTCGGTCAATACCGAGATAGCCTACGAGGTGTGGGGCATTGATATCGACAACTTCGAGAAAAGGCTTAAAAAACTCCGCACGCTTTACGGAAAGGACGTGAGAAAATGATAGCCGTACTAGAGATAATCAGATGTGCCGCAGCGGTAGCGCTCTTGGTGGTGCTTACAATGTATGTAGCGTACAGGTGGTATGTAAGCGTAAAAGAAACTGCCTACGAGGAAGCAGAGGAGAGCATAAAGCGTGCGGTGAGAGAAGCAGGCAGACCCGTGGTCAAGGTCGAAGTTGAAATGAAAGGAAAGTGGTAAAATGGCGTTGATACTGCTGATAACAGTAGCCGTGCTTGCAGCGATAGATGTAGTGATGTATCTTGTGCTGAGCGTGGTGGATAGACACTGGGGGAAACGTTTTGAAAATGAGGAGGATAAGAACAATGAAAGTTCTGATAGCCTGTGAGGAATCTCAAGAGGTCTGCAAAGCGTTCCGTGCGAAAGGACACGAAGCGTACAGCTGCGATATTCAGATGTGTTCAGGCGGTCACCCTGAATGGCATATATGCAATGATGTTTTGGATATTATCAATGGCAATACCGATTTCTTCACCTGTGACGGCAAGCAGCATACTGTTGAAACATGGGATATGATTATCGCACACCCACCGTGTACATGCCTGACCAACGTGGCTACACGCCACTATAGTTTGAAATGCACACCTGCTGAAAAGGTGGTCGAGCGTATGAAACACCGTGAAGAATCAATAGTATTTTTTATGCAGATTGTGTCGGCGAACGCACCAAAAATTGCAGTGGAAAACCCTATAGGGCGTATGAATACTGTATTCAGAAAGGCAGATCAAATAATTCACCCATATATGTTTTCAAACGGACCGGAAGACTCAGAACAGTTTGTCACAAAGGCGACGTGTTTATGGCTAAAGGGGCTGCCTGTCCTACGGCCAACATATACAGGGGACAAGCCTGATAATGGCAAGCTGTTTGGACGATATTCTAATGGTAAATCACGCACATGGGAAGAAACACGTCATTCTGGCAAAGATCGTGCTAAGGTAAGGAGCAAAACGTTTAAAGGTATTGCTTTTGCAATGGCTGAACAATGGGGAAAGATTGAGGAGGACGAAAACGATGATAGTGATGAGAGAGGTATTTAAGAGGGACAAGCCCCTTGACAACGGCAGTGGAGCGGTAAGCCTTTGCGTGTTCCATTCAAATGTCAATCCTGGCGAGTGCGGTGCACTGACAGTAACGCCAACGAAGGACTACTGTCGCAGATGTGCGTTCTACAAGACCCGTGAGGACTTCGACAGAGGGCTTGGCGATGCCGCGAGGTCGCTCCGTGAGAAAGGGATTGAACCTGTGAAGAAGATGGACTATGACGGCAAGCAGTATATGAGCGTACAGCCGATAAGGGAGGAAGAAGAATGCTGACGAGAGAAGAAACGATAAAGGCATTTGAATGCTGCTACATGACGTATAACTGCAAAGAATGTCCGCTTGACAAGCAAGGGAAATGCTACATCAGAAATTTCGGAAAGCCAGAGGTAAACAAAGCTGTCATGCACTACCTTAAAGAAAATGAGCCTGCACCTGCGGCAACAGGCACAAGCTCGGAGGTATCTGCAAAAGAAGATACCGATAACATACAATTTAATGGTAGCACAAAAGAGCAGATTTGTCAAGCATATGATACCGCAGACAAAGCCTGTACAGATATACTCGATATCTACGAAGGAATGCCGGCATGTGAGCGTAGAGCCTTTGATATCGGAGAAGTGTACGGAAAAATATGCAGCACAAGGGATAAGCTTGAAAATATGAGAGGAGAGAACTAAAATGTCAGTAAAAATAAACTCACTTGAATTTGAAAACGTAAAGAAGATAAAAGCCGTGCAGCTTGAGCCTGCAAAGAATGGGCTTACTGTTATCGGCGGTAAGAACAGGCAGGGCAAGACCTCTGTCCTTGACGCTATCGCTTGGGCGCTTGGCGGTGACAAGTATAAGCCGTCCTCTCCTCAGCGTGAGGGGTCTGTTGTCGAGCCGCACTTGAAGATCACCCTCGACAACGGAATTGTGGTGGAGCGTTCGGGCAAGAACAGCTCCCTCAAAGTCACCGACAGCACAGGCAAAAAAGGCGGTCAACAGCTTTTGAACAGCTTCGTTGAACAGTTCGCACTTGACCTGCCTAAGTTCATAAATCAGTCAAGCAAGGAAAAAGCTTCAACTCTGCTGAAAATAATAGGCGTGGGCGATACGCTCTATCAGTTGGAACATAAGGAACATTCCCTCTATGATCAGCGTACCGCTATCGGCAGGATAGCTGACCAGAAGTCTAAATTCGCTAAAGAAACCCCCGTTTATGCAAATTTCCCTGCCGAGCCTGTTTCGGCTTCGGAGCTTATCAGACAGCAGCAGGATATACTTGCTCGCAACGGCGAAAATCAGCGTAAGCGTGACCAGAAAGAATACTACGAAAAGCAGTTGGAGCTTGCTAAGTCCGCATATGAACGTGCAAAAGCAAGCTATGAAGCGGCAGTGAACAACTTCAAGCTTGCAAGCCTTGACGCACAAGACCTTGTGGACGAAAGCACGGCGGAGCTTGAAAAGAACATCTCAGATATCGAGGAACTGAACAAGAAGATAAGAGCAAACCTCGACAGGGAGAAAGCTGAGATAGACGCTGAGGACTACCGCTCACAGTATACATATCTCACTGAGCAGATAGAGGACGTAAGGCAGGCTAAAACTGACCTGCTGGGCAGTGCCGACCTGCCTCTTGAGGGGCTTTCAGTTGAGGACGGAGAGCTGCTGTATAATGGGCATAAGTGGGACAGTATAAGCGGAGCAGAACAGCTTATCGTCGCTACCTCTATCGTGAGAAAACTCAACCCTGACTGCGGCTTTGTCCTGCTGGACAAGCTTGAACAAATGGATACCGACACCCTTGATGACTTCGGCAAGTGGCTTGAAGCACAGGGCTTGCAGGCGATAGCCACAAGAGTTTCTACAGGTGACGAGTGCAGTATCATAATCGAGGACGGCAGGTCAATGGACAATGATAAGGAAGAAAACACGAAAACTTGGAAAGCAGGTGCATTTTAATGTATGAGATAACATCAGGAGTTGTAAGCTCCGCACAGAAAGTTGTGATATATGGTCCTGAGGGCATAGGCAAATCCACCTTTGCGGCTCAGTTCCCCGACCCTGTATTTATTGATACAGAGGGCAGTACAAAGAAGCTGAACATCAGACGTTTCCCTAAGCCAACAAGCTGGGAAATGCTCAAAAATGAGGTAAAGGAAGCTATGAACGGCAGGCTCTGCAAGACCCTTGTCATTGATACATTTGATTGGGCTGAACAGCTTTGCATTGAAATGATCTGCTCGGCTCATCAGAAGAAAGGCATTGAAGATTTCGGCTACGGCAATGGCTATGTTTACGAAAAAGAGGAGATAGGCAAGTTTCTTAATCTCTTGCAGGAGGTAGTTGACAGCGGTATCAACGTTGTGCTTACGGCTCACGCTCAGATGAGAAAGTTTGAACAGCCTGACGAGCTGGGCGCTTATGACCGTTGGGAACTGAAACTCGGCAAGAAAACTTCTTCTCAGATATCGCCTCTTGTGAAAGAATGGGCTGATATGGTGCTGTTTGCAAACTACAAAACATATGCAGTAGCTGTGGATAAGGACGGCAAGAAGTTCAAGGCTCAGGGCGGCGACCGTGTTATGTACACCACACATCACCCTTGCTGGGACGCTAAAAATCGTGACGGACTTCCGCCTGAAATGCCCTTTGAATACAGCGGCATAGCGTACCTGTTCGCAGACGTAAAGTCTGCCCCTGCCGTACAGCCGAAAGCAGCACCGCAGCCCCCTCATAAGACATCAAACGCAGTGACATTGCAGCAGGCTCAGCCGACAGCTGCACCAAAGGCAGAAGAACCCCTTACTGATCTCAGCGGCTTTGAGGACGTTGCACCACCGCCAATCGTTATCCCTGATGGCATACCGAAAGCACTTGCGGACCTTATGAGAGCCAACAACGTAAGCGAATCGGATATACGTCTTGTGGTATCTCAGAGAAACTATTTCCCTTATGATACCCCTATCACAAACTATCCTGACGACTTCGTACAGGGCTGTCTGATAGGTGCTTGGGAGCAAATGCTGCCGCTTATCAGAGAAAATCAGAAAGTACCATTTTAAAAGGAGGACAACACTATGGATAATTTTATGGAATACGGCTGGGAGGATGAGATAGTCAACGAGGGTGGGGACTTTGTTCTGCTCCCTGAGGGGGATTATGACTTCACCGTTGCAAAGTACGAACGTGCAAGGCACGAGGGGTCGGCGAAAGTGCCGCCCTGCAATATGGCAAAGGTCACATTCACCATTTGGGGTGCAGAGGACAGCGTGGAGATAACAGAGAACTTCTTCCTCTGCAATAAGTTTGAGTGGAAGCTCTCAGCACTTTTCTTGGCACTGGGACTTAAAAAGCACGGTGAACCGCTGAAAATGAACTGGAACGCTATCACAGGCAAAAAGGGCAAGTGTCACGTCTACGTTGACAACTACAAGAACAAGGACGGCGAGGACAGGCAGTCCAACAAGATAAAGAAACTCTACGCCTATGACGAGAATGTGACTACCGTTCAGCCTACTCAGATGCAGACGCCACAGTATAGCCAGCCTGCTCAGACAGGTGGCTGGAAAGCCGGTGCGTTCTGATGATGAATTTAAGACCATATCAAAACGAGGCTAAGCTTGCTATACTCGAACAATGGTCTGAGGGAATAAATAAAGTCCTTGCAGTTCTGCCCACAGGAACGGGAAAGACAATACTTTTCTCGGCTGTTACGGAAGAATGTGTGCGGCAGGGTAAGCGTGTGCTTATCCTTGCCCACAGGGGCGAGCTGCTCGACCAGGCGGCGGACAAGCTTATGAAGTCAACAGGGCTTGGCTGTGCCACCGAGAAAGCAGAGCAAAGCTGTTTAGGTTCTTGGTATCGTGTAGTAGTAGGCTCAGTTCAGACCCTTATGCGTGAGAAAAGGCTCAAAGGCTTTTCGGAAAATTACTTCGATACCATAATAATTGACGAGGCTCATCACGCTATCTCAGACGGATATCAGAGAGTGCTTGACCATTTTCCTGAGGCTCAGGTGCTTGGGGTGACGGCTACACCTGACAGGGGCGATATGAAGAACTTAGGCTCGGTGTTCGACAGTCTTGCATATGAATACACCCTGCCGCAGGCTATCAAAGAGGGCTATCTTTCACCTATCAAGGCTATCACCATACCGCTGAAACTTGACCTTTCAGGAGTATCAACTCAGGCAGGAGATTTCAAGGCAAGTGATATCGACACGGCACTTGACCCTTATCTTTATCAGATAGCTGATGAAATGCTCAAATACTGCAAGGAGCGCAAGACAGTTGTGTTCCTGCCGCTTGTCAAGACCTCTCAGAAGTTCCGTGATATCCTTATCAGCAAAGGGTTCAACGCCGCTGAAGTCAACGGAGAAAGCACAGACAGAGCGGAGATACTTGAAGCTTTCGACAAGGGCGAATACAACGTGCTGTGCAACTCAATGCTCCTCACAGAGGGCTGGGACTGTCCGTCAGTTGACTGCGTTATCGTGTTAAGACCAACAAAAGTGCGTGGGCTTTACTGTCAAATGGTAGGCAGAGGCACAAGACTTTGCGAGGGAAAGACAGAGCTTTTACTGCTCGACTTTCTGTGGCACACAGAACGCCACGAGCTTTGCAGACCTGCACACCTTATCTGTCAGAATGAAGAGGTCGCTGAGAAAATGACCGAAAACCTTGCCAATGAGGCAGGCTGTGCAGTGGATATCGAAGAGGCAGAAAAACAGGCAAGCGAGGACGTTGTGGCACAGCGTGAAGAGTCTTTGGCAAAGCAGCTCAAAGAAATGAAAACACGCAAGCGAAAGCTCGTTGACCCTTTGCAGTATGAAATGTCCATACAGGCTGAGGACTTGTCCTCATATGTTCCTGCTTTTGGCTGGGAGTGTGCTCCTGCTACTGACAAGCAGAAAGCAAAACTTGAAAAGCTGGGCATTTTCCCTGATGATATAGACAACGCAGGCAAGGCAAAGCTTATCCTTGACCGCCTTGAAAAGCGCCGCAATGCAGGACTTACCACACCAAAGCAAATAAGGCTGCTTGAAAGCAAGGGCTTTGAACACGTTGGCTCTTGGAGCTTTGACAGTGCAAGCAAGATGATAGCTCGTATCTCTGCCAATGGCTGGAGAGTGCCAAGAGATATCGACCCGAAAACATACACACCTGAGAACTAAGGAGAAGTGAATGGATAACACAAATTTGCTTAAAATGCTTGAATACATAGACCCTGCAAGCTGTGATTATCAGGAATGGGTCAACGTGGGAATGGCTCTCAAGCACGAGGGCTATTCCGTGAACGATTGGGACAGTTGGTCGAGGTCAGACAGCCGTTATCACAGCGGTGAGTGTGAACACAAGTGGCAAGGCTTTAACGGCAATGCTCAGCCCGTGACCGCAGGAACTATCGTGCAAATGGCAAAGGAAAGAGGATACAGCCCCCATGAGTTTAAGGCATACGATTGGGACGGCGAGATAGTTGCAGAAGAAAGCAGCCCCCTTGTAAACGGCGGTGAGGGCATACCGATCACCGAGCCTGCTCAATGGGACCCTGTCAAGGAGATAGTCACATATCTTGAAACACTCTTTGAAGCAGGAGAGAACGTGGGCTATGTTACGCAAACGTGGGAAACAGAAAAGGACGGCAAGACCAAGTATCTGCCAACAAAGGGCTGCTGTGACAGGACGGCAGGGGAACTTATCAAGAGGCTTGGCGAATGTAACGGCGACATTGGTGCGGTGTTTGGCGACTACAAGGAAGAAGCCGGAGCGTGGATCCGCTTCAATCCTCTTGACGGCAAGGGCGTAAAGAACGAGAATGTAACAGACTACCGCTATGCTCTTGTTGAAAGCGACAGTATGCCTATAGAACAGCAGAATGCTGTGATGAGAGAGCTTGAACTTCCTATCGCTGTGCTTGTATACAGCGGTGGAAAGAGCGTTCACGCTATCGTCAAGGTAGACGCTCCAAACTATGATGAATACCGCAGGCGTGTTGATTTTCTTTACAAGGTCTGCAAAGAGAGCGGTCTTGACATAGATAAACAAAACCGCAATCCCTCACGTCTTAGCCGTATGCCTGGTGTGATGAGGAACGGCAAGAAACAGTTCATCATTGACAAGAACATAGGCAAAGAAAGCTTTTCGGAATGGAAAGATTACATAGAAAGTATCAATGATGATCTCCCCGACCCTGAGAGCCTGAGTGCTGAGTG
>ENA-OPSW01001856-OPSW01001856.1-human-gut-metagenome-genome-assembly--contig:-NODE-1856-length-10744-cov-2.263636_pt1 | contig 10744 bp, 10 predicted proteins | sample MGYA00241463_ERZ501918 | MGnify/ENA primary metagenome ERZ501918 (study PRJEB25962, sample SAMEA2042443) | human gut metagenome | biome: human gut; feature: human-associated habitat; material: faeces... | reverse complement strand
GTGGCGGTTGTTGATAAGGAGGCTTGTAAGGCCTGCGGTAAGTGTGTTGCCAAGTGTCCGAAGCATCTGATCGAGCTTGTGCCCTATGAGCAGACTACGTTTGTGCAGTGTAGTTCTCATGCGAAAGGTAAGGCTGTTACTTCTGCGTGTGAGGTTGGCTGTATCGGATGTAAGAAGTGTGAGAAGACTTGCCCGAATGGGGCGATTACGGTTGATAATTTCTGTGCGCATATTGATTATAGTAAGTGTACGAATTGTGGGGCTTGTAAAGAGGTTTGTCCGAGACATATTATTCAGTAATGGGAGGAAGAACTGCTGTGTGAAGGCATGGCAGTTCTTTTTGTTCGATTAAGGGACGCGAATATATGTTTGCGTTATGAGGTGGTATGTGGTATGATGAATCGGAAGTGATGAATTTGGGACGGAGGATGTATCATGATTGCGTTTGTTCATGGAATGGCTGTGGATATGACTGAGAGCTCGGTGGTTGTTGAGGCCGGGGGGATTGGTTATGAGATATATATGACGGGGGCAGATTTGTCTGAGATTCGTATGGGGGAGGATGTGAAGGTCCATACTTATTTCAGTGTGAGAGAGGATGCCATGAAGCTGTATGGGTTCAGGGCTAAGGATGATCTGCAGATGTTTAAGCTGCTTCTTGGCGTGAATGGTGTGGGGCCGAAGGCTGCGCTGGGAGTTCTGGCGGGGATTACGGCGGATGAATTGAGGTTTGCAATTCTTTCGGATGATGTGAAGACGTTGTCGAAGGCTCCGGGTATCGGGAAGAAGACGGCTCAGAAGCTGATTCTTGAGCTGAAGGATAAGATGAAGTTGGAGGATGCGTTTGAATTGAAGCTGGCTCATGAGCAGGAGAGGGCAGCAGTGGGAGTCGGTGAGGTTTCGGATGGCAGGCAGGAGGCTGTTGAGGCTCTGGTTGCGCTGGGATACAGCAGTGCGGATGCGCTTCGTGCGGTGCGTAAGGTTACGGATGTGCCGCCGGATGATGTGGAAGGTCTTTTGAAGGCTGCGCTGAAGAATTTTTAACTGAAGCAGGACTTTACGCTCTGGTAGATTGGATTGCTTGTATTGTTATAGAATTGTTATAGGTTAGGATGGGTAACAGATGGAGAAACGTATTATAACTACGGATGTGACGGAGGAGGATTTTTCTCTGGAGGGGAATCTCCGGCCGCAGACGTTGGATGATTATATTGGTCAGGAGAAGACCAAGAGTACTTTGAAGGTTTATATAGAGGCTGCGAAGCAGAGGCATGATGCGTTGGATCATGTTTTGTTTTATGGTCCTCCGGGGCTTGGTAAGACTACTCTTTCGGGGATTATTGCCAATGAGATGGGGGTTCATATGAAGGTGACTTCCGGGCCGGCTATTGAGAAGCCGGGGGAGATGGCTGCGATCCTTAATAATCTGCAGGAGGGAGATATTCTGTTTGTGGATGAGATCCACCGCCTGAACAGGCAGGTGGAGGAGGTCCTTTATCCTGCTATGGAGGATTATGCTATTGATATTATGATCGGGAAGGGAGCTTCTGCCAGGTCTATACGTCTGGATCTGCCGAAGTTTACACTGGTGGGGGCGACTACCAGGGCAGGACTTCTGTCTGCACCTCTTCGTGACCGTTTTGGTGTGATGCATCATCTGGAGTTTTATACTCATGAGGAGCTTAAGACGATCATTATCCGTTCTGCTCAGGTTCTTGGAGTGGAGATTGATGAGAAGGGTGCGGCTGAGATTGCCAAGAGATCCAGGGGAACTCCGAGGCTTGCCAACCGTCTGCTGAAGAGGGTTCGTGATTTTGCGCAGGTGAAGTATGATGGACGGATTACTTATGATGTGGCGTGTTTTGCGCTGAATCTTCTGGAAGTGGATCAGTATGGTCTGGATAAGATTGACAGAAGGATTCTTCAGACTATGATCGTGAATTTTCAGGGTGGTCCTGTGGGACTGGAGACTTTGGCTGCGGCGATAGGGGAGGATTCCGGTACGCTGGAGGATGTGTATGAGCCTTATCTGCTGCAGAATGGATTCCTGAACCGTACGCCGAGAGGACGTATGGCATCGGCGCTTGCGTATGAGCATCTGGGCTATCAGATGCCGGAGAAAAACTGAAGTTAAGGGCGTAAAAATATAAAAAAGTAAAAGTTTTTTAAAAATTCCTATACATTTCGACTGCTTTCGAGTATAATGAAGTAAATGTCCGGGGTTCCGGGCAGATTGAAGGAAGATACAGGAGGCTCGTACGGATGGCGGTCAAAAATACAGCAAAGGTAATCATAGGAGGTAAGATTATTACGCTGGGAGGTTATGAATCGGAAGAATATTTCCAGAAAGTAGCATCCTATATAAATAAAAAGATGGATGAGTTAAGTGCTATGCCGGGTTACAGCAGACAGCCCATGGAGACCAAGCATACACTTATCAGCCTGAATATTACAGATGACTATTTTAAGGCAAAGAAACAGGCGGAGGTTTTTGAACAGGATTTACAGCAGAAGGATCAGGAGATGTATGATCTGAAGCATGAGCTGATCTCGCTTCGTATGCAGATTGAGGAAGCGCAGAAGCATGAACAGGAAGCCCTGGAACAGAAGAGCCTTCTGGAGGGAAAGAATAAGGAACTGGAAAAGCAGATTGATGAGCTGCTGAAATAACAGAGGGGGGATTACTTCGGTGATTTCCCCTTTATGATTTGTTTCATATGTATTCGATTTGAATATTATAGCAATGCTCATAAATAATGCATTTAAGATGACTGTTATAGAAAACGTGAGGTATAGAATTGAGAAGAGAAGAGATTGAACTTCTGGCACCTGCCGGTTCCTATGAGGGGTTTGAAGCAGCGATCGGTGCAGGTGCAGATGCGGTTTATGTAGGGGGAGCAGCCTTTGGCGCGCGGGCCTATGCGAAGAATTTCGGAGAGGAAGAGCTTTTGCGTGCCATTGATACTGCTCATATCCATGGCAGGAAACTTTATCTGACAGTGAATACGCTGTTGAAGAACAGGGAACTGTCTGAACAGTTGTATGATTATCTGCTTCCATATTATAAGGAAGGTCTGGATGCGGTGATCGTTCAGGATATGGGTGTGTTTAAGATGATCAGGGAGATGTTTCCGGGTATGCATCTTCATGCCAGCACGCAGATGACTGTGACAGGTCCGGAGGGGATGAAGTTTCTGGAAGAACAGGGTGCTTCCAGAGTGGTAACTGCCAGAGAACTTTCCCTTGAGGAAATCCGGAGGATGCATGAGACAAGTCCTATCGAGATTGAATCTTTTATCCATGGAGCTTTATGTTACAGTTATTCGGGACAGTGCCTGATGAGCAGTATCCTGGGTGGAAGAAGCGGTAACAGAGGAAGGTGTGCACAGCCTTGCCGTCTGCCTTACCAGACAGCGCTTTGTTGCGGGGAAAATGGCAGACGGTCAGAGAAAAGGAAAGCGCAAGAACTATGTCCTCTGAGTCTGAAAGATATTTCTACGATAGAGATTCTTCCGCAGATTCTGGAGGCTGGTGTTACTTCTCTTAAGATAGAGGGCAGGATGAAGCAGCCGGGATATACAGCAGGGGCAACTTCTGTATATCGGAAGTACCTGGATCTTCTTTTTGAGAAGGGAGCTGAGAATTACAGGGTAGCAGAGGAGGATAAGAGATATCTGCTGGATCTGTTTAACAGGGGAGGTTCCTGTACCGGTTATTATCAGATGCAGAATGGTCCGTCCATGATGGCATTCAGCAATGAGAAGAAAACAGGAGATGTCAGTCCTGTATTAAGAAAAAAGAAAGAAAAAATTCAGGGAACATTCATTCTTTTTCCGGGAAGTCCTGCTATACTGGATGTGTCATGCAGGGGAATCCATGGATCTGCGTCTGTGGGTGAGGTACAGTATGCGCAGAACCAGCCGCTGACAGAGGAGCGCATCCGTTCACAGATGGAGAAGCTTGGAAATACAGAATATGAGTGGGAAAATCTGGAAATCCAGATGGATGAGAATATTTTTATCCCGATGAAAATGCTGAATGAGGCGAGAAGAGAGGCACTGGAATCTCTGGAAAATGAATTGCTCAAACCATATAAGAGAGAAGAAAATAATGGGAAGAAACGCTTATCAGAGGATGCCGGAAGAAAAGCAGATTCGCCAAAGCAGAAAAATCTTCCGATTTATATTTCCTGTGAAGAAAAATCCACTGCACTGGCGTTATATAAAAGAGAGGGGATACATGGAATGTATCTGAACGCTGATGCCATGGAGGTCTGCCTGGATGACTGTGTAAGCAGAGGAATGGAGATGTATCTGTCTCTTCCGCATATTATGAGAGGTGAGATGCCCCGGGAGCTTCTCACCAGGATCAGAGAGTGGATGGACAGAGGAATGACAGGATTTCTGGTAAGAAATCTGGAGACTTTTGCAGTTCTGCGAAAGGCAGGTCTGGCTGAGAAATGTGTTCTGGATCACAGTATGTATACATGGAATGATGAAGCTGCTGATTTCTGGAAAGATCAGAAAGTCCTCAGAAATACGGTACCGCTTGAGCTGAACGAAGGGGAAATCCGCCACAGAGATAACCGGGACAGCGAGATGCTGATCTACGGATATCTGCCTCTTATGATATCGGCCCAGTGTGTGCATAAAAATCTTTACGGATGTAATCATAAGGAAGAAGGGGTAACTTTAAAAGACCGTTACGATAAAGAATTTACGGCGAAATGTATATGTAACCCATGGAAAACTGAGAATACAGATTTCTGTATACCCTGCTATAATATCATTTACAACAGTATCCCTTACGGCCTGTTGAAAGAGAAATCACAGATAGACAGACTTGGTGTCTCTTCCCTGAGACTTGCATTTACCATTGAGAAGCCTCAGGATGCGGTGAAGATATATGAAGAGTTCAGAGCTGTTTATCGTGATGGGAAGAATCCTCCGAAACGGGAATATACAAAGGGACATTTTAAAAGAGGAGCCGAGTAAGGCATATGATTAATGTAATTGTAGAATTATCCAAGTATGTGATCCTTACCCTGATGGTGATTTATACCTTTCACTGTTTCTATCTGGTGAAACAGCAGAGTGAGGAGGAGAGAAACGAATCGCTGCGCCAGCAGCTGATGCTTATCTTTTTTATGAATTTCACTGCGTTTCTGGTCATCTACCTGAAGACAGGTAAGTTTCAGGTCGTGTTGTTTTATGTCGAAATGATGGCATTTTTTGCGGGAATCCAGATTTTGTACAGGATTTTTTATAAGAAAGCATCGATTTTACTGCTCAACAATATGTGCATGCTTCTCAGCGTAGGATTTATTATGCTGTGCAGGCTGGATGTTTCCACAGCTACCAGACAGCTGGTGATCGTGGCAGGCGTGAATGTGGTGGCATTGATCGTACCTGTCCTGATCAGGAAGATGAAATTTCTCAAGGACCTGACATGGGTTTATGCGGGAATCGGAATCGTTTTGCTGGCGGCGGTATTTGTGCTTGCAAAGACAAGCTATGGAGCAAAACTTTCCCTGATGGGAATCCAGCCTTCAGAGGCGATAAAGATTACATTTGTGTTCTTTATGGCGGCATTGCTGAGAAAAGGTGCTGATTTTTCAAAAGTGGTCCAGGCTACGGTAGTGGCGGGACTGCATGTGGGGATTCTTGTACTTTCCAGAGATCTTGGAAGTGCAGTGATCTTCTTTGCGGCATATCTTGTGATGATTTATGTGGCATCCAGAAATGTGGGATATCTGGCACTTGGTCTTGCAGGCGGATCTGCAGGGGCAGTTGTCGCATATCATCTGTTTGGCCATGTGCGTCAGAGAGTGACAGCCTGGAAGGATCCCATGGCGGTATATCAGAATGAAGGATACCAGATCGTCCAGTCACTGTTTGCCATTGGAACCGGCGGATGGTTTGGAATGGGATTGTGTCAGGGTTCGCCTGAGAAGATCCCTGTTGTCAAGAATGACTTTATATTCAGTGCAATCTGTGAGGAACTGGGTGGGATTTTTGCAATCTGCCTGATCCTGGTATGTATGAGTTTCTTTTTGATGATCGTAAATATTGCGCTTAAGATTAAGAAACCATTCTACAAACTGATCGCACTTGGACTTGGTACGGAATATGCATTTCAGGTATTTCTGACAATTGGCGGAGCAACGAAATTTATCCCTATGACAGGTGTAACTCTTCCTCTGGTCAGCTATGGAGGAAGTTCTGTCGCGTGTACAGTACTGATGCTGGCGATCATTCAGGGATTGTATATTTTGAGAGAAGATGAGGACGAAGAAATTGAGAGATATCGAAGAAAAGGAACGGCGCAGAGAGTTGAAGAAGCGCCAGAAGCGCAAAGCCCGGGAGATTTCTGAAAAGAGAAGACCCCGTAACAGAGAGTATACACTGGTATCCTGCTTTTTTGTGCTGATCTTTGTCAGTATGATCGGATATCTGATCTACTTTAATTATGCAAAGAGCGATGATTTTATCAATAGTCCCTATAATACAAGGCAGGATACTTTTTCAGACAGGGTTGTAAGAGGTAAGATCATATCTGCAGATGGGCAGGTGCTTGCCCAGACCAATGTTTACGAAGACGGAACAGAGGAACGTACTTATCCCTATGCAAATATGTTCGCTCATGCAGTCGGATATGACACTAATGGAAAAAGCGGACTGGAATCAGAGGCGAACTTCCAGCTTCTGACTTCTCATGAATTTTTCCTGAACCAGATGAAAAATGAGTTTAAGAATCAGAAAAATACGGGTGATTCTGTGATCACGACGTTAAACGCAGATCTTCAGTCAACTGCCTATAATGCACTTGGTGACAGGAGAGGGGCGGTTGTTGCCATAGAACCCTCTACAGGTAAGATTCTGGTGGAAATGAGCAGACCGGACTTTGACCCGAATACTATTTCCCAGAACTGGGACACACTGGTGAATGATTCCAATGACAGCAGTCTGTTGAACAGAGCTACAAACGGAGCCTATCCTCCGGGATCTACATTTAAGGTGGTAACTGCCCTGGACTATTTCAGAACCAAGGGCAGTCTGGAGGGATTTTCCTATCTCTGTGAGGGAAGCATTACCAGAGAAGATCACACGATCAGGTGCTATGGCGGAACTGTTCATGGACAGGAAGATTTTTACAGTGCTTTTGCCAATTCCTGTAACAGTGCATTTGCAGAGATCGGAACCATGCTCGGAGGCAGTTCTCTGAAAAAAACAGCCGAGGATCTTCTTTTTAATAAGAGTCTTCCGCTTTCTTCCTATAAAAAGAGTACTTTTACATTAAATGGAAAATCTTCTGTTGCAGAGGTTATGCAGACTGCCATCGGACAGGGTAATACGTTGGTATCACCTATGCATATGGCGCTGATTACCAGTGCGATCGCCAATGGCGGGGAGCTCATGAAGCCTTATCTCATTGATTCTGTTGTAAGTTCAGACGGAGAGACAGTGAAGACAACAGAGCCGGAGAGCTATAAACGTCTGATGACAACAAATGAGGCGAATATCCTTGGAAAGCTTATGAAAGGTGTTGTGGAAAACGGAACCGCATCGGCTCTGAACGGAAGAGGATATACAGTGGCAGGCAAGACCGGATCAGCGGAATTTGATGAGAATGGTTCCAGTCATTCCTGGTTTATCGGTTATTCCAACGTGGATGATCCGGATCTGGTAGTTGCGATCATTGTTGAGAATGGCGGTACCGGAAGTGAAGCAGCAGTGCCCATCGCAGAGCAGATATTTGATGCGTATTATTATGATAAGCAATAATAAATTCCATGTTGCAGGCAATCTGGAATGAATTTTGGCTACGTTACTGTGAACGGAGTGAACAGTAACTAATTAATCGGTAATATGTTATGAAATGATATTTATAGCTTGCGGGTTTGGAAAAAAAGAGATATACTATACTCAGTTTATAATACCACGCAAAACAGGAGGGATTGCATTATGATAGAAGCAACGAGCTGTGGCGGTGTGGTAATTCATCGGGGTAAGATTCTTACTTTGTATAAATCTTACAGGAACCGTTATGAGGGCTGGGTATTGCCGAAAGGAACAGTGGAACCAGGCGAAACGCATGAACAGACAGCATTGCGGGAAGTGATGGAAGAGGCTGGAGTGCGTGCGACCATTGTGAAATACATCGGAAAGAGCCAATATAACTTTACCGTTCCGGAGGACGTGGTTTTCAAAGAGGTACACTGGTATCTTATGACTGCGGATAATTATCATAGTAAGCCCCAGAGAGAGGAGTTTTTTGTAGATTCCGGATATTATAAATTTCATGAGATCTATCATCTGCTGAGGTTTTCAAACGAGAAGCAGATCGTAGAGCGTGCTTATCAGGAATATCTGGAGATGAGAAGCAATGGACTTTGGGGAAAACAGCATAAGTATTATTAACGAGAGAACAGGGCTGTGTTTTTTTGCAACGCAGCCCGGTTTAAATTTTGGAGAAAATGGAAATACTGTAACTGAAGTGTTATAGAAACGGGAGAGGGTGTAAGATGCTGAAATGGCAGGAGAATTTTCTTGCAGGGGAATCTGTAAAGAATCCTGAGAAGATAAAAAAGAAACTGAACAGCGGAAAACCGGTTCTGGGCATTTATCTCCTTACTCTGTCAGAGAATCCTGTGAATCTGATGGATATTATTCCTGCAGCAATGCTGATACAGAAGAGCTTTTATGGAATCTGTCCGAAGATCATAGGAATGGCGAAGGGCAAAGAGGAAGCCCTGGAGATGGTGCGAAGTCTGATCGATGAAATGTACAGGGAAACGGGAACCTTCGCAACAGCTGAATATATAGAAAACAGGTGAGAATATGTTACATATTTTATGGCTGATCCTTAAATTTATACTGATCATCCTGGGAATTCTGCTGGGCCTTCTTTTACTGGCAGTTCTTCTTGTACTGTTCTGTCCTGTAAGATATAAGGCATCAGCTGTCAAGGCAGAAGGTGGCTGGAAACAGACAGAGGGAGAGGGTATCGTAAGCTGGCTGTTTCATGGGATTTCGCTGAGAGCGGAATGGAAAGATCAGCAGATGGAGATATCCTTTCATCTGTTTGGAATTCCCGTAGACAAGTTGTTTCGGGAGTTCGAGACCAGCCTGACCAACATGGAGAAACCCCGTCTCTACTAAAAATACAAAATTAGCCGGGTCCCAGGAGCTTACCTGCATCCTCCAGAACAAACAAGTCATTGGCATCTAATGCGGCCTGTGCCGTAGCTCTTGTAGGATACACACCACGGATCCAGCCAATGGTCTGATGACCTGTTTCTTCTGCCGTATGAATGTCATTGTAAAGCTGTTCCACTGACGCAAGGTCAGCCTGCGTTCCCTTTCGAATTATCATTTTCTGTCACTCTCCTTATGCAAAATATAATGTTTTTCTTCGTCTCGTAAAAAACCCTATCTGCTTCTTTTTAATACTGTTCATAGCTGTCAGGCTCCTGGATATATCTGGGATTTCATGATCATACTGGCTGTATTTTCAGCCGCAATTTCATCAATTCTCACAAGCTCTTCCTCCGTAAATGGTGCACAGTGGATTGCTTTTATGTTATCAAGGATCTGCTGTGGTCGTGATGCTCCAATGAGTACACTGGTCACCTCCTGCTGTGCAAGCAGCCAGCCAAGAGCCATCTCCGAAAGCTTCTCGCCACGCCCTGCAGCCATATCATTCAGCTCCCGGATCTGTAGCAAACGCTCTGGAGTCAGATTGCTTTCCTTCAAAAATCTGCCATCGGTACGAATTCTGCTGTCCTCCGGAATGCCATTAAGATAGCGGTCTGTAAGCTGCCCCTGTGCAAGAGGACTGAAAGTGATCAGACCTTTTTTCAGAATTCCTGTGGTCTTTTTTAGTCCATTTTTCTCCACAGTTCTGTCAAAAATAGAATAGCGATTCTGATTAATTACAAACGGACAATGCAACTCTTTCAGGATTGCAGATGCTTTTTCCAGGGTAGGCCCGTCATAATTGGAAAGACCGACATAGATTGCTTTTCCTCTCTGTACTGCGCTTGCCAGCGCTCCCATTGTCTCTTCAAGAGGCGTTTCCGGGTCCATTCTGTGATGATAAAAAATATCGACGTATTCCAGTCCCATTCGTTTCAGGCTCTGATCAAGACTTGCAAGAAGATATTTGCGGCTTCCCCAGTTCCCGTAAGGACCCTCCCACATATCATATCCTGCTTTTGTTGTAATGATCAGCTCATCTCGGTAAACTCCAAGATCCTCTTTCAGAATACGGCCGAAGTTTTTCTCGGCACTTCCCGGCTCCGGTCCGTAATTATTTGCAAGGTCAAACTGTGTGATACCATTGTCAAATGCAGTGAAACAAAGCTTTTTCATATTCTCATAATTTGCTGTATCACCAAAATTGTGCCACAGTCCCAGAGACACCTTCGGAAGCATTAAGCCGCTGTCTCCGCAGCGCTTACACTCCATCTGTGTATATCGTTCTTTTGCTGCTGTATACATTTCCTTCACCCTCCAAAATGATATTCAAATTCCTTCTATAGAAGATTATCCGTTCAAATATTTCGAAAGTCAAGAAATTTTGTAAGGCTTTTACTTTTCCGAAAATGGAATAGCCATTCGATTTATTTGTTGCTATAATCAAGATACATAAAAACACGAAATGGAAATACTATAGAGGAGTGACAGATCATGGCATCAGAACGTACTGGTGAATTATATAAAATTTTACTCAGCAAAGGATA
>ENA-OPSW01001847-OPSW01001847.1-human-gut-metagenome-genome-assembly--contig:-NODE-1847-length-10821-cov-2.380643_pt1 | contig 10821 bp, 10 predicted proteins | sample MGYA00241463_ERZ501918 | MGnify/ENA primary metagenome ERZ501918 (study PRJEB25962, sample SAMEA2042443) | human gut metagenome | biome: human gut; feature: human-associated habitat; material: faeces... | reverse complement strand
AAGCCGTATCTCAAAGATAGGCTTGCCTGATGTTTTTTTTATAGTTGAAATAATATTTTGCACGTTCCGGACAATTTGTCGGCAATCTGATAGACAAAACCGTTGCGGTTTTGTCTATTTTACTATTTTAGTCCGTTGTTTTCTACGAGATTTTTAAATTCCTTCAGCTTATCAAGTGTATTCACACCTGTTCCGCGGTCAAGAATTTTTTGCTGCATTTCGGCGGAAAGTGAGTTGAAATATTGCGTTGCCTCAACATTCGACGAAATAAGCTGACTTATATTTTCGCAATCCATAAAATCACCCTGTAATAGTATGTGCGAATAATTACGAATTATGCGATAAATTGTTGCTTGCGTTTATAGGTGTGCTGTTTTTGTAATTTTTGCCGAGTATCAAAACCGACAGAAACGGTATTTTCCGTATTATGAATTTTGACACGACAATCGGAATAAACAATCCCAACACAAGTACCGATACACAGCATATAACAGTCGGAAACGGTGAATATGCGAGCAGTATTCCCATCAATCCCGACACAAGAAACGGTGCGTGCATAAGATAAATGTCATACGAATACATACCGAGTGTTTTTAATAATCTTTGCGGTGCTTTGTTTTGAAGATGTTTTGAAATGTTGCATACCGTCATAATTCCCGTTACGGACGAGATACTTCTTATCAAATACAATACACCTTTCAAAACACCCGACGGCATTTGTGTAACGTAAAAATAACTGTACAGACAGTTGGTAACAACGAATATCACTGCGGTGACAATAGTGTTAATTGATTTTTTGTTGCCGGTGCTAAACGCAATTCTTGCAAGTGAGAAAAACAGTAAATCGCTTGTTACATAGTCAAGTATTCCGTAATAATGCACATATGCTTTTGAAATATACAATCCGAGAAGTACAATAAGCATTGGTTTTGATTTCATAATTTTCGGAATAAGTATATTCATAAGGAATACAATAAACAGTGAAAAAACAAACCATAAATGCTTGTCAATGTGGTTATTGTATGTAACAATTTGCAGAATTGCGTCTTTTAAATCTACTGCCGTATATCCGCCGTTTTCAAGAACTTTTGCAAGCAGTGGAATTTTTAACGAAAAACCGATAAATAAATATGCAAATGTTGAGAATATCAAATACGGCAACATCAGATATTGTAATTTTCCGAGTATGAATTTTCCTTTGTTCGTGTAGTGAGGAAGTCCTTTTTCAAACAAATACCCCGATAAAAAGAAGAATAACGGCATATGAAAATTATATATAAATATCCATAAAAAGCCTGCAAAATCTGTTTCGCGAACCTGAGGAACAAGTGTATGACCGAGTACAACGAGGATTATTCCGATACCTTTTGCAATGTCTATCCAATCAAGTCTTTTTGTATTCATAGCGATTAACCTTCCTTGATTATAAATTATATGTATGATTATATAATAGTTGTAACAATAGTGTCAAGTATTGTTATTTGATTTGAAATATTAAATTTGATATAATTGATACACATATTACAGTGGGAGGAGTCTGCCTTGAAGATATTGTTGGTAAATAAATATCTGTACCGAAAAGGCGGTGCGGAAACTTATTTTATAAAATTAGGCGAATATCTGAAATCACTCGGCAACGAGGTTGAATATTTCGGTATGGCAGATGAGCGTAACTGTGTAAGAAATAGGGTAGAGGCATATACTGAAAACATTGATTTTCACAAAAAATCGTTAAAGCATATCACTTACCCTTTTAAAATTATTTATTCGGTTAATGCAAGAAAACAAATCCGCAAGGTGTTAAGCGATTTTAAACCGGATGTTGTACATCTGAATAACTTTAATTATCAGCTTACGCCGTCAATAATATATGAAATAAAGAAACATAATATACCGATTGTTTACACCGCACATGACGTACAGCTTGTATGTCCCAATCATAAATTGAAAAATGATTATACGGACGGTCTTTGCAGAAAATGTGACGGCGGTAAGTATTTTGAGTGTGTAAAAAATAATTGCGTACATTCTTCAAAAATACGCAGTATTCTTGGGGCGGTCGAGGCTTGGTACTATAAATTGCGTCATACATACAAAATGATAGATTTAACCGTCTGTCCGTCTGAATTTATGGAAAAAGAAATCAGCCGTAATGATGATATAAACGGAAGAACGGTTACGATGTACAATTTTATTGACGAGATAAAACCGTTGGGAGCAGAATGTGAAAATTATGTTTTGTATTTCGGCAGATATTCAGAGGAAAAGGGAATATCAAACCTTGTCAAAGCGGCAAAGAAACTTAGTAATATACCGTTTGTATTCGCGGGCAAGGGCGAACTTGAAAATGAAGTGAACAGTGCGGATAATATTAAAAATGTCGGTTTTAAGACAGGCGATGAATTAAGGAATATTATAGAAAAAGCGTTGTTTACCGTACTTCCTGCCGAATGGTCGGAAAATTGTCCTTTTTCTGTTATGGAGTCGCAGAGTCTTATGACTCCCGTACTCGGTGCAAAAATCGGCGGTATTCCCGAACTTATCGATGACGGCAAAACAGGCATACTTTTTGAAAGCGGAAACTTGAAAGAGTTGACTGAAAAGATAGAATATTTGTATAACAACAAAGAACTTTGCAGACAAATGAGTGAAAATTGCAGAGATATAAAGTATGACACAATAAAAGAATATTCCGAAAAACTGATAAAACTGTATAAGGAAGTTATAAAATGAAAATCGCAATGATAGGACATAAAAGAATACCGTCACGCGAGGGCGGTGTTGAAATAGTTGTTGAAGAACTTGCTACAAGAATGGTCGAAAAAGGTCATAGCGTGACGGTGTATAACCGCAAAGGAAAACACGTTTCCGGCGGTAAGACCGTTAATTTGAAAGAATATAAGGGCGTTAAGATAAAGAGTGTACCGACGTTTGAAAATGGTAAACTCAACGCAATAGTTTATTCGGTTATAGCAACATTTCTGGCACTTTTCAGCAGATATGACGTTATACATTTTCACGCCGAAGGTCCTTGTTCGATGATATGGCTTCCGCATTTATTCGGAATACATACCGTTGCGACAATACACGGACTTGATTGGCAGAGAGCCAAATGGGGCGGATTTGCCACGAAATTTCTCAAATTCGGCGAAAAAACGGCGGCGAAATATGCAGATGAACTTATTGTACTGTCTGAGGGAACGCGTGACTATTTCAAAGAAACTTACGGCAGAGAAACGGTTTTCATACCGAACGGAATAGATGTTCAAAATGAAAAGAAAGCCGATATAATCACAAAAAAATACGGTCTTGAAAAAGACGGATATATATTGTTTCTTGCAAGAATTGTTCCGGAAAAAGGATTGCATTATTTGATAGACGCATTTATGCAGACGGATACTGATAAAAAACTTGTAATTGCCGGAGGAGTAAGTCATTCAGGCGAATATGCAAAACAAATTCACGATATGGCAAAAGACGACAGAATAATATTTACCGGCTTTGTCGAGGGGGACGAGCTTTGGGAGCTTTATTATAATTGCAGAATGTATGTACTTCCGAGTGACGTTGAGGGTATGCCGATAAGCCTGCTTGAAGCAATGGCTTGCGGTTGTGAGTGCCTTGTAAGCGATATAGATACTGCAAAAAACGTAGTGGGGGAGTATGGGTATACATTTAAGAAAAGTGATGTAAATGACCTTAAAAACAAGCTGTGCGAAATACTCGGCAAACCGAAAGCGGATAAGGCAGAGCAGATTGAATATGTAAAAAACAATTACAGTTGGGACGAAATTACGGACAGAACATTGGAATTATATAAAAAATGATAAATGACGGAGATTTGTTTTCTGTCAAAAAGGTGAATTGAATGAAAAAAAGAATTTCACTGTACGTCAGAAGTGTATTGACATTTTTGCGTATAGTAATAACAAAAATATTTAATATAAAAGGTTTTCACTCTGCATTTATACAGGATTTTTCGATTACAACAAAAATATCTGTAAATGAAAGAGGGAAGATTTTATTAAAAAAGCATATACATACTAAACGTAATGTTATTTTATGTGCAGAGGGCGGAACGCTTGAAATCGGCGAAGGGTGTTTTTCAACAACGGCTGTATGGCGGTTGCAAAAGAAAGAATAACCATAGGAAATCGAGCGGCATTCGGTCCGAATGTGCTTATATATGACCACGACCATGACATATCATCAGCTGAAAGCATACACGACAGCGGTTATAAAACGTCGCCTGTCGTTATAGGTGATGATGTGTGGATCGGTGCAAATACCGTTATACTTCGCGGAACGGTAATAGGGCGTGACTGCGTTGTCGGTGCGGGTTCGGTGCTGAAAGGCGTATATCCCGCAGGCAGTGTGATAGTGCAGAAACGAACTGAAAATATTTATGAGAAAGGACGTGTAAGCGGTTGATTATAAACGGTGAAAAACGAAAGATAGCAATGGAAATTGCGTATATTTTAATGCTTATGTCTGCGGCTATGGGTGACCTAAAAGTGTTTTCCGTTTCCCAAACCCGTATGATGAAAGCGATAAGTCTTTTCATTGTTGTTATGGCTGCGGCGTACCTGTTTATATCAGGACGGTTGGAAAGAGTTAAAACGGCGGCAAGCTTTGTCGGTGTTTACGGCTTTGTCCTTATCGGAATTATCGTATGGTCGATATTTTTGTGGATAATCAACATTGAATCTATCGACTTCATTTTGCGTGGCGCATCGAAATTTATGTATCAGTTTCTGGTGCTGCTCATTATTTTCTCCGGTGCATATTTGTTCGGAGAACGAGCGATATTTACTACATTTTACGGACTTGCAGCGGCAAATATGCTAATGGTCGTGTACAACTTGGGCGTGTACGGAATATCGGACAGTATAAATTCCGTAATTGCAATGCTTATGGGCAGTGATGCACAAGAAGGTTTTGCAAGGGCAATGGAAATACACGATATTACGTTTACATACGGCTTTTTCATAATATACTTACTGTTTTTTGCTCAACACACGAAAGAGAGAATATTATGCCTTTTTGTGTCAATATTCTTCTTCATACTCGGATGGAAAAGAATTGCACTTTTGGCTTTGCCGGTTGCGTTGTTTTTCGGATTGATTATGGGGCGAATGAAACCTAACAGACGTATCGGATTTATGAAATTTATCGGTTGGTGTGCGGTTATCATTTCGTTTGGGTATGTGGTTGTAACAAAAACAGGTGCATTTGAATACATAACGAATTACTTCGGCATAGATACAATGGGTAGAAATGACGTGTACAAGTACATTGAAAAATACTATCAGATAAGCTTAGGTTTTATGGGGTACGGATTTGAGTACACAACAGTAATTTTACAGAAAATTATGGTTGACAATCCTAACGCACATATCGGTGTCGTTGCACTTCACAATAACATACTTACAATCTATATAGAACTCGGTTTCTTGGGATTCTGGGCATGGATGATATATACTTGGGTATTTCAGGTTAATTGGATGATAAATCACTGGGGAGAAAAAACAGGTATGCTGTTCTTCCTCTGTGAAATGTACATCTTTATAACATACACAACAGATAATACATTATACTATTTCTTTACAAGTCTTGTACTGAGACTTATGCCGCTGGCTTATGCGTTCCATATTCCGACAACACAGGATATAAAGCTGTGGCCATGGGTAAAGGAAAAAAAATAGAGCCTGTCGACAAAACCATAAAGGTTTTGTCTGCAATCTCAAAAAATGGTTAAATGCAGAAAACCATTATTAAAATTAATGGAAGAATGTGATAAAATATAAAGTAGTTATGATATTTTAAGATTGTAAATTATAGTTGGGAGAGAGAAGATGAAAAAAATGTGGAAAGGTCTGCGTCGTTTCTTTAAGAGAAGTGATGAAAAATTTACAAATGTAAATTTGGAAGACGCAAACATATTCAAGCGTATTCTTTTTATAGTGCTCAGCAATATAAAAACGATAGTCGTACTTATGTGTGTGTTTGTATTTATATCTCTTATCGTGACGTATACAGGCAGTTTTAACAAGAAAAGCGTAGTGTTGTCGCTTAACTATGAGGAAGCGTCAAAGGGGCAGAACCCTAACCTTACACGTTACAATGTCTATGAATTAAAGTCTGACAGAGTAATGGAAAGGGTAATCAGTAATGCCGGACTTCAGGACGTTTTGACACCGACTGAACTTTCGGAACATATTGATATTGCCGAAAACAGCAGCGGTAAGACGATAGATCCTAACGATTCAAGCACTTACTATATTTCAACAAGCTATACGGTTTCGTACAGAATGAACAGAGAGATTAAAAATATTTCTGTTGACGATATGATGACGCTTATTTGTAAATCGTATAACGATATGTTCCATGAGGAATATGTAGGTACGAAGTCTGTCCTAAAGTACGACCTTGGCGATATTGAGGGCAAGGAATATATCGAAATCGCAAAGCTGTTTACAAACAAATCGGATCAAATGCTTAGATATATTCAGCAAAGAATTGAAGAAAATGCTACATATCGTTCAGACATAACCGGTCAGAGCTTTCAGACTATAAAGAAAATGATTCAAAATGTTCAGAATTACAGTATTAAAAAATACAGTGCATTCGTACTTGAATCGGGACTTTCAAGAAACAAAGACCACTACATAAGAACATTGAATTATAAAAACGATATGCTGAATATAAACTACCAGAAATTTATGATTGATTACAATGTCAGAAAACAACAGGTACAGGACTATGATTCGGCAATGATTGGTACGGTTATGGTGCCGTCAATCAACGAAAAACAGGAATATTATATGTCGAGAACAAATACGGGTACCGACTACCTTACAAAAGAGGCTGATTACAGTCTTTCGCAAGGTAATGCGGTTGACCGTGACATTATCGACAACAACGATATAATCGCAAAAGTAAACGCGTCAACGGCTGATGAGGGAAGCTATAAAAAAGCCGATGAGCTTATCAAAACAGTTGATGAAGAATTAAAGCAAGTAGCAAATACTGCCGACACAACTGACAAGGAGTATATCAAGCATACAACAAAGGATTACTTGACGTTTACTGAATATACAGGCTCGGGTAACAAGATGTTTATTCTTGAAACGGTTATCGGAACTGCCGTAGTATTCTTTATTATACTTTGTGCTGTATATTACGTTATAGACGGATATATCAGACGAAAGGAGGACGGCAGATATGAATAAATTTAATTTGCTTAAATATCTTAGTAAATGGAAATATCTTATTTTTGCTGTCTGCGTACTCGGTGCATTGATTGTTTACAAGTATGCTATGTATAATCAGGAATATACAGCAAGTACGGTTATCAGTTATACCGGACAGAATGCCGCAAACGGAAAAACTCCGAGCGGTGACGATATAGACGTTACGGAAATTTATTCGGCGGCGGTAATAACCAACGTTTTGGAGGACCTTAACTTGAATATCGGTGCGGACGCGATCCGATCAAAATGTAAGGTTACGGAAATTATCCCTCCGGACGAAGAAGTTAAAAAACAGGCTCTTTTGGAAGCCGGTGAAGAATATACTTATTTCCCTACAGACTATGTTGTGTCGTTCTCTGTCGGCAGTGAGTACAGCCAAGATTTTGCAAGAACCGTGCTTGATTCGATAATCAAGAATTATTTCGCAACATACGGTGAAAAATATATCAACCAACAAACATTGCCTAATAATAACGTGCGCGGAACGGATGGTCAGTATGATTATATTGAACGTGTGGAAATCCTTGACGCGTGGGCGCTTAATATTTCCGACTATCTTGCGGCTAAAAAGGAAACTCAGCCGAATTACAGAAGTGCGGAAACGGGATATTCATTCAGTGACTTGTATGAAATTTATAAGTCATATATAGATTACGATATTCCGCAGATTTATTCGCTTATATTGGAACAAGAGGTTACAGGTGATAAGGAAACTCTTATTAAGAAGTATCAGAGTGATATAAGTACATATGAACTTGATTTGCAGAATATGGAGGAAAAAATCAACGACTTAAATGACCTTATTACAAAGTACAGTGATAAGAATAAAGAGGGCGTTGAATATCACTACGGTACACAAAGTGACGAGGGCAATGACGCAAGTGACTACATCTTGAAGAATGTGTATGATGAATGGAATCAAGAGGACGGTCACGTTCAGAGTGAAACAACATACGATACTCTTATTAATGAGTACGTAGACATTGAAACAGAAAAGGAAAAACTTGAAGTTGACCTTGAGCATAAGAAAAAGCTACTTGCCGTATTTACTGACGGCGCTCAATCGGATGATATGAGCAATAAGGACGAAATCGAACAGAGCCTTGAAGAACTTTCACAAAAGCTTGGTGATATGTATTCAAGTGTTTCGACAACTGTTGATGAATACAACCAATATATCGGTGCGTATAACGTTTCAACACTTTCAAGTATTTCGACAAGTGAGAAGATTAATGTAAGAATGTATATCGTTCTTGCGATTATCATATTCTTCTTCGGCGGTTGTATCGGTGCTATTATACTCGGCCGTTCAAAAGACTTCCTTGATTATATTATGTACACTGACCGTAAGACAGGACTTCCGAACAGAGCAATGTGTGATATTGAGATTGAAAAGTATGCAGCTGATAAGCTTAAAGACTCATTTGTATTCTTGCTTATTAAGCTTGATAACTTGAAGTATGTCAATGACAAGGGAGGACGTGAGGCAGGCGATGCGCTTTTGAAAGTATTCGGTAAGGTGCTAAAGAGAGCCGCGTCAAGTTACGGATTTGTCGGATATAACGGAAGTGACCAGTTTATCGGTATGTTTGAAGAGTGTACCGTTCAGCGTGCAGAGGACTTTAAGCAGTACCTTGAAGAACTTGTGCATTATCATAATGTACAGACGCCTAACGTTACAATGCAAGTAAGCGTAGCTGTTTCGGAAACAAATTCAGAGCAGATTTATGATATAAGAAAACTTATGGGTGCTACATTCCGTAAAGCTTCTGCTCAACAGCCAAGACGTGAGGCTGAAAATAAGTCGGAAGATAAAAAAGAAGAAAATAAAGATAACAAATAATCAGGGAGGATACGTTAATGGCAGAGAGTGAACAAACTCAAGTAATTCAGCCGAAAAAGAAAATGGGATTCGGCAAAAAGCTGATTATAATTTTAGCTGTTATAGTTGCATTTTTGGGCGTATGCTCGCTGATGATTGTTCATCAGAATAATCAACTTGAAAAGAAATTTTATCAGGTAAAATCAAATAAAGTTGTAGATAATATCCGAATTGTGGCACTTGCCGATTTGCATTTAAAGGAATTTGGCAAGGACAACGAAAAACTTGTGGCTGAGGTTAAAAACCTCAGTCCGGATATTGTCGCAATAGTCGGTGATATGAATTTGGAAAGTCAGCCGGACAATTACAGCAGTGTAATATCGCTGTGTAAACAGCTTAATGAAATTGCACCAGTGTATTATTGTCTTGGTAATCACGAAATTGACGCAATGCTTTTCAAAAATTCCAATATATATAAGGATATTAAGGCGGAAGGTATTAAGATATTCAATAATGAAACCGAAACCGTCAATATCGGCGGAACTGCTATTGATATAATCGGTTTGACGCAAAATCCGACGGAGTTTGATGAATACGGAAAAGATTTCTTTGAAAAAGCAATGAGTGCGGACGATAATTTCAAACTTTTGTTGACGCATTATCCGGAATATTTCTTGGGTAAATTAAATGACTATGATATTGACCTTGCAATTACAGGTCACGCACACGGCGGTCAAGTCAGACTTCCGTTTATAGGTGGACTTTACGCGGCGGATCAAGGTTTGTTCCCTAAGCTTTGTGACGGATACCACGAAGACGGTAACAGTAAGTTCATCGTTTCACGCGGTTTGGGTAAATCGGGAATTGTTCCGAGAATTAATAATAAGCCTGAAATCGTAATTGCAGATATAAGCTGGTATTAATGAAGGAAGTGGGGCGAATGAAAACAAAAGAGCTTAATAAAGGTGAAATCATTATAACATCACAAGATTTGCATAAACCGATATATGAATTTTTTAAAAGAATTCTTGATGTAATTTGTTCGGTTGTGGCTCTGATTGTTCTTTCCCCTGCTTTTCTGGTAACGGCATTGGCGGTAAGAAGTGACGGCGGACCTGCGTTTTATAAGCAGACAAGAGGGGGGAAGAATAATACTCATTTTGAGATGTATAAATTCCGCAGTATGTGTAAAAATGCAGAGAATCTGCAAGATGATTTGATGAAATATAATGAAATGGACGGTCCTGTATTTAAGATTAAGGGCGACCCGAGAATAACAAAGGTCGGTAAATTTATCAGAAAATACAGTATAGACGAACTTCCACAGCTTTTAAATATTGTTAAAGGCGATATGAGCATAGTAGGACCGCGTCCTCCGCTTGTAAGGGAGGTTGAACAGTATAATTCATATCAAATGCAGAGATTGCTTGTTACGCCCGGTTTGACGTGCTTTTGGCAGGCGTACGGCCGCAGTGATCTGTCTTTTGACGATTGGATGGATATGGATATGAAGTACATAAAACGTAGGAATATTTTTCTTGATATTAAACTTATCGTTAAAACTGTTTTTGCGGTTATTTTTAAACGCGGTGCATATTAAAGAGCGGTCTGTGACCGCTCTTTTTGTGTGGGTGATTTTGCATTGTGGTATGTGATTTGTTTCGTAGGGGCGACCAATGGTCGCCCTTTTATTTTGCTCATTTGCCACTCCTCTGCCGTTTCACGACTGCTCCCCTCAAGGGACAT